>FWWL01005225.1_pt1 | contig 20536 bp, 12 predicted proteins | sample 2228331 | NCBI WGS metagenome assembly FWWL01 (sample SAMEA103939775, study PRJEB20133) | metagenome | reverse complement strand
AAGAAGCAGGCTGAACCCTATCCCAAATGCAACCCATATCCGCTCTCTCATCATCCACCTCCTTAGCGCCCGACCACCACAGGCACGGCAACACGCGCTACCTGACCATCCGAACTCATCGCGCTTATCGTTAGCTGGTACATCCCCGGCGGAAGCGCTACCCCTGCCTGATTGCGCCCATCCCACACCACCGAATGCGTGCCCGCACTCCGCGATGTGCCCGTCATTAGCGTGCGCACCGCCTGCCCGTTCAAGCCCAGCACCTGCACCTCCACCTGCGCCTCCGAGGTCAGGCTGAAACTCAAGGTGTGCTGACCGCCACGACCCGACTGGACACGCACACCCGTTATCCGCAACAGTTGGGAAGCGGGCACCAGCTCCAACTGGAACCGATACCGCCCGCCCGACGAACCCGCACGGAAGGTGTAGCTCGCCGTGGAGCGCAGGTGGCGCCGTGTGCCCGTCTGCGGGTCAATCAGCACCAAGTTCACCGCGCGGGGCAACTGCAAGGCGTTGCGCCAGCGGAGCGTCACCTCGCGCCCTTCAGGATGCGGGTCGACCTCCACTTCCAGCTCCCATTTTTCGCGGGAGGCGCTTCGTCGGATGTCGGCTGCCAGCCCGACCTCTCCGCGCTTGATGGACAGGCGCACGGCAGGTTTGCCTGTGGGCGGGTCAGGCGGTCGCTCCACTGCCAGCGCCCGACTGGGCGAGACCCCAAGCACCACCTCCGACGAGTCGGAACCCGTTTCAGCAATCACCGCCAGCCCCCAACCTCGCGCCTGAGAGGCAACCGAGCGCGTCACCGCCCGCGAGCCAGAGGCGAGCACCAGCTCGCAGTCAGTGTGCGCATAGAGCCAATAGCCCCTCCACGCCTCGATATTGCCTCGCACATTCGGCACCACATTCGGGTCATAGACCAGCTGATAGCCTCTCGATGACTCCCACGCCCAGAGGTAATCCTCGACCCAGCCCGAGCGTTGTGCGTCGCGCAAGGTCTTGGTTTCTGTGCCCTGGCGCACCTGGATGGCATCGATATTCCACTGCATAGAAGTGAGCGCAGGGATGAGGTTCCAGCCTCTGCGTAGCGGAATGGGCGTGGAGGGAGGCATCAGCGTACCCGTAAACCGTACTATGACCTCCGAAGATGCCCGATACCAGTAGGCGGAACCTGGTGTTAGGCTCGTTACATCCTCGTAAGCACCGCGTTCAGGGTTCCACCGCCAGATGGCGATTGTCCCTTCGAACAGCTCCTCAACAGCGGAGCGACTGCTCTGCAGAATGTAGCCGAAGGTGTCGAACCCTTGCAGGCGTGTCGGGATAGTGCTGTTCACCGTGAAAGTGCGCCACTCGCTCCACTCGCTCTCGGCGTTATTCGTGTCGATGGCTTGTGCCCGCAGTTGCCACTGACCCTCGCTCAGGCTCACACTTGGCGTGAAGCGCAACTCGCTTCCGCTGGGCACTTCGGTCGGAGGCTCAAAGCGCGTCGGTGAATCGTTCTCACCCCTTCGCAGTTCAATTCGGAACTTGAGGTTATTCCCATCGGGGTCAGTTGCTTTCAGGATGAAGGTTGGTGTTGATGAGGTGATAGCCTCGTTCTCAGGCGCGAGAATCTGAGGCGTTTGAGGCGACAGATTGGAGCCTTCCACCTCAAACTCAACAGGGTCGCTCGAGAGGTCGTCGTAACCCTCTTGCTCATGCACATAGACAATCACATCCCAAGTTCCTACTGGCGCATCGTTAGGAACCTGGAAGGGGAATGAGAAGGTTCCATCAGTTTCGGTTTCGATTTCGTAGTCTAAAATGTCTTGTTCAGGGTTTGGACTCCTAACCAGCACCGTGACGCGTCTCTGCGAAGCAGGAGTTACAGTACCGGAAATGAGCACGGTATCTCCGCGATTAACTCTGTTTGGTGATGCGTTTACCGCAATATCTACTTCAGGTGGCGCGCCCCCCGAAGGCATCTGACGCCTGTGGAGATAAGCAAAAACTGTAGCCCCTCCATCGCAGCTACGAGTACAGAGGTAACGACTATCGAAGAGAGTGATTCCCTCGAAGGTAACCTCCCCTGTGTCCAGCCTCAAGACTTGTCGCCAATCGCTTCCCCCACCGGTTCTTTTTACTGCGAAGTGGAGGTGAGGTCCGGAGCAGGCACAACCATATTCATCAACGGTTCCAAGAGTTGTCCCTGCTTCAATCCACTGTTCATTCCTAGTTAGAAGACTGCTACTTACTTTAAGATGAATATACCATGTCTCAATGCCGAGATCATTGTTCACTATTCTAACGGTTCGATAACGACCATATGTCTCTGCGTTCCCACACAATTGTCTTCTACGCGCAACACAATCATCTCGCCAATCGGTGACATACACTATCCCAGCGTGTGCAGCTTTTACCACATATTCCTTCGCTTCATCTCTATCGTAAGCGTCGCAATTATCTCCAGTCAAAGGATAGATGTCTACCACTCGCATTGCCTTGTCACAGTCATCACCATGCCCCCCAGGCGGGTTATAATTATTCGGGTAAAAGTAGCTTTGCGCCTTGAAGAATAGCTGGCGATTTCCTTGTGGAGGTGCTATGGGAAGCCTAAGGTTAATGGTGGTAGATGAGCTGGTTACGGTGACTTTTTGAGGAAATTGTGCAAAGGCGATTCGTTCATCACCTGTGTTAATTCTCCCATTACCGTCCGCATCTCTCCAAAGGGCAACCCACAAGTCATAAACACCCGCACTAGCATGAGAAGGTACTCGGAACTGCCGTGAGACCGTTGACTGCCCTGTAGAAAGAGAGACTATAGTATCGTTGTTTGGGTCATTTATTGCTCCCGTTGACCGAGAGTAAAGGGTTGCTCCAAAAACCAAGTTCGTTGGAGATTGAGGATTGTCCACCTGCATAGAGATTGTTATCGTACCACCCGCTTGCACTGACGAAGGGGATGGTTCAGCAGATAGGATGGTTATGGGTGGCGGCACATCTCTAAACATTGAAGCATCGAACACATTCAAGTCCGCCCATACTCCATGCAGGTATGTACCTCTGTTATCTTCTCCTGCATAATATTGTTTGCCCACGCGGCTTGTCCACCCACCAAACCCAATGAAGGGAACCGTGTTGCCGTTAACGATATCATAATCCAAATTGTCAAGATTATCAAAACGCGCTTGCCATAATGGGTAATTTGCAAAAGCAGTAGAGTTTCCAGTTATTGCATCCCACCCCCAATACCCAGTATAGATAACTGCTCTTACCCCCTCTCTTTCCACCGCTTCAACTGCCTCGCGAATACGCTGGATTCTTCGAACTCTTCTTTCCTCGGGGGTACCATCTCCATCATCCCATCCTAAATGTCTTTCTACATCAATCGCCATAAACGAGAGGTATTGTTTCTCTGCTCCGACAGCCTCAAATGCCAAATTAACCTGATCAGCCGCTGAACGGTTATCGTCAAAAAATACTACACAGTAAGCAGCAACCTTCATTCCTGCTTGTCTCGCATTTGAAAGTTGCTGTTGAGCATAGGGATTTTGACCTCTTCCACCTTGTGGGATACTTCCCCAAGCTTGCACAATAACGAATTCCCATCCATTTTGTCTAAGTTCCAAAAAATTACTATAAGTGGCCTGATCAGTCCAGCTTGAAATATCAATTCCTCTTATTGTCGTGCGTTGCTGTTCTCGCACGAAGTTCGCTGTAATCGTTCTATCCCCGTTCAGGGTGGGAGTGAGGGGGTTTTGGGAACCTGAGGCATCCCCGCTCCAGTAGCTGAACTGATAGCCACTGTTTGCCCGTGCTTCAATCGTGACTGATGTGTCTGCAGTCAGCTGGGCGTCATAGCTGGTCGTCCAGCTCCCCCCATTCACCCGTATCTCCCCTCCTGATGAGGGCGAAACACTCACACGAAGACGATAAGTGGTGGGAGGCTGTTCAGAAAAGTTTGCGGTGATGGTCATATCCCTGTTGAGGGTGAAGGAGAGGGGGTTTTGGGAACCTGAGTCATCCCCGCTCCAGTAGCTGAACTGATAGCCACTGTTTGCCCGTGCTTCAATCGTGACTGGCGTGCCTGCAGTCAGCTGGGCATTATAATCGGGTCTCCAGTCTGTCCAGCTCCCGTTGACCTGTACCCGTATCTGTCCTCCTCCATCAGGCTGAACGCGCACTTGCAAACGATAAGATTCCCTTTCTCTGGCTCGCACGGTAAACGAATAATTCCAGCCTGTGTCTGCCTGGTTGTTAGAGGTGTCTGTGGCGGTGATACGCACATCATATCGCCTATCTTCAGTGGAGTTGTTTGCTGGGGCGTTGTAGGTGCCCCGATAAGTGTTCCCACTCTCTCGACTCATCCCCACGTTATCGATGTTGCCGTCAGGCTTGCGCACTTGTGCCTGAACCGTGCTGACTGCCACATTATCCGTCACATCTGCCCAAATGGTCACCCGTCCACCATCACTGGGCAGAGTAGACGGCTCTACCCGAACATTGCTAATACTCGGAGGCGTTCGGTCGCTTTCCGTACCTGAGCCAGAGATGGATACATTGATGGGAGAGGAAGGTCTATTGGCATTATGCTCTATCCTCAGGGTTGCGGAACGAAAACCTGCACTACTGGGACGAAACTCTATCGTGACCGTGCGCGACTCCCCCGGTCGCAGGCTAAAAGACCCTCCCCCACTGGTAATCCGAAAATCAGAATGCCCTGAGAGACTAATAGTACCAGAGACATCACCTGTGGAGTCGCTGGAGTTAGTGATAGTCACCGAGTCTGTCCTACTCTCCCCGACTGGAATATCACCAAAATCGATGGAGGAGGGAGGAACGCTTAGGGTTCGGGAAAAACCTCGTGGCTGTCCTGTCTTTCTCAGGTAGACGCCAGGCTCAACCCCATAAAAATTCTCCATACAACTATCTACAGTCCAACCGATTGTACCGTCATCCCAACGGATGCGCCACCACACAACACCCCTATGAGCAGATGAAATGTATGGACTAGAATATTGTGAAGTACCCTCCAATGTCCAGCCCCGAGATCCAGAGGGTCGAGTGCCTATTTGTTGGCCACCGGGTCGATCAAAGATTGGAAGGTTGCCGTTCATAACCCGTTCAACCCGCCAAGACTTATTGCCGTGAGTCGGTCTAGTATTAGGGCCAAAATATCCCACCCCTGGCATCGGATAGAGGTTCCGCTGCCCAGCCAAGTACCCAGTCGTCCAGCGTCTGCCATGCATCCAGGTAGTATTGTTTGCATCCCTATAATATCCCTCAATGACCCACCCTGTAGAGTTTCCCTCGCTAGTTGTACATGTTCTGCTGCTAACAGCAAGCCCTTCCATTCCGGGTCTCCGCCAGAAATTCTCGTGGTTGCAATTATCGGGGTTTCTGGCTAGAGTGTTGAACATGATGCCGACTCGGTCTCCTGGGGCTATGTCGGATTGGGGGTAGAGTGTTGCTGTCAGAGCAAGTAGCGCAAGACCGAGCGCTATTGTGCGAGGCAATCCCCTGTTATTCTTGTGCATGGCAGTTGCCAGCCCACAGGGCTTTACATTCACTTCACCCATAGTCTCCATCCAGTAGCGGATAGCTCCAGCAATTAGCCGTCCTAACCAACCTACCCTTGCTCGCTTCATTTTTGCTTGCCTCCTAAATGTTTGGCTTTTTCGGTGTCTGGTTCCTTGTCGGAAATATCCTCAACGATCTCAAGCATAACGAGGATATCGACCAAGTCTCTCAGCCAGCGAGGCTTGGTTGTCCACAGCGACAGCACAGTGGAAATGACTGTGACAAGCCACACTAGCGGGTATGCTGCAAGACCGTACAGTGGAAGAACGCTAAGAGAAGGAAGGCGTGCGTGCCTGAGAAGGAGATCGGTGGCTCCCATGGCGGCGACCGTGACGCTGGACACCACAAAGCCAATTGTTGCCGAACCAATAAGGCCGATTCGAAGAGGCTGAGGTGCGATCCACCACTTGTAACACTGCTTGTATGTTTCGACGATGACTAGCACGACCAACGTACCAAGTAATCCGAGAAATTCGCCAACCTCTTCGCCCGATCTATATCTATTTGGCATGCGAAGGATGAAGTGCACCAAAACGGCGAAGGCGACGCCTGAAACGGAGCCTGCGACACTTCCGGAAAGAAGTAGTAAGAGTCTTGGCATGGCTTGTTTCATCTCTGTTTTACCTCCTTCACAAGGGTGTTGCCTCTGTGAACAGCGCATCCGAACTGCATCTTCACTGCTCAGGCTTTAGCAACGCCTCCACCCGCGGATGGCTCAAGTGAATCCAGATAAATACGGCGACGCCGACATTGAAAAGCACGAGCGTGAAGACAGCAGCAGAAAAGCCCACCAACAGGGAAATGATAGAAAGCACTACATCTAACACCAAGAATGCCCGCGTCACCATCCGACCCCAGAGCTGACGGGTAAAGATCCCTATAGCTCCTGCTCCCGCTAAAACAGTGCCTGCTACCGACAGTACATTTCCAAGTGATAGAAGTACTCCTATTCCCCTAACGGCGCCGATTTCTGACGGGGACATTTGTCCACCAACGATGTTTCCTGCAATCCCAGCGAGGGACTCTGGAACCACCGCCATTATCCCGAGCAAAAATGCTCCTATGCCGTAATAGAGGGTGTTGAGCACCATATAAACTGCGATCAAGGTCAAGGAAGCGCCTCCTGCCCAACTTTGCGCGAGAGTCGTTTGGGCGGCTCGCCACACATCTTGCGCTGAAGGTTGTCCAGAAGTGGCACCTATCGCAAGCACAGCCCCACATGCGAGGCAGAACTTCGCATCGTCTTCCACCTGTTTCCCACACTTTGGACAGAACATTGCTCTTTCCTCCTTGTGTTTACGAGCTAAAAGGGGCTACGGAACTCGAAGGGAGATACGCTGGGAGATGAGGGATATTGCCGCTGGTACGGTGTCAACTCCCTTTTCATCGCCTCCATAACACCCGTCCAGAATATGTAATTTCCTAAGACTGAAGAAATCGTCCCAAAGACTATAAGAAGGAGGGATAGGGTGAACCAGTACCATAGGGGGACTCTAAGGGTGCTATGCGTGGACGCGATGGTAGCAAGAGCGGATATCCCAGCCCCGTCGGAGACCGCCCCAGTGGGCAGTCCACATTGTGTGCAATATCGTGCCGTGTCGATGTTCTCGTGTCCGTTTGGACATTTCCAAGTTTGTTGCATCTCCATTCGCCTCCTGTTCTTGGTCATGCCTCATCTGCACTAAGCAACCGCCTTTTGGGTGGTTGCTATCTCATATTTAGTGCTGAGCCGTTGAAAATGTGACAGAGATTCGCACTGCGTGCGCAAAATTTCGGGGAAATTCCTGTGTCGGCTTCCAAGCGCGCAAGAAGTTTTCTCACGACACCTTTCAGAGGACAAGAGCGAAATCTGCAAGTCCACTAACCTCTATTCCCAGCTCGTGGGATTGTATTGACGCTTTACTAATTCCCGTTTGGCGTATTCAAGCCATTTCTGCGCGATCGAATCGCGAGCGTGGGTATCCAGTAGGCGTATAGCCTCCTCATAATAGCCCAACTTCAAGTGTATCATCGCGCTGGTGAGTGGGGCGGTTCGAGCGTTCTGGCGTGCCCAATCAAGACGCTCGCGTTCCGTCTCGGTCAGCACATAGAAGCGATACTCCCCTTGATATCGGTCCACTTGCTGGGTCTCAGGTTGGGTGACGAGCGCTGAAATCGTTAGTAGGTACTGCTTGCCGTGCTCCAACGGTTGCCCGACAGAGGCGGTGATGCCCTCAACCGTCAGCGCGTTCGGAATTTCTTCGATATCGGATTCGGTAAGCACGCTCTCTTCACCCAAGACCCGATAGAGTTTTACGAGGTACTCGCTTGCGCCCTCCACAGGCTCCCATTTGAAGACGGGCTGGGTGTCCTCGATAGAGCGCTGGGCGAGCAAGGGCGGATGGGTCACCCTTATCTCCGTTGGGGCTGAGCCGGGATGGCTTCGAACGATGGGAGGCGTGTGCTGGTAGCGTAGGGCGTACTCGTGCGCCCATGGTGGGAGAGGGCGTCCTCCCTCGAAGATGCGGTCGCCTTCTATGAACAAGTTCTGCGCTATCTGGATGCGCTTTGGGGCGGGAGGCTCGGGTCTCGGTGCAGGACGCGAAGGGGGCTGAGGTTTTGATGCCGAGCCAGAAGGTCGCTGAGTGGGTTGGGGAGGTTTTGGCGCGGGTGCAGGCGGTGTTGGGCGAGAGGGTGGCTCCTGTTGAGGTGCAGGAGCGGGCTGGGGGCGAGGTTGCTTGGGGGCGGTGCTGGGCGGTTCAGGAGGCAGGTGGGCGACCCGTTGAGGGGCAGGACGCAAGAAACCCCACCACAACACCAAAAGGGCTATCACGACCGCAACGGCTGCCACGGGCGCAAGCACAGGAAAATGGAAGAGCGCCCGCTTCGGTTTCGGTATGGAAGAGGCAAGCTCTTGGATGGACTTCATCTCAAGCAAAGTTCGTCGGCAGTCGGAGCAGGTCATGATGTGGCTCATCAGGCGGTTATACTCCTTGGCGCGCTTCCCACGCTCTGCCAGCGCAAAAAACTCGTCGGGCGTCAAATGGTCTGAGCTCCGCTGAGCCTTCAGATAGTTCCCAACGGCTCGTTCTAAGGGAGTCGGTGTCTCGTTCTCATTCGCTCGGTAGTCTCTCATGATTGCCTCCATCGCTACGGGTTGGTGATATACCTTAAAACCTTTACGCAAGCTTCACGGAACCGCTCTATCTGGCGATAGGGGGGTGGCATGCGTTCGGGACTGTTGAGCACACACTGGCGAAAAATGGCGAGTTCCTCTGGAGTCAGAGGGTCATCAGAAGCCATACAGCGTTTCAGGGCGAATTCTATTTGCGCTCGGTCGAGAATCGTCGTGTTCAACATAACTCCCGCTGCGACCTTCTGACGCGCGCGACGGACGAGTTGGCGGGCGAGGTCTACACGAATGTTCAGCAGGGTTGCTATCTCTTCGTACGGAATGTCTTGTACCCATGCTTGCCAAGTCTGAAGTTCGTCCACATTCAGCACTTGAGAGGCGATGGAGAAGATTGCTTGTAGTCGTAGTCGCAGGTCTGTATTCATGTCAAGAGGTTCGTCAGGGTCTGCCACTTGCTCTAACCAATCAGCTTCCTCTTCTTGGTGGGGGTCACCATTAGGGACGAGAATCTCCCCACGGTTCTTCCGGTACTCGTGCTTTAGTAAGCGGTAGGCGGCGTGAATCGTCACGGTGAATGCCCACGATTCCAGAGTGCCCTTAGCAGGGTCATAGGTGTCCAACCCCAGATAGAGGGCTTGTAGGGCTTCTTGAATGGCATCTTCACGAAGATAAGGAGGTACCTTCCAGCTCACCCAGCGCGCAACATGGGGACCTAAGCGATGGAAAAGAACGTCCATCAAGCGTTCACCTTCCGCTTGTTTGTCTCCACCTGCCCTCAAAAGTTCCTTTACCTCCAGCACCATCTGCTCCAACTGGTGCCAAACCTCTTCGCGACTCATCGCCGAGCACTTGCCAAGTTGGCAAAGTATATTGTACTCGATAACAGAGTCGCGAATTGCCGATTTACTTATCCCAGAGTGCCCGCTGTACGATACTGAACCCATCAAAAATCCCCATTACGCCCCGCCGTGTCCCCCTGGGGGATAGCAGCTGGGCATCTCTGACGGCAGGACGCATTTATACTGTAGACTCTCAGAACGCTGGATGTGACAGAGATTCACTGAAAGAGGGGATTTTCGGTTCCCTCTCACTCGGTATACTCTCGATTATGCAGAGGGTTAGACTGTTCATCGGGCTGTTGGGGCTTCTGATGGGGTTGGGAGGGTGTGCCTCGCAAGCTAAGCTCACCGAGAGCCAGCGGATGGAGGCGTTCCAGTTCGTGTGGGAAGAGGTACAACGCTCGCACTATGACCCGAACCTGGGCGGGGTGGATTGGAACGCCGTTCGAGATGAGTTCGCCCCACGCGTGCGCTCAGCGAAAAGCGATGCCGAGTTCTACGCGCTTTTGGACGAGATGGTCAAGCGAGTAGGGCAGTCGCACATGGCGGTTATTCCCCCGAACGCCTATGTTGCAGAGGAGGAGGTGCGCACGCGCGTCGGGATGGGTGATGTGGGACTAACGGTGCAACTGGTGGAAGGGCGACCCCTCATCACGCGCATTCGGAACGGCTCACCCGCCAAGCGCGCAGGCATCCTTCCAGGAAGCGAGATGTTGGCTATCAATGAGGAACCCGTAGAACGCTATTTAGAGCGCATTCGCGAGCGCAAACTCTCCCCCGTCGAGGAGCGTATGCAAGTGATGCTCACCTTCATGGCTCTCCTAAGTGGAGAACCGAACACAAAGGTCACGATTCGCTACCGCGACCTGAACGGGCAGGAGCATGCCGTGGAGCTCATCCGCGAACGCCCTCCAGGCGAAATCTCGCAGTTTGGCTATCTGCCCCCTATCCCCGTGCAAGTAGAGAGCCGTCGCTTGCCGGGCAATATCGGCTACATTCGCTTCAACATGTTCATGCCCCCTGTGATGAAACGCTTGCCCGATATTATTCGCAGTATGAAAAATGCACGAGGACTCATCATAGACCTTCGGGGCAATGTGGGCGGGATTGGACTGATGGCAGGGGGTGTCGGCGGCTATTTGGTAGACAAAGAAACCCCGATGGGTGTCATGCGTCTGCGCGCGGGTACTTTCGGTATCGTCGCCAATCCCCAATCGGGAGCCTATCTCGGTCCTGTGGTAATTCTGGTGGATGAGCTGTCTGCAAGCACCTCCGAGATTATGGCGGGCGCACTTCAAGAGGCGGGGCGCGCCACGATTATCGGTCGCCCAACACCGGGCATGGCTCTTCCCTCCAAACTGGTCGCCATTCCCCACGGGGGCTACCTCCAATGTGTGATTGCCGATTTCGAAACCCCTAAAAAGCGTCGCTTAGAGGGGGTAGGAGTCACGCCCGATATTGTTGTAGAACTCAAGCAAGAGGATTTCCGCACCACCGATGACCCCATCCTCCAGCGGGCTGTTGAGTATCTCCAAGCGCAAAGACGCAAATAGTCCCTCACATCAGACTCTGGGGATCGATATCTACATACAGTTGGGCTTGTTCGCGTAGCGTGAGGCTCTCCAGTAGAAGCGCCAGCACCCCGGCGGGTTCACTCTCGGGAGGGAACTTCAGCAGAAGGTGATAGCGCGCCTTGCCCTCCAACCGCTCCAACGGGGCAGGGGCGGGTCCCAACACCTGAAGTAGCTCTGCATCGCTTAGACGCTCCCGCAACTGCACGAGCACACTCTGTGCTTGCAGAGGATTCTCGTGGGTGCTCAGCACATTCACCAGCCGACAAAAAGGGGGATACAACGGCTCGCGTCGCAGTTCCAGCTCATACCGATAGAAGCCCTCGTAATCGTGGTGCTGAGCGCACACAATAGCGGGATGGTCGGGGCAGTAGGTCTGGATAAACACGCGCCCTTGCTGGTCGCGTCGTCCTGCCCGTCCCGCCACCTGCATCAGAAGATGGAAAGTGCGCTCGCTCGCCCGAAAGTCGGGGATTCGCAAGCCCATATCGGCACTCACTACGCCCACCATCTGCACACGGGGGAAGTCCAGCCCACGCGCCACCATCTGCGTGCCGATGAGCACATCAATCTCACCCGCCCGAAACGCCTGAAGCACCTGAAGGGCGCCCATACGCCCACTCATCACATCACGGTCTAAGCGCGCCACACGCAGGTCGGGCAGAATCTGCCGAAGCACCGCCTCTATCCGCTGAGTGCCCACCCCAAAGGGGGCGATCTGCACACCTCCACACTGTGGGCACACGGTCGGTGGGGGCTGACGGTGGTTGCAATGATGACAGCGCAGGGCATAACTACCAGCACGGTGATAGGTGAGCGCAACGGAGCAGTTGGGACAATAGGGCACATGCCCACACTCGCGACAGAGCAGGAAAGGTGCATAGCCACGACGATTCAGAAACAGGATGGCTTGATAGCCTTGCGAAGTTGTCTGGCGAATCGCCTCCAGCATGCGCTGGGTGAGCACAGTGAACTTCCCGCCACGCAGGTCGATGACCTCCACGGAGGGCAAAGGGGTTTGTCCCACCCGTTCAGGCATGTCGAGCCGTTCCAACATGCCCTGTTCTGCTTGATAGAAGGTCTCCAGCGATGGGGTTGCCGAACCGAGCAGGAGCACGGCTTGCTCCGCTCGGGCACGCGCATAGGCAAGCGTACGCGCATGATAGGGAGGCACAGCCGACTGCTTGTAAGAGGGTTCATGCTCCTCATCCACCACAATAAGACCGATATTCCGCAGAGGTGCAAACAGCGCCGAGCGTGCGCCCACCACTATCGGGGCTTGCCCCGACCGAATGCGCATCCACTGAGCATACCGCTCGTTGGGGCTGAGCTGACTATGCCACACCGCAACCGGGTCGCCAAACCGCTCTCGGAAGGCGGATACCAGCTGGGCAGTGAGCGCAATCTCTGGCACTAAAAACAGCACGGTGCGCCCAAGACGCAACGCCTCCGCAGAGGCGCGCAAGTAGACCTCCGTCTTGCCACTGCCCGTGACCCCATAGAGTAGGAACGGAGCGTAAACACCCTGCGAAAGTGCCGACCGCAGACGCTCTACGGCATACTGTTGGTGGGGGGTGAGCTGAGGGGGTACAAACCCCTCTGGCGTGCGCGGGTAAGTCCGTACGCGTCGTACAAGCCCCTTGGTTTCGAGCGAGCGCAGGCTCTGAAGGTTAGCACCTGTCTCCTCTAACAGCACCTTCATCGGCATGCGCCCCTCGGGGTGAAGAAGTAAGCGAGTCAGCAGGGCGGTCTGTACAGGGGCACGCTCGGCAGTCTTGGAAAAGAAGGACTCTAATCGCCCTGGTTCCTGCACCACCTCTATCCACTCTTCGCCTAACGATAGAGGGGGTGGCGGTTCCAGCTCGTAGGAGGTACGAAGGAGTCCTTTGGCGCGCAGTGCGGGCAGGGCTGAGTTCAGAATTGCGCTGGCAAGCGCGCGCTTGAGCGATTTTAGGCTCATCCGTCCCCCGTGCGCCCGAAGCGTTTCCACTACCATCTGATGGGATCGCGAGCGCAAGGGAGGCACAGGCTCCACCAACTCCACGAGGGTGCGAATCTCGTAGCGTGCCACACTCGGCAACACCGTCTGAACCGCCTCCGCAGGCGAGCAGAGCAGGCTATGCTCTATAACCTGCACCAGTTCCAACAGGCTCCCCTCTACCATGGGCTGGTTCAGCACTCCCTCGATGGGACGAATTTCTATATTAGCCCTCACCCCTTGCCCCTCTCCCAGAGGGAGAGGGGAGTCTGCCCGCCCTATCTCCTTGTGAGAGGAGGGGGTTAGTGGGATAAGGGTTTCCTGGGGAGGATAAACCTTCAGTACCACACCTAATTCCAATCGCGTTTTCAGAGGCACAATCACCCCAACACCGACTTGTACTTGGGATGCCAATTGGGAGGGAACACCGTAAGTCCAAGTGCGGTATGCCACTTCACCGCCCGTGAGCACCAGCACCTCAGCGAGCAGGGGATAGGGGTGGTCGGTCGTCATGGCGGTAGGATTATACCAGTCGCCTTCCCGTAAATGAAAACACCCCCTCGGTTGAGGGGGTGCGACCCTGATAGGAAATTAGCATTCACCTCCAAAGTTAAATATTACTATTAGTAGGTCTCCATCATTTACGATGCCATCTTTGTTCACATCTTCTGGCAAATCACTTCCGCTGTTTCCAAATGCAAATAGTATAGCAAGTAGATCAACGTCATCTACACAACCGTCGTCATTAATATCACCTACAAGTGGGATACGAGCTAGTACCAATGTAGCGTCAGCTCTACCAAAAGCGAAAAGCGGTTCAGTTGGAGAGCACTGTATCGAGAGTACGGCAAATCCAATTTCTTGATTATAAAATCTATAAAGCGTACCATCTGAAATCCGCCAAAACCGAACAGTCGGAAAATAATGAAAATTCACAAAAATATGGTTATTCATTGATGATACTATGTACTGTCCATCAGATGTGAATGAGACTGATGCAGAAGAGACATATCCAGGATAATCATAACCTAAAAATTCTTGTAATAATTCTCCATCTGATATACGCCAAAGCCTAACTTTACCATCCTTTCCTGCTGAAGCTAAATAGTTTCCATTAGGAGAAAAGGCTATAGAGTAAACACAGTCTCCATGTACAATGTTTTTTATAAGTTCTCCAGAAGGTATTCGCCGAATCAGGATACTTCCATCCAAGCTTCCAGATGCTAAATATTGACCATCTGGAGAGAATGCAAGGGATGTGACAAGCGCAGAATGATCACTGAAAGTCATCAGAAGTGATCTATATTGCAAATTCCAAAGTTTAATCTCTCCTTGATAATCAGGAAACCCTGTTGAACTCCCTGAAGCTAAATACTGGTTATCGGGAGAAAAAGCAATAGTATGAATGTGTGAACTATGTGCTTGAAAAGTATGTAATAAATCGAATCCTGGTATATTCCATAGAGAGATAGTACCATCACTATTTCCGGAAGCCAGATAGCGTCCATTTGTTGAAAAAGCAATAGCATAGCTACTAGATTCAGTATTGCCAATAAGCACATGTGCAACTGTGCCGTCTGACACTCGGTACAACACCACCCCACTGCGTAATCTAAGGCTGTCATTATATCTGATAAGACCATTACCAGGTGTTGCTATGTACTGCCCGTCAGGAGAAAAGGCTACTGAATGGACAAAGTCTCCGCCCTTTGAAAGCTCACGTTCGAATATTCCATCCTGCGAACGCCAGAGAATAACAGCACCATTGGCACTGCCTGATGCCAAATAGTAACCGTTTACCGAAAAAGCTATCGAATTAATGAGATTGGTACGACCATTGCTAGATGGTCCTATGATTGTATACACTAAACTTCCATCTGATATTCGCCATAGCTTAATCTCACCTACAGTTTCAGATTGTGAGTAATAACCACCGCCAGATGCGAGATATTCGTCATCTGGGGAGAAGGCGACAGAGCAGACCTTCATTGAGTGCCCACAAAGGGTACGAAGAAGTGATCGTTCTGGCACATTCCACAGCATAATTATGCCATTCAGACCGCCTGAAGCTAGGTAGGTTCCACTGCGTGAGAAGGCTATCGAGTATACTTCGCTCCCATGAAAGAAGGCATGGGCTAATTGTCCATTTGGCATCTGCCAGATCTTGACGGTGCCATCTGCATCTGCCGAAGCTAAGTATCGCCCATCTGGTGAATAAGCAACAAAGTAGATATGTGATAGGGATGCTTCAAGAGTAAGTACCAGTGTGCCATCTTCAATATGCCAGAGATGAATCAAGCCCCCAAAGTGTCCAGAAGCTAAATAGTTTCCATCAGGAGAAAAAGCAATAGAAGTTATAGCACCGCTAAAGTTTGCAATTGTACGTACTAATGCACCATCTGAAACACGCCACAATTTGATAGCATGGTTCGCACTATCGCTACTACCTCCTGCTGACGCTAAATAAGAACCACAAGGAGAGAATGCAATAGAATGGATCAAAGGAGCCCTATGAACGATTGTACGAAATAGTTTTCCATCTGAGATTTGCCATATCTTAATAGTATTATCACTTCCTCCTGATGCCAGATAACGACCGTCAGGGGAAAAAGTGACAATATTAACATCATACAAATGTCCACCTCGAATCCATTTGATGTTAGGACTGCCTTGAGCAAGGCTTACTGTCAACAAGTGAACCTGACCAAGCAGAATCAATAAAACTCTTGTTATCCAGGGTCCTATATCTTCCTCATTAGTAGACCTCCGTGCTCTATGCTTAGTCTCATTATACCCGATCTTGCGATTATCCATCCCTAAGCTTGCTGCTCCTCCATCAGAAAAACCACCGTGGAGGGTGTTCCAAGGAATATTGGTTTTTCCTGATTGGCACCCTTAGCAGAGAATGGGTTTGCAATTCTTTGCCTTCGGCTCAGATTGACTGGAAACGATAGCCAAATTGGATTATTGCAAAGAACTTTTGGTTAGGACTTTATTATAACCCTATTTTCCTGTGCACCCTTTCTCGTCACTCTGAATCGAAGGCGAAGAATCTCAAGCTGATCCCTTTCCCCCCGCGTCCCGTTCATTGCGGCGGAGGCAGATACCATTTTACCTTAGCGTACGCTTACTCTTAGGTATGTTTCGTCGGAATCGATAGGAAAGCTGGATTATTATAAGTCCCAATAGTCAGGTGCATCTCGGAACTCCAAGATGCACCTGTTAGGAAGACGCTTGGTCGCTTAGAACAATACTTACTGACAGGGATAGTCTTCTGAGTCGGTGATGGCGGTACCTGGCACGCCGTGCAGGTCGTTATACGGTTGAGCAGGGGTAGAAGGCACGGTTTCCAGAGCTGCCTCCGCGTTCACTAATGGGATATCGGTGCGCCAACTGTAGTAAGTGCGTCTGGGAGCACCCTGAGGAGTTGTATATTGCTGGGCGATGTTATTTACTGCAGCGTAGCGGAACCATTTCGCGTGCCCGTCTACAAAATTAATCACAAGACCTTCCTTGTGCCGGGCAAAACCCAAGAAGAGACTGAAGGGTAGATTCTGCTGGAGACTCTTTACATACCCGTCAAACAGCATGATTGTGTCGACAGGTGTATCTACTGCTGCGAGGGCTGTGACAGGAGTGTAGCGGTTCAGTGCGGTACCGCAGAAGTTCTCCCCGAACAGACCCAAGTTTGGTACGTAGCCTGTGTAGCGGAAGGTGCCTCCATAGCGAATCCCAAGTAGTGTTTGAACCCGCATAAAAAGAGGGCGGTTTCCCAAGAAGTTCTGGGAACCGCCTTCTGGGGTTCCCTCATTATACCCTATTTGACCGCTTGTCAAGGGGGTTTGTTCCCCGTATTTTTACGGTATTCGGGGTAAGGTATACTCAGCAAGGGAGATGGATGCGATGGCACCAATCGTACCGAAACGAATCACATTAGAGCCGTTGCATCTGGAAGAGTACCAGTGGAGTGAAGAAGGGTATGTGTTAGTACAAGCAGTTGCAGGGGATCAGCCTTTCCATCCCCGTCTGTTTCCTGAACTAAGTTTTACCTTATCGGAGCTGTAGGAGATTCCCCTCTCAAGGCGAATCCAAGGCATACTATGGTAATGCGCAGGTTGATGCTGAGTGTTCTTGTTTGGTGTTGTGCGATTGTGTTTGCTCAGACCCCTGTGAAGTTTGCCCGATTCCCTGCTCCTTCGCCTGATGGAAAACAGCTCGCCTTCTCGTGGCAGGGTGATATTTGGGTAGTTCCGATAGAAGGAGGCTTAGCTCGGCGTCTCACGGTACACCCTGCCTACGACTTTGCGCCTATCTGGTTGCCTGATGGCACAAAAATCGCCTTCACTTCCGACCGACACGGCAACGACGATGTGTTCCTTATAGACCTTATCACGGGCGAGATACGACGCCTCACATGGTTTTCGGGGCGCGACCGTGCAGTGGGCTGGCTCCCTGATAGTTCGGGGGTAATTTTTGAATCGCGTCGGGATTGGGAACCGTATGGAGCCGAGTTTGTCGCCTATGTCGCTCCCCTCTCTGGCGGTACTCCCTATCGCCTGCACGATGTGGAGGGAACCCCTGTTGCGCTGGCGCCCGATGGCAAGCGAGTGGCATTCATCCGACGCGACAGCGCATGGTGGCGCAAGGGCTACAAAGGCAGTGCGCAAGGCGACCTCTGGCTGGGCATATTGGGCACCAAGCAGTTCACGCGCCTCACGAACACCGACACGCCCGATACATTTCCCCTCTGGTCTGCCGATGGGCGCACGCTCTACTTCGTATCTGAGCGGGATGGCACTTTCAACCTTTATGCGATGGAGGTCGCCACGAAGCGTACCCGCCAACTCACCACCTTCAAAGGCGATGGCGTGCGATTCCCCCAGATTAATGCTCAAGGCACGGTCATCACCTTCGAGCAGGGGATGGAAGTGTGGAAGCTCGACCTCAACACGGGCAAGTATGCGCCTATCCATATTGAAGTGCCTGCGATGGACAGCCGAACGCCTACCGAGGTGATCCGAACCTTTTCAGCGAATGTCTCGGAGTATGCAATCGCTCCTGAGGGCAAAGAGGTGGCATTTGTGGTGCGGGGCGAGGTGTTCGTTACCCGATTTCCCGAAGGGGGCAACCCGACCACCAACCTCACGAAGACTGTAGAGCCAGAGGAGGGCATTGCTTGGAGCAAGGATGGCAAGTGGGTCCTCTTCGCTGGAGAGCGGGATGGTCAAACCGACCTATTCCGCATCACCTCCGATGACCCGGATGAACCCCGCCTGCGTCGCGCCACACGCCATAAGATAGAGCAACTGACCCAAACACCCGTAAGCGAGTCGCGCCCCACGCCCTCGCCCGATGGCAAATGGCTGGCGTTCGTTCGCGGTCAGGGCAACCTTGTGATTATGGACTTAGAGACCCGCGAAGAGCGTGTCCTTATCGAATCGTGGAACCTCGGCAACTTCGTGTGGTCGCCCGACAGCAAATGGATTGCCTACGACCAAAACGACGAAAACTACAACTCGGATATCTGGCTTGTGTCTATTGAGGGAGGCGAGCCAGTGAATATCACGCGTCACCCTCGAAATGACTATGCGCCCTCGTGGTCTGCGGATGGGCGCGCCATCGCCTTCCTCTCCGAGCGTGATACCGATGTGGTGAATGTGTTCCACCTCTACTTGCGGAAGGAAGATTTCGAACGCACCAAAGCCGACCGCGAGGACGAGGAAGACCATAAACACGATGCCCCTAAGAAAGCCGACGAGAAAAAGGAGGAGAGCAAGGAGCCTCCCACCATCACCATCGATTTTGAAGATATTCATCTTAGGATACGGGCAGTGACGCGCTTCACCAGCAGTGTGCGCGAGGCGGTCATCTCGCCCGATGGCGAGCAGATAGCCTTCGTCTCGGCTCACCAAGGTCAACCAGACCTCTACCTTATCAAGGCAGACGGTTCCGACGAGCGTCGGCTTACGACGGGTGGGCTATCGCCCAGCAATCTTCAGTTCAGCAAAGATGGCAAGATGCTCTACTTTATCAGCAGGGGGCGCATCCAACGGGTTGCTACCACTGGCGGAACGCCCCAAGCTACCAACACCGAGGTGCGCATCACCATCAATGAGCCTGCTGAACGCCTCTATCTATTCGACGCTGTGTGGCGCACGCTCAATGAGACCTTCTACGACCCCAACTTTCACGGCGTCGATTGGCAGGCGATGCGCATGAAATATCGCCCCTATGTGCCGTTCGCACAATCCGACCGCGATCTGACTGCGGTCGTGATGATGATGCTGGGCGAATTGAAATCGTCGCATGTGAGCTTCTCGAAGGGTGGGGGTGAATCCCCTGCTCAGCGTTCCGAGACAGGCATGCTGGGCGTGGTGTTCGGTAATCAGCGGGAGGGCGAAGGTCTGCTGATTGAGCGTGTTCTGCCCAACACGCCCGCTTCGCGCAAGGATGTGAACCTCCAGCCCGGTGAGCGCATCCTTGCGGTCAACGGCAAACCCATCACGCCCATTACCAACATCTGGCAACTGCTGGACAACATGGTGGGCGAGCGAGTGGAACTTCGCGTGCGTCAGCCCGACGGCAACGAGCGCACCGTATTCCTGCGTCCTATCTCTATCACAGAGTTCAACAACGCCCGCTATCAGGATTGGGTGGCGCAAAAGCGTCGGTATGTGGAAGAGAAGAGTGGGGGCAAGCTGGGCTATGTGCATATTCAGGCGATGGGCGAGCAGAGCCTGCGCGAGTTCGAGCGCGACCTCTACGCAGTGGCTTATGGCAAGCAGGGACTCATCATCGATGTGCGATTCAACGGTGGGGGACGCACCGCCGACTATCTCTTCGGCATCCTGCATGTGCCCCGTCATGCTTACACTGTGGGGCGCAACGGCAAACCGGGCTATCCAATCGACCGCCTGCCCCTTGTGCCGTGGCATAACCCCACTGCGGTGCTGTGCAACGAGCGCAGTTTCAGCAACGCCGAAATCTTTGCGCATGGCGTCAAGACGCTGAAACGCGGTCCCCTTGTAGGCATGCCCACAGCGGGCGGTGTAATTAGCACAGGCTCGCGCACCCTGATGGACGGCAGTCGCGTCAGCACTCCGGGTAGGGGCTGGTACACCATCGATAAGCACCTCAACTTAGAAGGCAACGGCGCCCAGCCCGACTACCTCGTGGAAGACCAGCCCGAAGACCTGATGGAAGGTCGCGACCGCCAGCTGGACAAGGCGATCGAGGTGCTGATGAGGCAGGTTCGCTAAGGGCTACCAACCTCCTACACAGATGAACGGTGCCCAGTAGTAAGGATGGGCATACTCAGGCATCTGCTTGAGCGTAAGAGAAGCGGAACGGAGCGCCTCGCTGGGCGATTTGCCATTGGCAATCTGCTTATAGAATTCGCCCATCAGCCGAGCCGTGCTCTCATCGCTTACCTTCCACTGGCTGAGCACTTGGGTCGGTACGCCTGCAGAGCATAGCACCC
>FWWL01005224.1_pt1 | contig 20542 bp, 17 predicted proteins | sample 2228331 | NCBI WGS metagenome assembly FWWL01 (sample SAMEA103939775, study PRJEB20133) | metagenome | reverse complement strand
CGCTGCGGCGCGCCCCGAGCGATGCGGAGCCCGGGCGCGAGGCGGTGCCGCCGGCCGCCGGGGTCGCGCTCGCTGTCCAGGACTTGTCCTTCCGCTACCCCGGCAGCCCGGCCCCGGCGCTCGACGCGGTCTCGCTGGCGCTCCCCGCCGGGAAGATCACCGCCCTGGCCGGACCGTCCGGCAGCGGCAAGTCGACCCTGCTGCGCCTGCTGCTCGGTTTCGAAGATGGCGCCCAGGGTGCGATCGTGTGCGACGGGCGTGTTCTCGATGCGGCCGGCCTGGCCGGGCTGCGCGAGGCCACCGGGCTCGTGACGCAGGACGTCCTGATCGAACACGCTGGCCCGTTGCGCTGGCAACTCGGACGCGGCGGTGACTGGACGCTCGAACAGATGAAGGATGCGTTGCGCCGGGTGCAACTCGATGGCGATGTCGCGCGCATGCCGATGGGGATACAGACCATCGTCGACCATGTGAACCTGTCGGGCAGCCAGATGCAGCGCTTGTTGATCGCGCGCTGCCTGTTGCGCCGCCCACGCCTGCTGGTCCTCGACGAGGCCACCAGCGCCCTGCCGGACCCGGTTCAGGCCCGCCTGCTCGACGAGGTCCGTGAGCTGGGCGTCACCTGCCTGCTGGTCAGTCATCGCGCCAGCGCGCTCGCCTGCGCCGACCATGTCGTGGTGATGCAGGATGGGAAGGTGGCATGCGCCGGCTCGCCGGCGTCGGCTGAGGTGCGCGCGGCCCTGGCCGTGATCACCGGCCAGGAGCGCCTTTACGAGGCGCCGGCCTCGCCAGAGGCGGCGGCGCCGGGAACGGAACCGCCGTCGCTGCCGGCGCCGCGACGCAAGCTGTTCCGCGATATCGCGCTACAGCGTTTCGAAGCCGGCAAGGCCACCAGCAGTGCCTTGCTGGTGCTTCGTCCGTTGCCTTGGGCATGGATGGCGGCGGCAGGTGCCGCCGCCCTGCTGCTCCTGCACTAGTGCGTGAGCATGCGCACCAGATAGCCCTGCATCGCCACGGCCAGCGATTCGACCTGCCCGCGACCGGCCAGTGACGGAAGGTGGAAGAAGGTGCAGGAGAGCACGCCGCCCCGCACGGCGGCCTGCACGTCCACGGGCGGCAGGGTCCGGTTGCGCAGTCGCGACGCGTGCCAGGCCTCGCCGATGCGGTCGACCGCCAGCACCGGGAACAGGCTGTTGCGGCGGAATCCCTCATCCACCGCCCCCCGATAGACCAGGCCAAGCTCGGGTCCCGGGAGGGCGGCCATGGTGGCCTGCGCTCGCGGGCCGGCCGCCCCGTGGCGCAGCAGTCCGTAGCCGGCGCCCTGCTCGGGCACGCCAGCCAGCATGGCGCGCACGGCCGCGTGGTGGGCCTGCGCTTGCGCGCTTTCGATCCGGACCCAGACCGGATGGAAGCTTACCATCCAGCCGACAGCCGAAACGGGCGCTCCGGTGCAGGCGGTCCGGCCGTGGTGCTCCAGGTGTACCTGCACGGCCCTCGCGCCGGTCACTTCCGCCCAGGCGCCGGTCAAGGCCGCCAGCAGCGCATCGTGCCGCGCGGCGCTGTCCTCGTAGCGCTTGAAGAATGCGTGGTTGGTCTGCGCGTCCAGCGCGAACGATGTCACTGGCACCGCGCGCGCATCGGCCGGCGCAGCGACCGGCTCGGCGCCTGCCTGGCCCCCCGCTGCCGCTGCCGTTGCCGCCATGCCGGTCCAGTAGGCCAGTTCGCGCTCCACCCATTGCGGGTCCTGCGCCTGGCGCTGGCGCGCCAGCAGCCAGTCCAGGTAAGCATCCGGGCGCGCCGGGAGCAAGGCCTTGCCGGCGACGATGCGCTGGTAGGCGCCTTGCAGGCTCGCCACCAGGATCGACGCCGAGACGGCATCGACCACGAGGTGGTGCACGGCAAGGGCAAGCACGCCGTTTTCCAGCGCACCACGGTCGAACCAGATCGCGTGCGCCAGCGGTCCGCGGTGAACGTCCAGCGCGGCGCGCACCCGCTGGGCCATGAGTTCGCGCCACTTGCCGCCGGCAGCGGCCACGCCTGCCACGTCCAGCCGCTCGACGGCGATCCCACCGTCGTCCTCGCCGCCGCTGCGCACATGCGCCTGCCATCCATCCGTCCCCTGCGCAAAGCGTAGCCGCAGGGCCGGGTGCCGCTGTGCCAGCCATGCGAGCGCGGCGCGCAGCACGGTCAGGTCCAGCGTGCCGGGAACCCGCATGCAAAGGATCTCCGCGAAATCGACATGCGATTCCACGTCGGCCGACAGGAACGCCCGCTGGGCCGGACTCGCGGGATATGGCCCACAGGGCGCGTCCACCTCCGGGGGGGCGCCGTCGCTGGCCGGAACCTGGGCGACCAGCATGGCCGCCAGCTGGTCGAGCCGCAGGTCCGGTCCCAGCGCCTCGACCGGCGCCGCGAGCTCGAGTTCCTGCTCCAGTGTCAGCGCCAGTTCCACGCGGCGCAGCGAGTCGATGCCCAGTTCACCCAGCGTCCAGTCCATGCCGAACCGGTCCAGTGGGCGGCCGGCGATGCGCGCCACGAATTCGACCCACGGCGGCATCTCCGGGGCTGGCCGCTCCGGCGCGGCAGCGCCCGCAGCCTCACCCACGACCGGAGCCAGTTCTCCCGCGAGCCAGGCGGCGCGCGTCGCCGAACGGCTGATCTTGCCGCTGGTCGTGCGCGGCAGCGCCCCCTGGCGCAGCAGCACGACCTGCCCCGCCCGCACGTCGAGCGCGTCGGACAATGCGCCCTGCACGGCACGCTCGACCTGCGCCGGGTCGAGCGTGCGGCGGCTGTCGCGCCGCACCTCGCAGGCCAGCACGAGCTGTTCGTCATGTCCATCGTCCACCGAGAACGCGGCGACGGCGGAAGGTTCGAGCGCCGGATGGCTGGCCCCCGCGACCCCTTCCAGGTCCGGCGGATACAGGTTGCGGCCGCGCAGGATCACCAGATCCTTCGCGCGCCCGGTGATCACGAGTTCGCCCTCGTGCAGGTAGCCGACGTCGCCACTACGCATCCAGTCGCGCTCATCGCCGGGCAAGCGCTGGCCGAACACGTCGCTCTCCTGGCGCCAGTAACCGCTGGCCACCTGCGCGCCGGCGATCCATATCTCGCCCGCCACGCCATCGGCGCAGCGCCGACCTTGCCGGTCCACGATCGCCACGTCCACGTCCCGGGCAGGCGGCCCGCACAGCACCCGCTCCACCGTCTTGCCCTGCCCTTCATCGAGCGCGTGGGTGGCCACGCCGGCGCGGGGCAGGCGCGCGGTGACCATCAGCGTGGCCTCCGCCAGGCCGTAGCACGGCATCAGCGCGCCTTCCCGGAAACCGGCGGCGCCCGCCATTGCCGCGAAACGGCGCAGGGTGTGCGCGCGCACCGTCTCCGCCCCGCAGAACGCGTTTTTCCAGCACGACAGGTCCAGTCGCGCCAGGTCTTCTTCCGGGATCTTCAGCGCGCACAGTTCGTAGGCGAAGTTCGGCCCGCCGCTGTGGGTGCCACGGTGGCGGCTGATGGCTTCGAGCCAGCGCAACGGCCTGCTGATGAAAGACGAGGGCGCCATCTGCACCACCTGGCAGCCATAGGCCAGGATCGGCAGCACGCCCCCGATCAGGCCCATGTCGTGGTAGGGAGGCAGCCAGCTGACGATGCGGCTGTCGGGCCCGACCTCGAAGCGCTCGGCGGTGGTCCGCAGATTGGCTTCGAGGTTGGCATGGGTGAGCATCACGCCGCGCGGCGCGCCGGTCGAACCGGAGGTGTACTGGAAGACGGCCGGTTGGGCCGGGTCATGGATGGCCGCGCGCGCCGGCGGGCCGCCTTCCGGCGCCGGCTTGTCCGTGGCGATCCAGGGCAGCCGTCCGCCCGCCCCTTGCGAGGCCCCCTGCCAGGCGCGCGCCATGCTGGCGGCGTCGACCAGCACGACCTGGGGATCGGCATCCACCACCAGGCGGTCGAAACGCCCCGACGCGCGCGAACCGAGGCGAAACGCGGGCGGATAGGTCGGCACGGCCGTGATCCCCGCCATCCAGCATGCGACCAGGGCCGTGATGAAGGCCGGTCCCGGCCGGTGCAGCACCAGGGCGCGGCGCGCGTCCGGCGCCTCGGACAGCAGGCGCGCCGCGATACGGCGGCTCTCGCGTTCCAACTCCCCGAAGCTGAGCGTGACCTCGGTGCCGTCGTCCTCGATGAAAGTCAGCGCGACGCGCAGGGGGTCGCGCGCGGCGAATTCGCCCAGGCGCCGCAGGAATACCGGTTCGCTCACGACTCGCGCGCCCCCGCCACCAGGCGCATCAGGTGGGAGAAGCGCACCCCCGCCATGCCGACGTTGTCGAGCAAGCCTTCGTCCAGTTCGTCTTCGAGCATCTCGTCCGAATCGAGGTCGCCAGCCTTGCCGTAGCCCAGGCGCGCGATGGTGCTGCGCATGCGCTCGGCGAGGAACACGGCGATCGCCTTGTAGAAGCGCATGCCGAAGGCCGGGTCCGAGCCGAAGCGCATCGCCAGTTCGGCCTTGTCCAGCGCCAGCAGCCTCACCGTGTCGAGGGCACGCACCGTCGCCGAGGTCGGCGAATTGTCGACGAAGGACATTTCACCAAGGATTTCGCCGCTGCCCAGCGTGGCGACCACGCCGACATCCTGCACGCTCACTTCCATGTGCCCGTCCAGCAGCAGGTACACGTAGCCGAGCTGCTCGCCCTGGCGGATCAACGTCTCGCCGGCCGGCACGCTGCGCACGCGGCCCATGCGGGCGATGGTTTCGACGTCGCCGTCGTTGAGCACTCCAAACAGGTACAGGGCCTTGCGCATCCTTCTTCCTTCCTCTTACAGTAACTGGCGACGTGCCAGTTCGGCGAACAGCCCGGGCTGCGCCATCAGTTCATCGTAGGTGCCGCGCTGGACGACCCGTCCCGCGTCGAGCACCAGGATCTGGTCCGCCCTGACCACGGTGGATAGGCGGTGCGCCACCATGACCCGCGTGAGCGCGAGCCTTTCCAGGCTTTCCATCAGCACCGACTGGGTCCGGTTGTCGAGCGCGCTGGTCGCCTCGTCCAGGAGCAGCAGCGCCGGCCTGCGCGCGAGCGCGCGCGCCATCAGCAGGCGCTGGCGTTGGCCGCCGGAGAGCGAACCGCCGCCGTCCTGCAGCACCGTATGCAGTCCCATCGGCATCGCCTCGATCTCGTGGGCGAAACCGACCTGGCGCGCGGCCTCCATCGCCTCGTCATGACTGATGTGCTGGCCGGCCGCGATGTTCGAGAACACGCTGCCGGAGGCGACGCGGCCGTTCTGCAGCACCACGCCGATCCGGCGCCGCAGCGCGGCCGCATCCATCCGCGCGAGCGGCACGCCGTCGAACAGGATCGCGCCCGACGCCGGTTGCTCGAAGCCCATCATCAGGCGCATCAGCGTCGACTTGCCGCTGCCCGAAGGGCCGACGATGGCGACGAACTGCCCCGGTTCGATCGACAGCGACACGCCGTGGAGGATGGCGGTGTCACCGTAGCTGAACGAGACATCCTGGAAGGCGATGGCGCCGCGCAGCGCGCCGGGGCGCTGGCGCGCGCCGCCGTCTTCCGGCGCCTCGCGCAGCAGCGGCTGCAGGCGCTTCCATAGCGGCGCGGCGCCCAGCGCCTGGGTCAGCGCCAGCGTCATCCCGGTCATCGCGGCGAGGAACTGGCCGTAGGCGGCAAGGAACGCGAGCAGGGTGCCGGTGCCCGGCGCGTTGCCCTCGCGCAGCGACACGTGGATGGCGGCGAAGACGAGCAGGCCGGCAGTGGCGGGCACACAGCTTTGCACCAGCTCCTGCACCAGCGCGGCGCGGCGCGCGAGCGCCACGCGGCGCTTCTGCTCGCCGTAGCGAAGCGCCCAGGCCGCCAGCGCACGTGACTCGGCGGCGGCTGCGCGCAGCTTGCCGATCCCGAGCACGAACTGCAGCACGAGTCCTTCGACCAGGCCGCGCTGGCGCACCTGTTCGGCTTCATGGCGCAGCTGCACGCGCGCGAAATACACGGTGAGCAAAAGCACGACCGCGACCACGCCCAGGCCGACGGCGGCCAGGCGCGGGCTGTAGAACAGCATCGCCGCCAGGCTCGACACGGAGAACACGGCGCCCAGCAGCGCACCGACCACGGTCGATGAAAGCAGGTTGCGCATCTCCTGGATACCGAGCGCGCGGTCGGTCAGGTCCGCCACGCTGTACTTCCTGAAGAAGCCGACGGGCAGGCGCAGCAGGCGGTCGAACAGTGCGGCCTGGAGCGTGAGGTCGACGCGCGCCTCGCAGCGCAGCAGCAGGAAGCCCTTGCACAGCTCGAAGCCGGCTGCGCCGAAGGCCGCAGCCAGCAGCAGCGCCACCAGTTGCCAGTGCTCGCCCACCGCACCGCGTGGCAGTACCGAGGAGACCAGCCAGCCGGTCGCAACGGGCACGGCCAAGGCCAGCATCGATGCCGCGAGCCCCACCCGCAGCAGCGCCCGCAGGTCGTGGCCCAATCCGCCCGCGCACAGACGCAGCAGGGCAAGGCCTCCTGTCTCGCCTGCTTTCAGCGGGCGGTAGAGCATCACCGCCTCCGCCGCCAGCGCCGCGGCGCACTCGGCATCGACGCGGGTCGTCGCTCCGTCAGGGCGCACCAGCTGGTAGCCGCGCCCGGCCCGTAGGAGCGCCACGGGTGTGCGGGTCTCGCCATCGAACCCGATCAGCGGTCCATTGTCGGTGCGCCACCAGTCGCCGCGCAGCAGCACCGTCCGGCCGCGCATACCCGCCAGCACCAGCAGTTCGTCGAGCGGCAGGCCGGCATCCGGCGTGGGACCGGGGTCGAACTCGGCGCCCAGCGCAGCGGCCACGCGCCGGCATGCCTGCAAGGCGGGGCTGGCATCGGCCTCCGGGACGGCGGCAGGTGGCGCCGCCCCAGCCGGTGCGGCCGCCGCGGCCGGTCCGGCCATCGCCGCATCGCTCTCCTGGGGCCGCGCGGAGTCTGCCCGCCCCCCGCCTTCGCGTACGATCCGCGCGAGCGTGCCCAATGCACGCTGGTAGCGCGACGTCGTGTTCTTCCATCCGCTCGCGATCGATCCGGCGCGCTCGCTTTCGCGTTGCGCCAGCATGGCATCGAAGCGGGCCGCGGCGCGGGATGGGTCGAAGGCTTCGCCGGGAAGTCCCAGGCGCGACTGCCACCCAGCAAGAAGGGCTTCGCGCTCGGCCGGAGCGATCATGTCGAAGACCGCGCTGCCCGTGAGCTCCTCGACAACCGTGCCGAGCGTGGCCATGGCGAGCACGGGACGGCCGCAGACTGGCGGCAGTCCGAACACGAGCTCGCCTGCGCCGCACTGGAACAGGAAATGGCGACGGCCGCCCTCCCCTTGCGCGAACACATTCAGAAGGCCGCTGCGCACGAACAGCGGCTGGGCCGCCGCGCTCAGGTCCAGCGGGTGCGCGCCGTCGAGCGCCAGCGGGGTGCCGAGGGTTGGCGGTTGCGTCGTCATCCCATCGTCTCGATCAGTGCGGCGTATTCACCGCGCATGGCAAGGAGTTGCTCGTGGGTGCCGCGCTCGACGGCCTGGCCGGCCTTGAGCACGATGATCTCGTCCGCATCGCGCAGCGTGGACAAACGGTGCGCGATGATGACGCAGGCGCAACCGCGCCGGCGCAGCGCGTCGTCGATGGCCTGCTCGGTCAGCGTATCCAGCGCAGCGGTGGCCTCGTCCAGCACCAGCAGCGCGGGCTTGCGCGCGAGCGCGCGCGCGATCTCGAGACGCTGACGCTGGCCGCCGCTCCAGTTCGCGCCGCCTTCGGCCACCGGGCTGTCCAGTCCTCCGGCACGCTTCGTCACGTCGTCGAGGATGGCCGCGTCGCGCAGCGCCTCGACCAGGTCGGACTCGGGAACGGTGTCGTCCCATAGGGTGAGGTTGTCGCGCAGGCTGCCTTCGAACAGGAACACCTCCTGGTCGACATACGCGACGGCACTGGCGAACACGCGCGGCGGCAGTTGGTCCAGCACCTGCCCGTCGAGCATCACCTGGCCCGCGGTCGGCGGCACCAGGCCGGCGCAGATGCGCCCGAGCGTGCTCTTGCCGCTGCCGGAGGCGCCCACCAGCGCGACACGTGTACCGGGCGCGACGTCCAGCGAACAACCCTTGATCTGCGGCGGGTCGAGCGGACTGTAGCCGTAGCTCACGTCCTGCAACTGGAGCCGTCCCTGCACCCGCGCCGCCTGCGCGGCCTCATGTTCCGCCGCGCCCTCCGGCGTCTGCGCCGGCACAGGGTAGCGGAACACGTCGGACAGGCGCGTGAGCAGCCCTTTGGCCGATTGCAGGTTGCCGGCCAGCGTGACAAGTTGCGCGACCGGGTGCGAGAACCCCGCCAGCAGGATCTGGAACGCGACCAGGTCGCCCACCGTGAGGAGCCCTTGCATCACGCGCCACCCGCCCAGTCCGAGCACGGTCACGATCGACAGGCTTGCCAGCAGCGCGGGGACGACCGACAGCAGCGCGGTCTGGCGCCCCAATCCCTGCTGCCCCATCAGGGCGGAAGCCTGGAAGCCGGCCCAATTGGCGAAGGCGGCGTCCTCGGTGCCCCCCGCCTTGAGCGTTTCGATGCCGCCGATCGCGCCCACCGTGGCGGCAGCGAGCTTGCCCTGGTCGCCGATCAGCCGGTTCGACAGATCCTGCCGCTGGCGGGCCAATGCCCGCAGCGCTCCGACGTTGAGCGCCGCCAGCGCGATGCACACGAATCCCAGCAGCCAGTCGGTCGCGCACATGGCGACCGCGAAGAACAGCACGGCCACCAGGTTGAAGCTGTTGGTTGCGAGCTCACCGGACAGCAGCTGCGCCACGCGTTCGGCGGCGCCCACGCGGTTGGCGATTTCGCCCGAGGGGCGTTGCGAGAAGAAGGCGAGTGGCAGGCGCAGGACGTGGGCCAGCAACTGGCTGGACATGGTGACGGCCAGCTTGAGCTCAAGCCGCAACAGGTAATGCTGCTGCAGCCAGGTAAGCGCGCCGCGCGCCAGCACGGCGCCGCCGATGGCCACGGCCAGCGCGGCGAACAATCCGTGCTGGCGCGAGATGAGGATATCGTCGACGAAGACCTTGGCCAGCAGCGGCAGCACGACGCCGGGTACGGCCAGCAGCAGGCTGGCCAACGCGACGGTCGCGACCGCAGGGCGGGAATGGCGAAGCCAGGCGCCGAGTTCGCGCAATAGCGAGGGTGCTTGCCCGGCGCGCCGGAACTCCGGGCCGGGCTCGAACACCAGCACGACACCGGTGAAGCAGTCGCTCAGTTCGTCGAGTGTGACCGTCCGCGGGCCGCTCGCGGGATCGTTGAGGTGGGCCACGCCGTCCCGGATGCCCTCGAACACGAGGAAGTGGTTGAAGTTCCAGTGCAGGATGGACGGGACCGGTAGCGCGGAGAGGCTGGCGGGGCCGTCCTTGGTGAAGCCTTTGGCCGAGAGGCCGTGTGCCCGCGCGCACTTGAGGATGTTGCTGGCCTTGCTGCCGTTACGCGTGACGCCGCAGCCGACCCGCAGTTCCTCGAGCGGAATCCAGCGGCCATGGCAGGCCAGCACCATCGCCAACGACGCCGCGCCGCACTCGACCGACTCCATCTGCAAGATGGTCGGCGTCTTGACGCGTCGCTCGATGATCGCGGCAGGCGCTGCGGCCGTCATCGGGCCGATTCCGTGCGCAGAGAAGGAAACAGCAGCTCGACAGGACGTCGCTCAAGCAGGGTTACCTCTGCGTCGAGCAGGGTTCCCGGGCTTAGGGCTAGCGCTGCGCCACGCCGCGCGCTCCAGCGCAATCCGTTGGCGCTGGTCTGGTCTCGGTCCAGGTCGACGCGCGCCTCATACACCATCCGGCCACCGTTCGATCCCGGGAGCGCTACCGGAAACGGCGCAAGCTCGCGCACGGTGCCGCTGAGCGTGCCGTGGGTTTCGGACTGGACGTGGGTAGGCGCAAGGCGCACCTGCATGCCGGGCTCGACCGACTTGCCGGTGGTGGCGGGCAGGTAAAGAACAGCTTCAAGACCAGCTTTCGGCTGTCCGGCCTGAACCAGCATGCCGGTGCTTGAAAGCACACTGGGGACGGACCCAATGAAGGCCCATATGAAGGCCGCCGCTGTCAGCGCCGCCGCCAGCGACAAGGCCAGCCAACCGCGCGCGTCTGCAACGGTGACCAGCCTGTCGAGTTGCTCGGGCGACGCAAGGCGGTCCAGCGCCGCCTCGCGGAAGATGCGTTTTTCAGCCATTTAAAGCAGGTGATCTTTTAACCAGGGCGGCGTGAAACGCAATCAGCAAAACTGTCAGGGCCCGAGGCGCGTTGAATGGGCGGGCGGGGCCTCGCTACGCTTGGATGTCGACACGCTCGAGTTTTGCCCACCAGAAACCAACTCCATCTCAAAATCCGAGAGTTCGTCCGACTGTGTCGCCAATGCGTTTTTTGCATCCTCGGCAGAAAATTCGAAGCCCTTGCTCCGGCCGATTTCCGAGACGCCAGCGAAATCGATTACGCCATCGCTGACTTTCGCTGCGACCGCTTCTTGCAACTCAGGAGAAGCACTTACCTGCCTACGGAATTCTTGTGCGGAGTGTAGTGACATTGGATTTCCTTGCTTGAGTAAATAAGTTGATGCGATTCGCAACGATGTTCTATCGCTTCCCGATGACGCCGGCGGAACCGCCAGACACCAACTCCATTTCGAAATCGGACAGCTCATCGTCATTCGCCGCAAGCGCTGCCTGCGCCTCTGCAAGCGTGAACTCGAAACCATGGGCGCGCGCGAGCTCACCGATAGCGGCGTAGTTCACGACACCCTTGGAAACATGCCGGGCCACCTCGGCCTGCAGCGCGGGGGAAGTGTTGACTTGTTCGCGAAACGCTTGTACGGCCTGGCGGGACATGTGTTTCTCCACTCTTTGGTTGGGAAGGCGGCACTGGGCCAATCAGGAATCAGGGACGTGCCCAGTTCGGTGTCATTTGGCCACCCACGAATTTGGTATCGCGATCACGGTCGCGCCCACCTGCGACAAGCTCCATTTCGAAATCCGACAGCTCGTCGCTTACGGAGGCCAGCGCATTTTCAGCGTCGACCACGCTGAACGCGAAACCGTTGCTGCGGCCCAGGTCAACCAGGGCAGGAAGATCAATTTCACCGTTCTTGACCGTCGCGGCAATCTGTTCCTGCAGTTCGGGAGAAGCGCTTACGCGCTGGCGAAACTCTTGTGCAGCTTGGATGGACATGGAATCTCCGGGAATCAAAGGTGGCGCGCCTGAGATAACGCTGGGCGAGCGAAAATGACAAGAATTCGCGCATGCACATTTTACATGTGTACTTTGCGTCGTTCAACGGAATTTTCCGCGAAACAACGGAACTGCAGGGATCGGGGTTGGGTGCTGGGAGATGGGAAGGGCTGTCGTGGCGGGCGCTATTTGGCGTTGGTGAAGATGTGTCCGCCTGCCACCAGATCCATTTCGAAGTCGGATAACTCGTCATCCAGTCCCGCCGCCATCGCTTCGGCGGCTTCCTCCGCAGTGAAGTCCAGGCCGTACACTCGCCCCACTGCCGACAGTGCCGCAAAGTCGAGTTGACCGTTGACGAAGCAACGCGACACCTCTCCCTGCAATTCGGGAGAGGCGTTCGCCAGGGTACGAAAATCGAGTGCAGCTTGAATGGACATGCAAATCCTAAAGGTGCGAATACGACGTGAGTTGAATGACAGCATTTTTTCATCAAATCGCTCACATTGTCTAGCGGAAACATTAGTTGTTTCACATGCCAAACTGACGATCTGAGGGGAAGAGTAGCGAAACACCGGGGTAAAGCCAAAGTGCGCGCCATCACTTCCCCCACGGATGGGGTGTTGTCGAGGCACTACAATCACAAAATATTTATCTTGGTGGATTACACGAAGTTACAATATTTGCACTTTTCCGTCGTCGTACGAAAGACGCAAGATGCGCCCGGCTTGCGCGGTTGCCTCGCAGCATTTCAACGGCGCCGTGTCGACTCCCCACCAAGGTGAAAACATGATCGATCAAAATGCCAGCCAGAACTTCACCGCCGCGAAGGTGATAGCGATTTTCACGGTCGTGACCACGCATTGGATAGGCGATCCGAGGCTGTGGGTGTTCTCCACTGTCGGCCTGTTCATCTTCGGCTTCTCCTCGGCGTTCTTCACGGCGCGGATCTATGGGACGGAAGTTGACGTCAAAGCCTTCTGGAAGAAGAAGGTGCAACGCCTCGGCATCCGGTATTGGCTGATCCTGGGCGCGCTGGCGGTCCTGCTGACCATTCAGGGGAAGGACGTCTTCCACTGGCACAGCCTGGTCCACCTCACGGGCCTGTCCGGGGTCTTGAATCTCTTCGGGCCTAGCGAAGGCGGGCTCGGTCGCGGCCTGTGGTTTTTTACTGTGCTGCTGCTCTTCTATGTGCTGTATCCAGTCGTCGCCGGGTCGCTATGCTCGGGCAAGCGGACGGACATCGTCCTGGTGCTCCTGACCGCTGGCATGCTGGTGCTCGATTCGACCGTCAAGCCCGGGTTTGCGCTGTGGGTGACCATGCTTGGCTTCATCCTCGGCATCTATGTGGGCGTGAACCGTGTCCCGCTTACGGCAGGATGGCTGAAAGTGTGGATGCTGGCATCCTTCCTCGGCTTCGGCGCCCTCAACGCCATGGGCTACAAGGTGTTGAACGGGGCGCTGATATTCTCGCTCGCCCTCGCACTGTCCTTGTGGCTGACCGTGGCCAGCGGCCGCAAGATCCCGCTGCTCGGCGTGCTGACCAGGCTGGAAACCTGCCTGCTGGAGATCTACCTGATCCACAGCTACCTCTTCATCCGGCCAACAGCTATCTCGCCGGTGGACTTCGCGCTCAGCCTCGTACTGATCGTCGCGGCAGCGTTTGCGTTGAACTTCGCAGGTAACAGGCTCGTCGCATGGATTTTCGCGGACCGGCGCCCTGCGCTGCCGATCGATGCCGAGATGAGCAAATAGCGCTTCTCTAGCACCAATGTCGCTGGAGCATGCGCTGGACAGGTGCCCTTTGATGGTTGGATTGCTCTGCGGCAATAGCCGCGATTGGGTATTCAGATAGGCTTTCATGAGCCGGCGCTTGTCGCGTCATCCTGGAACCCCTTCTCCGAGCCCAATCATGAAAACGCTTGAATCCGCCCTCGAGCAAGCCGCGCAGGATCCAGCAGCGCGCCCCGAGTTCTACCGTCTGCTACTCGATGCCGACGTCTACGTGGTCGGCACCGCAGTAGGAGCATCGACCGGAACGTTGGCACCTGGAGAAGCCGTCTCTCTCATGAGCGTGCAACGGGCGGACGGTGCGAGGGCGATCGCGTTCTTTACAAGTGTGGCCGCTCTCACGCGGTTTTTCACCGAAGAGCAACCCTATCTCGCCATGCCGGCACGCGCGCTGTTCGCACTGACACGTGGCAATACGCTTGTACTGAATCCGGGCTCGGAATTCGGCAAAGAGTTCCTCCCCTCCGAGATATCCTCCTTGCTCGAAACCGGCTTGAACGCGGTGCCGTCGGTGCGGGAAGTGGATGCGGAGACACCGGTGCAGCTTTCTGTGCCGGCGGAACAACCCGTCGCAATGGTGCAGGCGCTCACACGGCTGATGCAACGGCACGCACAGGTGCGCGCGGCATACCTGTGCCTGATGCGGCTCCCCTCCCCTGAAGACGACGAGCCATCGATCGTCGTCGGCCTGGAGGGTGACGGCGATGTCTTCCCCGCCATCCAGGAGGCGAGCGCCGTTCTCGGCGGTATAACACCGCCGGGCACGGCAGTGGATTTCCTTGAAATCAAGCGAGGGGAGGCTGGCATTGCCGAATACATGTTTGCCTCTGTGAGACCGTTCTATGAACGCGCGAGGAGGGGCCGCTGGCGGGAGGGGCTTCGATCGCTCTTCAGTCCGCCCCCGGCGGCAGGTACGCACTGAGGCAGGGCTCCATCTCGGCGGACTGGCTGCGAAGATGCAGCGTGTACGACTGGCGCAGAATCAGGGACCGGGGGGCGAGCAGCGCGCATCATCCAGTGTGCCGAGCAGTATAACTCGCACGCCTTCATAGTTGGCTTCCTTGCGAATCCGCTCTGCCTGCACGCTGCCCTGGTCGAAGACCATCCCGTCATCGGATGGCTGAACACAGACCTGCTGGAAGACCTCGATCAGGTCATCAAGCTCGGAAGGTCCGAAGCCAAGCAAGTCGATGTCCCGGGTTGGCCGGTGCGGCTGGTCGAACCACAGGTCGAAGAGGAGCGCCCCCTTGAGCTGAGACTGATCGGCCCAGAGCGACACGCTTAAACGGTACAGCAGCCGCTCGAGCGAATACCGCGTCACGATCAGGTTGAAGTCCGTCCTGTCGACCCGTGCGCGGTTCAGAAGCCGTGCGCGAACCGATGCAGCACGATTCGCTGCTTTCATGCCGCCCCCACCGCTTCCAGATACGGACGCATGGCGTTTGCTACCCTGCAGATCTCCGCATAACGCCACAGTTCGTCCGTTGTCGCCCGCTTACCGTTCCAGGCTTCGCGCAGGGCTTCGAGCGCAACATCGAGACCCATCTTGCTGCGGAACTTGAAACAATTAGCAACAGTCTTCGCCACGCAAACAGGTCGATTGCTCTACGGCAGAATCTTCGGCATACAATTGATGAGTCGACAAAACATACCGAAGGTCATGCAGACCATTCCTCACTACGATCAGAACGCCGAGCAGCTTGTCTCCCAGTACGAATCGCTGACCTTCGAGCATGTGCACCCTGCCCTGCTGGATCTGCTACCACCGCCCGGCGCGACGATCCTTGACGTCGGCGCTGGCTCCGGAAGGGACGCTGCCTGGTTTGCGGCCAAGGGATACGATGTCGTCGCCGCCGAGCCCTCGGAAGCAATGCGCACGCTAGCGCGCCAGCGCCATCCTTCGCCACGCATTCACTGGGTGGGTGACAGCCTGCCGGACCTGGCCCAGGTACGCCGGCTGGGACTTACCTTCGATCTGATCCTGCTCTCTGCGGTCTGGATGCACGTTCCACCGGCTGCACGCCAGCGTGCCCTGCGAAAGCTGGCGACGCTGCTGTCGCCGAATGGGCGCATCGCCATTAGCCTTCGCATCGGTCCACCCGATACCGATCGCGCCATGTACGAGGTGACGCTGCGGGAGCTGACGGCGATGGCCCAGCAGTTCGGCCTCAGGCAGGTACGCACCGACGACAGCCCCGACAGGCTGGGCCGGCCGGGCATTTCGTGGACGACTGCGGTTCTTGGGCTACCCGACGATGGCTTAGGCGCACTTCCGCTTCTACGCCACTTGATCCTCACCGACGGGAAGTCATCGACTTACAAGATTGCGCTGCTACGTATCCTCGCCAGGATCGCCGATACCGCGGCCGGAGCTGCCCGCCACGAATCTGACTTCGTTGTCCTGCCAATGGGCCTGGTGGCGCTCTTTTGGCTACGCATGTACAAACCGCTCATCGAGGGTGGGCTTCCTCAAATGCCGCCCAACCGGGCCGGGAACGCACCGGGCTTCGTGACCAACAGTTTCGCTGCCTTGCGCCCTATTCGCCCGGTGGACCTCCGTGCAGGCATGGCGTTTTACGACGACACGGCGCGGCACCTTCACGCCAGCCTGTGGGAAATCTCCAGGCTGATCCGCGAAATGCCGGTCAAGTACCTGCGCTGGCCAGCGAGCGACGAGAACATCTTCTACATCAGGCACCAGCGCCGCACATCGACACCATCAAGCCTGCGGATCGATGATCCTTTCCTGTGGAGCTTCGGCGAGTTCCACGTTCCGCTCCAGATCTGGGATGCGCTCAGCCACTACAATGTGTGGGTCGAACCGGTCCTCGTTGCGGAATGGGTGCGCCTGATGGAATCCTACGCCGGGCAACTCGGCCCGGCACTCGGCCAGACTGCGTATTCGCTGCTTGCCTGGGCAGACCCCGAGCGCGATACCAGATTTGCGCGTGCCGCCGTCGAACGGCTTCGCACGCGGGGCAAGTCCATCTACTGCGTCTGGTCGGGCCAGCGCCTGCGGGAAGACTACGACATCGACCATTGCTTTCCCTTTGCTGCATGGCCCTGTGGAGATGCCTGGAACCTGATGCCGGCATCGAAACGGATCAACAACGAGAAGTCGAACCGCCTGGTCACCCAGACCGGACTGGAACGCGCCAGCGATCGGATCACCGAATGGTGGGAAGAAGCCTTCCTGTCGGCGGGAAGCGAGGCGCGTCACCGCTTCTACCTCGAAGCCGAGCAAACCCTGCCGATGCTGGAGACTGCAGCTTCTCCGACAGACCTGATCGATGCGATGAAGGTACAGCGGATTCGCTTGGCAAAGGATCAGGGTTTGCGCCCGTGGGAGCCAGGCGCAATCAAGGAGCAGCTTCTATTTACCCCAGACTACACTTGACTGGCACCGCCGCGCAGCCAGCCAGGTCGTAGCGGAAGATCCAGCTCTTCGACCCGCTCCTGGACACCTGAAGCCATAATCCGCCACCGTCGCCAGATTCTTGACCGCATTTTTTTCCTTATAGTTCAAGGCCACGCAACGTGGATGCGGAAATGATTTGGCAGCTTTCAGCGGTCCGCTCTTCCTGCCGTGCAAGGCAGGCTTGACGTGCGCCAGCCCACGGGTTGACGCCTGCCAAGTTTCCACGATCTCAAGCCTGCGACCATTAGCCTTCACATCGAGCAGGAGGCGCCATGGTCTATTTCATCTATCGCGGGGACGTGGACAAACTGGAGGGACGCAAGCCGTTCCGAGACGGCGAATGCGTCGCCTTGGTACAGGAAGCAACGAACGTCGGGCATACCAGCCGATGGCGCGCGGGCCCGCGCGTGGTTGACCTCAGCTACCTGAATCCGGGCACCGTCATCGCAAACTTCGTATTCGCCACCGACAAGCGGGGGCGCTTCCCGAACCGGCACGGCTACCACGCCGCGCTGTTCATGGGCTTTGCGCGGAGCGTTACCAGTGGAAAGGTGATGAGCATTCAGGTGATGGATCAGTGGAGGGATCGTGACTCTGGACGGGTGGGTCAGCGGCCCATACTCTCCCGAGGCAAGAGTCATGCCGAGGGGAACATCTACCGCGATTCCGATAATGCTGACCAATTCTATGTCGTGGTGCACGGATGAGCACCCTGCTCCTTGCACTGGCCGTAGCAGCCGGGTCGGCGAATCAAGTCGTCGAGTGTCCGGCCACACACCAGGGAAAGCGCCTGACCGGCGCCGGCATGTACGAAGGGGAAGACAAGATCGAGTTGATGGGCGCGCCGAGGCGGGTGCAGGGCGGATCCGACAACGATTTCGGCTTCAACCGCGGCGATGTGAAGTGGGTGGCGTGCTGGTACGAGCGGTCGACGCCGATTTGGTATCGCATCAGCCCGGCGGTAACGCACTGCGACGTGAAGGAGCGTGGCGCCGCGCCGGGGAAGGTTTCGGCGATAGTGCGGTGCAAGTAGAGATCTCAGTCTTGAGTATCCTCGGCCCACTCCCCGACCTTCCCATTGATCGCTACTTGCTGCTTGGCGTAGAACTTCCGCCAGCCGAGAGCCTGTTCGCGCCAGACGCGACAGCTAGTGGCGTTCCCGATTTCGGCAGCGGCGATGGCATCGAGCGGAACGCCGGCGGGTTCTCGATCAGAATCGCTGGCGGGCCCAGGAGGTGTCCCGCGCCAGACGGCGCCGAGCACGCGGACAAAGCAAGCGTTGACAGCAAAGCTGTCCACGTCGAGCGATTCGATATGTATGGGGAATGACCAGGCTGGCCGGGCTGTACGGCCAATGCGAGGTAAAGCGAATGGTGACGCTACCCAAGGGTTTGACTGCATGTTCTGGCGGAAGCGGTGAGATTCGAACTCACCAACCTCAATTCCCTTTAAATTCATAGAGATATATTACACGTAGCGCAGTATTTTGTCACACCTGCTTGTCCCATCTCGCACCTCGCCAAGTGCAGCAAAGCGCGTCCCTTTCTTAGTTTCCGGTCTGGGTGGAGCAAAGGCCAGTGAGAAGCAACCAAGTTGAAGGCATAAAGTCGCCACAGATGACGGTAAGTATGGCTATCGACGCCTATCCAAAGAAGCGGAATGAATCGCCCCGGGTTTTGTAGAGGCTCCATTCTTTGAGAAAATGGAGCTATGAATCGCCACGAGTTTTCTAGACACTCGACAGCCGTTGAAAATACTGCTTTTCGTACTCGACCGGCGACAAGTCATTGCTGACGCTGTGCCGGCGCTTCGGATTGTAGAACATCTCGATATAGTCGAAGACATCCTGCTTTGCTTCTTCACGGGTGCCGTATGTTTTGCGTCGAATCCGTTCCCGCTTGAGCAGTTGGAAGAAACTCTCGGCGACGGCGTTATCATGGCAATTCCCGCGCCGGCTCATGCTCTGCTGCAGATTGTGCGCGTCCAGGAAATCGCGCCAATCGTAACTGCTAAATTGACTGCCTTGGTCCGAATGCACCATCACCATATTCTTGGGTTGCCGGCGCCAGACGGCCATTAAAAGCGCGTTCATCGCCAACTCGCGATCGATGCGCGCACTCATCGACCAACCGACTACCTGGCGCGAAAACAGGTCAAGTACCACGGCCAGATAGAGCCAGCCTTCATACGTTCGGATATACGGGTGAGTAGACCGAGGGAATTTCACCCACGGCCCCTCTCAGAACCGGACGTGAACCTCTCAGCTCATCCGGCTCCCATCATCCAGCCGATGGGACATATCCTGATTTCCAGTGCACGAATGCACTTTCAAACTGACGAGCAAGTCGCCCGAGAGCGCGCCCTGCTCGGGTTTTATGCCGAGCGAGGTGCTTGTACTTGCGCATCATCCAGCGCGTCAGGTAGCCATTCACATGCCGCCACACCGGTGACATGGCCGACTCATAGAATCGACCGTAATACTGTCGCCATCCCCGGAGTATCGGGTTGAACATGGCCGACAGATCGGCCAAGCTCTTGTCGCATTTGAGCTGAAGGTGCCACCCACGTATCGTCTGCCGCATTGCCTTGAGTGCGTCACGGCTGACGGCCGGTGCGAAGTTCACGTAGACCCGACCATACTTGTCGACCGCCTTGCGCGGCCGGAATGTATAACCGAGGAACGTGAACTGAACACATGGGTAGTCTCCGGCCCGATTGACATCCTTGCAGTACACGATCCGGGTTTTCTCTGGATGCAGTTCAAGTCCGCACTGCCGGAATCGCTCGTCGATCTTTGCCAAGGCGAACTTGGCCTGCGCCAGACTTCGGCAGTGGACGACACCGTCATCGGCGTAGCGACAAAAGCGCACGCTCGGCAGATGACGCCGTACCCAACTATCGAATGCATAGTGCAGAAACAGATTGGCAAGCAACGGACTGACGACGCCGCCCTGCGGGGTGCCGCGCGACCGCTTCACCAGCGATCCTTCCGGCGTCTGCATTGGCGCTTTCAGCCAACGCTCGATGTACAGAAGAACCCATGGCGTCTGGCAGTGTTTCCTTAACGCCTTCAGGAGCAGGTCATGGTCGATGTTATCGAAGAGTCCCTTGATGTCGAATTCGACCACCCAGTCGTACTGCCAGCTGCGCCGGCGGACGATGGCGATCGCATCGTGTGCCGAACGCCCGGGTCGATATCCGTACGAGTTCTCATGAAACATCGGGTCAATGACCGGCTCGAGCAAGCGCTTGACCACCGTTTGCGCCACCCTGTCCGCGACCGTCGGCACTCCGAGCATGCGCACCCCGCCAGACTTCTTCGGGATAGGCACGCCTTTGACGGGCGGCGGAAAATAGCTGCCGGAACACATGCGGTTCCAGAGCTTGTACAGGTTACCGCTCAGATGACTTTCGAACTGTTCCAGCGATTCGTGATCGATACCCGCTGATCCTCCATTCGCTTTGACATATTGATAGGCTTCCCAGACGAGCGCCTTGGGAATGTCGTACGGCTTGGTCATCGGGCCACGCTCCTCCCGCTGTCGCGGTTGGCGCAGTCCGATGCCGGGATGACGCAGCCCCTTCGCTCCACCGCCATTACAGCGGTCTCATCACTACTACGAGCTGCTCCGTCCCTTGGTGGCGCATCGCTACTTTCGGCCTTGCCTTTCGAGCTTGTGCCTTTCGCTTTGCATCGCCACCGAAGGTTCCCGCAGTTCGACGTAGGAGCCCGAACTAGGCTGACGCTGCCTCTATGCCGGACACCGCCTGGCCCGTAAGCAGGTAACGGCCAGGCTGATCGCGGGGCAACATCACTCCCCGGTTTTGATGTCGTCTGAGTACTTTCGACACTTGAACGGCAGTTCACGGTTGTTCGTCTTCCTAATCCATACCTGACGCCTTATGGCGCCTTTTCCATGACGCTCACGACAAGGGCTTTTGACCAATGCCGCTCATGGTGGTTTGCAACCTGCTCCTGCAAGCCGATTGCGAGGGGCCTACCCTCATCTCCTACGCCGCTTGCTGCGGCACACTAAAATCGCTGACCCACAGCTGGTTCGGCCGCTGCGCCTTGAACTGGCGGTTGACCCGGTCGAGCGGGCACGGCGCCTTCGCATCGGGAAC
>FWWL01004165.1_pt1 | contig 20550 bp, 17 predicted proteins | sample 2228331 | NCBI WGS metagenome assembly FWWL01 (sample SAMEA103939775, study PRJEB20133) | metagenome | reverse complement strand
GACCTTTTTGAGCACATTTTTAACAGCCTGCTCTTCGGTTATGGTTTCCGCGGGTGGATAGGGCTCATCGTTTGGGGTGGGTGAATCTCCTGAAGGGTATGGAGAGGGTGTGTTCATGGATGAAGGTTGCGGTTGGCAGGCTGAAAAGAGGAAGGCGATAAGAAAGATGACTGTTAACCAGTATTTTGACATTTTTTCCTCCAGTTGCTTTCTTTACCTCATCAGACGATAGAACAGAGGAAAAGTTCCCTCAGATTTTCAGGATTACGGTTTTTGACCGAAAAAATTTATGCCTGGAAATATGACTGCAGTCACCCTTCAGATGAAAATGCCGAGGGTACAATATCCCAAAATTTTTGAAGAAGGTGAAGGATTTTATGAAATTCCCCATTGCGCTGGTTACGGACAGCACCTGTGATATTCCACGGGATTGGCTGGATGAATATGAGATTTCCGTTGTTCCCCTCTCAATTCACTTTGGGAATGAAACTTTTGTGGATGGCGTGAATTTAACGCCTGAAGCCTTTTATGAAATATTGGAGCGGGAGGCTATTCATCCCACTACATCTCAACCAGCCCCACAGGATTTTTTGAACGTATATCAGAAAGTCCATGCTGAAGGCGCTAAAGAAATCATTGTTTTTACTATCTCCAGTGCGATGAGTGGAACCATCGAATCGGCTCGTCTTGCCGCTCAGGATTTTCCAATTCCCATTCACATTGTGGATAGTAAAAATAATTCCATGGGTTTGGGCTGGCAGGTGATTGCAGCCGCTCGAGCGCGTGAAAAAGGCGCGAACGCTCAGGAGATGATGGATGTGGCTGCAAAAGTTCGTGAAAAGATGGTTTACTATGTGTCTTTAAATACCATGAAGTACCTCGAAAAAGGAGGGCGGATCGGACAGGCGACCAAATTCCTTGCGTCCTTGTTACAAATAAAACCTTTGATTTATGTAGATCCTGCCACAGGAATTGTTCATCCCTCTGTGCCAGCACGATCTCGCAATGCCGCGGTTGACGGACTGTTTAAGGAATTTTTCAAGCACATGGATACGGACAAGCCAATGCATATTACGGTTTTACACAACGCTGCCAGAGACGAGGCAGAGGCTCTTGCTGCGCGGGTACAGGAAGCCTTTCACCCAGCAGAACTTTTTATCACCATTGTCAGCCCTGTATTGGGAGCCCACACCGGACCGAAGGCAATCGCGCTGTGTGGCTATTCGGAGCCAGATTAATCAGGATGGTTTGAGGAGTGATAGCGCTCCTCTTCCAGAACCTTGACCACATCTGCCAGTGTGTTTACCTGACGCCATACCAGACTTAAAGTCTGTGTGGAAACAGGTTGAATATCCGGAATGTGAATGCATCGAATTCCTGCTGCGGATGCTGCCTGAATTCCTGCTTCTGAATCTTCCAGTACGACGCAACTGGAAGGGGAGACTTCCAGTTTTCTTGCTGCGGTGAGGAACAAATCGGGCGCAGGCTTTCCATGTGCGACCTCGTCACCCGTGACGACTACCTTGAAAAAGGAAGAAAGTCCCGCGGCTTTCAGTTTTTTCTCTGCCAGGCGGCAATAGGTTGAGGACGCAACGGCTGTTTTTAATCCGGTGCGGGTAATGTAAGCGGCTAACTCCCCCCATCCTGCCTTTACAGGCATTCCTTGTTGCTCGATAATTTCAAAGAAGCGGATTTCTCGCCTTCTGTACATTTCCTCAAATGGAAAATCCATTCCATAGGCTTGTTGAAGGATGGCTTTGACGTCCTTTTCTGTTCTGCCAATCATTTGAGAATAAATTTCTTCGCTCAGGGTATAACCGGCATCTGCCATGACTTCAGACCATGACCGTTGTGAAAGTCGTTCTGAGTCGATGAGTAATCCATCAAGATCAAAGATCAATGCCTGGATGGTCATTTTCCTCTCCGTTCTAAAGATGGTGTGATTATAAATCAAGTGGAAACATTTTCTCACCGACAGGATGGGAATGTAGGATTATAATTAGAGAAATTTATGGCTCAGAGGTGAACTCTGGTGGTAGCGGCAAATCGTCATCCCACGTTACATGATGTTGCGCGTCTAGCGAATGTATCTCATCAAACGGTTTCTCGTGTCATTAACAACAGCCCCAATGTAGCCGACGATACCCGCGAGCGGGTTTTAGAAGCCATTCGAATTCTGGATTACCATCCCAATCGAGCAGCGCGAAGTCTGATTACAGGTCGTTCCCAGACCCTTTATCTGATTCATCTTAATCCTCGTTTTCTGACTCCACTACCCGCGATCATTCAACATGCGGATGCCCATGGGTATCGAGTTGGGCTTTCCATGATCAAAGAACCCGTATCTCGTGAAGAGTTACAGGGGTTATTGAATGAAGTTTCTTCCAGAATTGTAGATGGATTTCTCTTCATCGATCCGCAGGGAATTTATACCTCTGAGGAACTCAACCGATTTTGTCGAGGAGTGCCCTATATCCAGTTGGGGGGTGAACCAGTAGATCATGTGCCTGCTGTACTGTTTGATCAGGAACAGGGGATGCGGGCGGTCTTTCACCATCTGGCTCAATTGGGACATCACAAAATTGCCGAGATCAGCGGGTTGATGGTGAACTACGATGCCCGAATGCGTCATCGTGCTGTGGAAGCGATTTCAGGGGAATATGGGCTTGAACTGGTTGACTGGTTAGAGGGCGATTTCAGCGTTCCCAGCGGTTATCAATTAACCCATCAATTGCTTCAGAAAAATGGCAAACGCTTTACCGCGCTTATTTGTGGCAACGACTTAATGGCTTTAGGCGCATTACGTGCAATTCACGAATGTGGATATCGGGTACCCCACGATATTTCTGTGGTAGGGTTTGATGATGAGTTGATCTCATCTTTCTTTGAGCCCCCTCTTACAACGGTTAAGCAAGATTATAACGAACAGGCGCGCGTAGGAATTGAATACCTGATCAATCGCGTTGAGAAGAGAGATTTTACCATTGAGCATAAACACATCTCTCCTCAACTGATCATTCGTTCCAGTACCAGCGAGGCTAGTTGGTAGAATACCATTCACACCGGGCTGGTTTGGGAGAGGCGGTCAGTCTCTCCCATTCTTTTACGGCAAGGTCTTTTGACCAGTTGGTGTTTACATGTTCTTTCAGGGCATCGAAATCCAATGGATAAGACAGAATTGGGCGATTCCCCAGCACCTTGCAGGTGGCGGTCAAAATTCCCTTTAAGTCTTTTCCTGTCGAGTTGGTGATCTCTTGAGGAAACGCCGATTGAATTTCTTCCAGCCCTTTTTGATCCACGACGACAAAATATCCCCATTGATAGCCTTTCTTGTTAAGTTGTCGGGTAAACTTTTGAGCCAGTTTATTTTGTTTGATCTGGAAATTGCTTTCCAAACTTTTATGCAGGTCTTCTGAGGTATCAATACGCATCAGGTGAAGAGCCGTTTGGTTGGAGGACTGATAACGCAGTACCATCCACGCCGACTGGAAATTAGGCTTGCCAGAGGATAGCGAATCCACCTCAATGACCAGATAATTCACCTGCGAGTTGCTGGTATGCGCCATCGAAGGTGAAGAAAAGGTTAACAACCCTAATTGCTCCATCCGAATGGCAAACAGGAAACCAAACCACGCTGAGATGGTGAAGGCAAGGATAAAGAAAATAGCCCAGGGGTGCTTGTTCATAGTCACGCAATCTCAAATCAGGAAAATAATCAGACAAAACCCCAACACGAACCCGGTGAGACCGCAGGAAAGGAGTCCCACCAGCCATAACCATTCTTTGCTCTGATAGGAGCCGGTCAGTGTAGATCGAACAAGAGCGCGGACAAAAGAAGAACGGCTTAAAGCGTTGATGGCGACATCACAAGCCATTAATTCCAGGTGGTAGGTCAGGTTGGGTTTCATAAACGCCCTCCTTGTGGCAATGCTCTATTTTGAGGTGGTTAATTTGATGATTTTTCCGTTCTGATCAACGACAGCCCGGACGGTTCTGGGCAGGTGATGCCCATCTGCGGTTTTTACACTGCCTTTGAAGATCAAAAGATGCCCATCCGGACGTTTCGTAACTTTTGGCGAAATTCCCGCTACTTCAGGAAACTGACGGTAGACTTCTTTGCAAATGGACGTCAGGATGTGATTTTCCATGGTTCCACAAATCCTTGTTTAGTGCAATCTTCGACGCATGAATGCCGGAATGTCCAGATCGGTTGAAGAGAGTTCAGCAGGTTGAGGTTCGCGAACCTCTGCCGGTTGAACGGGTTTCTCGAGTCTGGCTTCCTGCTGAATTGGCGTCACTCTCTGGATGGTTTCCACCGGAGTTGCACCTACACCTGTGACAATCAGAATGACCTGAGTGCGGTCTCTCATGCGTTCATCCGTAATCACACCCGGGATAATGTCTGCACGCCCATGAGTTTGTTCCTGAAGATACTGCATGGCTTCCATCAGTTCCATGAAGGTCAGGTCGGCGCCGCCGGTGAAGTTGGCGATGATTCCGGTTGCCGAATCGAGGCTGATGGAATCGAGAAGTGGATGGTGAATGGCATGTTCAACGGCTTTCAGGGCTTTGGAATTGCCTTCTCCAATCCCAATCGCCATGAGAGAGCCGCCTCCGTGTTGCATTACTTGGCGAATGTGAGCAAAATCCACATTGATCAGACCGGGCTGGGTGATTAATTCAGAAATCCCTTGAATTCCCTGTCTGAGGACATCATCTGCAAGGCGGAAAGCCATGTCCAACGGTAAATTTGGAGAGGCGATCTTCAGTAACTGGTCGTTCGGCACGGTGATTAAGGTGTCTGCATGAGGTTGAAGTTTCATCAACCCTTCGCGGGCGTTCTTTTGGCGTTTCCCAACCTCGAACCCAAAAGGCATGGTGACAATCGCAACGGTCACTGCGCCAACCGAACGCGCGGCTCTGGCTGCCACAGGGATGGAACCTGTGCCGGTTCCCCCTCCCATACCTGCGGTCAGGAAGACCATATCTGCTCCGCGGAGCGCATCGCACAGCACGTTGAAACTTTCTTCCGCTGCCAGTTCCCCTTGGATGGGATTTCCTCCTGCCCCCAATCCTCGAGTCGTGCGCGGTCCCAGAACGATTTTCTTGGGTGCCAGGGACTGTTTCAGGGCTTGTAAATCTGTGTTGGCGGCAATGAATTCCACGCCTTTCAAATCCAGTTCGATCATCCGGTTGACCGCGTTCGATCCGCCTCCTCCTAACCCCAGAACCTTCAGATTTGGAAGATGAATTTGGGAATTGTTTTGTGTGGTTTTTGTCAACATGGTTCACCTCTCTCTCAGGATTGTTGCAAGGGCTGTGCCAGTCTCACTGATCCGTTCAACAAAGATGCCCATGTGACGCAACTGACTCAGATCTGCTTCTGGCACTTCTTCCTCAGTGGCAAGAATCGTTACATGTCTGGCTTGTGATGCTTCTTGAAGAGAAAAGCCTAAAGTGGCTTTGTGTTTTACGACAAAAGGATGAGAGGCTCTCACCCGCCAATCTGTAATTGCTGGGTGACTGGTGCCAACCAGCACATAATGTTCAATGATGGGCTTACCGGGTGGATTGGCATTCTGGATCATCTGTTTTGGCTGATTGACATCCTGCCATGCTTTGATCTGCTCAACGGCTTGCTGAAAGAGTGTGCTGTCCGGTTCGCCTGGCATCCACAATCCCATTGCCTGGACAGACTGAGAAGATGACGGTTGATTTTCGTGGTCTTTTGTTGTAAAGAAGGCATTGAGAATTTCCAATCCTTGCCATGTTTCTAAAGTGGCTAAAGGACTCTCTGGTTTTCCTGCTTCAAGAACGAACATTGGCAGGTTTTCAAAACCAACCGAACGGGCAATCGAGGAATACCATTCATGAATGTGTATTCCCCGATGGTCTTCATTCTCCGGGTTCAAGTGATAAGGTAAAGCGAGCGGCCAGCGTTCGGGACCACCCTTTCCCCAGTCCAAAGGATGTCCACAAGTCCACCCGTAAGCGCTGATACCAAAACGGACCTCATAATTTCTTCGCTGGATGGCTTGCAGGGTGGACTTCAAGAAAAGGGTATCCCAGTAATCTCCTCCGGGTTCAAGTGGGGGTAAGATTGGCAGAATATCGAATCGGTTGGCAAAAACAAACAGCGGAAAGACCTGATCCACGAATCGTTCGACCAGATTAGGAAGCACCCAAACCGGTGCTGACCAGGAGGAGCGCATGTTTGGACGGTCGAAAAAAATCAAATGTTTTATGCCTTGTTTTGCGTATGTTTCCACCAGAAGATAGAGGTCTTTATTTTGGGAAGCATTTTCAACCGGTACTTGCAGGTGGATCACCGGGCAGAGACTCTCTTTAATACATTCAGAAAGAAAATACTCCGGAATGGCGGTAGTAGATTGAACCGTTAAAAATAACAGTTGACTCCCTGCTGACTTGATGAGTGGAAGAAAGTTGATGGCATCTTGTAACCGATAATGCTCTTTATCGTGAAAGTAGTGAATGCCAAATTGCGGGGTTGATGAGATAGATTCCATGCTGATGATTGCCTCCACAAGTAGCCAGAAAACTTACTGGTCCATTGCGGAGCAAGAGTCATGCCAGAACCTGATCTGCTATAATTCTCTCGATGTTACTGATTACAGGCGCTACAGGATTCATCGGTCGTCATTTAGTCCCGCATCTGGTTGAACTGGGATATTCTGTGCGCATTCTTCTGCGTCCATCTCCATTTACCCCGCTACTTCCGGAAGGTGTTTCTGTAGACACGGTGATTTGTAATCCCGACGATGAAAGGGGGATTCAGTCTGCATTAAAAGGAGTGACTCAGGTTATTCATCTCGCAAGTGCAGAACACTCAGAGAGTCCCGAATCTTTCTTGTCCTTTGAGAGAACTTTTGCAGAGGTGCTGATCTCTTCAGCCTCTCGTGCTAAAGTTCAACGTGTAATGTACCTGAGTCATTTAGGAGCAGACCGTTCATCTGCATTTCCTTCCCTGAAAGCCAAAGGCCTGGTGGAGAAAATCATTTTGCAGTCGGGTGTTCCATTTACCATCATCCGATCTGGGGTGGTATTTGGCGCCGGTGATCATTTCACCTTTCCGATTGCCGCAACCATGAGGAAATCTCCGGGGTTTTTCTTGCTTCCGGGGGAGGGTCGAACTTCAATGCAGCCCTTATGGATTGGCGATCTGATCATGGCATTGCCTCTCTTTCTGGAAGATCCACGGGCTGAAAACCAGTTATTTTCATTAGGTGGACCAGAATACCTGACGTTTCGGGAGGTTTGTCAATCGATTAAGGATGTTTTGGGCTTGCGTCGGACTTTTGTTCCGATTTCACCGGGTATTTTGCGCCTTTTATCCCAGAGATATTCCAGGCGCAAGCCGTCTATGTTTCTCCCGACGTACTTGCTCGATTATCTGGCGACTGACAGAATTACTACACTGGATACCTTGCCCCGGTTTCTGGGAATCATGCCAGAACGCTTTAACCATCGTTTACATTATTTGAGAATTACAGGATAATCGAATGGCATGAAGCCTTTATATTTTTGTGTTCATGGCCACTTCTACCAGCCCCCACGAGAAGATCCTTTGACTGGGGAGATCCCGCTTGAACCGGGAGCGGCTCCCTTTCGAAACTGGAATGAAAGGATTCATGCTCAGTGTTACTATCCCAATGCTATCCTGCACAATTTTGAAAAAATCTCTTTCAACATAGGACCCACACTGTTGGAGTGGATGTTTGACTACGACCCTATCACCCTCAAACGCATCATTCAACAGGCGCAATCTAATGTGGAACGTTATGGGGTTAGCAATGCAATGGCACAGGCGTACAACCACACCATTTTGCCACTGGCTACCCGCCCGGATAAAATCACGCAGGTGCGCTGGGGAATTTACGATTTCGAAATGCGATTTGGGCATCCTCCTCAGGGGATGTGGTTGCCAGAAACGGCTGTGGATATCGAAACGCTGGAAGTGTTGGCAGAGAATGGCATTCAGTTTACCATTCTGGCTCCATGGCAGGGAAAAGGCGTACCGGTTTCTCCTACCCATCCATACAGGGTAGATTTACCCAGTGGAAAATCGCTAGCCGTTTTCTTTTATGATCAATCGATCAGTACTCGTTTGAGTTTCGATCCCGGTGCGACGGTCAATGCCGATGCTTTTGTGCAGGAATTTCTTCTGCCCAAAGTGAAATGGGCAAATCAAAATGGGGGCATGCCTGCTTTAACCTTATTGGCGTCGGATGGAGAACTGTACGGGCATCATCAAGCCTTTCGAGATAAATTTTTAGCCTATTTGGTGGATGGTGCCATTCAGGATAAGCCCATAGAACTGATTTACCCGGCTCGCTGGCTGAAAGAATTTCCAGTCACAGAAACCGTTGAAATCTCTGAACCCTCATCGTGGTCTTGTCATCATGGGGTGTTGCGCTGGTCAGGAGAGTGTGCCTGTACGCCTCATTCAGCCTGGAAAGCCCCATTGAGAGAAGCGTTCAATGAAATCGCTGAAGTGGTTGACCATGCATATCTGGAATGGGTAGGGGAGGGTGGAGAAGATCCCTGGGAACTGCGCCATCAATACATTCGTGTAGTCTTCAGCGAAATTCATTTGGATGTATTATACGAGCAGGTGACAGGGAAAACTCTGGATGGCTTGGGACGTGAAAAACTGCACCTTCTCCTTCGGGCTCAATATGAGCGCCAGCGGATGTTCACATCTTGTGGCTGGTTTTTCGATGATTTTGATCGGATCGAACCGAAAAACAATGTTGCTTATGCCGCCCAAGCCATATGGCTAACCCAATTGGCTTGTGAGAAAGACCTTTCCCACGTAGCCATGGAAAAGTTGAAACAGGTAAAATCCTGGCGCACTGGATTAACTGCCTATGAGGTTTTCATGAAGCATCTCCAGCGCGCGCAGGAATTCTGGAAAGAGAAAGTTTAAAGCGCTTCGAGCAGTTTGGCGACCTGATATTGGGAAGCCTTCAATCCTTTCAAGAGTTTCTGGACAACCTCAAAACCTGAGATGGCTCGTTCGGTGAAGAAACCTGCGCTGGCATTCGGGCTGAGCAGTGTTTCAAATACGGATAACAGGTACATCCACCAAACGAATTCCTCAAATGCTTCCTGATTAAACCAGAGGATATCCTGGTAGCGATTTACTCCAAGATAGCGGCGGATTTCGTCGTTTTCCAGCCATTTCTGCATGACTTGCCGCAACGGAGTTTTCAGATTCTCCTCGAACCACTTTTGTTGCTCTATTAAAATTCGCACCATGGAAACAGCGCGAGAGGCTTGTTGTTCATTGAGCCCAAGTCCGATTCCGCTGTCAAAGAGGGCTTTCGAAAGCCGCCATTCATCGAACCAGGAACGCGACAACCCGGATACATCCTCGACGCCAGCAATTTTTCCTAAATTCGCAGTGAAGATCCAACCGATCAGGGTCAGCCAGTGAGCATCGGCATTTTGAGAGATTCCGCTCCCAAGATAACCCATTGCCTGAGCGTATTTCTTCGAACCCGGTAACGGGTAGCGGCTGCTTAAAATCTGGATGGAAAGCGCTGTCTGGAGGGTGAGTTTCATACTGGAGAGCATTTCGTTTCGATTGAGGTTATAACCGCTGATTGCAGATGCGCCATCCAGCAGGCGGTGATATTTTCCTTCTGCCTCCTCCAACAAACGAACGGATAAACTCTGCTGTGGGGTTTTCAAGCGGCTCTCTACCAGATAGCGGATATACCCTGGGTGAATGATCTCACGAAATGCGGTTAAGACGGGGCGCAGTACCAGTTCGCGAATGGCTTCTTGAATGTTGGGTACTCCTCTCCCATTCAAGTATTCGTATAGTTGTTTGTAAGACTGCCATTCATCGTCTTTTACCTGTTGGAAGTCCATGAAGACATGATATTCATAGGCATTCAGGGAGAGATGCAAACCATTGCGAGCAATTTCTGCGTTTGAGAAGATATACTCCTGCCCCGTTGCTTGATCTCTGGCTATGGTATACCAACCCTCCCCTGTGTGGAGTCCAAGCCCTTCGGCAAGTGACTTCTGGACCAGTGGACGGCTTCCCTGACCTTTGATCAAGAATGGGGTGGAGGTTCTGATCCATCCCTCGGTGCTGGCAAACCGGTTATGGACAACCACAAGGGCTCTCTGGTTTCCAATTCCGTTTGTGTAGGCAAAAACATTTTCGTCCACCCATCCATTGGGGGTGACGAAATCATAGAAGAGGAAGTTTTCAATGCCTGCAAATAATGCCCGCCGGTGGAGCAGTGGCGCTATCTCCCGCCGGTGACGCTCCATCAGATCCTGATCGGGCTGTTCATTCCACATCGGTTTCCGGAATTCCATGCCATATTTCTCGGAGTACCCTTCCAACTGTCCATGCCCAAACATGGGCAGTCCGGGCAGCGTGGACATCAGAACGCAAATGCCGAAATATTTATCACCTTTCCCAAATTGATCGACTGCCGTTCGTTCGTCGGGGTTATTCATGAAATTCACATACCGTTTCAGGATCTCCGGGTCGAATTCCAGGGTGTTCTTAATCAATGCTCGGTACTTGTTGTTTTCCTCGTTTCGGAGCATGTTCATGAAGGCACTGTTATAAACTCGGTGCATTCCCAACGTGCGAACAAAATATCCTTCCATCAGCCAGAAGGCTTCTGCGAGCAGAAGAGTATCGGGGGCTTCCTGGGCAACGCGGTCAACGACTTCACGCCAGAATTCTTTCGGAAATACCGCGTTGAATTGTTCGCGGGTCAAGCCATGTTCAGCCCGAGAGGGGATGGCTCCGCCTGTACCCGGTTCCGGATACCACAATCGCTGATAGTGTCGTTTTGCCAGGGTCATTGCGGCATCAAAACGGATGATGGGGAACCGCCGGGCTACCTGTAAAATGGTTTGAATGATGGCTTCCCGGACTTCCGGGATCAAATAATTCAATTGCGCGGTATCATTCCAGGGCATGCTGGTGCCATCATTTCCGTGATAGATGTAACGGGTGCGTCCATCGCGATGATCGTAGTATTTAAAGACAACGGCGGCATCGGTGCGGTCGAAGTAATGATCTTCGATTTGAATGGTTACCGCAGGATCGCTTGATAAATCTGGACCGGAGAATGTGTAAGAAGGAAACGGACTGTAATCCAGTTGGATAAACCAGTCTGGATGATTCACCACCCACCGTGAGTCAATTCCCATGTGGTTAGGAACCATGTCCGAGGCAAGCCGTATGCCATATTTCCACGCCCGGTCTCTCAAATTTTGATACGCGCTTTCTCCACCCAAATCTGCGGCAATTTCATAGTCATAGAGAGAATAAGCGGAGGCAATCGCTTCCGGGTTTCCACAAAGTTGTTTGATTCGAGCGGATGCTCGACTGCGTTCCCATAATCCAATCAGCCATAACCCGGAAAAGCCCCAACTTGCCAGTTCTGCCAGTTCTTCGTCTGGAATTTCATCCAACCGTTGAATAGGGCGTTGATATTTTTGCGAAAGTTGATAGAGCCAAACGTAAGTATTTTTTGCCAGCAGGACAAGACGAGGCATCCACTCGCGATCTGGGCTAAAGGCTTCAACCTCGAGTTCGCCCATATGATCCCGGTCATAGACTGGAATCAGAGTGGGTCCCGGACCAAAAAACGAGGCTTTTTCTTCCTCTTTGACGAGGTCCAGGCTGGACAAAAGGCGATACAGGAATTTGCCTAAAAGTTCAGCCCAGCGTTCACGGATGTATTCCAGTTGTCCGGTCAAGGAGTAGGGCACGGCAATGGCTGGACTGCGTAAAAGATCGATCAAATTTTGACGATCAGGACCAAAAGGAGGTTGCGTTTCGAAGAACTGATGCAGGGACTGGATAAAGGGTTTGTAAATCGTATTAGACGCAAGTCTGTCGTCGTCGAATAATTCCACGAATGGACTTGTGGCTGGATTTTGATTCGTAATCCAGAGCATCATCAGTTCCTCAACCAGGGCTTCACGGTTGGGTACACCTTCCGTGTCTCCCTCTAAATATTCCTCAGGAGTGATCTGCCCTAAATATACGGAGAGAGGTGGAAATTCTTGAATAAAATTGAGCAGTAAATGTTCTACTTCGGCATTTCCAAATTTCGCGGTAAGGAATTCCAGCGCTTTGGAAAAAGCCTGAGGGTTCCTTTGCTGTTGGTACAGGGCTATGATATGGTGAAAGATTTCATCCATCAGCCCAAGGGCATTGATTTGCCCTGCCTTTACAGCCTGTTCCGGGTAATTGACCAAATCGCGTTGCTGGTTGATCTTTTGAGCAAATATACGGGCAGCATGAAAATTGGCAAAAATGACATTGCCATGATATCCGAAAAGACTTAGGTCGAAGCGATAGCGATCACGAGCCTGACGGGAAACGTGAAATTCCATATCCATCCCTCTCTTGGGTTTGATTTGATTATACCTTTCAAATGCGTGGGAGGTTTTATGAAATCGAATTAATTTTTCACCAGTTCTGGTACACAGAAATAGTCATTTGGCGACGCATCAACCGAAATTGGACCTGAAATGATGCCCCTTTCTACCAAAGTCAGGCAGGTCCTTTCCAGCAGGGTTTTTTCCCAGGGAAAGAGGCGGGTCAAATCTGATAACCGGGCAGCCCCAAGAGTTTCTAGGGCTTTTTGCACAATGATTCTGCGTGCATCCCATTCGGAAATAGGATGTGCCTCTTCCACTAAATCAGGGTAGTGTCGGGCGGTTAGATCGTAAATAAACGCATATTTCCATGCGCCCGCCTGGGCTACCCCAACCGGTACGATGCGAAAGGATACCTGCAGTTCTTCAAGTGCTCGGTTGAAGGCAGAGTCGCTAGAGCGGCTTGTCAGGCGGGCGGCTTTTCTCAGGGAAATGGTATCCAGCGCACCTTCTTTGATGAGTGCCTCATAGACTGCTTTTGCCTCAGCGGAAAGTTTTCCTGCGGTGTAATCGATCAGGTAATCCTCGTATGGATTGCCGTAGTTTGGCGATAGAGCATAAAAAAACGGGAGAAGGTCTAAAGAAATGAAAGTGTTTTTTCGCCGGATCACCCTGCCGTAATACACAAGATGTTTTCCCAGCCATTCATCTTTCCATCCCCAGGTAATGTGTCCCGGGTCATCATGCTCATCTGCAACAGGACGGTTTCCCGCAACCGCAGTCCACAGGCTGGGAAATTCAATCCCCCGGCAGGGCCAGAACAAGATGTAGCCTCTTTCCTGAATGTAAGCAAGAGCCTCTTCTGGACTTTTCAACCGATGATCAGGTCGAATCCGAAAGGTGGCGTGACGATATTCCTGAAGGACTGCCTGAGTGATTGATTTCATGGTGCGCTCCAGAAGTATTTATAACCCAATTTTTATGGGAAGAAAAATAAAAAGCCGGCATTGAGAACAGGCTCAAGCCGGCTTCCGTGAACGGGAAAAATTTTATTCGCGCATTAGGATATGTGTAATGATGTTCGAACCACTACCCCCAATGTTTTGAGTCATTCCGTATCGGGCGCCCTCTACCTGTGTGGCGCCAGCCTCGCCGCGGAGCTGTTGAACCACTTCAACGATTTGATACATTCCTGTGGCTCCTACCGGATGTCCACGCGCTTTCAAACCGCCCCGTGTCGCAATCGGAATTCTGCCATTCGGACGGATTTCCCCTTCCATGGCAAGTCGCGGTCCCTGTCCTCTTTCTGCGAAGCCGCAGGCTTCCAGGGAAAGAGCCGCCATGATGGTGAACGCATCATGGGCTTCGAACAAATCAATGTCTTTGGGTTCAATTTGAGCCTGACTGTAAGCCTGTTTGGCTGATTTTTCTGCCGCAGAAAGCCACAAAGGATCTTTCCGGTGATGAATGGCAATGGTATCCGTTGCTGCAGCAGAACCCACCACACGGATAATTTTCCTGCCATTCCCTCTTCTCAGCATTTCAGCCGGAACAATCACCGCGGCGGCGGCACCATCTCCCATAGGAGAGGCGTCCAGTAGATTAATTGGCTCAGCAATCATAGGGGCTTTACGATATTGCGCCTCGCTAATGGGTTCCTGGAATCGAGCAAAAGGGTTGTGTGCCCCATTGGCATGCGCATTGATGGAAAAGCCCGCGAAGTGGTCGCGCTCCCATTTGTATTCATACATGTAGCGCCGCATGATTAGTGCATTCAGTGCGACAAATGAAAGCCCCTGGCTGGCTTCCCAATCCTGATCAGCCGCCGTGGCTAATTCAGCGGTAATTTCCCCTCCCGGGGAGTCCGTCATTTTTTCTACTCCGGCGGCTATCGCCACATCCACAGCGCCAGAGGCAACTGCCATGACGGCACTGCGAAATGCTGCTGCTCCTGAACTGCATGCATCTTCTATGTGCAGGGCTTCAGCGCCCTTTAGCCCTACCCAATCGGCAATGTACGTCCCCAAATGCTGCTGGTGGTTTGCCGAACCACTCATCATGTTCCCGATATACAGAGCGTCCGCTCTGGTGATACCCGCATCGAGCATGGCGGCAAGGACTGCTTCTCCAGCCAGTTCCCGCAGGGATTTGTCCCAATGTTCATCAATTTTGGTTTGTCCGATTCCCAATACTGCCACTTCACGCATAGATCATCTCCTGCATTTGATACTTTCATTCTAATGGTGTTCCCTATCAAAAACCATCAAATTGTACAGGCTTGATGAAAAGGCAGGGACAATAACCGCCGGAGTATAATTAGGGGGTGTTTCGAAAAACATTGTGGTTTTTTATCGGATGGTTATTCCTGCTGTCCTCCGGTTGTGTTCCTTCAACCGTTGATGTTTCCCCTACACCGTCCCGCGTTTTACCCCCGGTAGAGACGACGAAAGATTTGGACTTCTCCGAAAAAATTCCCACTGCTTCCCCCACGGATGTTCCTGTTGGGGGAGTAATACCTGTCTGGTTTGACGAGGCAGTTCCTCCATTTGCGAGGGAATTAATCCTTCAAGACAAATCGTTTGCTCTGGCTGAGAACCCGGAGACTTCTTTTGCGGTTTTTGAGATTGGGGCTCCAGAGACGCCCGATGAAATACAGGCAGGTTTATTGGTATATTCTCTGGCAGTGGCATTCCCAGAGCCAAAGATTTCCGAAAGTCTTAATACTCTCAAGGATATCTGGCAGGGAAATTACCCTTCCCTTTTGATGATGAGTCCCGAAACATTCAAAGTGTTTAGCGCTTACTGGGAGGAACCGACCTCGAGCAGGATCGAGGTGATAGATGAGCCTCTGATGCTGGAAAAAGCCTGGAAGACCCCCGGGGCGCTGGCTATCCTTCCTTTCGATCATCTAACGCCCAAATGGCGCGTGCTTCCAGTGGATGGAACTTCCCCCTTTGACTCGGATTTTTCTCCTCAAAATTACCCTCTCGGTGTTCCGGTACGTCTGGTGATGAACAAACCGGTCAGCCTCAACACACTAAGGGGCGAAAGCCTGTTTGTGCATTATCAGAGGGAACATCTTACCTTCCTGGCAATGACAGGAGTGACCGCCTTATCCCGTCGTACGGCACAACGGATGAATGAAAAGGGCATTTTATACCCCCAGCAGGAAATTGGTGCCCTCTTATCCTCGGCTGATCTAACCCATATCAGCAACGAGGTTTCATTCAATCCGGAATGCCCCCCAGAAAAAGCCCAGTTGCGCGAAGCCCTTTTTTGTAGTCCGCCTGAATATATCCGGCTTTTGGAAGCCGTGGGTACAGATATTGTGGAATTGACCGGTAACCATAATCTGGATCGGGGAGTAGATGCCTATCTCTATTCACTTTCAATGTATCAGCAACGGGGCTGGAATGTTTTTGGTGGGGGGAAGACACAGGAACAAGCCTCACAGCCGCTACTCATTGAAAATCATGGAAACCGGCTCGCATTTATTGGTTGCAATCAGGCAGGTCCAGACATCGCCTGGGCGGGTGAGAGTTCCCCCGGTGCGGCACGGTGTGATTTATCCTGGATGAAAGAACAGGTATCCTTTCTACAGTCTCAAGGGATACTGCCCATCGTTACATTCCAGGCAGTTGAAACCGAGGATTATCGTCCAGCCCCCATGCAGCGCCCGGGAGATTATCTGCAAATGGCTCAGGCAGGCGCGGTGATTGTCAGTGGAAGCCAGTCTCACGCTCCGCAGGGATTTTCGTTCGAAGGAAACAATCTGATTCATTTTGGATTGGGGAATTTATTCTTCGATCAGACCGATACCTTTCTGACCAGTCAGGCTTTCATTGACTGGCATGTGTTTTATCAGGGCAGATACCTTGGTGTCCAGTTGATCCCGATTCGCTTAGAGGATTATTCTCGTCCGCGTCTCATGACGCAAGACGAAGCCCTTTCGTTGCTAAAAAAAGTGTTTGAGGCAAGCCTGTGGTAGTACTTAAGAAGAGCCCAATCATTCTGCTAAGTCTCTTGATGGTTCTACTGATTTCTTCCTGTGAGGGAGAGATTCAGCCGTTGCAAACATTGTCTGTGGCACAACCCACGTTGACGCCCTTTCAACCGGTAGAGCCAACCAATAGCAGTGTGTTGAACCTGCTTTACCCCACAAATACACCCGTTCCTCCCATGGAGACCTCTCCGCTTAAATCGGATCATTCTCAAACGGTCTATTTATCCCCGGCAGTTCCAGCGTTTTTCCGTGACAATCTTCCCCTGCCATCAGGGTGGCAAATTGTAGACCATGCGGATTCGTCCGCACTTCAGGTTGTTCCATCCATGGAGGGGACTATCTCATGGGTTTATGCCCTGGTTGCGCCATTTCCCACGGTTGAGGATGAAGTTTCTCTGGATGATCTACTTCGAATCTGGCATGGTGAGGACTTGCGTCCGTTAATGGTATCGCCATCTACATATCATGCCATGTTCTGGCTATTGGGGAATAACGGAGAGAATGTTTCTCAGGTTGCCTCAGATGAACTCCTATCTCGCGCCTGGCAGGATCAATCCTGGGCAATTGTGCCGTTTGAAGACATTAACCCTCAATGGAAAGTACTGGACATCGATGGAAAGTCCCCATTACAACAAGGGACTCTGGAAGGTTACCCATTAACGGTCAACTTTTCGATAAAGAGTGAAGTTCCTCTTCCAGAGGATACGCTTCAATGGCTGATGGAGCATCGCACCAATCGTGACCCGCAATTCATGACCACGATAATGCTGACCGGAACCACCGCTCTAGTTCGAGCCATTGGATGGAAAATGGAAACGTTGGGGATGGCTTACCCAGCCAGGGATATTTTAGATTGGTTGCTGGAACCCGATTTTCTACATATCAGTAATGAGGTCTCTTTCAACCCCAAATGTCCACCTGCCAATCCCAATCAGACCAGTTTGATGTTTTGTAGCCGTCCAGAATATCTGGATTTGTTCCGTGCCATTGATGTGGAAATTATCGAGTTAAGTGGTAATCACAATAACGACTGGGGCAGAGATGCCTTTGCTTATTCCTTGGATCAATTCCAGAAAGAGGGCTGGATGTGGTATGCCGGGGGATGGAATGCCAGGGAAGCCGCACAGCCTTTATTGATTGAACACCACGGCAATCGAATTGCCCTGTTAGGGTGCAATTACGCAGGTCCCCCTTCTGTGTGGGCAACCGATGAAGAGCCTGGGGCGGCAAAGTGTGATTTTGACCGTCTAGCCGGGCAGATTCAATCCCTTTTGGATGAAGGATATCTTCCTGTAGTGACCCTCCAGCATACGGAAGTCTATCAATCCCCCGCCTCGGATACGCAACAAAGGGATTTTCGACGTCTGGCGCAAGCCGGCGCCGTAATTCTCAGTGGTAGTCAGGCACATTTCCCTCAGGCAATGGAATTTTATAGTGGCGCTTTTATCCATTATGGCTTGGGCAACCTGTTCTTTGATCAGATGGATATCCCTGTTCCCGGAACCAGACGGGAATTTTTAGATCGACACGTTTTTTATCAGGGAAAACACATCAATACCCAACTATTAACAGCCATTCTGGAAGATTACGCTCGTCCTCGCCCCATGACGGATGAAGAACGGGAGGAATTTCTTCGGGAAATTTTTCATGCCAGTGGTTGGTGATTGGCTCAAGGAACAGGTAATGTGTAACCGCCATCCAGAATGATCACCTGCCCGCGGATCATAAAGGCTTCTGGAGAACAAAGGAAAGCAACCACCCCTGCGACATCTTCCGGGGTGACCAGTCTACCTGCGGGAGTTTTTTGAATGGCATGGGGGATTGTTTCCGGATCGCTCAGCGAGGCAAAATGTTGTAGGGCGTCTGTCAGAACCAGTCCGGGGGCCACGGCGTTTACAACGATGTTCTTGGGGGCTAATTCTACGGCAAGATATCGCGTCAATGCTTCTAATGCTGCTTTACTGGCACCCACAGCCACGTAATCAGGCAAGACGCGATGAGAACCGGGGCTTGAGATGGCTACAATACTTCCGCCCCCTCGTTTTTCCATCAGCGGTACAGCCCTTTGGGTTGCAAATAGAAAAGCCCGTGCATTCACATTCATCGTCCAATCCCAACCCGTAACCTTTTGTTGCAGGGCAGGACGATTAAAGCCTGAGGCTGCATTGCTGATAAACCCATCTAATCCACCCCATTCACGCTCAATCGTATCGAAAAGCAAATCAATATCTTCCGGTTTCGCCAGGTTAGCGCGAACAACCAGGGCTTGCCTTCCGATTTCTTTGATTTTGCGAGCAACCTCCTGGGCGGGTGATTCATTTCGATGGTAGTTTATGACCACGTTTGCCCCTAATTGAGCCAGATGAAGCGCAATGGCTCTGCCTATTCCTCTACCAGAACCGGTTACCAGAAAATTTTTATCAGAGAAGGGAAGTTCTTTATTCATACCTGAGATTGCTCCATCACAATGGGTTTAAAAAGTTCTTGAGGAAATTGGGACATCTTATCTTCTCCCAACTGGAGGAGAACGCTTTCAGCCAGTTGGGCTTCCTGTCGCAATTTCCCGAGTTGAATACCACAACAGACTTCAGGGAATGGGGAAAGCCAGTATCTGCTGTACTGAAACATCTTGACTGCACCCCGGTAATTCCCCTTGAGAATGTGATAATAGGCTAATCCAATCTGAAGGATGCCTCGATACACGTGCCGAAGCGCTCCTTTTTCTGCCCGCCAGGCAATTTCTAATTCCTCATGGGCTTCAAAGTACTGTTTTTGATTAAAAGCATGAATTCCACGAATGGCAGATGGATGAACTTTTCCCCTACATGCTTCCATCGCTTCCTGTGGGGTACAGGGTGCTTCTTTATGAATCAGATGGTTCATGCTGACACACCGGGTAATAGAATGGAGAGATTATAATACAATAACATTGGCAAGTTCCAAAAGAAAGGAAACCCCAATATGATCAATATCTCGGATGAAGAAATCCTTTCAGCCTCGCTGGAGACCAATTTTTGGACCTGGTCTGCTCAGGGGAAAGTCTCTCCAATTCCGGTAAAACGGGCTGAAGGGGTTTATTTTTGGGATGTTCGTGGGAAGAAGTATCTGGATTTCAATTCCATGGTGATGTGCGTAAACATTGGGCATGGAAATCAGCGTGTGATTGAGGCAATTGTCTCCCAGGCAAGAGAACTTGCCTTTGCTGGTCCCGGGATGGCAACCCGTCCTCGAGCCGTGCTGGGGAAATTACTACGGGAAGTTGTCCCTGAAGGGCTCACTCATTTTCTATATACTCTGGGTGGAGCAGATGCCAATGAGAATGCCATTAAACTTGCCCGAGCATACACCGGGCGCCCGAAGATCTTAACCCGATATCGTTCCTATCATGGAGCAACCTTTGGAGCGCTTGCTTTAACCGGTGATCCAAGAAGGGTAGCCTGGGAACCAATGGTCATGCCGGGGGTTGCTCATTTCCTGGATCCTTATCGCTATCGCTCAACTTTCCATCTCCATCATCCTGAGGTCACTGAAGAACAGTTCTCGCAGGATTATCTGAATCACCTGGAAGAAATCATCCATTATGAAGGTCCCCAAACCATTGCAGCAGTATTGCTGGAAACGGTCACCGGGACCAATGGGGTCATTATCCCTCCGAAAGGATATCTAGAAGGCGTGCGAGCCATTTGTGATCGTTATGGCATCTTGTTGATCTGTGATGAGGTGATGAGTGGCTTCGGGCGAACAGGGCGCTGGTTTGCAGTGGATCACTGGGGGGTTAAACCCGACATAATGACCATGGCAAAGGGGTTGACATCAGGGTATGCCCCTTTAGGCGCAGTAGCCATGCGGCGAGAGATTTATGAATTTTTCAATGACCGTGAATATGTAGGCGGGTTAACTTTCAATGGGCATCCTATTTCTCTGGCGGCAGCGGCGGCTGTCATTGAGGTGATGAAAGAGGAGCATCTGGTTGAGCATGCTGCTGAAATGGGAGTAATCATGAAGGAAATGCTGGATGAACTGGTGGAACGCCATCCTTCGGTGGGAGAAGTTCGTTCTATCGGTTTATTTGGTGTCATTGAATTGGTGAAAAATCGTAAAACGCGGGAACCGATGGCTCCGTTCAATGGCTCCAGCCCTGAAATGAATGCCCTGCGCAG
>FWWL01003443.1_pt1 | contig 20552 bp, 15 predicted proteins | sample 2228331 | NCBI WGS metagenome assembly FWWL01 (sample SAMEA103939775, study PRJEB20133) | metagenome | reverse complement strand
CCACGATGCCACCAGTGGCTTTCGCGCATACCGCCGCGCGGCTATCGAAGCGATCCTGCAGAGCCGTATCGATTCTCAGGGCTATAGCTTTCTGGTGGAGATTCTCTACCGGGCTTGGCGTCGCGGCATGAGAATCGTTGAGGTGCCGATCATCTACAGCGAGCGGCGGGAGGGGCAGTCGAAAATGAGCAAAGGCGTCATTTTCGAGGCCATGCTTCGCCCCTGGCTTTTGCGCTTTGGCCGCCGCGGTTAGGGGGGCTTTTGCACAACGCCAGCCAGTTGCTTTGTTCGTCCCGGTGTTGGCGCGCTCAACAACATGTGGGTGGCCCCATCCACGAGATGAACGCTCCCGTAAGGCGTAGTTCTTCCCTCAGGCGCACGAGACTCGCCGCGCTTTTCCGCAAGGAATCCCGGACAGTGGTGCCCTCCCTTGTGCAGCCCCGCTTCTAAGACAATGTTTTCATGGGTGCGCCAAGAAGGTTGAAATCGCTGAGGAGCGCCAGTGAAGAGGTCCTTTGTTGCGTCATCGATGCGTTTTCAGCGAGGCGAACGGCATGGGGCACAAAAGCGGCCCATCAGACTGTAGGCGCCCCCGTCCAAAGCTTGTGCGGAAGCAAAACCCTCTCAAGGTTCCGTGGCGATAGTGACTCCGTAAATCCAAATGGGGCAGTCGAGATTTTCCGCCCCCTCTCCGTCGTCGGGGGTGTCGATAACGCGAATGCGCGTGAGCGTTCGTGATGGGAACGCATGATAGAGCACGGCCAGCCTGTAGCGTGCCAAATGTCCTCCCACCGTCGTGTAGCGCGCAAGAGCTGGAGATTCCTCTTCGGGAATCTCGACGGCTTGCTGCGCCGCCGTGTCCAAAATCTCGTAGTGGTCAGGAAGCACAACATTTCCCGTCAACGTTGTTCCGTCGGAAAACTCGTACTCAATTTTGCCGTTACTCGTAAGAGATCGCGTCTGTGTACCCGTTGTTGCGGCGAGCAGGAAGACGCCGACAGCGCGAGGGATGGACGTTGTGACAAGGTCGACCTCAACAGGGTCGCCACCTGGCGCAGTCGCATCGGGCCTGCTTTTAAAGACTCCCTTGCGGCCGTGCACGTAAAAGGGCGCTCCGCTTCGCCAGTAAACCCCCGCTTTCTTGAAAATCGCCGCGTCGTCAGCGTCGGCGTTGAAGAAATTGGGGTGATCGGGAGCGCCCAGACGCACCAGCGTATAACGGATTTTCGTGGTATCCGGCGCAGCTTGAACTCCATGGACGAAGAGTGCCACAGAGGTGGCGAGAGTAGCCAAAGTGACAGACATGATCGATTTCATCGGATTCTTGCGGTCCTTTCAAAAAGCCTCTCGCGATTTTCTCTTACTCAGTAATGGTTGCTTTTTCGATGTGCAAGAAAGAGTTCCTGGCTAGCGCATGACGCAGAGAAAACAATCATCGGACTTATTTGTCCGCGTGTGGTCGAGGGTGGCTCACGTGGCGCGATCGTTTTCCTTATCGCTGCGCGAGCGACCACGGCAGCGCTCCCTCAGATGGCCACGGAGCCGTAGCGCAAAAAGCATCATGGTCTTTCTCGCATGCACATGGTGCGCCCTGCCTCTTACCGCTTTTTCCGGATGGAGTGATCCTATGAGCACCTCTCCAGCAGGACTTCCTTCATACCTTGTTTCACCTGATCTTCCGCCAGAGCTTCAAGAGCTCGAACGCCGCGGGGAGATCGCGCAGGTGGAAAAAGCTCTCAGCGAGATTCTTTCGGAAACGTCTCAACCGCTAGCATCACGTTCTTCGCGCGAGACATCTCTCGACGTTCAGGTGGCCTCGCGGGAGTTGGAGCGCCTCCGGCGTCTGCGGCGAGAATTTTCTCTTGCTCCACAGGAGTTTCTGGAAAAGCTGCGCGCGCAGATTCCCTCGGCCTCGCTTGACGACGTCGAAGAGTGGCTGGCGTCGGGAAAGCTCCAGGCCGTCCGCCTCGACGGTGAGCCCCGCATCTTCCGCCGCGAACCAGCCAACCTCTTTCGTTTTGCTGATGATGTTGCGAAGCGGCGTCGCCGTGTTCCCCCTCCCTCGGCCGGAACCGCACCCCCCCATCTGGGCGATCCTTCCGATCGCCCCACGACAACATTCACTCTCAACCAGCATATTCGGTCGCTCGTGGCTTCGTGGCGAGAAACAGGCTCCAGCACTCCGCAACGCGTGCGTATCCGAGCCACTCACACGGTCACCGTGAAAGAGGGAAAAGTTCCAGCCGGAGCAACTCTCCGATGCTGGCTTCCCTATCCGCGGCCAACGCTTGTGCAATCCGAGCCGCTTTTGATTGCAGCCGATCCCCAACCTCTCCATATTGCTGCGCCTGATGCGCGACAGCGCACGGTCTATTTCGAGCGCTGTGCACCAGCCCGAGGAGAAACAACGTTTACAGTCACTTTCGAGTACACGACTTCTGCTTGGCTCCCGCTCCTCGCCAAAGTGCCGAACCCCGCTCCGCTTGCGCCAGCTGATCGCACGGCCCTTCTCCGCGAGGAGCCACCACATGTCAGCTTCTCGCCGGAGATTCGTTCTTTAGCAGCGCAGATCGCGGGCCCAGAGGCAGAGCCTCTTGAACGTGCCCGCCGCATCTTCTCGTGGATCGTGGAAAATATCCGTTATGCCTCGGAAATGGAGTACTGCATCATGCCGAGCATCGTCGAGAAAGTGTTGGCAACGCGCCGCGGCGACTGCGGAGTGCAGACACTTCTCTTCATCACGCTCTGCCGTGCCGCTGGCGTCCCTGCTCGCTGGGTGAGTGGATGGGTCGTCTATCCCAGTGGGTGGAACATGCACGACTGGGCGGAGTTCTACGTGGAGCCTCATGGATGGCTTCCGGCAGATTGCTCCCGCGGATGGCGCGACGACGAAGATCCCGACGTGCGTCACTTTTTCTTTGGCAATAGCGACGCCTATCGCATGATCGCCAACGTCGAAGCTTGTGCTAGCTTTGATCCGCCGACGCCGCATTGGCGCTCCGATCCCGTGGACAACCAGCGTGGCGAAGTGCAGTGGGAAGGCGGTAATCTGTATTACGATGACTGGGACTATACGGTCTCAATTACCACTGAACCAGTAGCGCCGCCCGCGCCGTCGCAGTGACGTGAGGGCAACCTCTTGGCTGACTGCGAAAAGAGGACGCTTGTCGGGCGAATGTTCCTGCTGGGAGCCTGTGGGCGTTTCATCGCCGTTACACTTTCCGCGCTCTGATGGCAAACGGGCCTCATCACGCTCGGCGTGCACGTGTGTCGGGCCAGTTTCTCGGGATTATCGCGCCAGCCCACGCTCGCGCAGAAGCGCTTCGACGCGGACAACGTCCTCAGGAGTATCGACACCCACGGAATCGTGGGCAACCTCGACCATGCGGATCCGGTAGCCAGCTTCGAGAAAGCGCAACTGCTCGAGCTTCTCAACCCGCTCGTAACGCGAGGGGGGTAGCGTCACGAACTTCTCCAAGGCTTCGCGGCGGTAGACATACAGCCCCAAGTGCTTCATGATGGGGACGCTCTGCTTTTCCTCGTCGCTCGCTCGCAGGGTGTTGGGGATCGCAGAGCGCGAGAAATAGAGTGCGTAACCCGCAGCGTCGTAGACGACTTTCACAACGTGGGGCGCAGCGATTTCCTCCGGCTGAGTGATGCGAACCATAGGGGTCGCGACCGCTGCGTTGGGATCTTTGCGCAGGGCTTCCACACACGCATCGATATTCTCGCCTGCCATCAGCGGCTCATCGCCCTGGATGTTAACCACAATATCGCCCTCTCGGCCTGCCACAGCTGCAGCAATGCGGTCGGTGCCACTGGCGCACTCAGGACTCGTCATCACAGCCACGCCGCCAAAGTCCTCCACGACGCGAGCGATGCGCTCGTCGTCGGTTGCCACCAGAAGCTCATCCAGCGTGCGGGCGCGCTGGGCCGCCTCCCACACCCATTGCACAAGCGGTTTTCCGCAAATCGGGGCAAGCGGCTTCGCCGGCAATCGCACCGAAGCATAACGCGAAGGAATGACACAGATAACTTTCATGGTTCTCCATCCGTTCGCCAGCGCAAAGCTTTGTAAAGCACAGAATCAAACCCACGGAATCTCGAACCCGACAAAAACTCGAAAGGAAAGCCTGAAGCTTTCTTGTAGCTAGCTGCGAAGGAATCAATGATGAGCGAGCCCATCTCCCAACAGGCAGGCGAGAAAGTCAGGTGGCGCCTTCGACTCACTGGCACAGTCCAAGGAGTTGGCTTTCGGCCCTTTGTGTTTCGCCTGGCCAGCGAATTGGGCTTGGCGGGATGGGTTGCCAACACGCCTGCCGGGGCAGAGATTGAGATCGAAGGACCACGCGCATTCTTAGAAGAGTTCGCGAAGCGCTTGCGCGCTGAGCTTCCGCCCTTAGCGAGCATTCTCTCGTGCGAGCGCGAAATCCTCGCTCCTGAGGGCGCAACAGCATTTTCCATCCGCACAAGCGAGACGCAGGGGACTCCCACCGCTCTCGTGCTGCCGGACGTCGCGACCTGCGCCGATTGCTTGCGCGAGCTGAAGGACCCGCAAGACCGTCGCTATCGCTATCCTTTCATCAATTGCACAAATTGTGGCCCACGCTATTCGATCATCTTGGCCCTGCCCTACGACCGTCCCAACACAACGATGAGCGAGTTCCTCATGTGCCCAGCATGCCGGGCTGAGTACGAGGACCCACGTCACCGGCGCTTTCATGCTCAACCGAATGCCTGTCCGGTCTGCGGACCGCACCTGCGCTTGCTTGACACTCAAGGCCAGGAACTGGCTCAGCGCGACGAGGCGTTGCTGCGGGCCGCCGACGCGCTTCTTGCCGGCCAGATCATCGCTCTCAAGGGGATTGGCGGTTTTCAGCTTCTTGTGGACGCGACAAACGAGGCTGCCGTGCGTCGGCTGCGCCAGCGAAAGCGGCGCGAGGAAAAACCCTTTGCCCTCATGGCACCCTCAATAGATGTCGTGCGCAAGCTCTGTCTGTGCACTCCGGTCGAAGAAGCGCTTCTTCGGTCTCCTGAAGCCCCTATCGTAATCCTTGAGCGTGCCCCCTCTGCCGACTCAGTCGTTGCTCCGTCAGTGGCGCCAGGCAACCCGTCGCTCGGTTTCATGTTGCCTTATTCGCCGCTTCACTACCTCTTCCTCGAAATGGTACAACGTCCTATCGTGGCGACAAGTGGCAACCTCACGGACGAGCCTATTTGCACATCGACCAGCGAAGCCCTTGAACGGCTTGCTGGGGTCGCCGATCTTTTCCTCACTCACAACCGGCCGATTGCCCGCTATGTGGATGATAGCGTCGTGCGCGTGTTGGCAGGGCGGCCTGTCGTCCTGCGTCGCGCTCGTGGCTACGCGCCGCTGCCCGTGGCACGACTCCCTCGCCCCCGCTCCGGAGTCGTGGCTTTTGGCGCGCATTTGAAGAATACCATCGCGCTGGCAGTCGACCGCAATATCGTCCTAAGCCAGCATATTGGCGACCTTGATACCGAGCCAGCCCTTCGCGCCCACGAACGCACCGTCAACGCGCTCGCCGAGCTCTACAGCGTCACGCTCACTCATGCCGTGTGCGACGCCCATCCGGACTACGCCTCGACTCTTGTGGCCGAACGTTTTTTGCAGCCCACGCAAGACTTTCCGAGAAGCACTCACCCCCCACGGCGCGCTGAGGGAGAGAGCACGAAGATCGCTCTCACGCGCGTCCCCCACCATGCAGCTCACATCTTTGCGGCCATGGCCGAACATGGGCTTTGGGAGGACGACGTCCTTGGTGTGGCTTGGGATGGCACAGGTCTTGGCCTCGACAACACAATCTGGGGCAGCGAGTTTCTTGATGTCCGCATGGGGTGGTTCCGCCGTCGGGCTCACCTGCGCCCTTTTCGCGCTCTTGGTGGCGATAAAGCGATGCGAGAACCTCGCCGCAGCGCCCTCGCCCTGCTTGCCGAGCTTTGGGATCCGCAGGCGGCTCGGGCCTGGTACGAGAGAAAGCATCCTCACGCCTTTTCTGATAATGAGCTAACAATTTTAGAACGTATGCTTGTGACGGGATTTTACGCGCCTTGGACCTGCGGTGCAGGGCGACTATTCGATGCGGTGGCTAGCCTCCTTGGAGTGCGCCATCGCTGCTCGTTCGAGGGACAAGCAGCCATGGAGCTTGAATGGCTTGCGCTCAAAACTTCTGAGAGGCGTGGCTATCCCTTCGTCTGGCGTGAGCGCTCTGTTCCTGTCGCGGAGGCCGAATGGAGCGTCCACCCTCACCAGCGCCAGTCTCATGCCGTCACGCTCAGCGTTTTCGACTGGGAGCCCATGATCCTAGGCATTCTCGAGGATTGCCAGAGAGGGGAAAGGCTTGAGCGGATTGCTGCGCGGTTCCACGCCACGCTATCTGAGAGCATCGTGCAGATGGCTCGTAAGGTATCGTGCAAAAACGTGGTTTGCGCTGGGGGATGTTTTCAGAATCGACTTCTCACTGAGCTCGTTGTTTCGCGCCTTGAACAAGAAGGATATCGTGTCTTTATCCCTGAGAAGATCCCGCCCAACGATGGCAGCATCGCGGTGGGACAAATTGCAGCAGTAGCGTATCGCATGCCAGAGGAGTGAGCATCATGTGTCTTGCGGTTCCCGGGCGAATCGAGGAAATTACCAACGACGATCCCATCATGCGCTCTGGCCGCGTTAATTTCGGCGGTGTTCTTCGCCAAGTCAACCTGGCCTATGTTCCCGAGGCCGAAGTGGGCGACTACGTCATTGTCCATGTGGGTGTGGCGCTCCAACGTCTCGACGAGCAGGAAGCTCTTGAGCTTCTCGAAACACTCCGCCAGATGGGTGAGCTCGATGAAGACGCCGGGCAAGAAGGAGAGCGCGTGGAGCCATGAAATACGTCGAGGAGTTTCGCGACGAGCGCGCGGTCAAGACTCTGGCCAACGAACTTCGCCGCACGATCACCCGCCCGTGGGTGGTCATGGAAGTTTGTGGCGGCCAGACGCATTCTATTGTGCGATTTGGCATCGATGAGCTCGTGCCACCGCAGCTCACTCTCGTCCACGGCCCTGGTTGCCCCGTGTGCGTCACCCCCATCGAGCTGATCGACAAAGCCCTGGCGATTGCCGTAACGCCCAACGTGATATTTTGTTCATTTGGCGACATGTTACGTGTGCCTGGCAGCCGCGGGGATCTCTTTAGCGCCAAAGCTCAGGGAGCTGACGTCCGAATCGTCTACTCGCCGCTGGATGCTTTGGCTCTGGCTCGCGCAAATCCCCAGCGCGAAGTCGTCTTTTTCGCTGTCGGCTTTGAGACGACAGCGCCCGCTAATGCGATGGCGGTCTATCAGGCCCGGCGCGAGGGCCTGCGAAACTTTTCGCTCCTTGTATCGCACGTCCTCGTGCCCCCGGCCATGGAGGCCATTCTCTCTTCGTCCACCAATCGCGTCCAGGGCTTCCTCGCGGCCGGTCACGTCTGCACCGTCATGGGCTTCGAGGAGTACGAGCCCATCGCAGCAAAGTATCGAGTGCCGATCGTTGTCACGGGGTTCGAGCCTGTGGATATCCTCGAAGGGCTCCTCATGTGCGTTCGGCAGCTCGAGGCCAGCAAGGCGATTGTGGAGAATCAGTACGCGCGTGTGGTGCGTCGCGAAGGAAATCCGCATGCGCGCCGCCTCATGATTGAAGTCTTTCAGGTCGTGCCACGCAAATGGCGCGGCATAGGCGAGATTCCCGCTAGCGGCTTGGGACTTCGCGAGGAATACGCCGAGTTCGATGCCGAGAAGCGTTTCGGCGTTGCTTCGGCCACGGTCGAAGAATCCTCAGAGTGCATCAGCGGACTCATTCTGCAAGGCCTGCGCAAGCCGAACGAGTGCCCAGCCTTTGGGACTCGCTGTACGCCGGAGCATCCGCTGGGCGCCACAATGGTTTCCAGCGAAGGAGCCTGCGCCGCTTACTACCGTTACCGTGCCCACCGCAAACCTGGTATCCAAGGAGCCTCGAAATGACCACCAATTTTGAGCTCTCTTGTCCGGTCCCCATTCGCGATTATCCCCACGTCACGCTAGCGCATGGAGGTGGGGGGCGCCTCATGCATGACCTCATTGAAAAAATGTTTTTGGCGGCATTTGGGACACCGGCGCGCGAGGCGCATGATGGCGCAGTGCTGGCCCCACCCGCTGGCGCGCGGCTGGCTTTCACCACCGACTCGTACGTCGTCAATCCGGTCTTTTTTCCCGGCGGTGATATTGGAATACTGGCCGTCTATGGAACGGTCAACGATTTGGCCATGTGCGGAGCGCGCGCTTGCTGGCTGAGCCTTGCGCTGATTCTCGAGGAAGGATTGCCCATGGAAACCCTTTGGCGCGTGGTTCAGTCCGTGGCGGCTGCGGCCAGCCGGTGCGGGGTCGTCGTCGTGACTGGCGACACCAAAGTTGTCGATCGTGGCAAAGGCGATGGCATTTTTATCAACACGGCGGGCATTGGGGTCGTGGATCACGACCTTGCAATCCATCCCACAAGCGTGCGGCCGGGCGATGCCATTGTCGTCAACGGCGATGTGGGGCGCCATGGGGTTGCCATCATGGCCCAGCGTGAGGGACTTGCCCTCGAAACGGAACTTGCCAGTGACTGTGCCCCCCTCGGCGATCAAGTGCGTGCGCTCCTCGAAGGTGGGGTCGAGGTGCACTGCCTGCGCGATCTTACACGTGGGGGACTCTCGAGTGCCGTGAATGAAATTGCGCAAGCCGCCGGCTGTCGCCTCATCATCAACGAGTCGGCAATTGCTCTGCATCCTGCCGTGGAGGCAGTGTGCGAACTGCTTGGCCTGGACCCCTTGTACGTTGCCTGCGAAGGGCGCTTCATTGCCTTTGTTCCTCAAGCGCAAGCGGAGGATGCTTTGAACGCCTTGCGCCGCGCGGGAGCCCCTGCCCCCTCCCTTATCGGGCAAGTCAGTGAGGCGGGGTCGCCCGAGGTCCTCTTACGTAGTCGAGTCGGCACGATGCGGATTCTCGACATGCTCAGCGGTGAGCAGCTTCCACGCATTTGTTGAGCTCTGCCGCAGCAATCAACGAGAGGCGTTTCACAATGCCTGCGCCGTTGGTGCGCTCTTGCTCTCGAGCAAGCAACGCTTGGGGGGCGAGGGAGGGTCTGCTTTACTTACCGAGAACCGTTTGCACGTCAGCTCCCACCTGAGAGCTTGAGAGCCATTAAGGGCTGGGCGAAGATAGGAGTTCTTTACGGAGGCAGTGTCATGCCACGATCATTGAGAACCGAGGCAGCAAGCCCCCTAGAGGCCGGCATTTTCTGAATCAGCGATTGCGAGTTGGACTTTGCAAACGAGGTCGTGGAGCTGGAAAGGCTTGACGATGTAATAGTCGATGCCTGCCGACAGAGCATCGCGAATTTTTTCTCGCTCGGATACACCTGTTAGCATGATCACAGGGATGCGCTCTGTGGCAGGGTTCTCGCGCAGAGCTTGCAGGACCTCGAAGCCGTTCATTTCCGGCATCATGACGTCAAGGAGGATGCAGTCCGGTCGCTCATCTTCTGCCAGTGCCAGCGCGTCCGGACCGTTTGTCGCTGTCACGACGTCGAAGCCCTCGCTCGTCAGAGCTGTCTTGACAATGAGAAGTAGATCCGTCTCGTCGTCGACGGCGAGAATTTTACGCTTTTTATCACCCATAGATGTTGGCCTCGCGATCACCCACCTGTGTCAAAAGCGCTGAGTTTTGATCGAGAAAAGATTGTGTTCGTCCGCTTCGTTGGCAGCGCTCCGCGGTCGATTGACTCTTTGAGTTTGAAACTCAAACGCACTTGATAATCCTTTCGCGTTCCGGATTCGTCGCTTTTCGCGAGTCCTTCATCCTCGACGCGCAACTCAACTCCGGCGATGAGGTCATGTAAATCACGCGACACCCGGAAATACTGCTCCGACGCTCCCTTGTCGCGTGACCGATGCCGGATGGCATATTCCACAAGGTACTTCGATCCAATTTTATGTCCGTGCGAAAAGTCTATGACGGTCTCGTCTCGGGTGTCAAGAATGTCACGGCCGGAAATACCCAGCGGATCATTGTTTTGCGGCTTGGTTTGATAGAGCGAAAGGCGCGTGTAGTAGCGATTATGGACGGGCCGATGGGTCGCCCCCACATAGGTGGCAAAAGATTTTTGCTGGAACTCATTCGGATCCGTGGGATCACGCATCTGTCGCTCTTGGATGCTGAGCCCGCCGCCAATCACCAGCGTGTTGCGCGCATTGCTCCAATTGACGCCCAGATTCGCATAGCGTAGCAGCTCGTTGGGCGTGATGTCGCTCCGCCCTTGAAGGTTATTTCCCACCGAGAACGACGCATTGAGATTCGGGTAAATCAGCTTGTAATCCAAGCCAGCCTCGATCCAGTGCTCGCGCAGACGGAAGGGGAAAAGATCGTCGCGGGTTTTGCGGCTACCGATGGCCTCGTAGAATTCCCCAAGGCTATCCTTTGTCCCCTCCCGCAGCCGGTAGCGAATCCATGCCGTCAACGCGTCGGAGATCCGCGCATTGAATCGGCTATCGATGTCGCCATAGACGAACGCCGGCTGAACGTTTTTCAGGCTGAATTTGCGTTTCCCCACCAGGAAGGTGTCTTCATCCAGGAAGGTTACCCCAGTGATCGTGTCGCCTATGCGTTGCCCATCATAGACGAAGGGGAATGTGGCTCCTGCCGGGAAATCCAGGTTGAAGGAATCATTCTGGCGCTCGGCCACGCCGAACCCCATGCCCACTTTTGTAAGCAGCGTGTAGCGCTCGGCAAATTTCATGAGATGGCTCAGCGACTGATACAGATCGAATCCTGTCACGTAGCTATCGTCTTTCGTGCTCACCGTGTTTAGCCCCTTGTCGAGGTTGTTGAAGACACGCAGATCGACGTGATACCACAGGGGCAGGGTCCACAGCCTCAGCCGGTTCGAGCTGACGCGAATCTCAGGCATGCGCTCCGTCACGCGGCCATAGCGTTTGGGGTCGAGCCCGTCGTCGAGCTTCTCGTCCTTGATGGAGGTGGGATCGGTGTAGATTCCGTCGGCTGGGACGGGCACAGCGCCGATGGTGGCCGGCGGACTTAGCCGCACGAAGCGCTCATTGTTGTAACCGCGATCAAAGTCGAAGTCGTTATCGAGTGGCTCGGCAAAGTTCGTCACGCGGTCACGCCCGATGCGGTCCTTGATTTCCACGCGCAAACCGGCAAAGAAGTCGTCCGTTGTCCACTCAAGAGCCGTTCCCACGCGGCGCTCTGGCAGGCGGTCGCGTCGCGCTACGCCTCGCCCGCGCATGCGGTCGAGCACGTCGTAGAAAATCTCAGGGTCGCTCTGGTAGTCGACGTCGAGCAGCCACGACAGGTTCTCCGTCAAGCGTGAGCGGTGATACCAATCGATGCTGTAGCGGCTCGATGGCGGCACATTTCGGTCGCTGTCATCCAGACCGTAAGCTTTGAATTTTCCTTGGTGGCGGCCGCGATCGAAGCTATAAGCCAGGTTCAATCCTAAGCCTTTGCCCCGCTTCGAAAACCAGTCCGTGTAGAGGCGGGCCTTGAGCTTGTTCGTCGCCTCCATGATGTCCTCGTCCACATCGCTCGGCGTGTAGGTCGCCTGATGATAGTCGTACCAGACGCGCAGGAAGCTCCCGAGCTTTGTGTCGCTTCCAATCGTGAAGCCCCACGGATTCGATTCACGCAGAGCGTAGGTGAAGTAAGGCAGCCACAACACAGGCGTCTCGCGCACGTAGAGCACGACATTGCGCGCAAAAACGCGGTCGTTGGCCATGATCGTAAACTCTTTCGCGCGCAGCCGGTAATGTGGGACGGGGAAATCGCATGTCGTGATCGAGGCCTTTTGCATGTAGGTCTCGTCTTTACTGAGCTGACGGATTGTCGTGCGGCCATCAGCTTTGAAAGGATCGCCAAGGATATAGATGGGACCAGAACGTCCTCGGGCCTGCTGGGCAATTCCCTCGCCAGTGTCGACGTTGAACCACATGGAATCCGCCTCGATGTGGTCCTGAGGCGTGGTGAGGACGACGTTGCCCTGGGCCTGGATTTCGCGCAGGAGCGTATCCACGAGCATCTGATCCGCTTCCAATTTGTAGGCGCCGTAGCGGGCTGTCACCCGTCCGTGCCCATAAATCTGATGATGCTCCTCGTCGAAGTCCAGGTAGTCCGTGGATTCCATCAAGATCTGCCCAGGCGGCAGGGTCTGTTCGCGCGCGGCTTGGGCAATTTTTTGCCGCGGCTCGTCGATGGTCCCTTTCGGCAGGAGATAGGTGATGTTTTCCTCGGGGCGGCTCGCGGCCAGAAGCTCTTCCAGGCTGAGCGGTTTCGCCGGCGGTGTCACAAACCCTGGGGGCAGCACGCTCAGCACGTCGCTCGTGCCCAGCGCATCCTTTTGCAATAGCTCGTATTCCGTCGGGTCCCAGACTTTCTCCTCAGGTGAAGGGGGAACGAGCTTGGCAAAACTCCCTTCCTCGATTTGCTCGAGCGAAGCAGTGCTTTCGCTCAGCGCTGAAGACGTTGAGGGTTGGGGAATCTCTTGAGCCGGCTCCGTTTCGTTTTCCTCCACGGCCTGCTCTGGCAACGGAGCGGGATAGCTCACAGCTGTGGGAGCCGCGAGCAGGAGCGAGCTCAGGGGGACGTGCGATTCACGGGTTTCCAGCTGGCGCATAGTGGGGGGCATCAGGATGGCGGTCAATCCGAGCGCCACGCCTGCAGCGACCACACCACGACCTATTCTCGCGCGCCAATTCATACCAACGTTCGTCTACGTCCGCTTTTCTACTTCATCACCGTTCGGTACAACAACAAAGAACCAATCAACGCCAGCATGATATTTGGCAAAAAGATGCCAAATGCAGCCGCCGGGCTTCCCGTGTTGCCGAGAGAAATTCCGTACTGTAACAATCCGTAATACACAAAAATTAGGAAAAGTGAGAGACCGAATGCAATCGCTTTTGCAGTGGGGCGGACAAAAACAGCCAGAGGCAGCGCCACAAGGGCAAAAGCCAGACACGCCAACGGCACCGAAAATCGCTGATAGAGCTCCGTGCTGAAGAGATACGGTTTCGTGCTCTCGCGCATCTCCCGCCGAAGCTCGCTCACGCTCATCTCGCGCGGAGACTTTCGGTAGCTGCCAGTGTCGGTCGTGCGCGTCAGGCGAGGCCGGACTCCCTTCGTGAGTTTCTGAAATCGAATGACGTTGTACTTCGTTGGCTCCTCCACGTCGACATAGTGAATCGAGCCGTTGACGAGTTCGAGCGTGATGAGACGCGCCTCAAGGTCGGCCTCAAGTTTCCCGTGGTTGGCAGTGATCAGCGATTCGCGCACCATTTTGGATCGCTGGAGGCGTTCCACTTCAAGTTTGAGTTTCATCGCCTCGCGCCGGATCTGAGGATCCTTGGTCTGCATCGCCTGCTTCGTTTTCTCTTTGAGTTGGCGCTCGAGGGCCACGAGCTCTTCGCTTGGTTTCTCCTCGATGGACGTCTTGATGTTGATGTGCTCCATGAGACCAGTCTTCGGATCGCGCCTCTCGAAAAAGAAAACACTCGATTGCCCTTTTTCCGAGGTTTCCAGCTCTTGAGGTTCATTGGGAGAGATGTTCGAGAGCACGTTGAACTGGATTTGAATCGCAAGATCCATGGCTCGCAGGTAAAGCGAAGGGATGAGCGCCTGGTTCGCGCCGATCAGCAGCAGCGAGAGGAGTCCGGCGACGCCGAGAACGGGTGCAAAAACGTGCATCAAATTCACGCCACTCATGCGTATGGCCAGGACTTCGCGATCGGCCGTGAGGCGCCCCACGCTGAGAAGGATGGCGACCAGGAGCGCCATCGGCGTCGTGAGCGAAAGAATCCAGGGGAGCATCGAGAGAATGAGCTCGCCCACCAGAAGTGGCGAGGCGCCGTTCTTGGTGAGGAGATCGAGGAGTTTATAGAGTTGCCCCACGAGAAAGACAAAAGTAAAGACGCCCAGTCCGAGAAGAAACGGACCTGCGAGCTCACGCAGAAAGTATCTTTGAAGAATCGTTAGGCGCAGCTTTCCACACCCTCGCCAATTCAGATGATGCACACTTCTACCAGCGCAAGAATAGGTTCGTGCTGACAACTCAATTCAGACCGCTCTTTCGAGAAGCGTTCGCAAGAGAATCGTTTTGTTGAGGCGCGCATAAAGTTTTCCTCTCTCCAATGTTTTGCGCACGAGACAAGCGTCTCCGTTACCAGCTGCCCATGGATTGAGTCTTGCGTGACGCGGATTTCTCGCGATGCGATGTTTCTCGTTGTCGAGTCCTCGACGTGGGTTTGACTCGGCAAGTGTTTGGCGATATCTTATCAAGTTGACTCAGGCTCGTTGAAAACGCGAGTGTTCATGGGCAAAGCGCACTTCGCAGGAACATGACAGACACATTGACGGTGGAGACACTCCATGGCCTCGCAAATGCCTTTTGAGCGAGTGACGAACAAAGCCTTGGGGGAGCTGCTTGTCGAGCGAGGAGTCATTTCGCGCTACCAATGCGATGAAGCTCTCGCCTACGCCCGCCAGCATGGAAAGCGTATCGGTGAGGCTCTCGTCGAGCTGGGATTTGTCCCGCCAGGCCTGCTCTCTTTAGCCCTCGGCGAGCAGTTTGGGACGACGCCACTCGTGCTCGATCCCTCAATGGTCGATGTGGAGCTTGTCCAGCGCTTTCCTCTGGACCTTTTGCGCAAGCACCGCCTTCTCCCTCTCCTGGATCTCGGCGGAGAACTCATCGTGGCCGTGGGCGACCCCAATGACGCCGAAGGGCTAGAAGCTTTTCGCAGCCTCGTTTCGGACCGGCGGCTGGTTTTCCAACTCGCCGATGCCTTAGAGATTGAACGCTGCTTGTCACTCCCCCAATTGGCCCATTCGCCGTCACCACCGCAGCCTCTTTCAAGGAGCCACGTTGCGGCCGAGCCATTGCATGCGAGACTTACCGAGTTCTGTCGCCGCGAGCCTGAGCGGTGGCTCATGGCGCGCATCGTTGAGGAGAGCGTCGAATGGTGGACCGTGGGAGCCAGTGGGACAGATCCCACTCCCGTGGCCGGACTCTCGCTCACGGATAGCCGCACGTTTTACGAATGTCTCGACGCCGAGGTTCAGTGGCTTCGGGGGGCCGAGCACAGAGTGGGCTTCCTGGAGGCGCCTCCCGAAGGTCGACTCGCTGTTGTCGGCGCAGCGGATCTCAACGGCGTCGTTTTCACGTTTCGCTGGCTTCGCCCTTGGCAGTCCGGCACCCGCAATGGTGTTGAGTCCCCCGCTTCGCGGGGATCTGCGGCCTCGAATCAAGCGACGAGCAGCCCACAGGACTTCCATCCGCTCATGGAAGTCCTGGGATCCCAACTCCAGGAGCGACTCATCGTTCTCCGCTACACCTCTCCAGAGGTTCTCGGGACACTCGCTGCAACCTACGCGGGCGAGTCGTCGCCCCCAACACTGCTCATGGCCACGGCTTATCTCCCTTGGCTCTACCCAACTGTTATGCAGCTCCCTGCAAGCGGCATGTGGATGGTCTCCGTTGTTCAATCGCTCGGCCTCCAACGAGTTTTTTGTGATCACCTGCCAGCCGCTGATCTGCTAAGCGCGCTTCTTTTGGGATGCCCAAGGCTCAAGCAAGTTGTGGTCGCAATCCCTGGCGATCGCTGGAACGAAGATCTTCTCAATCCATGGCTGGCCGCCTGCGAACACGCCCTTGTGGATGTGGCGGATGCGGGCTGGCGTCGGTTCGAAAGAGTTCCCAACGATGATGCCCCTGCACGGAGGTAGGCACGATGGACCTTGCCGATCTGCTCATCGACACACGCGATAAAGGAGCCTCAGACCTCCATCTCACCGTCGGGGCTCCCCCTGCCCAGCGCATTCACGGGAAAATCAGGCCGATGGAGCTACCTATCCTCGATCGCGATACGCTCCACACGATGATCTACGACATCCTCACGGATGACCAAAAACGCAAGCTGGAGCGCGACCTTGAGCTCGATTTCGCCTTGGAGTTTGGCGACGAAGTGCGTTTCCGCGCCAACGTCTATTACAACCGGCGCGGTGAAGGAGCCGTCTTTCGCGTCATCCCCACGCGCATCAAGACACTCGATGAGCTCGGCATGCCCCCTGTGCTCAAAGAGCTCTGCACGCGGCCGCGCGGCCTTATCCTGGTCACCGGTCCCACCGGCAGCGGCAAATCCACGACTCTCGCGGCGATGATCGACTACATCAACGAGACCCGCGAGGACCACATCATCACCATCGAAGACCCCATCGAGTTTGTCCATCAGCACAAGAAATGCCTTGTCAACCAGCGCGAGGTGGGGGCCCACACTCACAGCTTCGCCAACGCCCTGCGCAGCGCGTTGCGCGAAGATCCCGACGTGATCCTTGTGGGCGAAATGCGTGACCTGGAGACGATTTCGTTGGCTATCACGGCGGCCGAAACAGGGCACCTCGTCTTCGGCACCCTCCACACGAGCAGTGCCCCGAAAACGGTCGACCGCATTGTCGACGTCTTTCCGCCCGAACAACAGGAACAGATCCGCATCATGTTGGCCGAAAGCATCCAAGGCGTCATTTGCCAAACATTGATCCCGCGCCAGGATCGCCCGGGTCGCGTCTGCGCCATGGAGATCATGGTTGCCACGCCGGCCGTGCGGGCGCTTATTCGCGAAGCTAAAACGCACCAGCTCCCCTCCATCATTCAGGTGAGCGCGCGTTACGGCATGCAGAATCTCGATCAGGTGCTTAAACAGCTCGCCTATGAGGGAGTTATCTCGAAGGAGGATGCCATCACCTACGCTAACAACAAAGCGCTCTTCGAGCAGGGCGACGAGATGGGGCTTGCGCCGCCCGCAGCATCGCCGGTGTCGCCAGCGCGCCCGGCTGGCGCAACCGCTTCTGATGCAGCCTTGCGTTCACCGCGGCCTGACATGACCGCGCCAGGTTCTTCCGCTGGTCAGCAAGAGCCTGAAGAAGACTGGATGAAAATCTTCGGAAAGAAAAAGTAGTGAGTCGAGGCTGGCGACGGCTCACTCCAAGGCAGAGGCTGCTTGAGGCTCGAGCCACGCTCATGGGGGGGAGGACAATGCGGCGGCTACCTCCTCTTCGCACCGAATGTCTTCAACAGCGATCGGCCAAATCGGCATAAGAACCCGATTAAGCTTACGCGCCGAAGGAGTGTCGCACGCCGGTTGCTGTCGGAAAAGCTTCGAGCGTGCTCGAGTCATCAGGCCACGATTGGAAGTTCCTTATCTTGCCAGACGGTGTTGTGGCGGGGAAAACCTCATGTGGCGGCATGGCGTGGCCTCGCCACGCTAGCCCAGCGTGCGGCGGAAACGTGCCGCACTGGCCACAAAAAGCACTAGCCCAATGACGCTCAACTTGAGCAGGTTGTGAACGAACTCCTCCCACTGCGCTCCCCGCAAAACGATAGCCCGCACAAGCTCGATGAAGTACGTTGCGGGAAGAATCGTGCTGATGGCATAAAAAATCCATGGCAACGTGTCGCGCGGGAAAATGAACCCCGAAAAGAAGATCGAGGGCAACATGAGCACGAGAGTCATCTGGAACGCCTGCATGTGGGTCTGAGCCGCCGTCGAAATCAGGAGCCCCACACTGAGCAACGCAAACAAATAAGCCACCGTGGCCGTCGCCAACGCCGTCCTACTTCCGGCGATGGGCACTTGGAAGATTGCAACCATGATGACGAAAAGCAGCCAGGCCATGGCGCTGCCAATGATCAGATAAGGCACCATTTTCCCCAGCATCAATCCCCATCGCGAAAGAGGACTGACGAGGAGTTGTTCCAACGTTCCCTTCTCGCGTTCCCGCACAAGGGCCAGGGCCGTGCTCACGACCACAGCGATCTGCAAAGCCAGCCCAATAACGCCCGGGATAAAAAAGTTGGGACTGCGCATGGAGGGATTGTAAAGCACCTGCGGACGCACTTCGAGGGGGAGTTCTCGCAGTCCCGTTTCGCTCAGGAGTCGCTCCACGCTCCGCCGCAGTGCAACACCCATCGCCGTGTTGAGCGCCTGAAGAGCAGGCGTGGAATTTGAGCCATCAATGAGAATTTGAACCTGCGCGTTCTGGCCGGCTCTCAATCGGCGAGCAAAACCCGGCGGAATCTGGACGCCGACGAGGGCGCGCCCCTGACGCATGGTGCTGGCGAGCTCAGCCTGAGAATGGACCTCGCCGACGATGCGAAACGTTCCTGTGCTGACGAGCGCTTCAACGAAAGCACGGCTCTCTTGAGTCCGATCCTCGTCGAAGAGCAGCGTCCTCATGTGGCGCACGTCCATGTCGAGAGCGAACCCGAACGCAATGATCTGGATGAGTGGCGGAAAGAAGAGAAAGAAGAGCGCCGTGCGGTCGCGCAAAACGACAATGAATTCCTTGTAAACGATAGCGCTGAATGTGCGCCACCAAAGCATCAGCTCGCCCCTCCTCTCGCTGCGGACGAGCTGGCGGCAACGCGCAGGCGGGTGAGTTCGACGAAGACATCCTCCAACGAGGGCGGCACAATGCGCGCATCGATCTCGCTCACGCCTCTTGCGGTGAGAATCGCCTTCATCTGATCCACGTCGAATTCTTGCTGCACGAGCAAGTGCATCGACTGGCCAAAGATGGTGGCGCTGACGACGTCCGGCAGCTCACGGACGACGTTCAAGGCGCGCGTCACATGATCGCATGTCACATCCAACCAATGAGTCCCCGGCGGCGTGACTTCAGGCAGGCGCTTGAGATCATCGGGCTCGCCCACCGCAACAAGCCGTGAGTGATAGAGGTAGGCGACCTCAGAACACCGCTCGGCTTCGTCCATATAGTGTGTCGTCACGAAAAGGGTCACTCCTCGGCCAGCAAGCTGGAAGAGAAAATCCCACAATTGGCGACGGGCCACGGGATCGATCCCCGCCGTGGGCTCGTCAAGAAACAGAATCTGCGGGGTGTGCACCAGTGCACAGGCCATAGCGAGGCGCTGACGCCAGCCTCCCGAAAGTTTCGCCGCAAGCCGCCTCCGATAGGGGCCCAGTCCCAAGAGCTCTATGAGTTCTTCCCTCCGCCTCACGCTACGTGCCCAGCTCAGCCCATGGAGGCGCGCAAAGAAGGTGAGATTCTCTTCCACTGTCAGCTCGTCGTACAGCGAAAACTGCTGCGACATATAGCCCACGAGCTCATGCACGCGGTCGAGTTCGTGCTCGATATCACAGCCGCCGATACGAACGCGTCCTGATGTCGGGCGCAAGAGCCCACACAGAATGCGAATAATGGTCGATTTCCCCGAGCCGTTGGGTCCCAGAAGCCCAAACACGCTGCCAGCCCGCACGGAAAAGCTGACGTCGTCCACGGCCACAACGGAACCAAAACGCCGCGTGAGATGCTCCACCTCGATGACGGGCTCGCCATGACTCATCGGTTGGCTTCGCCTCCGCGGTAGCGTCCCGACGCTTTGTAATGAGGAGGGGGCGTTACCTGACTCGCGACATTTGCCGTGACAGTCATCCCCGCCCGCAAGAGCTCCCCGCGAGGAAGACGAACTTTGATGGCGTAAACTTGCTCGATACGCTCGCCCAGCGTTTGCACATTGCGAGGGGTAAACTCCGCCGAGCGCGACACTTGCTCCACGACCCCACGAATTGTCTTCTCGGGCGCGCTGTCGGGCACAACCTCGATCGTCTGGCCGACCTCAAATTGCCCAAGCCACACAGCGGGAATGTAAAAACGAACGAACAGCGAATCAGGAAGAGTGAAAATGGCAACGGGACGATAAGCTGGCACGACGTCGCCCACACGCACAGTGAGCGACTCGAGTACAGCCGTCGTTGGGGGGCTCAGCACACTCAACTCACGCACTTGCGCTTCCAGCTCCGTCACTTGGGCGCGCGCCTGTTCGATGCGTTCGGCGCGCGTTCCCGCCACGAGAAGCTCATAGCGGCGGCGCGCCGCATCGGCGCGGCGTTCGAGGTATTGGGCGCGCGATTGTGCTGCTTCGAGTTCGGCCTGTGCCGCTGTGCCTTGCGAGCGGAGCTCACGAAGGCGTCGCGCATCGCTGCGAGCGTATTCGAGCTCTGCCAGCAAAGCCTCCCACTCGCTGCGTGCAATCTCAACTTCCTCGGGACGAGCTCCCGCCAACGCTTCCGCCAGCGCTGCTCGGGCTTGGGCCAGGCGTGCCTCGAGCTCAGGCGCCTCCAACTGCGCAATGAGCGTTGCCGAGGCCACTTCGTCACCTTCTCGGCAGAAGAGCTGCGCCACCCGTCCGCCCACCCTGGGCCCAATGCGCACCTCGTCGCACTCAACGGTACCGGAAATCGTGTGGGCTTTCTTACTGGCCCCGAAGTCATCGCAGCCGCTGAGCAGGGCCGCCGCAGCCAGCCCAATTAGACCGACCAAAAAGCGCTGTGTCGCACCCATTTTCTTCGTTTCCCCAGGACGGCATGCTTATCTCTTTGGGCATCGCAATGCAAGGAGTGCTTCGCGCCAGTCAGGCGCGCAGGTTGACGTCAAGCATTTTGGAACAGGGAAGCACCCACGGGCGAG
>FWWL01005220.1_pt1 | contig 20555 bp, 17 predicted proteins | sample 2228331 | NCBI WGS metagenome assembly FWWL01 (sample SAMEA103939775, study PRJEB20133) | metagenome | reverse complement strand
CAGCGCTGGAATTTCCCCGCCACGATGCCTCGGTGCTCGGGAAGACGAAGGGACAGGCGACCTCGCCCTGGTCCACCATGCGCAAGCCTGCTGCCGCCAGCAGACCCGCTAGCGCTCCCGGTTGGGACAAGGCACCTAGATGCGACGGTGAAGTGCCAGGCGGCGGAGGCGGCAGCAGCGGACCGAGCGCGGGCATCACGGCAGTTAGAAACTCACACTTCTCGGGCGGTCCCCAAGCGGTCACGATGACCCTCCCCCCACACCGAGTGACGCGGACGAGCTCGCGCATGGCGGCTGCCATATCCGCCGCGTAGAAGACGCTGTTCACGGCGGTCACCGCGTCGAAACTAGCGTCGGCGAAGGGGAGTGCCTCCAGACCCCCTTCCCGCACGTCAGCCCCGGGCAGCCGTTGGCGCGCTATTGCCACCTGCCCCGGCGAGGCGTCCAGAGCTGTCACCTGCGCACCACGAAAGCTTGCCAGCAGCGCCAAAAGCCCCGCCCCACATCCAGCGTCAAGCAGGCGTGTGCCCACGGTCACGCCGGCGGCATCGAGAGCCGCGCCAAAGAGCGGAAGGCACACCTGCTCCCCATAGGTCGCCCAGTCCTGTGGGCGCGCTCCCCAGAGCTGCCCTTGAATCGCTGCGCTTCCCATATGCATTCCTTCGATGTTTATCAAATAGTTCTCGCCTATCGATAGCCTTGGCTAGTTTTGTCAATGGGGACACGCCCTGCGAACGAACTCGGATGCTGATGTTCTCACAAAAAAGTTGCACCATCATCAATATGTAAAACGAATACCATATTTACCTGATGTCTGTCAAGAGTGCCAGGGGGTGTTTGAAAATAGGATGCTCGGGGTAAACTCCCAACTAGGAAAAAGAGAAGAAAGACCGCCAGAAAAAGAAAGAAGCGTACCTTCAGGCAGATCCTGAAGTGGACTGTCCGTTTCTGCCAACAACACCTGTTGCCCAGAGCACGGGGCAGACCGCCCATCTATTCCGAAGCGGTCATCCTCGCCCTGCTGATATTCAAGGAGCGATTTCGTCTCACTTGGCGCGAGGCAGTAGAGTTAGCCGGGGGCGTTCGTATTCCGGATCACTCTACCTTCTTTTACCATGTGCAGAATCTGTGTTTGGAGCGTGTGGAGTCATTGATAGGGAGTTTGAAGGGGCATTGGGGAGGTTACAAGAAGGCGCAGCTGGAGGCGATGGCGTTTCGTTTGGTATGGGGTACGCTGTTGTGGTGGAATATGGGTATGCTGCTGCGCAGTGGGAGGCGGGTGGCGAAATTGTTTTTGTTTGGGGCCATACAGACTGGACGGGTCCCCTCCTACGGGTAATTTTCAAATATCCTCACCATAATCAGGGAGAGGCGATGGAACTTGCCGCCGGGCGCAGTGTGTCAAAAGATAACTTCTGGGCGTTCCACAACGACTGGGTGACTCACTGGGCTAACGAGGTGGAGTTCATGCTTCAACGGTAACTCGCTTTTGTGGGGAACAGACAGCGGTCAGGGTGAACGGTACAGTTCATGGAACCTCCTTCTCTGGTACCCCCGCCGAATTTGCTCGGCGGGGGATAATCTTTGTTGCCCGCCCCGTATAATCTGTGTGAAGGAAGCCTGTTTCAGGAGAAAATACAATGAAAAGAGTGGTGGCTATCTTTCGAAGAGAGCTGCGCCTGACCGATAACCCGCTTCTGCACGAAGCAGACAATGTGGAGTTCATTCCTGTCTTCTTCCTCGACCCGTTCAATCAGCAGGAACACGGCGACAATCTGCCCGCCCTGTTCTTCCATGCCCTGAGCCAGGTGAAGGCAGGCATCGAGCGATTGGGAGCCCGATTGTATGTAGTACCTTCTGACCAGCAGGAGCGGTTTCTGGATGTCGCTCAGCCCGATGAGGTGCGCTTTTGTGAGGACGTAGAGCCACACTCACGGGATCGGGATGCCAGACTGCGTGCGCTGTGCGCGGAACGCGGTATTGCGGTGCGGGTGCTACGTGATAGCCTGCTCAGCCCCCTGCCAGACAGCACTTTCCCCAGCTTCACCCAGTTCTACAAGCGCCACTTCACCCAGCATGTGCAACCCGATTCCGCCATCCCCGTTCCGCGCCGACTGCACACCCCATCGCTGGACGTGCCGGAAACAGACATCCCGAACGTGGACACCGAGCCAGCCCGCCTGTGGTACGCTACGGAGGAGCAGGTTCAGGAGCGGTGGCAGGAGTTTGTGGTGCGCGCGCTGTCGCGATATAGCACCCAGCGCAACCTGCCCGCCGTGCCCGGTGTTTCGCGCATGAGCCCGTATATCCGTTGTGGCATGATTTCGCTACGTCAGCTCCTGCGCGAGGCGTGGGGAGTAAACGAGCAGTTCGTGAAGGAGCTGGCGTGGCGCGATTTCTACTCACACCTGCTGTACCACTATCCCGAAACGCCCGACACCGAACTGCGTGCCGACTGGCGAGGCTTCCCGTGGCGCAACGACGAAGCCGATTTCGAGCGGTGGACGCAGGGCAAGACCGGCGTGCCGCTGGTGGACGCCGGCATGAGGCAGCTTCTACAGGAAGGCTGGATTCACAACCGCGTGCGCATGGTGGTGGCGAGTTACCTGACCAAACACCTGCTCATCGACTGGCGTCTGGGCGAGCGGTGGTTCTACCGTCATCTCGTCGATGCCGACCTCGCGATGAACGTGGGCAACTGGCAGTGGACGGCAGGCTGTGGCGCGGACGCCTTGCCCTACTTCCGCATCTTCAACCCCATCCTGCAAGCGCAGAAGTTCGACCCGCAGGGCGAATACATCCGTCGCTACGTGCCCGAACTGCGCCACGCATCCGCCACCGACCTGAACGACCTGTCGGTTCTGCATCTGCGCTACCCCGACTATCCGGCGCCGGTGGTGGGGCTGGACGAGGGACGCGCTCGCTTTCTGCAGGTGGCGCAGAGGCATTTCGGAGAGGTTCCCACAGTGCCTCAACTGCCGCTGGAGGGGTAGAGCCTGGAGGGCGAGGAACCCCTGCCGAGCCGTCCTCGTGTCATTGCGAGGAGCGGTAGCGACGAAGCAATCTCCTCCACTTACCCAAACCCGCGGGGGATTGCTTCGCCTGCCTGAGGGCAGGCTCGCAATGACACATGATGTACATTCCTCTATTCATCGCGATTCGCAGGGAAACACGCCACGATACCGAACAGAGCATTGGGAAAGAGCAAGGAGGTGAGCGTGAATGGCTCTGCCAGAGAACTTGAAGACCCGTCTCACGTGGGAGCAGTACCTGCAATCACCCGAAAGCAACGAGCTGACAGAGATCGAGGATGGCGAGGTGAAGCGGATGGCGTCGCCAACGGGCAGGCACCAGATGGTTTTGGGCAATCTATACCTGTTGATACGCAATCATCCTGTTCTGCGCGAGCGAGGCACTGTTCTCACTGCTCCTTTCGACGTGGTCGTCCAGCGGGAGCCGTTGCGCGTCCGTCAGCCTGACCTGTTGTTTATTCTGCGGGAGCGCCTCAGTCCACAGGAGGTCATGCAAGCACAACGGCTCGAAATCGCCCCGGACCTTGTGGTAGAGGTTTTGTCCGCCAGTGACACGTTTCAAGTGCTTGCGCGGAAACTGGGCGACTATCACCAGCTGGGCGTGCAGGAGGTGTGGCTGATAGACGCCGAACAGAGCCAGGCGTTTGTGCTGTTGCGGGAAGAGAAAGGCTGGCACTGGCAGGGCCCGTTTGCTGGCTCCGCGGAGATACCCTCGCAGGTGCTATCAGGGGCGCAGTTCACCGCGCAACAGATTTTCGCTGTTGCTGGCGAATAGTTCGGCAAGCAGGAACATCTTCTGGTGGTCACCGTCCACAGGAGGAACACGATGAGTCAACCCATCCGAATCGGTTTGATCGGCTGTGGAGGAATCTCGCGGGCGCACGTGCGCGGGATACGGAAGCTCGGCACGGACATCGTGCGGGTGGTTGCCACGTGCGACATCGACCCGGCACTTGCCGAAGAACGCGCCCGCGATGCTGGAGCAGAAATCGCCGTCACCGACTGGCGTGCGGTGGTGGACAAGGAGGACGTCGATGCGGTGGACATCTGCCTTCCGCATGACCTGCACGCGGAGGTCGCTATCGCCGCGGCGCAGATGGGCAAGCACATCTTCGTAGAGAAGCCCATCGCCACCACGCTGGAGGACGGCTGGCGCATGGTGCGCGCCGCCAGGCAGGCGAACGTTCGCCTGATGGTCGCCTTCGTGGAGCGGTTCGAAGCGGAGAACCAGCGCACCAAACAGATTCTGGACGAGGGCTGGCTGGGCGCTCCCATCCTGGCGCAGGTTGACCACCTGCAGGACGTATTCATCCCGCCGGGGCACTGGGCGCGCAGTCGTGAACGGTTGGGAGGAGGTGCTATCGCCAGCGCTGGCTGTCACCGGCTGGACCTCCTGCGCTGGTTCATCGGCGAGGTGGAGTGGGTCTCTGCCGAAACCTTCTACAACCCCGACCGCATGGAGGGCGAAATCGCCGGAGTGGTCAATCTGCTCTTCAGCAACGGGGCGGTTGGCACACTGAGCATCAACTGGATGTCGCCCTACCGCGCGTTCTACCGCAAGCTGTGGCTGGAAGGCACCGAGGGCTGTGTGCACAACTGGAACGGCTTGCATGTTTTCTCGCGCAAGAAGCCCGAATGGTCGCAGGAGTTCGTCCGGCTGGAGGTGGAGCCGGTAGACCCCTTCGCTGCGGAGATGCAACATTTTGTGGAGTGCATCCGTGAGGGAAAAGAGCCTCTCACGAACGGCGAAGACGCCCTGCGATCACAGGCAATCGCCTTCGCGGCAAACGAATCGGAACAAACAGGTTGTCGGGTACGCCCGGCCGACCTGTTATCTCGTGCACTGGAGGATATGGACTGATGCCCGCTCAACCACCGAATATTGTGCTGTTCATCTCGGATACCTTCCGTCGCGACAATCTGACCTGCTACGGCGGCCGCCATGTGCACACGCCGTATCTGGACCGCTTTGCGGAAATGTCGCAGGTTTTCGAGCGAGCCTACTGCGGTTCATTCCCCACCGTGCCGTCGCGCACCGACCTGTTCACCGGCAAATGGACGTTCCCCCACCGCGACTGGTCGCCCCTTCCACGTGACGAAACCGTGCTGGCACAGTTGCTCTCGGAAGCGGGATACACCACCATGATGATAGTCGACACCCCGCACCTGCTCAACTATGGGTATCACTTCGACCGAGGCTTCCAAGCCTTCGAGTGGATCCGCGGGCAGGAGAACGACCGCTGGCGCACCGACCCTGCGGAGGTAGAGTACCCCTTTGACCTCAGCAAATGTCGCCTCGGCGAGCGCACCCTGCGCCAGTACCTGCGCAACGTCGCCGACCGCCGGAGCGAGGAGGATTATTTCCCCGCCCGCACCGTGAACACTGCCATCCGCTGGCTGGAAAGTAACCTTCAGCAACAACCCTTCTTCCTGTACCTCGACCTGTTTGACCCACACGAGCCGTGGGACCCGCCCCAATACTACACCGCGCTATACGACCCCGATTACGAGGGCGAGAAGGTCATCTACCCGCAGTACTGGTACTGGCGCGAGTTTCTGACGGAGGCGGAACTGAACCACTGCCGCGCGCTCTACCGGGGCGAGTGCACTATGGTGGACTACTGGTTCGGCAGGCTGATAAACCGGCTGGAAAGCCTGAACCTGCTGGAAAACACCATCGTCATCTTCACCGCAGACCACGGTTTCTACATCGGCGAGCACGGCATCATCGGCAAGGCGCTGTTCGAAGAGCGCGAGGGCAGGCACATCTTCCACCGCTCGCCCATTTACGACGAGGTGGCACGAATCCCTCTGCTCATCTATCTGCCCAATACCAGACCCGCTCGCCACGATGTCTTCACCGGGTTCGTCGACCTGATGCCCACTCTGCTGGAGCTGGCGGGCGTGCCTATTCCATCAGAAGTACAGGGGAGGTCGCTGGTACCCATGCTGAAAGGGGAGCAGGTGACGTGGCGCGACTTCTTCGTCACCTCATGGGCGATCGTGCACCAGCCGGGCGAGACGGTAAGCCGGGCGGTGGACGGCACCGAGCGGGTGGTGCTGTCGCCACGACCTTCTACCATCCATGAGCGCGACTGGACGCTTATCTACAGCGTAGCAGGCGATGAAGTGGAGCTGTACCACACCGCGACCGACCCTCAGCAACAGCACAACGTGGCGCGAGAACATCCCGACGTGGCTCGGCGTCTGCATGCCAGATTCCTGCGCTTTCTGGAGGAGTGTGGCGCGCGCGAGGAGTACCTCCAGCCCCGAAGGGAGATCAATGTGCTATAATGGGGTTGAGGTGATGCATGATGGCGCAAGCGATACTGCCGCAGCCCGCCCCTCCTCTGCCGGAAGGCAAAATCAGCTACGAACAGTTTCTGCAGTGGCTGGACGAAGACACGTGGGCAGAGTGGGTGGACGGCGAGGTTGAACTGATGAGCCCGGTTTCGCTGGAGCATGGCTCGGTGCACGTGTTCCTCATCACCCTGTTGCGCTTCTTTGCCTCCGCGCGTGCACTGGGCACGGTGTACGCAGAGCCATTTCAGATGAAGACGGGTTCCGACCTTCCCGGTCGCTCGCCGGACATCCTGTTTGTACGTCGGGAGAACCAGCACCGTCTGCGCCCCAACTTTCTGGACGGTCCTGCCGACCTCGTAGTGGAGATCATCAGTCCCGACAGTGAACAGCGTGACCGCGTGGTGAAGTTCGCGGAGTATGAGCGGGGCGGGGTGCGTGAATACTGGCTGATAGACCCTCACCGTCGTCGGGCGGAGTTTTACGTGCTGGAGGAGGGTGTGTATCGCCTGCGCTTTGGTGGCGAGGCGGGCAGATACGACAGCGCCGTTTTGGAGGGTTTCTGGCTTCAGGTGGAGTGGTTGTGGAACCCTCCGCCAGAAATCGAGATAGTCAAACAATGGGGGCTTGTGGGATGATCTGGTTGCTTCCTTTGCTGGCTGTTAGCACATCGGCAGATGATGCCCGCTGGGTGCATCCACTGTGTCAACCGCTGGAGGTCACCTCCGGCGGTCCATTCGTTGTGCTGGAGGACGGAAACCTGGCGACGGTCGACCATCAGGGTTTTCGGGTGAGCAAGGACGACGGCAGGACATGGTCGGAGCCGACACCGGTGTGCGAGGGGTTGTCTCCGACGGAGCCTGCATCCCGTTACCTCCTGCGTACGCGCAACGGCACGCTGGTGATGGTGTATCTGAACTTCATGGGACGCAAGTTTGAGTGGGATGACCAGCGCAAGGAGCCGAAAGAGGGTTGTAAGCTGGAGGTTTGGGCGATTCGTAGCACCGACGGCGGGAAGACGTGGGCGGACAACCAGCGCGTGCTGGATGGCTACAATCCGAACTTCTTCGCGCTGATTCAGACCCGCTCGGGCAGGATTGTGGCGCCGCTCCAGCATCTTACCAGCAACCCGGGACGACTCATCACCTGCTCGGTCTACTCCGATGACGAAGGCAAGACATGGCGGCGCAGTAACTGGATAGACCTCGGTGGGCACGGGCATCACGATGGTGCGTTCGAACCCACCCTCGCCGAGCTGAGCGACGGGCGTCTGCTGATGCTCATCCGCACCAGCCTCGACCAGTTCTGGCAGGCGATTTCTACCGACGGCGGGGCGTACTGGCGCATTATCCAGCCCAGCGGTATCGATGCGAGCAACTCGCCGGGTTACCTCCTGCGCCTCGCCAGCGGGCGGCTGGTGCTGGTGTGGAACCGCCTGCACCCGGAGGGGCGCACATGGCAAAAGAGCAACCTGCCCCAGCACACCGAATACCCTTCCTCCTGGCATCGCGAGGAGCTTTCCATCTCCTTCTCGGAGGACGACGGCAAAACGTGGACGCCGCCCATCGCCTTCGCCAAACAGCGCGGAGGACAGCTGAGTTATCCCTATCTGTTTGAACGCCGCCCCGGTGAGTTGTGGGTCATCGCGGGATTCGCCTTCCGCAAGTTCTGGGAAGACCCCCTGCCTCTGTGCCTGAAGATAGACGAGGAAGCTTTCGTCCGCGAAGCGAAGAATCTGGCTCGATAACACCAATTTCGTCTGTCAGGAGGCATCGCGGGCGATGTGGTTTGCCGTGTTCGCACTTGGTCTGTGCTGTTGCCTGCCTTCGCTGGCTCAGGAGGTGATTCGCGGACCGGTCACCATCTATGACACCACCTACGAGCGCGTCGACGAGGGACCGCCCTTGGTGGAGGCGCCCCGGCAGGAAGAACAGTGGCAACCGGCTGACCCCACTCCTGCCGAGCGGACAGCAGGCTTCATCCCGTTTACCCGGCCGGAACCGTTTGACATCAAGCCGTGGAGCAAGCCCAAGCCCCAGGAGCGAGCCACCGAACTGCACTGTTACGCGGCGCAGGGCGAGACCACCGCGCTGTGGTTCGCGGTGTATGCGATCGAGACGCTCAACGGGTTGGACATTCGGGTAGCCTCAGCTCCGGCACAGCAATCGTCTGCCGCCGCCCTCACCGTGCGATACGCTCACTACTGGGCACAGCGCACCGACTGGCGCGGACGCACCTACACCATCACGCCCGAACTGTTACTGGAGATGCGCAGTGGTCGGGCACGTTTCCCTGCCAGAGGAGGAACGCTGGAATGGCGCCCGCTAAACGTCCCGCAGGGCGAGTGCCGCTTGTTCTGGATAAATGTGAAGGTCTCTCCAGATGCGACGCCGGGCAATCACCTGCACACGCTCACCATCCGGGCGCAGGGCAAGGAGCCGTTGAGTCTGCAGGTGCGGGTTCATGTCCATCCCTTCCGACTGCAAAAACCGACCGACAAACGCTGGCTCCTCTACAGCGACAGCTGGGTGCTGGGGCATCTACCGGATGAAAAGTTGTTGCAGTTGCTCAAAGAGGTGGCAGAATACGGTATCGACGGCTTGACCGAACTGCCTTTCGGCAACCTGGATCTGAGCGCTATCGCGGAAGGCAAGGTGGGCTACGACCCACAGCCGCTGTTGCGCTGGCATCGGCTGATGCGCGAGGCGGGACTGCGAGGACCGCACACTATCGGCACCTTTATCGAGGAGGAGGTGGCGCGGCGTCTGGGGTTGCAGGTCGATTGGAGCCAGCCGTGGGACGACCGCCTGCGTCGCGCCATGCAGACCATCGCCCGTACCGTCGTGCAGACGCTCCAGCCACACGGCCTCGTCTGGCTGTTCTACGGCTGGGACGAACCCGGTCCCGAAAACGTTCGGGCGCTGGAGCAGTACCGCGCGTGGCGTGAGGGCGGCGCGCGAACCTACGTCACCTTCTTCCAGCAGGGCACCTACGACAGGGCAGGAGAGTGGATGACCCACCCCTGCTTCTCTGTCGGGCTGGTGGCGAATCAGCAGATGGCGGAGTGGGCGTACGAGCGATGCAGAGAGCGTGGGCAACGGTTCTACTGGTACGGTAGCGGATGCTACCTCGGACAGGAAGGACGCATGTTCTCCAACCGGTTCCTGGCGGGGTGGCTATTCTGGAAGACGAAGGCGGATGGACAGGTGTCGTGGACGTTCGTGCGTCCGCATGAGGACCCCTTCAACGACTTCGACGGCTTCGCGGTGAACAATGTGGAGCCGAAAGACCAGTGCACAGTCTACCCCGAGTTCGCTCAGCCTGACGATTACCGGAGCATTCAGGGCATCATCCCCACCATCCAGTGGGAGGCTCTGCGCGAGGGCATCAATGACTACCGCTATCTGCACACCCTGCGCAACATCATCGCCTATGCGCGCAGTGTGGCGACCAATCCGGAGGGTAACACCCACCATCGGCGACTGCTGGAAGCCGCCCGCCAGTGCGAAGAGACGCTGAAAGCAGTGGAGGCAAGCGTCCCCTGGCTGAGCGAGGCAGGCAGGGCAGGGTTCACCAACGCCAACCTGCAGGAGGCACGTACCCTCATCGGGCTGGCGACCACGCGACTGGTGCGCCTGCTGAAAGGCGAGCGAGTGCAGTCCGCCACACGTCCGCAATCGGTCACGCTGAAGGTGCGCATCGTGGAGCCGTCCTCCTATCCGATCTCCACTTCCTATCTGCCTCTGCTGACCCTGCCTCGCTGGAACCAGCCTCCTCGGGTGGACGGCAATCTGGACGAACCGCAGTGGCGCACGGCGGCGCTGGCGTCATCGTTCACCGAGAGCCAGAGCGGTGCGCCCATTCCCGAATCATTGCTCACGGAAGCAAGGCTGGCTGTAGACGACAGCGCACTGTATCTCGGCTTTGTGTGCCGCGCGCTCCATCCTGACCGGCTGGTGGTCGACCGCCGCGGGCGCGATGCGGATGGCATCTGGCTGGATGAAGGTATCGAAATCTTCCTTGCCTCGCCAGACGTCCCCGAACGATACGCCCATTTCATCATCAACGCGGGCGGGTTCATATATGACGAGCTGGGCTTCGATTCGAGCTGGAACGCCGGGATACAGGTGGCGACGCGCATCACCGAAGAAGGCTGGACGGCGGAAATCGCCATCCCGTGGCGCCCGCTCCCCTTCGCCGTGAATCTGGACGAGGTGGGTAAACCGCTGTTGCGGCTCAATCTGGGGCGCAACCATGCTGAGCGCGGTCGTGTGGGTGTCAGCCACTGGGCATGGTCGCCCACCTTTGGATGGTTCCATAATCCCCAGCGGTTTGGCACGGCGATGCTGGCTACGAACGGTCTGGTGGTGACCCGGCTGGTCCTGCCGGTGTATGTGGACGATGAGCCTGTGCGGTTGACGCTTGCCAACACAGGCGAGCAGGCAAAGGTGGTGGAGGTAACGGGTCAGCAGGTGACCATTCCGCCAAAGGGCGAGGAGACCCTCACCTTGCTTTCCAGCACCGAGCCTGGCGAACACACCTGCGACGTTGCCATACGCTGGCAGGGTGGGAGCCTGCAGTTCCCGGTGGTTTACACGGTTCCCCAGCCTCTGCAGATGGTTCAGCGGGCAGTGCTGGCATCGGGTACGGAGGTAGAAGTGCCGGTTGCCGTAGCCCTGCGCAGTCCAAAAAACTGGGTGCTGAGCGTGCACGCTGACCACGCGCAGACGACGCGGACACGGACGGAAACTGTTTCGGACTTCCAGGTCAGACTGCGCCAGATAACAAGCGACACCGTACGCCTGCGGCTGGAGCTGAGCAACAGCCAGCGCTATGCGGACGATGTGGTGCTCTTTCTCCCGCCGCGGTAGCTACCTTTTCTCCTGCGCCGGTTTTCCCTTCTCTTTCTCTGAGGAGGTGGAGGATAACACCTCCACCTTGCCCTTGCTCACATCGATCTCGTTGCGATACGTGGCGTAGGCGACCCGTTTCTCCACCGCGAACTTGCCCGTCACGCGCACGCGGTCGCCCTCCTTCACGTTCGCCTTGCCGTAGCCGAAGATGCTGATGCTTTGTTTGCCTTCGCCTATCTTGAAGGTGAAGTAAGGGTTACCCTTCTTGCTGACCTTCTCTTTCAGCTCCCGCACCGTGCCGACCAGCACCACCTGCTTGCCGTCGTACTGCTTGCCGTTGTTCAGGAGCGCTTGAACGGTCACCTGCTCCTGCGCCCAGGCGAAAGCCGTTAGCACCAGTACGAACAACACGAAGCGTGCGTAGCGCATCCGTTGTCCTCCCCTCCACCAGAATCAGGCGTTGCCTAATTGCGGGCGAGGCGTTCCTCCACCCGGTTGGTCATGCCGTCGCGCTTCACTATTTCGAAGGCGTCCAGCAGGTCTCCTGTCGCGGTGTAGGTTCGGAACACGATTCTGTCTGCCAGCACGCGCACTATCTGGTAGACCTGCGTATCTTCGGCGTAGCTCTGCATCCAGTCCTGCTTGTTCAGCCGATACATCTTCGGACCGGTGACGGAGTTGACGTATATCGTTCCGCTTTCCTGCGCCACACTGCGAGCGTAGGTGTGGTCGTGCCCCTGCAGGACGAGGTCGACGCGGTAGCGGTCAAAGATGGGTTTGAGGGTGGAGCGCAGTTGTGCGTTATCGCGTCCCTGTGCCGACGAGAACACCGGGTGATGGAAGGTGACGATTGTCCAGCGGTTGGGGTTGTTCGCAAGCACGTTCTTTATCCAGTTTGCCTGCTCTTCCACCGCCTCGTTGCTGTTCAACACGATGAGGCGCACTCCCTGCACGTCGATGTAATAGTTGCTCTCCTTCAGGCTATCGATACCGTTTTCGGGCAGGGTGAACTGCGCGCGCCAGTGCTTCGTGAGGAACCGCTTCTCCTGCGCGTCGCGGGCATATTCGTGGTTGCCGGCGGCGGGCACGCTAGGGATGGTAGCCCCAATCCAGCCCAGCATCTGGAACCACTCCGCCCAATCCGTATCGCGTTCGCCCCGGTTCACCAGGTCGCCCGCATGGATAATGAAGCGGATGTCGGGATGTTTCAGCAGAGCCTGACGCACCACGCGCGGGCACATCTGGAAGATATTGTTCTGAGCATCGCCCAGATAGAGGAAGGTAACGGGCTGTGGCTCACGACTGGTGGTACGAAAGTGGAACCACTCGCTCCAGTGTTCGCCGTCGCCCACGCGGTAGGCATACAACGTATCGGGTTTGAGATTGCGGAAAACCACCGAGTGATAATGTGCCGTGCCCAGGTCGGTGGTCAGCGGTTCGGTTTGCGCCTGCACGGTTTGCGCCTGCTCGGTGAATTTGGGGTTGGCGCTTGCCTCCACAATCTGTGCTACCGCCTGTGTCACGCTGGTATCGGTTCGCCAGGTCACCGCCTGCGTGGTGGTGGGGTCGTCGCTCCAGGTCAGGATGATGCGGTCGGGGTAGGGCGTGGGCATCGCCCACGGCGCCAGCGCGGGGGCTTGTTGTGGCTGAACCATCGAAGGTTTGCTGGCGAACAGCCACAGTGACCCCGCCAGCACCAGCAACAACCCGAACGAAATCCAGATTCGCCTGTGCATATCCAGCACCTCCGCCTGTTAGATTCCCAAACAGCGAACATGTTACCTGTTTCGGTATGTTATGATTGTGTAAAGTTTGAGACTGGCTCCGCCTGAGCGTGGCGGGCTGTGCCCTGATGGGTGATCGGGTAACAGCACTTACCTGAAAGGCGGAATGTCTACTGGAAGCCCGACCCGCATAAAGAAGCGCGCAAAAGCCTGAGAAAGATGCTCTCGGTACGGAGGCAAAAGACGAAGGCGCTGACCAGCCCGTCGCACATGTTCCTCGAGAAAAGCGAACGATACTCCAAACACACTTCGGAAGTCCACCACAAGGTAGTCGGTCTCAAACGCTTCTATGGAGCACCGGTTCAGCAGATGATAACCTGGTACATTGCCGCGTCTGAGCTCCTCCTTTCCTTTCGGGGAGTTGAAGAAGGGATTGTGGTTGCCAAACTCCTCCAGTGTCCAGAAGGGGCACACCAACACGATAGACAGTTTTCTCTGTACGAGGTCGCAGGACTGACTCATGACTACCACATCGTATGTCTCGATGTGCACGGTTTGTATTGTCTCTGAGTGGATATTCGCGGGTGGCAAGACGATGGGACAGCGTCGCACAAAATCCCCTTGCAACAGTGGCTCTTCGGCGTCTACAAGGGCGTACCAAGGATAGTTCTCCACCGACTCGTCTCCTCATCTCAGTAATCAGCATCATCAACCGTCGTGGGGCGTCCCATACGTATTTCACCGATTCGGACTGAGATGGTATGCCGTTCGCGTGGAGGCATAGTCACCACCACTTCATACTCTCTGTCAACAGGAGGCTGGACGCCGCCTGAAGCGGACGCAGTTGCTACTGAAATGTGAATCCCTCGCGAGGATACGTCTACCTGCAACGGACTTTGGTAGAGACCGAATAGGTTAAAGTATGTTGGCACACTCGGCTGAGGCGACGGTACCTGAGAGGTGGTCGCAGAACCATTATCGGCAAATGGCAAAGCTCGATCAAAGTTTGCTGATGTAACGGGGTCTTGTCGGAAGGCGACCCTATGTGCCATCATTCGAACCTCCTCAGCAGTTCTCCCTCAATCATCTGGAAGAACCATCGGTCTGTCAGCTCATGCGCCTGCTGAGCCCACTGGCTCACGTCCTCTAGTGAACTCGCGCTCACATCTAAAGACTGAACCTGGGTTTCCCAGAACAGTGCATCTCCTTTCTGGGTCGTCCCGCGCGTGAAGCGTATCTGCAGCGAGCCTTCCGGAGTGTGGGTCGGAAAGGCAAACTTCCAATCGAACCAGGAAGGTCTTGGGCTCACATCCGCCACATGAAAGAGGCGCTCATCGATTTCAATCCGTATCTTCATGTGGTCTCGCAGGAATTCAAACAGGTTCTCCTGCTGGTAATCAAATTCGATGGCGTCGATGTATCTGAGAAGAAGAGCCGTCAGCCGAGGAACCCTGTTCAGGCTCGAAAATGTGTCGAACACCGCTGACGCCAGGAACTGGATGCGCTTCTCGAAATCCTCCCACGCGTACCGCTCCGTGTCATTGAGCGTAACGATTCCAGGACCTATCTGAACGAGCGGCCACTGCTGTTCCGCCACGCGGAACCGATGCTGGATGACGTAAGCGGAGACCTCGCTCGGCAAAACGGAGGTCGGCAACGGCTCATGGTAAGGGTAGGAACTTTTTAGCCTCTCGTAAAGCGCGCCAACCAGAATGGCGTAGTGCGAGTCCACAGGGAACCCAGAAATCTGTTCTTCCAGTTCCCACCTCATCTCAAAGATGGCTTCAACAAGCGGTTTATTTTTGAGAACCTTCCTCTGCATCGCTTTATCTCTTGGCAAGCCGAAGGCAGTGTCGGCTTGCATCGTAGACATTCTATCATACGCAAAGATGCTGTTCAACAGTAATATGCCCCTTGACAGCTCCCCGCTGTTTCAGCCACACTATGCTGGAACGCAGGAAGGAGCAACGGGCGACTTTGGACGAACAACCACTCGTCAGCATCATCATCCCGGCGTACAACGAAGCCGATACTATCCTGCAGGCGATCGAGCGCGTACGGGCAGTGCCTCTGCACAAAGAGATCGTGGTGGTGGACGACGGCTCGACCGACGCCACACCCGAACTGCTGGCGCAACAGCCGGATGTGGTACTGCTGAGGCACGAGCGCAACATGGGCAAAGGTATGGCAATCCGCACCGCCATCGCCCACGCCAGCGGAGACATCATCATCATTCAGGACGCCGACCTCGAATACGACCCGATGGACATCCCGCGCGTGATCGCACCCATCGCCGAGGGCAAGGCGGATGTGGTATACGGCTCGCGATTCCTCACCGCCCGCCGTCCGAAAGGCATGCGCCTGCCTAACTACCTGATCAACCGCCTGCTGGCGGGCATGGTGCGCTGGTTGTACTGGCATCCGCTCACCGACGAAGCCACCTGCTACAAAGCCTTCCGCGCCTCCCTGCTCAAGAGTGTGCCCCTCACCTGCCAGCGGTTCGAGTTCTGCCCGGAGGTAACCGCCAAAGTCATCCGGCGCGGGGTGCGCATTCTGGAAGTGCCCATCCACTACGAAGCGCGCACCACCCTGCAGGGCAAGAAAATCCGATGGTGGGACGGCGTGGAGGCAATCTGGACGCTCATCAAGTGGCGATTCAAACGCTTTTAGCGTTTGACAGACCGGCACCTTCTCCCGTAAGATGGGAGATGAGATGAGCGCATCCAGACATCCGCAACCTTCCACTCGCGACGAGTCGCACCGCGTGGCGGTAGAGACGCATGACCGCTCCATCGTCGTGTCGGCGGGGGCGGGCTCGGGCAAGACGCAGGTGCTGGCAGAGCGCTTCGTGCATCTGGTGCAGACGGGTAAGGCGCCGGTGGACGGCATCCTGACCATCACCTACACCCGCAAGGCGGCACGCGAGATGAAGGAACGCATCGTGCGTCTGCTCGAGCGCGAAGGGCTGAACGACGCCGCCTGGCAGGTGGAAAACGCCTACATCAGCACCATCGACTCTCTGTGTGCGCGCCTCATTCGCGAGAACCCGCTGGAAAGCGCGATAGACCCCTTCTTCGAGCAGCTGTCGGAACACGACGCGGAACGACAGTTCTATCATGCCTTCGACCGGGTGGTAGACCGGCATAGCGTCCAGCCCGACAGCGCTATTGGCAGGCTATTGCGTGAGGCGTTCGGCAGGATGCGCTTCGGTAGCGACCCGCATGACGCCCTGCACACCCTGCGCAAAGACCTGTTCAGCTCGATGGAGACGGTGCGTCTGTTTGGATGGGAGCGCGGGAAACTGCTGGAATGGGCGCAGGAGCTGGAGCAGAACCCCCAGCAGGTGGTATGGCAGATGCTGATGCTGATGCGCAGTGCCCTGCTTCCGGCGGTGACGGCTGGTCGACATGTCCTGCCAGAGGATGACGAGCTGGCAGGAGAACTGCATCGGGTGGAAAGGTTGCTACAGCAGATCCAGCCCAACGGCGAGGCTGTTCCGGTGGCAAGCGACCTGCGACAGGGACTGATTATCCGGCGGGGCGACAGCGACATCCAGCATCCGGTGCTGGCGGAGTGCTTGACTCGTCTGGCAGAGTGGGTCAAACTGCTGAACCCAACCCTGCTCCAGCAGGAGGTGGACGAATCATGGCGCACCGTCGCCACTCTGCATCTTCTGGTCGAGGCATGGGATGAGTATCAGCGCGTGAAGGGCGAGGCGAACCAGTGCGACTTCGCCGATGTGATGGCGGAGGCGATCCGGCTGTTGCGCGAGCATCAGGGCGTGCGCCGGCGTTACCGCGCGAAGTTTCGCTTCGTGATGGTGGACGAGTTTCAGGACGCCAACCACCTGCAGATGGAGCTGGTCAGCCTGCTGAGCAGTGGCAAAAACCTGTTCGTGGTGGGCGATGCCCAGCAGTCCATCTATGCCTTCCGCCATGCCGACGTGGCGCTGTTCCGCCACATGGAGCGCAAGGCGAACGCATCGCCCGAACGCGCCCGGCTGGTGAACATCCATCGCAATTTCCGCTCGCGACCGGAGATACTGCGCTTTATCGAGTGCGTCTTCCGCACGGTGTGGTCACCTTCTGTCGGCGGTGACCGGTTCAGGGCATTGCGTCCGGCGCGACGGTTCGCGAAGAAGGAACAGCCCAGCGTGGAGTTCGTTCTGGTTCCGTCCGCAAAGGGAGACGAGGGCTGGTTGTGGCTTGCGGAGGGCACTGCCCGCCATATCCGGCAGATGGTGGAAGAGGGACGGTATCACATCACGGCAGAAGGGGCCGAACAAGGACAGCCCCTGCGATACCGCCATATCGCCATCCTGCTCAGGCAGACCACGCAGGTGCCCATCCTGGAGGAGGCGCTCTCGCGCCACGGGGTGCCCTTCTACAACACGGCGCGTCGGCAATACTTCATCCAGCCGGAGGTGCGCGACCTCATCTACGCGCTGACGGTGGTCGACTCACCTGCGGACGACATCGCCGTCGCCAGTGCGTTGCGCTCGCCGATGGTGGGGGTGAGCATGGACACCCTGTCTGCCTGTGCTACCGAGGCGCAAAGGCAGGGCAAGCACACGCCGCTGTGGCTTGGCGTCAAGCAGTGGCTGGAACATGGAGCAACCGGTGAGGATGCGGACGCCGTGCGCGAGTTCGTGGCGCTGGTGGAGAGTCTGCAGGAGCAACGGGCGAGGCTGGACGTGGCGCAGACGCTGAGCGCGCTGGTGAACCGCACGCAGTACGAGACCCGCCTGCTGTGCCGCCCCGATGGCAAACAGCGCGTGGCGAACGTGCGCAAGCTACTGCAGATCGCCGCCGAGAAGCGCGACATGCCCATCGCGCAGTTTGTGGAGATGGTGAACGAACTGGAGCGCATTGCCCTGCGCGAGGGCGAGGCGCCTGTGCTGGAGGAGATGGCGGACGTGGTGCGAATCTACACCATCCACGGCGCGAAGGGACTGCAGTTCCCGGTGGTATACCTGCCCGACGTGGCGCGTCCACTGTATCGCAAGCCTCAGAGCAAACTGGTCAGCTGTATCCCCTCACCGCGCTTTGTGGGGCAGGGGTTCACGAAAGATTCGGTGTTGCCGCAGGCGGCGGGCGTGTGGATTGAGGAGCGCGAGCGGGAGGAGGCTCTGCGTGTGTGGTACGTGGCGATGACCCGCGCCATCGAGCATCTGGTGTTCGTTGCGCCCAACGCAGGCGACAGGCTGTGGTGGAATCTCTTTCTGGACGCCCTGCAGTTACCGCATACATACGAGAGCGATACCGTCCTGCCCGTGGCGGAGGGATGTGAGGTGCAGGTGCGCGTGATGGACGATGCGGACATCTCTCTCCCAAGCCTGCGCGAGGATGAAACGCACCTGCAACGCTTCGTGGAGTGGCTGGAGGGCAGGACACCCTTTACCGTAGACGAACTGATGGAGTGGCTAGATCGGTAGGAGGTGCTTGCCATACGGCTTGGCAGGGGGTCCTCGCCCTCCATGTTATGCGTTGTCGGTGTGGAGGGCGAACCTCTTGGTGAGCCGACCCCTCTCCCGTCCTCTCCCCGACGCGGGGAGAGGTGTTCCCCCTTCCCTCGCAGGGAAGGGGTCAGGGGGTTAGGTTTCGTCATCGGCTCGTCAGGAGTTCCTCGCCCTCCAGCGTACATGCCCTCTCCTGTCATGCTGAGGCGCGAGCCGAAGCATCTCAGAGATTCTTCGCTTTGCTCAGAATGACAGGATTAAGCGGCCGAATAACATAAAAATACCGTGTCATTGCGAGCCTGCCTTCAGGCAGGCGAAGCAATCCCCTGCGAATCGCGGGGAGCGGAGGGGATTGTTTCGTCGCTGTCGCTTCTCGGAACAACACGGTTTTGGGTATACTGTGTAGTGGTATTTCTGGAGCAGGGAGGCGATATGCAGAGAACCTTTGTGATGATCAAGCCCGACGGCGTGCGCCGGGGGCTCGTGGGAGAGTGTATCCGTCGCTTCGAACAGCGCGGATTGAAACTGGTGGGTTTGAAGATGCTCGTGCCCTCGCGTGAGCTGGCGGAAAAGCATTATGCCGTGCACCGTGAGAAACCATTCTACGCCGAGCTGGTGGAGTTCATCACCTCCGGACCGGTGGTGGCGATGGTCATCGAGGCACCCAACGCCATCCCGCTGGTGCGCACGATGATTGGCGCGCTGGACCCTCTGCAGGCTCAGCCGGGCACCATCCGCGGCGACTTCACCTGCGACAAACAGATGAACATCATTCACGGCTCGGACTCACCCGAGACCGCTGAAAGCGAAATCGCCCTGTGGTTCCAGCCGGAGGAGCTGGTGTAGGGAGGGTCCCCGCCCATACCACGGTGGGTTATTATCGTAGCGCCATCTTTCGTCACAGCGCCATGGGGCGACCATACCCCCACCGACCGCAAGCGCCAGTAAAACCCACAACGCTGGAAGTAGGCGTTGTTTCATGCTTCCCTACCTGTCGCTCTCGGGCTGTATGCTTATGAGCCATACAGCCCCCTTTGCAACACACGCCCAGAGCCGTCCGCTTCCCAGTAACACCAGAACAGTACCCGCGTTTGACGCGATACCACGAACCATGCTGGTTTGAGGTCAGCACGAATCTTCGCGCCAGGTCTTAAGCTACCTGTCCGTAACCATACGTCCGCATCATACAACGGAGACACACCCTCAGCCTCTCCAAAAAGCCGCTTGAGTGTCTGAAGCCGTTCCCGCGCCTGCGCCAATCCTTTCGACGACTGATAACCCACTAGCACCCGCTTCACGACACGGTCCTGCATCCAGAATGCGACGCAGTAGTCCTCGCCCACCTGCAGGTGGAAACCGCTCACCTCACACTCGTCTTTGCAATCGGGAGCAGTCACCAGGTCCAGCACGCGGTAACGCACCACCTCGCTGGCGGCTAATTTGTCCACCGATTCTAACGTCAGCCATCGCTGGAACCGTGCCTGTTCTCTGTGTATATGGGATTCACGTTCTCTGCGGACAAACAGGGGTCCTAGAGCCGCTCCCACGACAAAGTAGAAAACGACCATCAGTGCTAACGCGAGGAACGTATGTTTCCACTTCCAGTCTTGCACCTACTTCCACCGCCGGTATCCCTTATCATGACAGCACTTCTGGCAATCCAGCCATCGGTTCCCTGTGCCAACCCTCCTAACAGACCTGCCGTCTATCACGTAGCCGCGCATCAGACTGGCGGCACACTGCACGCCCTCCATGTTTGCCTTTTCATCCTGCGGGTCTCCATCGGGAACTATTGAACCAAAAGGATTGCTTCCTCGCTCTGTTGATCGGGCTGCGAACCACGCGCAAACTAGACCAGCCTTAGCGCGAAACGCTATCAGACAGGCTGCGACACAGTGAACCAGCTTATCTCCACCGTACGGCGTTCCACTATGAGCGTGTGGCCAGTCCATCAACTCGTCGAATGTTTTTTGGGCTACATGAAGACAGTCTGCCGACCAATACAAGGCTCCACAGCCCAAGACTGGCAGGGCTATCCAGCTTAAGCCAACTGGATCAGAACGATTTACCGGATTGTTACCCGTGTAAGCGTACATGTTGACACTCGCCTCGCACCCGGCAGGGTCTCTGGTCAAAAACCTGCCCGTCGCAGGGTCAAGGTAGCGATAGGTCAGCAACAGCAAGCCGG
>FWWL01005216.1_pt1 | contig 20563 bp, 19 predicted proteins | sample 2228331 | NCBI WGS metagenome assembly FWWL01 (sample SAMEA103939775, study PRJEB20133) | metagenome | reverse complement strand
GTCTACCCGCCGCCCCGGCCTCCTCCGCGCCCGCCCCCTCTTCCCCAGTCCCCGGGCTCGGTCGTGATGCCCGGTACTCGGGGCTTACGATGCCCTCCATGATGATCTTCATGAAGGCGGTGTAGACCTCCTCCAGGCCCAGCCCGCTCTCGATGAGGAGATAGGGGTTCCTGGAAAGTTCAACTATCCCCTGCATGAGATAGGCGAACACCAGAGGATTGACGTCCGAGCGGAACACCCCGCTTCGCATCCCCTCCTCGATTATGGAGACCACCCCGCCCACTATCTTGCGGTAGAAGTCACCGTACACGTCGAACACGTCGGGGAAAAAGGTCTCCACCTCCTTCACCAGCCAGGGTTTGATCTGGGAGACCTCGTCCACTATGTGCTTGCTCATGAGGTAAAGCTTGGTCATGGCGTCTTCTTTGAGGTCCAGGATCTCCTGCATGCGCCGCAGGATCTTCCCCGCCCGGCGGTTGAGGGCGGTGGTGAAGAGCTCGTCCTTGGAAGAGAAGGACTCGTAGATGGTCTTCTTGCTCATGCGCAGGCGCTGTGAGAGGTCGTCCATGTTGAAACGCCGGTATCCCACCTCGAAGGCCAGCCTTTCCGCCTCCTCGAGGATACGCCTGGACCTCTCGTCCCTTGCAGGCATTTATCCACCCCCGTTCCCCGCCGCGGCCCTTCCCGGATGTCCGCGGGACGCGGGCTCCCTGCGCAGCTCCTCCAGAAGTCTTACCACCCACCGCAGCTCCCGGCGGTAGAGAGCGAGCTCGTGTTCCAGGATCCGGTATTCAAGGGTGGAGGCCACACCTTCCAGAAGGGGCAGCTGGGAGGCGAGCCTCCTGGCGCTTTTTTCCAGAAAGGACTTCCTTCTCTCCAGGGCCTCCCGCGCTTCCTCCGGTGAAAGACGGTCCAGAAAAGCGGCACAGACCGCGTAATCCAGGCGCAGGGGTTCCTCCTCCGAGCAGGCGGCGAACACCGCGTCCCGGAGCCTCTCCTCCCCTTCGGCGGTCAGGGCATAGACCCTCTTCTCGGGCATGTTGCCCTCCCTCTCCATCCAGGAGGTGAGGTAACCCTTCTCCTCCAGCCTGGCCAGTACCTTGTAAACGGCCACCTTGCTGGCCGGGCACCAGCGCAGGAAACCGCGTTCCTCCATCTCCCTCAGGAGGTCGTAACCGTGCCTCTCCCTCTCCGAGAGCAGGCCCATGACCATGAGCTCGATACGCGACACCAATGTATCCTGCGCCCCCCTGCGTTTCCCCGACCGTCTCCCCATGTGGGTACCGGTCTGTTCCCTCTAAAATTAGTTAACTATATACTAATTAAAAGTTAAATTATCTCCCTCCCCTATTTTATACCCCGGGAAAAGAAGGCGCAAACCGCCTCTGCCTCACGCGGTCAGTGTTCATGGGGTCGACCGGCGATCAATCCTCGTCCGGAGGGAGCCGTAGCCTCCCGTCGGCCAGCCCTATGAGCCTGGCCACTATCTCCCCGCAGAGCATGCGCAGCTCGAAGGCGTTCAGGTAGGAGGTAGCCGACGCGTCGAAGAGGATGCGGGCGCTGGGCTCGAACTCCTCGTCCCCCCGCCAGAGTATGAACAGCAGGGGAACTCGGGGGAAGGTCGGGATGACCATCCCCAGGTCTCCCTGTTCCACCAACCGGCCCCCCAGCGCCAGGCCGGATTCCCGCAGCCCCTCAAGGTCCCGGGCGAAACGGTGGAGTAGGCGGTCCTCCACGGTGTCCTGGAAACTCTTGGTGTAGAACAGGCCGTCCTTCAGCTCCCTGTAGGGAACCCAGCGGTTGGCCGGGGGGACGGCCCTGGCGTGGGCCAGGTAGAGGATGGCGAGCAGCCGGATGACGAAGGTGTTGAGGAAATCGGGGGCCCGGAAGGAGAGCTCGGGGTGGGAGACGTACAGGTTCCAGCGCATGAAGCCGATCCTGAACTCCCTGCCGTCCCAGGGCACGCCGGCCCTCTCCGCCACGTCCCCGGGATCGCTCTCCCGCAGGATGGCGCTGGGCTCGGCGAAGGGGTCCTGTTCTTTCCTCCCCCCGTCGGACGCCATCGCCTCCCTCCTTCTCGGGCCGCCGTTCTCAGGCCCCGGCGCGCACCGCGGTCAGGCCCCTCACCTGCGTGGGCACCAGCGCCGAGAGCTCCTCCGACCAGCTAAGCAGCAGCTCGTCGGGATAGGGTTCCAGCTCGCGGTAAGCGGGGTCGAGGACGTTTTCCCGGCGGTACTGCTGCAGGACCAGGCGCCTCGCCCCTCGCACCATGACCGCCATTTCCTCGAGCTCGCGATATCCAACCCAGCCTGGCACCACGGTGCAGCGGAACTCATGTTCTCCGCCCCAGGAAAGGATCATCTCCGCCGACTCCCTTATCGACTGGGCGTCCATAGGCCGGCCGGCGAGGGCCGGGTACCTGTCCAGCGTCGTCTTCAAGTCCATGGCCACGCAGTCCACCAGGCCCTCCTGGAGGAGGAGCCGGAGGACGCGCGGACGCGAGCCGTTGGTGTCCAGTTTTACCTTCATACCCAGGGCCTTCAGCCTCCGGCATAGGGCCGGAAGCTCCCGGGCGTGGATGGTGGGCTCGCCGCCGGTGATCGTCACCCCGTCTATCCACCCCGCCCGGCTCTCCAGGTAGGCGGCCAGGTCCTCCCAGGCCACCACCTCACCCCCTCCGCTTCCCTCCACCAACTCCGGGTTGTGGCAGTAGGGGCAGCGGAAGTTGCACCCGGCCAGGAAGACCACGGCGCATATCTTCCCCGGCCAGTCGATCATGCTCGCCGGCTGCACTCCCCTTATCTCCATCTCCGTGTTTGCCCTGCTCAGTTCAACCACTCGGCGACCTCGCGGGGCGAGGGCACGGTGCAACGCCAGGCGTAGACCTCGGCGCCGTTCTCGTCCACCACCACTATGGACGGCGTGCAGAGCACGCTGTAGAAGGCGGCCTCCGCCGGTCCTTCAGCCTGGTCTATATCGTAGATCTCGGTGTTGGGGAAACGGCTGGCCACCTCCTTGGCCGCCGGGCACTTCTGGCAGTCCTGCTTCACGAAGACCTTAAGGTGTTGCATGCTTCAAACCCCCTTTCAGGTCCGTCCTGACCCGGTCCCTCAACTCGCCCAGCTTCCCCTTGTTCCATGTGGTTATCTTGGAGAAATACCCCACTATGCGGGTGATGCCGTATACGTTGTCCGAACCGCAGGCGGGACAGGTCTCCCGCAAGCCCCGGGTGGTGCGGCGGCAGTCGTTGCACACCGTGAACTCCGGGGAGAAGGCGATCTGGGAGGACTGGGTGTTCCGGAAGGTCTTGATGACGAAGTTCTTGATGGACTCCGGATCCGGCTCGTGCTCACCCAGCCAGATGTGGCATATGGCCCCGGCCTCGATGAGGGGATGGAAAAGGCTCTGTTTCTGCACCCTCTCGATATAGTCGATGTCCGCCTCCACGTTCAGGTGGACGCTGTTGGTATAGTAATATTCCCCCGTCTCCAGGTTGCCCTTGAGCACCCTGGAGGCCTGCGCCGGGTAATACTTCATGTCCAGCTTGGCCAGGCGGTATCCGCTGGACTCGGCCGGGGACTCCTCGAGGACCATGTTGATGCCGTATTTCTCCGACAGCTCCTTGCAGGCCAGGTTCATGTAGGCCACCACCTTGAGCCCGAACTTAAGGGCTTCCTGGGACTCGTGGAGCTGCATCCCCGTGTGGTACTGCACCATCTCATTGAGCCCCAGGAGCCCCGCCAGGTAGGTGAGGCGGTCCAGCCTGAGGTAGGGCTCCCCGTCCTTGGCATCGCAGAGCAAGGATAGGGGCCCGTTGACCCCCAGCTTGAGAAGGGAGGCGATGAAGTCCCTCTTCTGGAGGTGAGCCTTGGCCACCAGGTGCATGGCCTTCTGGAGCTCGTTGAAGAGGACCTCGTCCGACCCGTTGGCCTTGTAGGCAATGCGCGGCAGGTTGATGGTTATGTTCTGCAGAGCGGTGAAGCGCATCTTCTCGGGGGTCTTGGTCTCCTCCAGGTCCCTCTCCTTGAGCCGCAGCTTGAGCCGGCAGCACTGGGACACGGTGATCTCGTCCCCGCGGTCGAAGACGAAATAGGTTATCCCCTGGCGGGCGGCCACCCTGCAGGCCAGGTCCAGGAACTCCTCGTGGCCCTCGGTGCGGAAGAAATCCTCGTTTATGTGCAGGAGGGGCTTGGGGAAGACGAAGGTCTTACCCATGGCGTCGCCCTCCAGGTAGACCTCGAACAGGGCCCAGAGGAAGGTCTGGGCCTCCTTCTCGTAGTCCTTGTAGGTCTTCCCGGTGTACTCGCCCCCAGGGCCGATGGCCGGCGTGTCCCGGAAATGGCGCGGGATGTTCCAGTAGAGGTTGAAATCGGTGAACACCACCTGGCTGCCCCGCGCCCCCGCCAGCTGGTTGAACTCGTAGATGAGCATTTGGGCCAGCTGCTTGATGCGCCCGTAGTCCAGACCCACCAGGTAGGGGGCGAAGAACATGTTCACCGCCTCCCACCCGATAGCCCCCGCGTAGTGGGACTGCAGAGTGGAGGCCATCTTCACCATGTGCCCGATGAGCACCTCGGGGTGCCTGGCCGGCCGGGAGGTGCTGGTGATGTTGGGCAGAGAGAGGCCGTATTTCTTGATGTAGTCCAGGCTGTGGCCGCCGCAGTTGTGGGAGTAGATGCCGTTGGCGATGAGAGTCCCGCTGTCCGTGGTCACGTCGTAGATGTAGACGTCCAGGACCTCCACCGGCTCGACCATGATCACCCGAGCCCTCCCGGCCTCGGCGGATGCGGCACCCTTACGCGAGGGTCGGATTCGCCTGCCCGTTCCCCGGACCGCGCCCGAAGCCTGTGAGACCAGCTCCTCCATGCGCCGGTGGGCCAGGAGGAGGTCCTCCACGTTGAACCTGAGCTTGAAAGTGGAGGAGTTGGCCTCCAGGAGGTGTGATATGTTCACCTCCTCCACGCCCTGGAGGCGCCCGCCGGCCGTCTCCAGGGTCTCCACCTCATCCCCCACCTCCACCATGGACGCCGGTTTAACCTCGTCCCCGGTGATCACCGGGTGGTCGTGGGTGACCACGCAGTACTTCCCGTCCGAGGTGCCGATGAAGACCATCTGCTTCCCCAGGCGGTCCTTCTTCACCACGCGGCGGATCCCCGTCCACCTGCCGCCCCGGTCCAGTATCTCCAGGTCCCGGGGGTACTTGACGCGGACCGTGGGCTCCGGACGGGTCTCACCGGGAAGCAGATGGTAGAGCTGCTCCATGGTGGTGGTGAACACCAGGGGGGAACCCTTCACCCTCCAGTGGACCACCGTGTCGCCCAGGTAGGAATAAGGACGGATGATGAAGCCGAGGTCGTGGAGGTGGATGTCCCCCACCATGTGGGCCCGGGCGATGTCCTCGGAGAACACCTTGCGCAGGGCGAACTCCTTGAGTATGGCCTCGGCCAGGGTGAGGTTGATGGACTCGGGGTTGTGGGTGGTGTTGCTGTTCTCCTTGTTGGCGCTGGTTATGATCTGCTCCACGTCGTACATGGGCAGGCCCAGATGCGAGTGCCTCTTGTGCATGGTCCCCAGGCCCCTCTCCAGGAGCTCCAGGTCCACCAGCTCGCGGATGATGGAGGTGGTGACGGTGTTCATGCGGGCCCGCACTATCCTCTCCTCCACCCGGTCGGCGATCTCCCGGGCCAGCTCCGGACTGGCGCCCGTCTCCAGGATGAGCGAGTTGACGATCTTGCTCTTGTCCCAGAGGTTTATCTCCTCCTTGGAGGAGGTGCTGACCAGGAGGGCGATGTCCGTGGCGTCCTCCGCCTCCTCCTTTCTCTTCAAGACCTTGATGTTGTTGACGGGCGGCATGTCCTCCCGGTATTCCGCGACGTGCATCTCCACCCTCCTTCCACACCCCACACCGCCCTCACCGGCGGTTCTTCTCCACTTTCTTCTCCAGCAGCTGCCCGAGCTCGCTCTGGAACTCGCGTATGTCCTTGAAGTCCTTGTACACGGAGGCGAACCTCAGGTAGGCCACCTCGTCCATCTCCTTCAACCTCCTGAGCACGGCCATTCCGATGATGCTCGAGGGGATCTCCCTCTTCCCCTCCTCGCGTAGCTCGGCCTCAATGGAGGTGGCCAGGTCCTCTATCTGCTGACTGGTCACCGGCCTTTTCTCGAAAGCCTTTCGCAAACCGGCGAGGACCTTTTCCCTTTTGTACGGCTCGCGGTCTCCACTCCTCTTTATCACCGTCATGGGGATCTGCTCGTAGCGTTCGAAGGTGGTGAATCTCTTTCCGCATCTTTTGCATTCCCTGCGCCTTCTTATGGACTGTCCCCCGTCCGCTTCACGGGAATCGATGACTTTGCTGTCCGGGTTTCCGCAAAAGGGGCACTTCATCGTGCATCCCCTCCCCCCGAGCTCCATCCAACATCTTGTGGTTTTATATGAATTTAGAGCACTAAATCTTGAGTTGTCAAGGGTTTTAATGAAAATTCTTCCACTTTTTTCCTCATCCTCTTGTATAAGATGACCCTTACGGTATGAACTTGTGGTCGAGCCTTCGCAAACCAGTTTTTCATAAAGAATCGATAGAGGCATCCAGGTAACCCTCCCATTCCTTTATAGAGACGTTCAAAATAAGTCGACCGCCGTCGACACCCACTTTGAGCAGGGAAAACTCCAAGGGGAGGCCCTCCAGGTCGAACCCGTAACCTTCGACCTCCACCTCCGATTGACTTTTCAAGGCGTCACCTTGACCGGCGGTCGACGCATTTCTGCAGCGGAACTCGAGCCTCTTCGGTCCCGTAATGTAAACCTCGTATTCAGACTCTCGAGACCCGCCGGACACCAATACGGCCCCATTTTCGCCGGGGACCGCAGTCCCACCGCCGAGAACCTCACCGAGCTCCGCCAGCTCCAGGCTCACCTGGGAACGCAGCCGGGAAAGGGACCTTATCCTCAGCCGCCCCTCGATGACCGCGGGCATGTCCAGCTCCACGTCCTGCATACCCACCCGACAAGAACAAGGTACTCTCACCGTTCCCGCCTCCGAGCGAAAGAGGAGCTCGCCGGTCCATTCCAGACGAAGGTCGCGGATGCGGTTCCTGGCCAGGCTCACCGCCAGGGGGAAGGAGTTGATGCCCACCTTGAGGTCGCCGTCCAGACGGTACTGGGCTTTCAGGGCCCTCTCCATCCCCCTCTGGGCCAGATAGGTAACCGCCGTTTCCAGACCCAGGGCCAGGGCTCCCAATACGGCCAGGGACAGGAATATCCTGCGCAGCAAAACGTCTCCCTCCTTCAAAGTCAGGCAGCATAAGCATAGGTTCCGGGGGTGACATAAAAGGGTGCGGCGGGGTAGTCGGGGGGAGAGAACAACGGAGGGCTTAAGCCCTTCCTCCGTCCGTCCGGGGTGTGCGCGCAGGACAGGCAAAGGTGTGCGGCGTGAAAGAGAGATGCGGCAAGGGCAGGACTTAAGATGCGGGCTCTGGGACTTCAGGCGGCCTCGACCCCGGAAGAGGAGGAAGTCGCGGCACGGGCAGAGCGGCACAGGCGATCGGGACCAGCGGTCACACGTCTCAACCCCTTTGGAGGAGGAAGTCGCGGTACAGGGTGTTTGAATCAGGCATACTTGTCAAGGGCATTGAAGTCTCAACCTCTTTGGAGGAGGAAATCGCGGTACAGGTGCTCCTCCGTCTCCTCCTTCAGGCGGCGGGTCATGAGCTCTCGCAGGACTTCCTCAGGTCGGCTGCGGCCCTCGAGCACCGCCTTCACCCCGGAGGCTATAGGGATCTCCACCCCCAGGCCGGAGGCCATCTCCGTGACCAGGCGGGTGGTGTACACTCCCTCCACCACCATGCGGCTCTCCGCGAGCACCTCCTCCGCCCGCTCTCCCCGACCCAGCCTCTCGCCGAAGTTCCGGTTGCGGGAAAGCCGGCTGATGCAGGTGACGATGAGGTCCCCCATCCCCGACAGGCCGGAGAAAGTGATGGGGTTGGCGCCCAGCGCCGCCCCGAAACGCGCCATCTCCGCCAGCCCCCGGGTGATGAGGCTGGCCTTGGTGTTGTCCCCCAACCCCAGGCCATCCAGGACCCCGGCAGCGATGGCGATGACGTTCTTGTAGGCGCCGCCTACCTCCACTCCCACCACGTCCGGGTTGGTGTAGACGCGGAAGTACTCGGAGCTGAAGACCTCCTGCAGGGATCCAGCCAGGTCCCCTTCGGTGGAAGCGATCACCGTGGCGCTGGGCACCAGCCTGACCACCTCCTCGGCGTGGTTGGGGCCGGAGAGCACCGCCACCCCGCGGCCAGTCTCCCTGCCCAGTTCCTCGGATATGGCCACGGACAGCCGACACCCCTTGTGGGGGTCGAACCCCTTGGCCAGATTGAGGACCGGGGTCTCGGGGGGGAGGAAGCGCGCCACCTCGCGGGCCACCTCACGGGTCCAGCGCGAGGGGACGGCCATCACCGCCAGCTCACACCCCTCCAGGGCGCGCGCCAGGTGTCCCTCGGCCGCCAGCCCGGGGGGGAGGTCGACGTCGCTCAGGAAATAGGGGTTCCTCCCGGCGCGGTTGATCCCCTCCACCACCTCCTCCTCCCTGGCCCACAGCGTGACGCGGTGACCCAGGCGTCGGAGATGGGCGGCCATGGCCGTCCCCCAGCTCCCCGCTCCCACCACGCAGATCCTCAAGCCCCCTCCTCCCCCGCCCTGCGCGGACGCAGAGATATCCTCGGCTCGCTCCCGGACAAAAGCCGACGGATGTTCTCGCGGTGACGGTAGAAAGCGAAAAGGCTGGCCAGGCAGGCTACCGCCAGGTGAGGCCAGAACCTCGACAGATCTCCGTGGAAGAGAACCCCGGCGGCCACGGGGAAGGCCACCGCCGCGCTGAGGGAACCCACGGACATGATCCTGGTGATGAGGACCATGACCAGGAAGGTCCCCAGCACCGCCAGGACCACCTGCCAGGGATAGGCGGCGATGATCACCCCTCCGCTGGTGGCGATGCCCTTCCCGCCGCGGAAGCGGAGGAACAGGCTCCAGTTGTGTCCCACTATGGAGAGGAGGCCCGCAAGGAGTGAAAGGCCCGGCCCGAGCCCCAGCGCCCTCCCCACCACCACCGCGGCCACCCCCTTTCCCATGTCCAGGAGGGTGACGGCGATGAAGGGACGCACCCCGAAGTTGCGCAGGACGTTGGTGGCTCCTATGTTGCCCGACCCCAGTCGTCGGATGTCCCGGCGGAAGACCAGGAGGGAGACCAGGAGCCCGAAGGGCACGGAACCCAGGAGGTAACTGCAGGCCATCCAGAGCGGGGCTTTCCAGGCCAACGTTTCCCTCCGCGCCTACTCGCTCGGCCGGAAAGGCGGACCGCGCGCCGCCTTCCGAAATCCTCGGATTTGACGAAAAATATAACACAGGGGAGCGGTGAAAGTTTCCCGCCCCGCGCCTTCCGCGCCGGGCTCACTCGCTCCGCTGGCGGTGCCGTGGCCGCAGGACGATGCGCACCGGCGTCCCCTCCAGCTGGAAGTTCTCCCTCAGCTTGCGTTCCAGGAACCTCTCGTAGGAGGGGTCCGCCAGGTCCGGACGGTTGACGAAGAAGACGAACTGCGGGGGTTCGCTCCGGGCCTGGGTCACGTAGTACATGTGCAGCCGCTTTCCCTTGCGCGTGGGCGGCGGGGACTGGGCCAGGACCCGGTGCAGCAGATCGTTCAGGCGCGAGGTCTGCACCCTGGAACCCCAGTTCTCCCGGGCCCGATCCACGGCGGGTAGGAGCTTCCCCAGGCCGGATCCGGTGAGGGCGCTCACCCTGAGTATGGGGGCGAAGTCCACGAAGCGCAGCTTCTCCCGGGCGTCCTGGACCACCTCCTCGGCCCTGCCGCTCCCCCGCACCAGGTCCCATTTGTTGAGCACCACCACGCAGGCCCTTCCGTCCTCCTTGATCCGCGCGGCTATCTTCTGGTCCTGGTCGGTCACCCCCACGGAGGCATCCACCACCAGGACGACCACCTGGGAGCGGTCGATGGCCCTCCACACCCGGACCAGGCTGTAGAACTCCACGCCCGGGTCGACCCTGGAGCGCCTTCTCCATCCGGCGGTGTCGATGAACCGGTATCTCCTGCCGCCTATCTCCACCAGGGTGTCGATGGCGTCCCTGGTGGTCCCCGGCAGCCCGCTGGTGATACTCCGCTCCTCCTCTATCAGGGCGTTGAAAAGGGTGGACTTGCCCACGTTGGGCCGCCCCACGATGGCCACCACCGTCTCCTCGGCCTCCTCCGCCTCCTCGGCGGGCGCCGGCTCCGGGATGGCCTCCACCACCGCGTCCAGGAGGTCCCCCATGTTGCGGCCGTGGAGGGCGGAGACAGGCCAGGGGTCCCCCATCCCCAGGGAATACCACTCCACCACCGCTGCCTCCCGCCTGGCGTTGTCCACCTTGTTGGCCACCAGCATCACCGGTTTTCCGGTCTTCCTCAGTTCCTGGGCCACCTCCTGGTCCATGGGCGTCACGCCCTCCACGGCGTCCACCAGCATGAGCACCAGGTCCGCCTCCCGGACGGCGGCCATGGCCTGACGGCCTATGGCCCGGGTGAGGTCCTCCTCGGCGGAGGGGTCCAGGCCGCCCGTGTCCACGATGCGGAAATCCCTCCCGCGCCAGGAGACCTGGAAATAATTGCGGTCCCTGGTGACCCCGGGCACCCGCTCCACGATGGCCTCGCTCCTCCCCACCAGGCGGTTCACCAGGGTGGACTTGCCCACGTTGGGTCGCCCCACCACGGCCACCAGGGGAAGCGATGACAATACCTTCTTCCTCTCCTCCAAAACCCTCTCCTCCCGCACAGGGAATCGACCGGGTCTGCGAGACGGGCAGATGCCCGGCGTTTTCGGGGATACGCCGGCCGAGAGCGCCGTCCGGGGGAAGGGAACGCGTATTCTCCCGCACCGCCTCCCCGGCACGGGATCCCCGCCCGGAAGGCCGCCGGGAACCGTCCGTCCCGGAGCCTGCGGCCAGCCGGCAGCGTCCCGAACACTGAACATCATAAACCACCCGGGATGGGGGAAGAAGCGGCTCTTCACATCGACGGAAAAGCGGTGTGGTCCCCTCCTCACACCGCAGGCGGACAGTGGTGGGTGTGGCCCGGACGGCCTCGCTTGCACAGGCGAAGACCGGACGAAATCGACCCCAGACTCGGGATCGTGTCATCTGGAAAAGCATCCCCAGGCGACACGGTGGTCCGGACCGAGCGCGGAACGCGGTGGGGCTGGCCTCAAGCCTCACCCGTTTCACGGGGCTCGCCGGTCGTCAAGAAGGATATGAATGCGTCGCCCCTCACCGGCAGTGGTCGCAGGCAGTACCCGGTTCGCAGCCGGATGTCCTCCGGGGTGAGGTCGTCGAGAAAACGCCCCTCCCGCAGCAGTGTCTCGGGAATGACCAATTCCCGGCAGGAGGGGGCCTCCTCCCGCAGCGCCATCTCCAGGTCACTGCCCCCCAGAAGGGAGGTGACCGTCACCGTGCCCCCGAAGAGCCGGTTCTCCACCGCCAGCACATCCACCCCGCTCACCCCCGCCCTCGAAAGCGCCCTCTCCAGGACCGCCTTTCCCGCCTCGCCGGTGATCACCCCCGGCGCACCCTTCCGCGCAACCAACCCGACGCACATGGGCGATTGCGGGGTGCGGACCTCGGCTCCGCCGCCCTTTCCCTGCGCGAGGCGTGCGGCCTCTTCCAGGAATTTCCTGGCCATCCCGACCCCATTCTCCAGCTGCGGGTAACCCTCGTATTCCTCGTCCCCGGGGAAATCCCTCCCCGCCAGCAGGTAGAACTCGTCGGAGGCGTGGAACAGGCGCCTGCCCAGGAGCTCCAATGCCCGCCCCTGGAACTCCTCCACTGTATCCAGCACCCGGGACGCCGTCTCCGCGTCGTGAGGCCGGATGCCCGGCGTCCTCTCCGCTCCCAGGCGAGTAAGGCCCACGGGGACCACCCCCAGGGAGGCGGCGGCGCCTTCGCGGAGCACGTCCCGGAAGGTCCGGGTGAGGGCCTCCCCATCGTTGAGGCCCGGGCAGCACACCACCTGGAGGTGGACCTCCAGCCCGGCCCGCAGGAGGACCCGCAACGCCTCCAGCCCTCGGTTTCCGTTTTTTCCCATCAGGCGCGTTCGCAGGTGGGGGTCGGTGGTGTGCAGGGATACGTAGAGCGGGGAGAGCCTGAGGTCGAGTATCCTCCGCAGCTCGGCCCGTCCGAGGTTGTTCAGGGTGACGAAGTTCCCCTGCAGGAAGGAGAGCCGGTAGTCATCGTCCTTGAGATAGAGGGAGGGGCGCATCCCCGGTGGCATCTGGTCCACGAAGCAGAAAAGGCACCGGCTGCGGCAGGTGATGACCCCGTCGAACACCGGCTCCTCGAAGACCAGCCCCAGGGGGAGGCCCTCCTCCTTGCGCAGGGTCACCCTCAGCTCCCTGTCCCCACGGCGCAGCCGCAGCCTCACCCGGGAGGGATAGCCGAGGTGCATATAGTCGATGACGTCGCGGGGCCGCTCCCCGTTCACGGAGAGGAGGAGGTCACCTTCCTTCACCAGGCCCCGGCAGGGGCTGTCCTCGCGGACCTCCGCCACCCTGGCCGGCCGCAGGGTGCGCCTCCCCCTCACTTCCCCCTCTCCATGTGGCGCAGTATCTCCCTTACCACCTGGGAGACGCTCAGGCCCGTGGTGTCGATGAGCACCGCGTCCGGCGCCCGTCGCAGGGGGTCGGCCTCTCGCGTGCTGTCCAGCCGGTCCCTCTCCAGCATCTCCCGCTCCACGGTCTCCAGGGTCACCCGTTGCCCCTCGCGGAGCATCTCGCGGTGTCTCCGGCGGGCCCTCTCTCCCACCGAGGCGGTGATGAAGAACTTGTAATCGGCCCGGGGAAAGACCACCGTGCCCGTGTCCCGACCCTCGGCCACCAACCCCTCCGGTCCGGCCCACGACCTCTGCTTCTCGACCATCTCCCGGCGTACCTCCGGATGGGAGGCTACCCGGGAGACCTGTGCGGAGACCTCGCGAGAGCGTATGGCCGCGGTGACGTCCTCCCCGTCCAGGAAGAAGCGGTGGGGAGGCCTCATACCCTTGCGGTACTCGCCCCGCACCTCCATGGCCCGGGCCATCTCCGCCAGACCCGGGCCGTCGTCCAGGTCCCGTTCCTCGCGCAGGGCCTTCAGGGTGAGGGCCCGGTACATAGCCCCGGTATCCAGATAGGCCAGTTGCAGTCGCCGGGCCAGCTCTCGGGCCACCGTGCTCTTGCCCGCGCCCGCCGGCCCGTCGATGGCGATGACCGGACCCTTCCCTCCTCCCGCAGGCACTTCCGTCCCCTCCTCGAAGACAGGCGTTCCGATCCCGTCCGACCTTTCCGAACCTTTCCTCCGTCCCAGAGAAAAAGATTACCGGACGCCGGCTACGCATGCCAGGCTCCGGCGGTTGGGGCGAGTGCGAAGGGCGGCCCCTCAGTCGCCTGCCTCCTCGGACAGTACCTGCGTGATCTGCACGGCCATCCTCCTCCCCACCGTTCCGGGAACGGCGATGAATGCCGGCCTTTCCTGTACCTTGACCTTGATGGGCTCGCTTATGCGCCGGTTGAGGCGGATCACCTGCCCCACCTGCAGCTGACGCAGGTCCGCCACCCTGAGACGGGTGCTGCCCAACTCGGCGACCAGCTCCACGCGGGCCCGTGAAAGGTCGGTGCGGAAGAGCATCTCCTTTCCCAGAGGGGCTGATTCGGGCGGGCGCGTGCTGAGCCATTTCTCGGCGCTGAGCTCGCAGAGGATGTCCTGAAGGGATGCGAAAGGAAGACAGAGGTTGATGAAACCCTCACTCAGGCCCAGGTTCACCCCCACGCAGACGTTGAGGACGATCTCGTTGGGGAAGACCACCTGGGCGAACTGGGGACGGAATTCCACCCGTTCGTACTCGAACCTCACCTCCATGACCATGGACCAGGCGTTGGAAAGGGCGATGAGGAGCTGGGTCATCACCTCCTCCATCATGGTTTTTTCGATCTCCGTAAGCTCCCGCTCCTCGTAATTCCCCGCTCCCGGTCCCCCCAGCATGCGGTCCACCAGGGAAAAGACGAGGTTGAGGCCCACCTCCACCAAAACCGGCTTCTCGGTGCTCCCCAGGTGGCAGACGGCGATGTAGGTCGGTGAGGAGAGCGAGCGGATGAACTCCTCGAAGGTCAGCTGTTCCACCGACTCCACCGCTGCCCGCACCGTGATGCGCAGGTAGCCGGTGAGCATGTTGGCGAACTGGCGGGCGAAGGTCTCGTGCAGGAGATGGACGGTTCGGAGGTTGTCCTTGGAGAACTTGGTGGGGCGGCGGAAGTCGTAAGCCCGGTAGGAGTGCTTCGGCTCGAGAAGCTCCTCCTCCCGGAGTTCCCCCTTGCGCAGGCCTTCGAGAAGCGCGTCGATCTCCTTCTGGCTGAGAACCTCCGACAATTCCCGTCTACCTCCTTTTCCCTCCGCGGTGATCCACCGACTCCATCTTCTCGAGCGGCCGTATGCACTCCTTTAGGGACTCGACGTCCCCAATCCGCTCCCTTCCGCCGATCCGCCCAAGGCGGCAGGGAGCGGCCTTTCATCCTCTAACCGGTTCTTCCTCTTTCCGCAACATATCTCCGGCACCTTCTATTTCGATCCTCTCCACCCGTACCTCATGCGATCACTTCCCAGCTCATCCTCCAAGAAGTGAGAGGATGAGAGAGGAGCTTTAGTGACGTGGAAATCATCCCTCACCCTCGCCTTCCCTCTCCCCCGCGGCGTCGCTTTCCGCGTCCCCGGCACCCTCCAACGCCCGTTCCACACTCTCCCGGAGGTCAGCGCCCTCGCCCGGGACCACCTTCTCCCTCCGGAAAGGCCGGATGACCATCTCCACCCTGCGGTTGAGGGCCCGGTGCTCCATGGAATCGTTGGGGAACCTGGGCTTGGTGTCCGCATAACCCGCGGCGCTCAGGCGGGCGGGGTCGAAAGCCCATCGTTCGATGAGGTACCTGATCACCGCCGAGGCCCGGGCGGTGGAGAGCTCCCAGTTAGAGGGGTAGATGAACCCGGGCTGGATGGGTATGTCGTCTGTGTGTCCCTCCACCCATATCTCGTGGTTGGTCTCCTTGAGCAAAGGTGCAAGGTGGTCCAGGAAGGCAAGGGCCAGCGGCTTGAGCACCGCACTACCGAGGTCGAAGACCACCTCGTCGGTGGTGATGCGCACCACCAGACCCACCTCCTGTATCTCGGTCACTATCATGTTCTCAAGGCCCTTCTCCTTCACGTAGGCGTCTATCTTTTTCTTCAGTTCCAGGAGCTCCTGCAGCTCCTCCTCCTCCATCTTGTTCGGGTTCTCGACCTCCAGCATCTGCTCCAGGGCCGGGAGATCCCCCTCGGTTATGCCGCTCCCCTGCTCAGGAGCGCCGCCCAACGCCTCTTTTATGGACTGGCTAACCACCTGCCATTTTTTGGCATCAAGGGAGGACATGGAGAAGAGGAGCACGAAGAAGCAGAGGATGAGCGTGATCATGTCCCCGTAGGACTGCAGCCAGGTGGAGCTCACCTCGTCCTGGCCCGCGGACCTTCTGCGCTTCTTCATGTCGTCCTCCCGACCTTTATCCCTCCTCGCTCAGGCACCCCGCAGGGCTTCCTCGCCAGCCTGTTCCCCCGCGCCCGCGTGGGCCCTGGCCTTCTCCCGCAGTTTAGAGGCCTCCTCGCGAAGTGCCGGCGGGAGGAAGGTCTTCAGCTTCTCCTCCACCATCCGGGGGTTGTCCCCGGACTGGATGGACATGACCCCCTCAATGACCATCTCCTTCACCAGGACCTCGTCCTCGTGTTTTCCCTTCAGCTTTTCGGCGAAGGGTATGAAGACCATGTTGGAGAGGATGACCCCGTAGAGGGTGGTCACCAGGGCTACGGCCATGGCCGGCCCGAGCTTCTCGGGCTCGTTCAGTTTGGCCAGCATGGCGATGAGTCCGATGAGGGTGCCCAGGAACCCGAAGGCGGGAGCCAGGGCGGCGCATATGTTGAAATAGCGGATGCCTCCCTGGTGGCGCTGCTCGAGGAAGATGATCTCCGTTTCCAGGATATCCCTTATGAGTTCGGGTTCCGTGCCGTCAACGAGTAACTGCACCGCCTTATGGATGAAGGGGTCCTCGATGTTCTTCAGCTCCTTGTCCAGGGAGAGGATCCCCTCCCTCCTGGCCATCTCCGCGTAGCGCACCAGCTGGCCCATGATGCCCATGGCGTCCACCCGGTATTTTTTAAGGATCAACTTGAGCATCCCCGGGACGGCCTTTACCGTGTTCAAGTCCACGGCCAGGACGCTGGCCCCCACCGTGCCCCCGAAGACGATGACCAGGGAGGGCACGTCGATGTACTGCCCGATGGACCCGGACATGAACAGCCCCACGAAGAAGGTGCCGAAGGTGATGGCCAGACCTACCACGGTCGCGACGTCCACCTCATGGCCTCCTTACGACTCTGCCGGAACGCGAACCAGGAGCGACATCCGCCTCCCCCGTCTCCTCAATCCCGCCCTTTTCCCCTCTTCTCCACCACGTCGCTCTCCGCATCGCCCACCACGGTGTACTCGGTGAAATCCAGGGGCACGTTGGTGCGGATGATGGGCCGGATGATCTGGCGGTACTCGATCACCCTGCGCACCACCTCGCTCACGCTCTCGGCCACCAGGATCTTCTTACCAGTGGTCATGGTGATGATGGTGTCCGGGCGGGCCTCGATCATCTCGATGAGCTCGGCGTTCAGGATCACCGGGTCGTCGTTTATCCTGGTCACCTCGATCAATGCCTGCACCTCCCTCGGGGGAACGGGGCCGGGGACGGAAGGCCGTCCCCGGCCCGTCACCTCTTACCTCTTGATGTTGACCAGCTCCTGCAGCATCTGATCGGTGGCGGTTATGATGCGCGAGTTGGCCTGGAAGCCGCGCTCGGCGATGATCATGTTGGTGAACTCCTGCGCCAGGTCCACGTTGGACATCTCCAGGGTCCCGGCGGTGATCACCCCTCGGTTCCCGGTGCCCGAGGTGCCCACCAGGGGCTCGCCGGAGTTGCTGGACACCCTGTACATGGTGTCCCCCACCTTGATCAGCCCCTCCGGGTTGTTGAACACGGCCACCGCTATCTGGGCCAGCTGTTTGTTCAGGCCGTTGGAGAAGAACCCGGTGATTATACCGTTGTCGCTTATGGTGATGCTCTGCAGGTAGCCCGCGGTGAACCCGTCCTGGTACACGGCGGCAACGGTGGAGGGAGAGGCGAACTGGGTGATGCCCGAGATGCTCCCAACCGTGCCGAAATCGGGGACGATGCTCACCACGTCCGCTCCCGGTGGGGTGAACTCGATGGGCCCTCCGGTGACCGCCGCCAGGGCTCCCGCGGTGTCGAAGGAGATGGTGCCGTTGCTGCCGCTGATGCCCGAAGGGCCGGCGGCTTCCCAGGACCATTCGTTGACGTCCGTCTTGTTGAAGGTGAAGGTCAAAGTGTGCCTGGCGCCCTGGGAATCCATGACCTCGATGGAGGTCACGTAGCTGCTCCCCACCGCCGCGTCACTGGGAAGATTTCCCTGGAAACGCACGGTGGTGGTGGCCCGGGGGGACATGGTCTGGCCCACGGGGATGGAGATGGGCTGCAGGGTGGCGTTGGTGTCGATGGCCCCGGACTCGTCGGCCATCCACCCCTGGACCACGTACCCGTTGGAGGGGTTGATCAGCTTCCCCTGGGCGTCGAAGCTGAAATAACCGGCCCGGGTGTAATAGGTGGCGCCCCCGTCGGATAGGACGAAGAAACCGTCCCCCTGGATGGAGAGGTCGGTCATCCGTCCGGTGTTCTGCAGGGAGCCCTGGGTGAAGTTGGTGCTCACCAGCGCCAGCTTCACCCCCAGTCCTATCTGCACCGGATTGGTCCCGCCCAGGTATCCCGTGGAGGCCTTGGCCCCCCGCAGGGTCTGGCACAGGGCGTCCTGGAAACTCAGCTGACTTGACTTGTAGCCCACGGTGTTCACGTTGGCGATGTTGTTCCCCACCACGTCCATCATGGTCTGGTGATTGCGGAGTCCGGAGACCCCGGAGAACATGGAACGCATCATCTGACATCTACCTCCTTCACGACCTCCTTCCGGAGGCGGGCCGCTTCCTCAAAGGAGGTCCGGCAGCCCGCTGCGAACCGATCCGTCACCGTGCTTCCGCCTCAAAGCACCACCGCGCTGTCGATACGGGTGAAGACCCCGTCCTTCAGTCGTTCGCGGTGAAAGGCGGAGATCACGCTGCGGTTGGGCAGGTTGACGATCAGGGCGGCGTCGCCCACCAGGACCAGGGACTGGACGGCCCCCTTCCTCTCCGCGGCCTCCACGGCGCGCTCCACCCGCCGCAGGTCCCCCGCGTCCAAGGGTATGTCCCTCCTCTGGATACGCTCCGCGGCGTGGCGGCTGAAGCGCAGGCCGCTCTCCTCCAGGACCTCGCTGAAGGAGCGCTCCATGTCTTTCATCCGCTCCCCGGCTCCACGGTCGGCGCGGGCCTCGTCTCGCCATATCCTGCCCTGGACCTCCCTGATCTCGCCCATGTTCGAGCCTCCCTTCTCAGGCGAACACCTCCACCACCTCGGAGAGGTCCACCTCCCCGGCGTCGGTGGAGAGCACGATCCTCCCGTTCTCCAGCCGCAGCGACTCGACCACGCCCCGGACCTCGCCCCGGGCGGTCTCCGCCCTGACCTTCTTCCCGAGGAGGCCGCTGGCCTGCCCGGCGGTCATGAGCCCGGTCATGAGGCGCAGCGCCTCCCCCAGGGACCTGAGCTCGTCGAGGCTCTGCAGCTGGGCCAGCTGGGCCACGAACTGCTGGTTGTCCACCGGGCTGAGCGGGTCCTGGTTCTTCAGCTGGGCCACCAGGAGCTTGAGGAAGGCGTCCCTCCCCAGCACCTGGCCGCCCGACGGCGCACCGGACCTCTCCCGGTCCGTATAGGCCGTCCCCACCGCCGTCCCGGTGGAGTAGCTCTGCACCTGCACGGTCTCACCTCCTTCCTTGCATCACCTGGTAATTCATACCAGCACATCCAGGGCGCCCGCGTGACGCCTGCGGGCTCTTCCCGCGGGGGCGGCTCCCTCACGCGCTGCGGGCTCGGAGGGCGGCAACGCCTCTTCCGCCCCGCCTCCCCCTCTCCTCTCCTCGCCCTTCAGGGAGAGCTGCAGGTCGTGCAGGGGCAACCCCTGGGAGAGGAGGAGCTGCCTGAGCTGGTCGAGCCCCTCGCGGAGGGCCTGATAGGCCTGGGGCGTGTGGACCTGGAGATTGACCCTGAGGGTCCCCGACCACTCCGCCTCCAGCTCCAGGCCGCCGAGCTGCGGGGGATGCAATCGCAGGTGGGTCCTGAAGGTCTCGCCTTCCCTCACCGCGCGCAGGGCGCCCGCCACGCGCTGGAAAAGGGGCTCCCACTCCGGGTTCCTGGATGCGAGACCTCCCCTTTCCGCGGCGCCGGCGCCTCGGACCTCCGGACCTCGCGCCGTCGCGGGCGCGGCCCCGGGTACCGTCGACCCTTTCTCCGCCCGGAGCTCCTCCGGCCGCCCCCGGCGGGAAAGCCCTTCGCCCGCCTCCATCCGGCGCCGGTGACCGCCGGCCAGGGCCTCCCGTCCCGCCTCCAGGCCGCCGGTCGTCGCGGATGAGGAGGCGCTGCGGAGAGCCGCCCTCGAACCCGCCTCATCCGGTCCACCGTGATCGAGCTTCCCGAGGCGCGCAGGACCGCCGTCTCCGACGGGCTTCCCACCCGCACCGGCCGGCTCGCCCGCATCCGCGGTGACGCTGCGGGTAAAGCCGCCCTCCGCCCGCAGGTCATCCCTTCCCTGCCCGACCTGGAGACGGGATGACGCGCTGAGGTGCTCGTCCCCGGCCGCGACCTCGAGGTGGCGCGGCTCCCCTTCCGGCGGGACTTCGGCCCGGTCTCCCGGAGCCGCCTCCTCTCCCGGAACCGCCCGGGGGCCGCCGGCCACGCCCGCCGCATGCGCACGGATCGCGCGGAACGCATGGGCCGCGCGGGGGCGGACGTCCACCTCCGGTGAGTCGTATATGTCGCAGGGCTCTCCGGCCACCGTTTCGAGCGGCGTATCCGCCACCCGGCCCGCCCGCGGGGACCACCATGCCGGCATTCCCGCCCCTCCGAGGAACGCCTCGAGGGGATCGGGCTGTCCCGCATCAGCCTCTCCGAGACCCGTCACGCTCACCCCGGTGCCGAGAAGGGCCGTCGCCGCGCCGTGGGCGTTGAAGACGCGGACGCCCGCTTCCACCGCCCCCTCAGCCGGTAAGGCGGGCACGACCGTCAAGGCTCCACGGTAGCCCGCGTCCGGCAGCCGTTCCCTTCCTCTGAGGCAGCCGTAGGCCAGCCAGGCGCCGAAGTCCCGGTCCCGCCCTTCCTCCCATCCGCGCCGCCCCGTCCTCATCCCCAGTGGTGGCATCTCCCCACCTCGGGTACGGCGAGAGTCGGTCTGCAGGCCGGACAGGGCGTCGGGGACCGGGCTGTCCGCGCTCGTCTGCAGCAGCGCTGCTTCCATCTCATCACCTCCTTTCCTGCGGACCTCAGGTCCTTTTTCCG
>FWWL01005210.1_pt1 | contig 20604 bp, 20 predicted proteins | sample 2228331 | NCBI WGS metagenome assembly FWWL01 (sample SAMEA103939775, study PRJEB20133) | metagenome | reverse complement strand
CGCCTCCTCGACCCGGGGCTGGTGGCGCAGATCGCCGCGGGGGAAGTGGTGGAGCGCCCGGCCTCGGTGGTGAAAGAGCTGATCGAGAACGCGCTGGACGCCGGTGCCGCCCGGATCGAGGTGGAAACCGAGGGGGGAGGACGTCGCCGCATCCGGGTGGCTGATGATGGCGTAGGGATCCCCGCCGATGAGGTTCCCCTCGCCTTCGCCCGCCATGCGACCAGCAAGCTCTCCGCCACGGAAGATCTCTTCCGCATCACCACCCTGGGGTTCCGAGGGGAGGCCCTGGCGGCGATCGCAGCCGTCGCCCGTGTGGTCTGCCGAACCCGGGCCGCGGCCGAGGCGCTGGGCGTCGAGCTGCGCCTGGAAGGCGGGCGGATCCTGGAGCAGCGTCCCCTCGCCCGCCCGCCCGGGACGGAGATGATCGTGGAGGACCTCTTCTTCAACACCCCCGCGCGCCTGCGGTTCCTGAGAGGGGAAGGGGCCGAGCGGCGGCACATGGATCTCTGGGTCAGCCGCTACGCCCTGGCGTATCCGCGCGTCCACTTCCTCCTGCGCCATGACGGCCGGCAGATCCTCTCCCTCCCGGCGGCGCGGGAGCCCCGCCACCGGCTCGCCGCCCTGTATGGGGCCGAGCTGGCGGAAGCCCTCCTGGAAGTGGGAGAAGAGGAGGGAGCCGTTCGGGTGTGGGGCTGGATCAGCCCGCCAGGGGTTGACCGGCCGGACCGCCAGGAGCTGGTGTTCTTCGTGAACGGGCGCTGGGTGCAGGATCGCATGCTGCCGGCGGCGGTCCTGCAGGCTTACCACACCGTGCTCCCCCGCGGCCGCTATCCCTGGGCCTTCCTGTGGGTGGAGTTGCCCCCGGAGCAGGTGGACGTGAACGTCCATCCGGCCAAGATCGAGGTCCGCTTCCGGGATCCCGATGGGGTGTTCCGGGCCGTCCAGCGGGCGGTGCACCGCGCCCTGCGCCAGGCCGCGCCGGCGCCCGTGTTTCGGGCGGCGGAAATCCCCCAGCGATCCACCGGGATGCCCGCTCTGCCGGCCCCATCCCTTCCGGAGGACAGGCGGGACGCCCCGGCGGAAGAGCGCGCGGTCGCCTCCCTTCCCCCCCTGCGGGTCATCGGGCAGGTCCAGGCGACCTATATCGTCGCCGAGGGCCCGGACGGCCTCTATCTCCTGGACCAACACGCAGCCCACGAGCGGGTGCTCTATGAGGCCCTTTGCGCGCAACGTCAGGCGGGCCCGCTCCCCGCGCAGCCGCTGCTGCAGCCGGTGCTGATGGACGTGCCGCCGGAGGAGATGGGCCTCCTGGAGGAACATCGGGGAGTGCTGGAGGATCTGGGGTTCCGGATCGAGCCCTTCGGCCCGCACACCGTGCGCCTCCGGGCCGTTCCGGCCCTCCTCTCCGCCGAGGCGGTCCTCCCGCTCTTTCAGGATCTCTTGCTGGATCTTCAGGAGTCGCGGCGCCCGCTGGAGGGAACCCTGGAGGCACGGCTGATCCGGAGCATCTGCAAGCGCGCCGCGGTGAAGGCCGGGCAGGTCCTCAGCGTGGAGGAGATGCAGCATCTGGTGCGGGCGCTGGAGCGGTGCGCCATGCCCTGGACCTGCCCCCATGGTCGGCCGACGGTGATGCGGTTCCCGCTGGGGCAGCTGGCCCGACAATTCGGCCGGGAGGCGTAGCGGATGCGGGGGTAGGGGAACTCATCGCTCGCCCCCACCCCCGCGGGTTCACGGGCTTACCTCCTCCCCCGGCCCAGGCCGCGAGGCGGTTTCATTTCCTTCGGCTTCGGGCCCGGGGCGCTCGCGGCCGATGGCGAGGGCGTTGCGGATGGGGTGGGCGTGGTGAACGCCCTGGATTTAGCCGACCGCATGATGGCGCCCAGGCCCCGCCCGCCCGGGTGAAGGTGATATTGGCGATACGCCTGGCCCCAGCCCACCTGGCGGCCCAACGCGAGGGCCTGTTCCAGGGAGAGATCGTTGGCCGGATCGCCATCCGTGCGCGAGGCCAGGACCAACTGCAGGGCCCGCGCGATCTCACCGTAGCCGAAGCCCTGGGCGTGCAGGGTCATCACATCGGTTACAGAAAGGGTCAACGTGATCCCGGCGCTGGCGAACGTCTGGCTGACCCAGCGGGCGATGGCCAAGGCCACCGGATGGACCCGGGTGAGCGTGGGCGTCGAGGTGGGCGTCGGGGTCGCCGTCGGCGTCGCCGCCTGTGAAAAGGACGCCGCCCCCGCCCCCCGGGCCATCGTCCACCCGAGGACCAGGGCCAACCCGAGGCCCAACAGATTGCCAACCATTATGGGCAGAATCCGTCGCATCGCAGGCACCTCCGGATTTCAGGATGGAGTGGGATCCGGCCGTGAACGGGGAACGGGAGTGGACGCGAACACCCTGCCTCGGAAGGCCGGATCCCTGAGCCTGAGCGGTCAGAACCTTCAAAGGATTTACATCCAGGATACCGTCGGGCAGGCGAAAGAAGATACGCGTGACATTCTTCGCAAGCTTTACGGTTTCATAGGAGGATGAGGGATGGGTCTGCTCACCCCTCATCCGGAAGAGAAGCGTTGGATCGCGCGGGCGCGGAAAGGGGATCCGGAGGCCATCTCCGCGTTATATCAGCATTACGCCGACGGGATCTACCGCTATCTCCTCTATCGCGTCGGCGATGCGGAGCTGGCCGAGGACCTCACTGCGGACGTGTTCCTGAAGATGATTGAGGACCTGCCGCGGTATGAGGAGCGGGGCCTGCCCTTCGGGGCTTGGCTGTTCCGCATCGCCCGGGCGCGCCTGATTGATCACTGGCGGCGGCAACAGCGGCGTCCCACACTCGCCCTGGACGATACGGAAACCGGGCCGCAGCTGATCCGGGACATCCCCGAGGATGAGATCGCCACGTCGGAGATGATCGAGCGCGCGCTGCGGGTGCTGACCGAGGAGCAACGGGAGGTGGTGGTCCTGCGGTTTCTGGTCGGCATGAGCCTGGAGGAAGTCGCGCGGGCGATGGGCAAATCGGTGGGCGCAGTGAAAGCCCTGCAACATCGCGCGTTGGCCGCCCTGGCTCGCTATTTAGAAAGGACCCGCTGATGGAGCGGAGGGCAGAAGAGCTCGAGATGGAGATCCTGGAGCGCTGCCTGCGCCGGCTGGAGGAGGGCGCAGATCTCGAGGCCTGCTTGCGGGAGTTCCCCGAGGCCGCGGCGCTGCGCCCGCTGCTCGAGGCGGCCCTCTGGATCCAGCAGGGGCGGCAGGCCACCCTACGCCCCAGTGTCCTCCGCCGGATGATCCGCGAGGGGCAGATGCGCGCGGCGGCGCTTCGCCCAAGCCCGCGCCCCGCTCCTCGGACCCTTCAATGGGCCGGGCTTCTGGCGGCCTTCCTGGGGTTGCTCTTGGCGGCCCTGGGCGTGGTCGGCGCCGCCGAGGCCAGCCTGCCCGATACGCCGCTGTATCCGGTCAAGCGGGCGGTGGAGGGTCTGCTGGCCATCGCGATGCCCCCGGCCGATCGGGCGCTCTGGCTCGCGGAGCGCCGCTGGGAAGAGTTCGAGCGGGCCGCCGGCCAGGGGCGCTGGCTGCCGGCGTTGGCAGAGGAAAGCCTCCGCGAGGCCGAGATCGCCGCGCGCGCCGAAGGCGGCGGATCCTCCCCGCGGGCGGCGCGGCTGCGTGCCCTCCTCGCGCGCCAGGAAGCGCTCCTGACCCACGCTTCCCAGGACGCGCCGCTCGAGATCCGACCGGCGCTGGTGCGGGCGCGGGCGCGCTGGGCGGAGCTGGCCCGCTCGCTTCAGATGCTCGAAAGCGAGTCCTCTTCTTCCCCCACTCCGGCGGAGGGCTTCGCCTCCCCCATGCCGTCCACGCCTACAGCGGAAGTCCTGCGAGAGCGCACGCGCACGCCGCCCGGCCTGGAGAAGAAAGAGAAAGAGAAGAAAAAAGAAGAGACGCCGCCGGGGCTGGAGAAGCGTGAGACGCCCCCGCCCCAACGGACCCCTCCGGGGCAGGGGCAGCGGCCGCCGACACGCACCCCCCCGGGGCCGCAGGGGCCGGGATCCTCGCCCGGGCCTTCGCAAGACAAGGGCCAGGACTCGAAGAACGTTCCCCCAGAGCGCCGCTAAAGACCCCGAGCGACCGCCCCTTGCTCCGTTCCTCGCCGCGCGCCCCGTTGTCGAGTGGGTGTCCTTTCGATAAAATGGAAACGGCGCGCGGTCGCAAGCGGCCGGGCGTCCTCGGCCTGCCCCGCAGGGGGAGGCGGATCTGCCCTGGGACGGAGCGATGATGGAACGCCTGTGGACTCCCTGGCGGATGATCTATCTGAAAGGGGAAGGCGAGGCGCCACAGGGTTGCATTTTTTGTCTGAAGATCAACGGCTCCGACGAGACGGAGCACATCCTCTTCCGCGGCCGGACCGCCTACATCACCCTCAACCGCTACCCCTACAACAACGGCCACCTGATGGTGATCCCCTACGCCCACGTGCCCAGCCTGGAGGACCTGGACGATCCCACCATGCTGGAAATGATGCAGCTGATCGCCCTCTCCCTCCGGGTCCTTCGCCAGGCGTATCGGCCGGAGGGTTTCAACATCGGGGTCAACATCGGCCGGCCGGCCGGCGCCGGCGTCGCCGATCACGTTCACATCCACGTGGTCCCCCGCTGGACGGGGGATACGAACTTCATGCCGGTCATCGGGAACACCCGGGTGCTCCCGGAGTGGCTGGATGATACCTACCGCCGCCTCCGGCCCTTGTTCGAGGGGTTCGCCCATCCATCCCCGGATGCTCCGCTCTGATCCTGGAAGAGCGGCCCGTTGGCGGGCTCCTCCAGGCGTGAACGCTTTCCTGTATGGGATTTCGTCGGGCAACGGGAGGGGCACAGCGCAGGCATAACAATGGTTTGTTCGGATCGGTGAACGCAATAGGATCCTCGGCGAGGAAGCTCAGGAGGGGGTCATGGAGAAGAACGGGCGCGATCCGGTGATCGTGGGGGCGGCGCGCACGCCCATCGGGAAGCTGCTGGGGGCGCTTTCCCCTCTGTCCGCGCCCCAGCTGGGCGCCATCGCTGTCCGCGAGGCCATCCGCCGGGCGGGCGTGGATCCCAGCCAGATTGACGAGGTCATCATGGGTGAGGTAGTCCAGGCGGGCAGCGGCATGGCCCCCGCCCGGCAGGCGGCGGTCCTCGCGGGGATCCCGGTGGAGGTCGGGGCGGTCACGGTGAACAAGGTCTGCGGCTCCGGGCTGAAGGCGATCATGCTCGCTGCCCAGGCGATCCGGGCCAGCGATGCGGATCTCATCGTCGCCGGCGGCATGGAGAGCATGAGCAACGCCCCTCATCTCATCCGGCTGCGCGCGGGGATGCGCTACGGCCACCTCCAGGCGGAGGACAGCCTGATCGCCGATGGCCTCCGCTGCCCCTTCAACCAGGTTCTCATGGGGGAGCTGGCCGAGTTCATCGCCGATCAGTTCGAGGTCACCCGGGAGGAGATGGACGCCTTCGCCCTGGAGAGCCACCGCAAGGCCGTCGCGGCCATGGATGCAGGGAAGTTCCGGGCGGAGATCGCGCCGGTGGAGGTCCCTGATGGCAAAGGAGGGACCCGGGTGGTGGACACCGATGAGGGGCCGCGACGCGACACCTCGCTGGAGGCTCTGGCCCGCCTCCGCCCGGTTTTCCGGCCGGACGGGCGGGTGACGGCGGGGAACTCCCCCGGTTTGAACGATGGGGCCGCCGCGGTGGTGGTGATGAGCCGGGCGAAGGCGGACGCCTTGGGGATCCCGCCCTTGGCCCGGATCGTCGGCTACGCCCAGGCGGCGGTGGACCCCCAGTGGCTGTTCTACGCGCCGGCGAAGGCGATCCCCCGCCTGCTGGAGCGGGTGGGCTGGCGTTGGGAGGAGGTGGATCTCATCGAGATCAACGAGGCCTTCGCCGCCCAGGTCCTGGCGGACGCCCGGGCGATGGAGCGCCAGGGGTATCGGTGGGACTGGGGCAAAGTGAACGTAAACGGAGGGGCGATCGCCCTAGGCCATCCGGTGGGCGCCAGCGGGGCCCGGATCCTGGTCACCCTGATCTACGCCCTGCGGGATCGCGGGCTGCGCCGGGGGATCGCCACCCTGTGCCTGGGGGGCGGCGAGGCCGTGGCCATGGCAGTAGAGGTGGAGTGAGGGAGAGGCGTTGCCCCGCGCGGGGATCTTGCCATCACATCGTTCCAAGGGGAGGCCGCCATGAACATCCAGGATGTGCGGACTGTTGGGGTGGTCGGCTGTGGCCTGATGGGCTCGGGGATCGCGGAGGTGTGCGCCCGCGCCGGCTTCCAGGTGATCGTCCGCGAGGTCAACGAGGAGCTCCTGCGCAAGGGGCTGGACCGCATCCGGGCGTCCATGGCGAAGGCGGTGGAGCGGGGGAAGCTGGCCGCCTCGGAGATGGAGGCGGCCTGGGGGCGCATCCGGGGCACGTTGAACATGGAGGATTTCGCGGCCTGCGATCTGGTCATCGAGGCGGTGGTGGAGGAGATGAAGGTCAAAAAGGCGGTCTTTGCGGAGCTCGACCGGATCTGCCCGCCCCACGCCGTCCTGGCCAGCAACACGTCCTCCCTCTCCATCACGGAGTTGGGGAGCGTCACCCGGCGCCCGGAGAAGGTGATCGGCTTCCACTTCTTCAACCCGGCCCCTGTGATGCCTCTCCTCGAGATCGTGGTGGGGCTGCAGACGGCGGAGGAAACCGTGGCCCTGGGCCGGGCCCTGGCGGAGCGCCTGAACAAAACGGTGGTCGTCTCCAAGGACCGCCCCGGCTTCATCGTGAACCGCCTGTTGATCCCCTACCTCCTGGACGCGATCCGGTTGCTGGAGGAAGGGGTGGCGACGATGGAGGATATTGATACCGCCATGCGGCTGGGCCTGAACCACCCGATGGGGCCTTTCACGCTGATGGATTTCGTGGGGCTGGACACGATGTTGTTGATCGCCGACGCGATGTTCGAGGAGTTCAAGGATCCGCGCTATGCTGCCCCGCCATTGCTGCGGCGCATGGTCGCCGCCGGGTGGCTGGGCCGCAAGAGCGGGCGGGGGTTCTACACCTATTGAAAGGGCCCGTCCGCCGGATAGGGCGTAGAGGTGCCTGTTCATCCTCTCAGAGGGAGGGAACGATGCCTTCGGAGGTGGAGACTCTGGCGCAGATCGGGTTAAACTTCGCGCTGTCGGAAGAGCATCGCATGTTCCAGCAGGTGGTGCGGGAGTTCGCCCAGCGGGAGATCGCCCCGGTGGCCGCCCACTACGATGCCACCGGCGAGTTCCCCTGGGAGACCATCCGCAAGATGGCGGCCATGGGGCTGATGGGCATCGAGGTCCCGGAGGAATACGGCGGCCAGGGGCTGGACGCCATCGCCTCGGCGCTGGCGATGATCGAGATCGCGAAGGCCGACGCCGCCCACAGCACGGTGATGAGCGTCAACAACACCCTGTTCTGCTTCCCCATCCTCACCTTCGGGACCGAGGAACAGAAGCGCCGATACGTGGCCCCGGTGGCGAGCGGGCAGGCGATCGGCGCCTACGCCCTCACCGAGCCCCAGTCGGGATCGGACGCCGCCGGCATGCGCACCCGGGCGGTGCGCAAGGGGGATGTCTACGTCCTCAACGGCCGCAAGTCCTGGATCACCAACGGCCCGGTGGCCGATTACATCATCGTCTTCGCCGTGACGGACCCCGAGAAGAAGCACCACGGCATCAGCGCTTTCATCGTCGAGACCAACCGCCCGGGCTTCAGCCGGGGCAAGAAGGAGGAGAAGCTGGGGATCCGGGCCAGCGCGACCTGCGAGATCTTCCTGGACCATTACGAGTGCCCGGCCGAGAACCGCCTGGGGGAGGAGGGGGAGGGCTTCAAGATCGCCATGGCCACCCTGGACGCGGGGCGGGTGGGGATCGCGGCCCAAGCCGTGGGGATCGCCGAGGCGGCCTATGAGGCGGCCCTGGCCTGGGCCCGGCAGCGCGAGGCCTTCGGCCGCAAGATCGGGGAGTTCCAGGCCATCCAGTGGAAGCTGGCGGATATGCGGGTGAAGCTGGAGGCGGCCCGGCTGCTCACCCTGCAGGCGGCCTGGAAGCGGGAGCGGGCCAAGCGCACTGGCGAGCGCTACACCCTCGAGGCGGCGATGGCCAAGCTGTTCGCCAGCGAGGCCGCTCAATGGATCACCTATGAGGCCATCCAGATCCACGGGGGGATGGGCTACAGCCGCGAGCTGCCGGTGGAGCGTTACTTCCGCGATGCCCGCATCACGACGATCTACGAGGGCACCAGCGAGATCCAACGCCTCGTCATCGCCCGCCACATCTTGGGGTTGAAGACCAGCGTTTAGCGGGCGAGATCCGATCCTCTCGCGCGAGGTCTCCCGATGAAGGCCATCGTCTTCTATCGGCACGGCGATCCGGAGGTCCTGGAGGCGGCGGAGCTGCCCACGCCCCACCCGGGGCCGGGCGAGGTGCGGGTGCGGGTGCGCGCCTGCGCGATGAACCACCTGGACCTGTGGGTGCGGCGGGGGATCGCGGCGCTGCGCCTGGAGATGCCCCACATCCTGGGCTCCGACATCGCGGGGGTGGTGGACGAGGTGGGGCCGGAGGTCTCGGGGGTCGAGGTGGGCGATCGGGTGGTGGTCAACGCGATGCTGAGCTGCGGGCGGTGCGAGTTCTGCCTGCGGGGGGAGGACAACCGCTGCCGCCGGGGGGGCATCCTGGGCGAGCACGTCCGGGGGGGATATGCGGAATACGTGGTGGTGCCCGCCCGCAACGTGTTGAAGCTGCCCGATGGCTTCCCCTTTGAGGAGGCGGCTGCTGCCTCCCTGGTCTTCCTCACTGCGTGGCACATGCTGATCCCCCGGGGGAATCTGCGCCCGGGGGAGGATGTCCTGATCGTCGGGGCGGGGGGCGGGGTGAACACGGCCGCCCTCCAGATCGCCAAGCTGGCGGGGGCGCGGGTGATCGTCGTCGCCTCCAACGCCGAGAAGGCGGCGCGGGCCCGCGCCCTGGGGGCCGACCACGTCATTGACCGCTCCCAGGAGCCGGATTGGTCCCGCGCGGTCTGGCAGTGGACGGGGAAGCGGGGGGTGGATGTGGTGGTGGACAACGTGGGGCAGGCGACCTGGATGCAAAGCATCCGGGCGCTGCGCCCGGGCGGGCGGTTGCTGGTGGTGGGGGCGACCTCGGGCCCGAACCCTGAGGACTTCGACATCCGCTATGTCTTCTCCCGGCAGATCAGCATCCTGGGGTCCACGATGGGGACTCAGGATGACTTCCGCACGGTGATGGGGCTGATCTTCGCCGGCCGGCTGCGGCCGGTGATCGACCGGATCCTGCCCCTGACGGCGGAAGGGGCCCGCGAGGGCCACCGCCTGCTGGAATCGGGGACGGTGTTCGGGAAGATCGTCTTTCAGGTCGACGCCATCCAATGAGCCGATGGCGGCGCCTCGCGGGCGCCCTTTGGTTGCTATATTTCGCCCTGCGCAACGCGGTGCGCGCCGGATACTATCTGGCGGCGATCCCCCCGGAATGGGCGCAGGCAGGCCTCCATGGCCCGTGGACCTACCTGGGGATCGTGGCGTTGATCTGGGCGGCGATCTTCGGCAGGGCCGTTGCCCTCTGGTGGCGGGGAGGACCCCGGGCGGCGGGTTGGATCGTGGGGACGATGGCCCTGTATCAGATCCATGTCTGGATCCACCGCCTGGCCCTGATGGCCAGCCCCTTCATCGCCCAGAGTCACGGCTTCGCGCTCCTCATCAGCGGCCTCACCCTGGCGGCGACGGTGTGGCTGGCCGGTGCCTGGCCTCGCCTCCCATCCCGGCGGACCGTCCACGGGCGCCGCTCCTGATGCGCGGCGGCGCGGGCCCCGCCCCTCCGCGATCCCTCTTCGCCGGGGGAACGCCCATCCCGGGGTCACCCGGCGAACACCTCCTCGATCCGATCCAGGGCCCAGTCCAGGTCCTCCCGCGAGATCACCAGCGGCGGGGCAAACCGCAGGATATGCTCGTGGGTGTCTTTCACCAGGACACCCCGCGCCTTCAGTGCTTCGCAAAAGCGCCGGGCCCCCCCGGCCTCCGGGTGAAGTTCGATGCCGATCAGCAAGCCCCGCCCGCGGACTTCCTTAATGTAAGGGCTCCGGATCGCCTGCAGGCGCTGGAGGGCGTGTTCGCCCAGGATCTGTGCCCGCTCCGACAGGTTCTCCTCCACGATCACTCGCAGGGCCTCGCGGGCCACGGCGGCGGCCAGCGGGTTGCCCCCGAAGGTGCTCCCGTGATCGCCCGGTCGGAACACCCCCAGGATGTCCCGCCGGGAGACCACCGCGGAAACGGGCAACACGCCGCCTCCCAGGGCCTTGCCCAGGATCACCACATCGGGCTGGACTCCCTCCCACCATGAGGCCAGGAGCTTGCCGGTGCGCCCGAGCCCCGTCTGGATCTCATCGGCGATGAAGAGGACATTGTGCCGGCGGCAGATCTCGGCCGCCTGGGCCAGATACCCCGGCGGGGGCACGCGGACGCCCCCCTCGCCCTGAATGGGTTCGACCAGGAACGCGACGGTGCGGGGGGTGATCGCCCGTTCCAGGGCTTCCACATCCCCATAAGGGATGATCACGAAGCCCGGCGTGTAGGGGCCGAAGTCCTCGCGATACTGGGGCACCGTGGAGAAGCTGATGATCGTGATGGTCCGGCCGTGGAAGTTCCCCTCGCACACGATGATCTCCGCCTGATCCCGGGGGACGCCTTTCACCCGATAGCCCCACTTGCGGGCCGTCTTGATCGCTGTCTCCACCGCCTCTGCCCCGGTGTTCATCGGCAGGGCCATCTCATAGCCCAGCAGCTCGCACAGTTCTTTCAGGAAGGGGCCGAGCTGATCGTTCCGGAAGGCCCGCGAGGTGAGCGTCACCCGCTGGGCCTGCTCCATCAGAGCCCGGATGATCCGGGGATGCCGGTGGCCCTGGTTGAGGGCAGAATAGCCGCCCAGGGCGTCAAGATAGCGGCGGCCTTCGACGTCGTAGACCCATGCCCCCTCTGCCCATGCGATGACCACATCAATGGGCTGGTAGTTGGGAGCGCTGTAGGTGTCCTCCAGCTCGATGTAATCGGCGGAACGAAGAGCAGTTGGTGTGGACATCGTAGCCTCCTGGGAGAGTCAGGCGTTCCTTCACCGGCAGTCTCCCCACTCCCGCTCGGCGCCGCGAAGCGGTGTGGAGAGGAGGCGATCATGGGGTTCCCCCATTCGCGCTCGGGGCCGGGATGGGCGTGGGCTCGCTCGCCGAAACCCGCATGGCCTGTGCGAGGGCTTGTTGCACCAGCTCCTCCATCCTCACCCGCGCCTCGATCTCCCGCACCGTCGCCACATCGGGTCGGGTGATCACTTTGGGGGGCATCAGGAACTGACAGCAGTCCTCCCCCGGCATGATCGAGAGGGCGTAGGTCCCGATCGCCCGCGCCCAATCGGTGATCTCCACCTTATCCAGCCCGATAAGGGGCCGCAGGATCGGCATGGCGGCGGCGTCCTCGATCGCCGTCAGGCTCTCCAGCGTTTGCGAGGCCACCTGCCCCAGGGAGTCCCCGGTCACCAGGGCCAGCCCCCCTTCCTGCCGGGTGAGGGCCTCCGCCACCCGCACCATGAGCCGCCGGTAGAGGATCAGGCGGTAGGGGGCGGGGGCGGCCAGGACGATGGCGCGCTGGGGCTCCCCGATGGGCACCACATACAGCCAGGGGCTCATCCCGTAGGCGCGCATGTGGCGGACGATGGCCATGGCCTTGGCCTCCGAGGCCGCCCAGTCCCCGAAGGGCCCGCTGTGGAAATGGATGGGGATCACCTCGCAGCCCCGCTTCAGCATGAAGTAGCCCGCCACCGGGGAATCAATGCCGCCGGAGAGCAACAGCCCCACCCGGCCGCTCACGCCCACGGGGAGCCCGCCGGGGCCCCGGTGTCGGGCGAAGTAAACCAGGGCGGTGTTGCTGGCGATCTCAATATAGGCGACCCACGCGGGCTCCGACAGGTTCACCCGCCAGCCGGTCTGGCGCTGGACGGCTGCCCCGATGTGCCGTTCGATCTCCTGGGAGGTGAAAGGGAACGATTTGTCCGCCCGGGAGACGCGGATGCAGAACGAGGGGACCGGATTGGAGGGGAGATGGCGCAAGACGATCTCGGTCAGGACGTTCAGGTCCTTGGCGGCGGGGATGGCCGGGGCGAAGTAGGCGATGCCGAACACGGTGCGCAGCCGCTCGACCCAGGCCGCCTCGGGGACCGGCCGCGGGAGCCGGATCAGGAACCGCCCGGGGAGGCGCTCGACGAAGGCTGGCCCGATATCCTGGAGCCGCTCTTCGATGCGCCGGGCGAGGGTGCGCTCGAAGAAGCCTCGGTTGTGGCCCTTCAGCCCGATCTCCGCGTAATGGACCACAGCGTATCGGCTCTCCATATCCGCTCCCGCTCTTCCTGCTGAGTGGATGCGGTGGGGCGTTGGGGGGGCCTCGAGGGCCCCCATTCGACCCTTCGCCCCATCCTCCGCAAGGGAAACGGGGCGCTCTCCCAGCGCCCCGTCTGCCCTCGGCATGGGCGAGGCAGGACTCGAACCTGCGACCCTCCGCTTGTAAGGCGGATGCTCTCACCCCTGAGCTACTCGCCCGTTTTGCCTGTGGGCCGCATGGCCGGCTGGACGTTGAAGCGGTTCATCGCCGCCTCCAGCCCTTCTTCGATGAACGCGCGGATGGCCTGGATGGCCCGATGGAGCACCCCTTCCAGGATCTCCTCCTCGTCCGGTCGGAAGTCCTGGAGCACGTAATCTGCCGGGTTCATATGGCCGGGGGGGCGCCCGATGCCGACCCGCAGCCGGGGGAACTCCGTCGTCCCCAGGGCCTGGACGATGGACTTCATCCCGTTGTGGCCGCCAGGGCTGCCCCGGGGGCGCAGCCGGATCGCCCCCAGAGGCAGATCCATATCGTCGTAGACCACGAGCAGGCGGTCCAAGGGCACCCGGTAATGGGAGACCAGGGGGCGCACCGAGCGCCCGCTCAGGTTCATGAAGGTCTGGGGCTTCGCCAGGATCACCCGCTGGCCGGCCATGCGCCCCTCGGCGATCAGGGCCTGGTGCAGGATCCGCCGGAAGGCCATCTGATGGGCCTGGGCGAACCCATCGAGCACCCGGAACCCGACGTTGTGGCGGTTCCGGGCATACTCCGGGCCCGGGTTCCCCAGGCCCACGATCAGCACCGGAGGCCCCTCCAGGGCGTTGGCCCCGTCGTCTTCCCCTGGCCCGGGCTCGGGGCGAAGCGCCCGCAGGATGCGCTCCAGGCGCTCCAGCGTGTCTTCATAGTGCAGCGTCACCGGCCTTCCTCCGGCAATGCGGTCGGGGGCGGCCTCACTGGGCCCGCACCAGGATCGGCGCCCCGCGCCACAGGGATTCCAGGTCGTAATAGCGGCGCTGGGGGGGCGCGAAGATGTGGACGATGATGTCGCCGTAATCCATCAGCACCCAGCCCGAGGCCGGGTCGCCCTCCACCCGTGCGGGATCCACCCGATACCCCTGCGCGGTGGCCTCCGAGATGCCTTCCACGATCGCTTTCAGTTGCCGCTCCGAGGTCCCCGTGCAGATGATGAAGTAATCCGCGAAAGTGGCACGGGTCCGGATGTCCATCAACACCACATCCATCCCCTTCTTGTCGAGGATGGCGTCCACGATCCGACGGGCCAGATCCAGCGTGTTCAGGGATCCACCTCCGGATGAAGCGTTCGAGAGGGCCCCGGGACGGGATCGAAGGAGGTGCATGGCTTTGGGGCCCCTTTTCATTCTATCACGCGGCCACGCGGCGGATGGCCCTCCCAGCGGGGGCGGAGGGGCCCATCCTCCCCGTTTCCCGCTCCCGCGCTCCGCTCCCGGCCGCTTGGAGGGAGTCCCCTCCTATGGTATAAGACCGTTGGTATAAGACCGTTGCGGGAGAGCTCTGCGAGGAGGCGCTCCGCGCATGCGGATCACGGTGCTGGGGAGCGGCGGGCTGGGCGGGTATTTCGGGGCGCTGCTGGCCCGGGCGGGCCACGAGGTCACCTTCATCGCCCGGGGGGCACACCTCGAGGCGATGCGCGCCCGCGGGCTGCAGGTGAAGAGCGTCCATGGGGATTTCCACCTGCATCCGGTGCGCGCCACAGATCGGCCGGAGGACGCCCCACCGGCCGATCTGGTGCTCTGCGCGGTGAAAACCTACCACATCCCGGCGACGGTCGGGATGCTGCCCCAACTCCTCGGGCCGGAGGGGGTGGTGCTGACCGCGCAGAACGGCGTGGAGGCACCGGACCAGGTCGCGGTGGTGGTGGGGGTGGAGCGTGTGCTGGCCGGCGCCGTCTGGGTGGTCTCTCAGGTGGAGGCTCCAGGGATCATCCGCCAAGAGAGCGCCTTCCGGCGTATTGTAGTGGGGGAGCTGGATGGCCGGCTCACCCTGCGTGCCCAGGCGGTCGCCCGCGTCTTCGCCGAGGCGGGCGCGGAGGCGGAGGCGACGGCCGAGATCCGGAAGGTGCTGTGGACCAAGTTCCTGTTCATCGCCGCCATCGGCGGGGTGGGCAGCGTGACGCGCCTCCCCGTCGGGGCGTGGCGGGAGGTCCCCGAGACCCGCGCGCTGCTCGAGCAGGCCATGCGGGAGATCGAGGCGGTCGCCCGGGCGGAGGGCGTGGACCTGGATCCCGATGTGGTCCCGCGGACGATGGCGTTCGTGGATGGTCTGGCCCCGACGGCGACCGCTTCGATGCAGCGGGATGTGGAGGCGGGCCGCCCCCTGGAGATCGAGGCGATGAGCGGGGCGGTGGTCCGGATCGGAGGGCGACGCGGGATCCCCACGCCAGCCCACGCCTTCCTCTACGCGGCGTTGAAGCCGATTCACCTTCAGGCGTTGCGGAATGCGGGGAGCTCCTGAACCCCTCCGGGGAGGGCTGTGGCGAACCCTCGATCGGCGGATGGGATCCTGGGGCGGTGATGAAATGGTTCATGGCGCATCGTGCGCATGAGGGGTTGACATGCTCGCGATCGGAGGTTCAGCCATGGAACGCGAACGTCTCCAAAGGCGGATCCGCTATCTGCTTGCGTTCTTCATCGCCTCGCTCATCATCAGCGGGCTGACGGCGGTGCCGCTCCGATGGGAGGCCGAGATCCTCCACCACGCCATCGGCGAGGGGACCTGGATGGAGCGCGTATGGGCGCCGATGGCGCGTTGGATCTCGCTCGTCTACCGCGGGCTGACGGAGATATCGCAAAAGTATCCGTTCATGTTCTATGGGACCGATTGGCTGGCATTCGCGCACATCGTCATCGCGGTGGCGTTCCTGGGGCCGTGGCGAGACCCGGTGAGGAATCGGTGGGTGATCGAATTCGGTATGATCGCATGCGTGATGGTGATACCGACGGCGATGATCTTCGGGCAGATTCGCGGGATTCCGTTTTTCTGGAGGCTATTGGATTGCTCATTTGGGGTATTCGGCATCCTCCCGTTGTGGCTGGCGCGGCGCTACATCCAGCGATTGAGTGCGCTGGAGAGTTTCCAGGTTTGTCGTGCCGCCTGACCTGCGGCTGCACCCGATGCCCTACTGCGCTTCCGGCGAACGCCCCCTTCGCTTGCGCTGCTGAAGCGCCAGCCGTTGGGCAGACTTCATGAAGGAGATGAGCCGATGGGATCGCATCGGGGATTCCCAGGGTGGGGCCGCGTGTTCCTTATGTCTTGTGGCGTCCTGCCCAGCCCTTTACCGACGGCTTTGCCGACAGCCCGTGCTGGCTCCCACCAGCACGCCTACGCGCAGAACACAACCCCCAAGTGCCACGTCCGCCGTTACTCCAACATGTACACACATTCACACCGACATCGACTGCAACTCCAACGGCGTGTGGCGAGAATCCCCCGCCAGATGCCCAGCCGTATCTCAAGAATCCAAGTTTCGAGGGGACGATTGTAGACAAGAAAGGAACTCATGAAGTGATCGAGGAGATGCCGTCTCTTGTTCAAGTCGTCGGTCCGGAAGGACCCATCCATCCATACCATGGAAACCGGATGCTCAAGGTGGACGCACGACTCAGGCTGAAAAGTTCGGTGCGGCAATATTATTCCCAGCCCGTCTCCGGGGGCCGCTTGATTCGAGAACTCGCCGTGTATCCTTTCCAAGGAGAGTATGTGCAGCAAATCGAAATCCGCGGCCGGCCCGACTTCAGGGAGGTCGAGGGCAATGAGATGTTTCATCTGTGCTGAACGGATGAGGGGCTCCTCTTGCGCGTTCGCACGGGCAGTCCGGATTTCAAAGGTCAATCGGGGTTTTATAAGGTTTTCCCACCCCTGCCCCGCGACCGCTGGAGTTTCATCCGTATTACACTGGAGAGGACGGAACCGACGAAGGATCGCGAGGGCAGAACGATCTCCCAGTGGAAATTGGTCGTCGAGGTGAACGGCGACACGCTCTTCGACAGCGACCGAGAGAAAGTCTGCGCGCAATACATCCGGAGTGCCGAGTTTGTCTTCATCGGCGATGAAACGATGTCGGGTGTGACGAAGAAACTGAACCCATCCGGTACGGGCGATGGCATTGGCATCGTGTATTACGACGCGGTGAGGGCATGTCACTGAACAGCACGAACGCATGGGTAAGCGTTCGTGCTGCTGCCCAACGAGCGCGTCTAGCCGACCGCTTCGCTCGCCGCGCTCGCTTCGCGGGGGCTGACGCATAGCCTACTTAGCACTGTTATATGGAGATGTCGTATGCGCAAGAACCTCATATTTATCATTATATCCTTTGTGTTTGTTATCCTGTGGCGGTATTCCTTCTCATACAGTTCATTCATTACGGCCAGGAGCATAACAATCCTCCAGTAGTAGCCGAGCCTCAATGGGATAGCCCTCGGACAAGGGAGCTTTTCATACGTGCCTGTGGTGATTGCCATAGTAACGAAACGGACTGGCCGTGGTATAGCAACATTGCGTCCATTTCATGGCTCATCCAGCGCGATGTTGAAAAAGGTCGTGCCGTTTTCAACGTGTCAGAATGGGGGGCGTGGAGAGAACGAAGGGGAAGATGCCGTAGAAACTGTTCAAGAAGGCTCGATGCCACCTTTTATTTACACAATCATGCGACCTTCACGGAGGTTATCCGCTGCAGAGAAACAGGAACTTATTCGAGGCTTGGCGGCCACTTTTGGAGCTGAAGGTGAGGGCGAAGGCGAGCATGAAGAAGGGAAGAAGGAGAAGAAGAAGGAGAAGAGGGACATGAAGAACATGAAGGCAAGGGAGATAACGACTAAGCCAATAGTGTTCGAACAGCCAAGCGGGCTAACCCGCGCTTGTACCTGACGCCGCTCCGCTTGCGCGTAAGTCAAGCGGTAGCCATGGGCCTTCGAGATCGGCCAGGGGGTCGGATGGACAATGTGCCACCGCACCGGTTCGCTTTCCCAGCCCACTGTCCCCACGATCGGCGGACGATCGTTGGCCTAAGTTCCATTGTTCCGCTGCTTGTTCTCAGGCACCGAGCATGAGGAGATGCGGACAGGAGGTTATCCTCGATGAGCCAGTTTAAGATGGACGACCGGATTCGGGCCCGGATGCTGAGGCTTCTTGAGGAGTGGGATCTGGAGACCAGCGACCTGCTCACCGAGGAGGGCAACAGGGAATACCGCTCGTTGCTTTATGCCGCCTTCGCCAGCCACGACGAGGATTGGCTTGCGGATCGGCTGGTGGCCTATCTCAGGAAAGAACGCTTCCAGACCGAGGAGGAGTTGAGGGCCATGGCCCGTGAGCGAGCCCGGAGGGCGTTCGAGGCGTTCCTGATGGTGGCGAAGGTTGATCTCCTGCTTGAGGAGGGCAAAATCTCCATTCCTGCTCCCAGGCCGGACGACGCCTTCCGGTTTGATCCCGAAAAGGATGATATCCAATCGTTTCTCGAATCCCTCAATCCGCCCCCACCTTATCGGACATGGGTCGCCCATTGGTGCAGGGCGCTGATGGCCTGCCGCGCAAAGGGGGGCAAGGGGTCGCTGCGCATCGAGAAGCCAGCCCGCCCGGAAGATGTGGCCGAAGTGGAGCGCCAGCTTGGGCGGGAGCTTCCGGCCAGCCTGCAGAGGACCTTCCTGGAGTTCTCCGCTGGCTTCGAATTCGGATGGTCCTTGCCTGACGAGCCGCTTCCTCCGTTCCACATTCATCGCGGTGGGTTTTGCATCCGCCTCGACTGGCTTGCCGATCTCGAGAAGGAGCGGAAGGATTGGGTTGAGGCCGTGTTTTCCGATCCCGGGGACCCCTACCACTCGGCCTGGCACAACAAACTGGCGGTCATCAGCGTAAACAATGGAGACTTGATCGGGATAGATCTGGGAAGCGCCGACGGCTGCGTGGTCTACATGACCCACGACGGCGGTGAGGATATGCAGGGGATGGTGCTGGGGATGAATTTCGATGATTTCATGGAACGCTGGAGCAGGTTGGGCTGCGTTGGCCCGGACGGCTGGTACCTGGAGCATTTCGTCGAGGGGGCCGACGGTATCAACCCCCTCGGTGATAACGCAAACGCATGGCGGAGGTGGTTTGGTTTGGAGTAACTGAACTACCCAACTTGCGTGTCCGTTTGACGGTGTCCCTCTGTGCTTTTGTCTGCTCGCAGGTCGAGCAAGGGCAGGGATACCACGCCCTCGGCGTTTTCCTGATCCCTGGGGCAAGTAGGCCATCCACCCGGGTTGTCCGGCCCGCAAGGGCGGGGCCTGTTGTGGTCGTGAGGTGTTTCCCTGCTCCCTGAGGGCGGGCTGGCCGAAGGGCGAAGTCGGCTGGCCCGCGGTGGGCGGGCCTGGCGTGGCTGTGGATGGTCAGCGGGTGTTCAGGCTCAAGAATGAGAAGGTTCGGTTGGTCGCCCAACCCCTCCCTCCAGCCGACTGCTCCCTCGCTCGCTTCGCTCACTCGGTCGCAGCGGCTGAGCTCTGCCGTTAGGCCTCTACGTCTCCGTCCAGTTCTGGTCCTGGTGGGCACGGGTATAAGCAACAATGGAGGTATGAGATGAAACGCTTACTGAGTATCCCAGAGGCTTGCTGGGCTTACTGATGCTGGGAGCACTGGTAGTGGCTCTGGTCTTGACTTTTGGCGAGTTGCCAAGGGAAGCAAAGCCGACATCTCAGGCTTTTCAGTCGCCCATCGAGACGCCGACACTGCCACCATACCCACCTCCAGGAACACCTACGCCACCCGGTCCACCGGCCACGCCCACCGTGGTCCCGACCCCGGTACCCCGGTGCACCTTTGTGGCTCGCCCGGTCCCGGCTGAGCCTGGGCCACCGCTGGAAGCGTACCAGTTCTCCGAACCTTGGGTTGTGCTGACGCACACATCGGCTATTGGCATCGCCGGGTGGTTGTCGGACGGCCAGCATCTGCTCCTCACCCGCTTGATTCCTGACCAACCCAGGGAGTACATCGAGGTCTTCAACCCCCATACTGGTGAACTCCAGCGCTACGGAGAACGGCACGGTTTACCTGGCAAGCCGGTGTGGTTAGGGGTTCACCAGGCCGTCGCCTTTTCCGATGTTTCACCTGATAATCAGGTGGTGTTGCGCATCAGTCGAGGCGAGGCGGCTGTAGAGACGCCGGTTGCCGGCCTGGCGGCTTCCTTCCTGGCCGTCAGCCCTGACGGCCGGCAGGTGGTCTTTTTCACTCATGCTGCACCGAACTGGCCTGAGACCTTGGATCCGGTCCAACCCCAACGGGCTACCCTCCCGATGACCTTGCCGCAGACGTCGTATCGGATCAGCTGGCATCCGCAAGGACACCAGATCGCATTCTACAATGAGACGGGCTTCTATCTGGCCGACTTGCCTTCGGGGCGCATCTGTGAGGTGGATCTCGGTTTCGAAGAGAGTGAGGCACGATATGGTAAGCGCTGGACATTTCATGCGCAGTGGAGTCCTAATGGACGTTATCTGGCTGCGTTGACTACTATTGGAAACCCTCCTGTTCATTTCATCGACCTCACATTGATAGACACAAGTGCTGGAGAGCGACGCCACTTCGATCTTGGACTTCAATACCTGTATGCTATCGCTTGGGCTCCCAATAGTCATGATCTCTTGGTTGTCGCAGAGAGCGGTACTAATGATAGCGGGCTGGTGCTTCACGGTCTATATGTGGTCAATGCTGCCACAGGTGATGTAAGGCAGATGCTGGCCGATTACCAGTTTGTCGGTACTGGCGCCTGGGGGATTGCATGGTCGCCGACCGGCCAAGCGATCGCACTAGCCTGCCCAGTGGTTGCACCAAAAGAACACCTGATGACCGAAGGTCGGCTCTGCATTGTCTCGGTGGAGGTCAGGCGATGAAAGCTCTAGGAAAACCTGCTTTGCGACGATCAACCCTGGACTGGATTCTGAGGTTCGCAGGGGTTCTCCTCATTCTGCTGATAGTTTTACTCCGCTCAGCAACTGCTGCGCCTGTATTCTCGTTCACGCCACCAAGTTCAATCACTGTGCGCATGTTCAGGCTGATCTACCCGGGTGGGGGAAGTACCTATGTCCTTTGTTCCTCTAACGACACATCATATGGCTGCACAGCCTTCGTTGGTGATTCCAGTCATGCCTACCCCTATGGTACGAATCCTGCTACCATCTCCATCGAGACTGACTA
>FWWL01005207.1_pt1 | contig 20610 bp, 20 predicted proteins | sample 2228331 | NCBI WGS metagenome assembly FWWL01 (sample SAMEA103939775, study PRJEB20133) | metagenome | reverse complement strand
TGCTGGTGGAACCACCGAAGTTTGGTTCCCTCTGGATATCGTGCCACCCAAGAATCCTGTTCTTTGGGGTTACTATCCGCTCTACTTCTATCTGGTTCCTGATACGAATCACAGTATCATCTTTCCATCCAATGAAGCGTACACCTCGATCTTTTGGTTGTTCCAGCCATGAAGACGGCTTACGATGCAGGTTTAGGGAGAATCACTTCATTCTCCCTAAAAACAACCAAACTGATGAGGAGGGTCAAATGATGATGCAGAGACACAATCGATTGGTGGTTGGCTTTAGCGTGGCGCTGGCTCTACAGAGCAGCGTGCTGTTTGCTCAGCTCAAATCCGACACGCCGTCTGTCAACGCTCCTGAAAATGTCATTACGGTTCAGGAGCAAAACGCGCCTGATCTGAATCTCACATGGCAGTTAGTTCCTCGTCCGCCAATTCGATTCACCCCGTTCGATATGATTGACCCGTCCACAGGCAAGCCTGTCAAACCTGACGACCTCATCGAGGTCGATGGAGTAAAGGTAAAAGCTGGTGATTTTTATCGCCAGCTGAACGAGATGGAACGGTGGCTGAACGCGCATGGCTACTCCCTACGCACCGATACGCAGTTCGAATATTTCTCTCCAGAGCTGGAAGCCCAGATGGCCGATGCTGAGCGACGCCTGCGCGAGCTGGAGGCTCAGATGCCACTTGCGGGTGAACCAGGAGATAGCGGTGGCGATTTTGCTCCCGCTGCGTGTTGGAGCGATTCGCGCTCCTTTGACACGGGCTGGCATGGCCCCGATCTCTTTGGCGTTCGCTTCTTCGGCGATGGCACATTTCAGGCGTGCTTTCCGACCCCCGGCACCTCTGACCCAATTTCGGGTAGAGTCACTGGTCAGGCGGTGATATCAGGGCGCTTAGCCAACATTCAGAAAGACATCGCTCAAGTGGTAGGTGGTGCTTCTGGGCAATTGGACTTTGAAATTAACCCAGGCTTCCCTATCCCTAGGGCTCGCTTAGACTACAGCTATTTCTTGGGGTTTCGAGTCTTTGGTAACCAGATATGGGGAGCCAGTGGCTCTGGTTCCATCCGCTCAGATCAAGGGCAGCTCCGCTATCAGAGGCAGTGGAATGAATCCATCGCGACGCTCGATTGGACAAGTCCAACTATTCCTATCGGGTGTGTGAGCCTGCTTGGTATCACGGTCTGTCTGAATGGTCAAGTCGGTGTTAACGGAGGGCTTTATCTGTCCGCAGGTGTAGACATCCAACCTTCCACGCAAGTGGCTACCCTGACTCCCTCCGCATATACAACGGGCTGGGCTGCTGCTTGGCTCAGTGCAGGTGTAGGCTTCATATGGGTAGAAGCAGGAGTGCAAGGCTACCTGGATTTCCTGCAGGGGAGCTTGCAAGCCACTGCCTTAGGCAACTTCGCAAGCACGGCAAACTGCCTCTTTTACAACTTCAATGCTCGGCTGGATGCCAATCTGACTGCGCTCAGTGGCCGCTTGGAGGCTTTTGTCCGCGGCTGTATCAGGGTGCTTTGGTGGAAGAAATGCGCCGAAGCACGCCTCCGACTCTTCTCCTGGGATGGAATCAGGTGGAACCAAACCCTCGGCAGCTACTCGAATAGCTACTTAATAGGCTGCTGGTAATATCCTTCCCCCTGGGGGAGCTGGCTCCCCCAGGGGGTAACAACTTATAAGTGGACTTGCTATGTTGAAACAACGAGCGCTTCTTTGGATTGTTTGGGTGGGTATGTTAAGCCACTTCCATGCGTTGGGACACACCGAGATACCCGCCTTGCAACTCGTGTATGAGGTCAAAGGGCAATCGAGTTCCCAACTATGGACAGGAGCTTTCAAAACGCCAAGAGAGCAACAATCTCCCACCCGTTTTTCCCAGCGCTACCAGTACAAGGTAGCGTTGAGCTACCTATATCGGCAAGATGGGTCCCTAATTCTCCGTGCAGAGTGGTCGTCATGGCGCGTGGATGGCGCGGTTCCCAATGAGCTTCAAGCCATTTTGGACCAAGTGATGCGTCTTTCTCCAACCTATGTGCGGTGCGATGCTCAAGGACATATAGGATTTGCAAATCCGTTAGCCACTGAAGGATGGAAGCGGCAGGCAATCGGCAGTATTCTCTGGCCATTTCAGTTTGTACGCTCCGATAGAGCAGCGAATGAATGGCGTGTACGCGAAAACCACTATAGCGCCCCTGTAGTCTGTCGATACCGTCTCATCAAATCTGAGAAAAACTTAAAATTTTATAATAAAGTAATAGAAAATACTATATTATCTGAAAATGAAAAGCAAATAGGTATAAATCATCAAATTATTGGATATTTGCAATATTGTATAGATTCACAAGGTATATTGCTCTCTGTTCGAGGGACGTTGAAGGAGCGCTTTACTCTAAAAGGTATCCCAACTTCTTCTAATGAGGTTCGTATTCAGATTAATCTTCTGAGAAAGAATTCTATACCACGACAACAGTTAGCTAAATGGGCAGAAGAGGCTCAAGTTACCCTAAAACAGGCAAAGTTCTACGCTCTCTATACACCGCTTTTAGAGGAAGAACAGGCACGGTTGCGTGCCCAAGCGCTGCTGGGAACTACATCTGTTCAACAACTGCTTCAGGAACTGGATGCATGTATTCAGCATCTCCCCGAATCGCCTCAAGAGCGTTGGCGAATACTTACTCCACTCTCCTTGAAGCTTGAAGCGGCCTTGGTGCTTTACCCAGAAACAGTGCTACCCGCTTTCCGAGAGCGGCTTAATCGCATCAAAGAGCCAAATGACATCTTTTTGATGATGCTGGGCGTCCTTTGTGCATCGACGCGTGAAGATGCCCAGAAGCTTCTCCTCGATCAGGTTCAGCATGCAACTTCACGAGAGAAGCAACTATTAGTCGCACGCCAAATTGCTCAAATAAAAACTCCACATTTAAATCTTATTGAATCTATACTTAAAATTATTAATCTCATTCAAGATAATGAAGTTCGTAAAAATTTGCAAATATCAATTAGCATATTGATAAATAAAATCGAAAATAAATACAAATCTATTGAACAATTTGCCAATTGGGTTGCCCAAAACCTGCAATATGCAATAGAAAAGGGTACGGATACCGAGCAGATCCACTGGCTTACCGTTGCAGGTAATTTAGGACATCCCGCAACCTTGGCACTTACTGAACATTTAGCCCGTACAGGAGTGCTTCATGTGCGATTAACCGCCATCGATGCACTTCGCTCTCAAGATTGTGCAAAGGTAACTCTTATTTTAGATAAACTTTATTCTGTAGAACCCTCCGCACAGGTACGCCAACGCATGGTTCAAATCCTTGCAGATTGCTGGCATCAGGATGTGGCACGCAAACTCATCGAGCGTGCTGCTTTTAGCGACCCTGACACCAGCGTCCGTAAAGCTTGCATCTCAGCGTTGTCCAACTTAGCATCACGCCATACAGACGCACTCGATCTGCTTGTTCGAATTGCCGAATCGAACTCGCTGCCTACTATTAGGCGCGAGGCAATGGTTGCTCTGGCTTTACTGCATACTCAAGGCGTGAAGATACCACCTATTAGATCGGCACCTCAAAATTAATGTATGCAGGTGTTCCAATCATTCTATCGGCTCGATGAGGCTGGGGTCGTCGTTGGCGGGATTGTTCACGCGCAGGCTGACGGGATAGGCGATTAGCGCATCATCGGGCGCAGGGCGCAGGAGAGGCAGAAGGCGCTCAGGCTGATGTAGATTGGGGTCTAACCATAGGTCATACGCCTGCTCGGGCAGGATGACCGCCATGCGGTCGTGCAACGGGCGCACAGTGGCGTTTGGCTCGGTGGTGATGATGGTGCAGGTCTGCAGTTCGGAACCGTCCGCGCCCTGCCACAGCTCCCACAGCCCTGCCAGTGCGAGTGGTTTGCCCTCCCGATGGCGCACGAAGTAGGGCTGTTTGGTGTTGCCCACCTTTTTCCACTCATAGAAGCCGTCGGCAGGGATGAGACAGCGTCGGTAGCGCAAGGCATGCTTGAACGCGGGCTTTTCAGCGAGCGTCTCGACGCGGGCGTTAATCAGCCGTTGCCCGATTTTCGGGTCTTGCGCCCAGCGGGGCACCAGCCCCCACTGGAAGTGCGTCCATTCGCGCTCGCCCGTTTCGCGCAGGGTGCGCAACGCCAGCACGGGCTGGCTGGGCGCGATGTTGTAGCGCGGCGCAATCGCGAAGGGCAGAGGCAATCGGAACTGCCCCGCCAACCGCTCACTGGAAGCATACAGCGCGAATCGTCCACACATGGTTTTTTCTCCTGGTCAGACCTGTCAGACTTGTCGGACTTGTCAGACTCGTCGGACTTGTCAGAGCTGTCGGGCAGGTCCGACGGTGGGCTTCAGACTGGCTCCATGCGCTCGCCGGGCTGGGGACGGTAGCCGTTGATGAAGTCGCGTGCGCTCAAGCGGGCACGGTTCTCAGGCTGAAGCTCCAGAATGCGCAACGCGCCCACGCCACAGGCGACGATTAGCCCCTCCGAACTGACATCGAGCAGGGTGCCAGGGCGCACCTCAGAAGGATTCGCCCCGCGAACAGGGGGAACCGTTTCCAGCGGCTGAGTGCGCCAGACCTTGAGCAACTTGCCACGCCAGCGGGTGAGCGCGCCCGGCTTCGGGGAGAAGGCACGCACGCGATTATGGCAGCGCAGGGCAGGCTCCTCCCAGCGCAAGAAGGTGTCCTCCTTGCGAATGAGCGGCGCATAGGTCGCCTGCGTGTGGTCTTGAGGCGTGCGGGTAAGCATGCCTGCCGTTAGCCGACGCAAACCCTCCATCAGGAGTTCGCCCGCACGCTCTGCCAGACGCTTCTCCAGCGTGCCCGCGTCATCCTCTGGATAGATGGGTTCCACCACCTGCAGATAGATGTCGCCCGCGTCCATCTCGGCGACCATCTCCATCAGCGTGACGCCCGTCTCGGTCTCGCCGTTCAACAGCGCGTACTGGATGGGCGCGGCGCCCCGATACTTCGGCAACAACGAGGCGTGCAGGTTCCAGTTGCCCCATCGCGCAATCTGCAGAAGTTCAGCGGGCAGAATCCTGCCGTAGGCTGACAGCACAATCAGGTCGGGCGCGAGGGTGCGCACCTGCTCGATGAATTCGGGCTGGCGTGGACGTTCGGGCGTCCAGATGGGCAGACCGAGCGATTCGGCGGTCTCGTGCACGGGCGTCTTCTTGAGTTGCATCCCGCGCCCGGCAGGGCGCGGCGGCTGGGAGACCACGCCCAGCAGAGGGTAACCCGCTGAGTGCAACCGCTTCAGGGCGGGCACAGCAAACTCACCTGAACCGAAAAAGAGGATACGGGGTCGCACCTCAGAGTTCATCGCCTTCGCCCTCGTCGGGCACATCCCAGTGCAGAGTTTCAGGGATGACGCGATCGATAAACAGCACACCGTCCAGATGGTCGACCTCGTGCTGAGCGATTCGCGCCTCAACGCCCTTAAGCTGGAGCTGAATGGGTTTGCCGTGTCGGTTCAGCCCGCGCAGAACAATTGCATCTGCACGCTTCACATCGCCATAAAGCCCGGGCAGGCTCAAACAGCCCTCCATACCGACGACCTGCTCGCCTGACCGCTCCAGAATCTGCGGGTTGATGACCACGCGCAGGGGCTGTTCGGGCGCTTCGATGATAATCACGCGTAGGAGCACGCCCACTTGAGGCGCCGCCAGCCCGATGCCCTGCGCCCGACGCATCGCGGTCAGCATATACTCAATTAGCGCGTTCAGGTCGGGCGTCATGCGAGGCACGGGGCGCGCCCGCTTGCGCAACACAGGGTCAGGATATTTCACAATCCCGTCGTCGGTGCGCTCGTAGAGCCAGCGATACTCCGCCGGGATGTCCAGTTCCTGCAGTTTCATCAATCCCGATTATACCCCGATTTAAGCGCCCCTACGAGCGCACCCCTCCTTCCCCAAAATCTCCTCTGCACAAACAGTAAATTAGCCATTGCAAGGGGTCTGGCGCCAACATGGGTATACTGAATGAGAGGGCTTCTATAAGCCTGCCCGTTGCACACAGCGACTACGAAGGAGGAGGTTCAAAGGATGGAACTCGTTCACCTTGTGCCTTATGTTGCGCCCGCGCTGGGTGGCGTGGGCATTCTGCTGGCTGGGTTGAACTATTATGCGGTCATGCGCCGTCCGGAGGGCACGGAGGCGATGCGTGCCTATGCGCAAGCTATTCATGACGGCGCGATGACCTTTCTACGGCGCGAATATCTTGCCATCAGCCTTTTTGTGCTGATAATGTTTTTTGTGCTAACGGCGACATTTTACAAGCAGGCGCCGCTGATGGGGATCACCTATCTGTTTGGCGCGTTCAGCTCGATGTTGGCGGGCTATATCGGCATGAAGGCGTCGACGCGCAGTGGGGTGCGTTCGACGGAGGCGGCGCGTCAGGGCGGGATGGGCGCGGCGCTGGTGGTGGCGTTCACGGGCGGTTCGGTGATGGGGCTGGCGGTCGCCGCGCTCGGCTTGATTGGCATCGGCGTGATTGTGTTGCTCGTTGCGGAAGCCCTGCCCTCGATCCCGCAGAAAGTGCTAATGCCCTATCTGACCGGCTATTCGATGGGCGCGTCGTCGGTTGCGCTGTTTGCGCGTGTGGGCGGTGGCATCTACACCAAAGCGGCGGATGTCGGGGCAGACCTCGTGGGCAAGGTGGAGGTGGGCATTCCCGAGGACGACCCGCGCAATCCCGCCGTGCTTGCCGATAATGTGGGCGATAATGTGGGCGACACGGCGGGCATGGGCGCGGACCTGTTCGAGAGCTATGTCGGCTCGGTGGTCGCCGCGGCGGTGATCGGCGCGACGCTCGCCCTCCCAGAGGGGCGCCCACTCGCCTATGTGGTGCTGCCGCTTGCCCTCGCAGGGCTGGGACTCATCACCTCAGCGGTGGGCATCTTCTCGATACGGCTGTTTCGTCAGCTGGAGCCGCAGTGGGCACTGAACGGTGCGACCCTGCTGGCGATTCTGCTCTTTCTGCTCGGTGCAGCGGGCATCACCCAGGCGATGGTGGGGTCGCTTGCGCCCTACTGGGCGGTACTAACAGGGCTGTTCGCCGGTGTGTTCATCGGCGCGGTCAGTCAGTACTACACCAGCGGTACGCCCATCCGCCAGATCGCACGCTCCTCGCGCTACGGCACAGCCACCAACATCCTGTCGGGCATCAGCGTCGGCTATCTGAGCACGGTCTTGCCATTGCTGGGCATCGCCACAGCGATCTGGGTTGCTTATACTGCGAACGGGCTGTATGGAATTGCGCTGGCGGGTGTCGGCATGCTGGCGACCATCGGCATCGTGATGAGCACCGACAGCTACGGACCCATTGCTGATAATGCGGGTGGGATTGCCGAGGTGGCGGGTTTTGGCGAGAGCCTGCGCCAAATTACCGACCGACTCGACGCGCTGGGCAACACGACCGCGGCGATTGGCAAGGGCTTCGCGATAGGGAGCGCCGCGCTTACTGCGCTTGCCCTGTTCGCTGCCTACCAGAGCCAGACGGGGCTAAAGGCGATTAATCTGACCACACCGCAGACGCTTATCGGCTTGCTGATTGGCATCACGATGCCGAACCTGTTCGCTGCGCTGACCCTGCGGGCGGTGGCGCGCGCTTCGGACCGCATGGTGGCGGAGGTGCGTCGCCAGTTTCACGAGCTGGGACTGCTGGAGGGGCGCGGAACGCCCGACTATAACCGCTGTATCGACATCGTGACGAGCGCTGCCCTGCGCGAGATGATAGCGCCCGGTGCGCTGGCGGTGCTTGCACCCGTGCTGGTCGGGTGGCTCCTGGGCGCCGAGGCGCTGGGCGGCTTTCTGGCGGGCGCACTCGGCATGGGCGTCGCGCTGGGGCTGATGATGGCGAACGCGGGCGGCGCATGGGACAACGCCAAAAAATGGATCGAGCAGGGACACGAAGGCGGGAAAGGCAGTGAGGCACATAAAGCTGCCGTGGTGGGCGACACGGTGGGCGACCCCCTCAAAGACACCACCGGACCCAGCATGAACATCCTCATCAAGTTGATGAGCATCGTCGCGCTGGGGTTCGCCCCCCTCTGGACCTGAGTAGCAGGGGGCAGGACAAGCCCTGCCCCTACCCAACAGAACTCAGACGCATTCTAATCCTCCATCATGCGGTGCTGGAGGCGCTGAATGGAGAGGGCACGCCCGCTGGAGCGATCCAGATCAATCAACACGCCACAGATGACGGGCGCCCCTTTCGCCACCTCGAACTTGGCGGGCATGCCCGTGATGAACCGCCGAATCACTATCTCGGGGTCCATCCCAATCACCGAGTGGAGCGGTCCGCACATGCCCACATCGGACATGAAGGCGGTGCCGCCGGGCAGAATGCGTTCATCGGCGGTCTGCACATGGGTATGGGTGCCAATAACCGCGCTGGCACGCCCGTCCACATAGAGCGCGAATGCCATTTTCTCGGAGGTCGCCTCCGCATGGAAATCGATGAGCAGGAAGGGCGTCTCCAGTTGGGGGCGTACTGCGTCGAAGGTGCGGAAGGGGCAGTCGGCATGCTCCATGAACACGCGCCCTGCCAACACCATCACCGCGAGCTGCTTGTCCAGCACGGGGAAGATGCCCCACCCGCGTCCGGGCACGCCAGGCGGGTAGTTCGCGGGGCGTATCAAGCGCGGCTCCGTGTCCAGCATCGGGTAAATTTCCTTCTTTTGCCACACATGGTTGCCCAGCGTCATCACCTCGATGCCGAGCGCGAAGAGTTCGTTCGCGATATCGGGCGTGATGCCCATTCCCCCCGCCGCGTTCTCACCGTTGGCAATCACGATATCGGGCGCGTAGCGCGCCTGCCATTCGGGCAGGATATGTGCCACCCCGCGTCGCCCCGGACGCCCCACAATATCGCCCAGAAACAGAATGCGCATACCGCAGAGTGTACCTTAAGGTTCAGTAGGGGGCAGAAAGGCGTTCGGATAGTGGCGGAATTGGGCGCGTCTGCCCGTCAGATCGACCACCACCACATCGAATCGGCACTCATTGAAGGCGAGCGATGGGTTCTCGTCGAGATAGCGTTGCGCGAGGCGGGTGAGTTGGCGCTGTTTGCGCTCGTCCACGCTCTCCTCGGGCGCACCGAAGGTGTCGGCACGGCGCGTCTTGACCTCGACGAACACCAGCACGCTCCCCTGCATCGCGACGAGATCGATCTCGCCCTCACGGCAGCGCCAGTTGCGCGTGAGTACCTGAAACCCTTGCTGTGCCAACCACTCAGCCGCCGCCTGCTCGCCCCATCGACCGAGCGCACTCTGTTTCATTCGCCCGCCTGCCCGAAGTTGAACAGCACCAACAGCAGGTCCGCATCATCGACAGCACCATCGCCGTTCAAATCCGTCGGCAGGTTCGAACCCGTCTGCCCGAAGGCGAACAGCACATTGAGCAGGTCGGCGTCATCAATCACATTATTGCCGTCGATGTCGCCCGGGATGAGCGTCACATTCACCCCTGTCAAGCCCGGATAGCGCACGCGCTGATTGGCAACGCGCTTCAGCAGAGTGCCTTGTGCCCGAATCGCGAGGTCATAGTAGCCCAGATAGTTGAAAAAGCTCACCGCGTAGTTGCCCGTGCTGTTCGCGGTGGTGCTGGCGGATGCCAACACGGTTCCGCTGTTCAGCGGGCGCAGATTCACCTCGACGGCACGCCCGTTGTAGGAGCCAGTGAAGCCGTTAATCGTGATGCGCCCGCTGATGGGCACGGTCAGCGCGGTCATCACGGATGCCGAGATGCTGATGCGCCCCCACGCCACATAGTTGCCGGGCACGGGTATCGCCGTCGACTCGATGAGATTGCGCACGGCTTGCGCACGCGCCATCGAGCGGTCGGAGGCGTTATCGGCGACCAGTGGGTAGAGGAGCAACGCCTGCGCTGAGACCATCGGCGCCGCATAGGAGGTGTAGCCGTTCGTGTTGCGCGAGTAGCCACCTGAGCGCGTGGTCGAATAGACATCCCCGCTGGGCGCCGCCACATCGACCCAATTGCCATAGGTGGACACGCTCGATCTGGTATCGTCCAGATTGCTGGCAGCGACCGCGATGCATACAGGGTAGTAAGCAGGATACCAGGGAGTGGTACTATTGCTGTTGCCCGCTGCTGCCACGGGCACCACGCCCGCATTCCATGCGGCGTTCAGTGCCATTTCAAGCGAAGGGGCAGGGGACGAGCTGACAAAGCTCATATTAATCACATGTGCTCCCTGCGCCACAGCATAGTTGATGCTGTCAATGACATCGTTCAGGAAGCCCTGACCCGCGTCCGTGAACACCTTCACAGGCAGTACCCTGCCCTCTGGAGCGATACAGGCGACCCCGATGCCGTTGTTGGTCACCGCGCCAGCGACGCCCGTCACATAAGTGCCGTGTCCGAACGGGTCGCTTGGATCATTATCGTCGTTGCCGAAGTCGTAGCCGGGCAGGAGCTTCGCCTGCAGGTCGGGATGGGTGCGCAGGACGCCCGTGTCCAGCACTGCCACGATGAACTGGTTGCTACCGCGCCAGTAGTCCCACGCCTGCGGACAGCCGATGTGGGGCAGGGCAGGTTGCTGGGGATAGAGCGGGTCATTCGGTGTCCAGTCGGCTAATTGCAGTTCCCAGTTCGGGTCGGCAATCTCCACCCAGCCGGAGCGCAGGAGTTGCTGGCAGAGCCTCGGCACATCGGCAAAGGGGCTGACCTGCCACAGCTCAATACCCAATTGTCCCTTCACATCCAACACGCGGGCGCCCACTGTCTGGCGCACCCATGCCTGCTGGGCGGGCACAACCCCTGAGCGGAACTTCACCAGCAGCTGACCGGGCGCGTAGCGCGCGGTCATGTCGCTTGCGAACGCCTGCCAAAAACAGCCCAGCACAAGCCAGACAACGATTCCCTTTCGCATGGTTAACCTCCCACCTATTATACACCACTTGGGGTGGGAGGCGAACTGCCAAAAATGAGAGGTTGGCTCATCCGAACCGCCCGCGAATATAGTCCTCCGTCTCGCGCTTATCGGGCACGGTGAAGATTTTTTCAGTGGTGTTGAACTCGTGCAGAACGCCGTTCAGGAAGAAGCCTGTGTAATCGGAGATTCGCGCCGCCTGCTGCATGCCGTGGGTGACAATCACAATTGTGTATTCCGATTTGAGTTCGGTGAGTAGTTCCTCGATGTAGAAGGTGGCGGTCGGGTCCAGCGCGGAGGTCGGCTCGTCCATCAAGATAACTTCGGGGTTCACCGCCAGCACGCGCGCGATGCAGAGTCGCTGTTGCTGTCCGCCCGAGAGCGCCAGCCCCGACTGGCGCAACTTGTCCTTGACCTCGTTCCAGAGGGCGGCACGCTTGAGACTCTGCTCCACAATCTCGTCCAGCACGCGCCGATCGCGAATACCGTGCATGCGCGGACCATAGGCGACATTATCGTAGATGCTCATCGGGAAGGGGTTCGGCTTCTGGAACACCATGCCCACCCGCTTGCGCAGATCCACCACATCCACATCGGGGTCATAAATGTTCTTGCCGTCCAGAATCACCTCGCCCGTGATGCGCGCGCCCTCGATGAGGTCGTTCATGCGGTTGAGACAGCGCAGGAAGGTGCTCTTGCCACAGCCTGAGGGACCAATCAGCGCGGTGATGCTGTTCACCTTGATTTCGATGTTCACCTCTTTGAGAGCGTGGAAGTTGCCATAATAGACATTCAGCCCGCGCGTCACGATACGCGCAGGCGGTTCCACCTTCACCTCGCGCTCCATCTGCAACAGTTCAACACCTATCCCATCGGTCATCGATTCCTATTGAGCATGCCTGACCGTGTGTTAAGAAAGGGTTAAGGCGTGCCTATCCATTCGTCAACGAACTGGAACGCGTTGCCGTAGTAGCCGCCCGTGTAGCCGATGCAGTTTATCCCGATGGTGAGAATCACGAGGAGCAGAGCGAAGCGGGTGATGGAGAATCGGTAGAGGCGCGCCGCATGCTCACAGCGCGCTTCATACATCTGTGCCAGTCGCCCCAGCATCCCCACCACATCGCCCGTCTGCACGCCCGTGCTCAGCAGGGCGACCTCTTCTGGCGGGAACAGCCCCGTGCGGGCAATCACGGCATCGATCGGCTCGGGTCGCTCCCCATAGCCGAACTTGACCTGCATCAACCCTTCCGCAATCGCACGATTGGGCACGGCATGCGCAGACAGCTCCCATGCGGTGGCGGGCATAATCCCTGCGTTCATCAGGCGCATCAGATGCTCGACGAACATCTGCAGGGCGCGGGCGCGTATCCAGTCACTATAGCCCCACAGGTAAGGTATCACCAGCGACAAGGTCGACCGCCAGCGCTCCAGCCTTGCCGAGCGTGTCAGCAGATGCCACAGAAGCCACAACAGCAACACAACAATCCAGAAGGGTACGCCATAGCGCAACACGAGCAGACCCCACGCCTGCAGTATCGCGCTCACTGGCGACAGATGGGGTGATTCGGAATAGAGTTTCAGCCCCAGCAGGAAGGCTGCGGGCAAAGGCGCCAGCAACGGCACAATGATGATGCCATTAATCAGCAGGAGGCGCGGCATCCAGAACCAGAGCCGTCGACGCCAGCGCTCCTCGAAATAGCTGGCTAAGTGGCTTGCGGAATCGGGCAGGTAGCCGCCAATCTCCGCTGCGCGTATCGCGCCGACCGTAAACGCGGGGAAGAGCTTCGGGAAGCGTGCCATGCCCTCCGAGATGCGCCCGCCCGCCTGCGCCACACGCGCCAGCTCCATGCAGGCTTCTTGGAGGCGTTCGTCCATCACGCGACGGCTCAGGTGCTGAAAGGCGTCGGCAGGGGTGTAGCCCGCCTTCAGAAAACTGGCTAACTGCGCGAACAGCAGTCCCAATGCACGGTCGCCCACATCCGCGCTCTCCCAGCGGACAGGCACCGGGCTGACCGCTGACGGGGCAGGCATGGCATGAGAGGGCGTCTGCGCGCGAATCGGCTCGCGCACCTCCGTCAGATACTGCACGAGGTAGCCCTGTGCTTGCAGGAGTCGCTGTGCCTCCAGCGGGTTCTCTGCCTGCACCGTGCCCATCTGCGGGCGTCCCATGCGGTCAATCGCCTGATAGCGATAGGCTCGCTTCATAGAGGCGTATCTCCTGTTCGCGCAGGGCGGGATTGTCCAACAGCACCTGAACGGGCGTGCCGTCGGGTAGAGTCCAGTGGGGCGTCATCTCAACAAGCGGCACCAACACGAACGCCCGCTCACGCATGCGCGGATGGGGAATGATTAGCCGTTCATGCTGAAAGATGAGGTGGTCATAGAGAATAATATCGATGTCCAGCGGGCGCGGGAGCCAGCGCATGGTTTCCTCCTGGCGTCCCAGCTCGCGCTCCAGCGCTTTGAGCGCATCGAGCAGGTCTAACGGCTCCCGTTCGGTCTCTGCCCATATGCCAAGGTTCAGGTAGGGGCGTGGGTCGGGCGTTTCGCCCACAGGGGCAGTCTCGTACACGCGGGAAATCTGGCACGGATGGACACCATATGCGGGCAGTCGCTGAAGCCCTGCCTGCAGGTTCCTGAGCCGATCCCCCAGATTCGAGCCGAGGCTCAGATAGACACGCGCCATCATCTAAGGAAATGGTGGGCGGTGCTGGACTTGAACCAGCGACCTCCTCGGTGTGAACGAGGCGCTCTGCCACTGAGCTAACCGCCCTCGCTGGTGCGCGGGGTGGGACTCGAACCCACACGGGCAGTGCCCACATGGCCCTCAACCATGCGTGTCTACCAGTTCCACCACCCGCGCATCGACAACAACCCTATTATACTCGATACCCGCCCGCCCTGTCAAGACCCCCAACCTACTCATTCTCCATGCGCTCTTAGGGCAGTTCCACACTACTGCTGTCGCCCAGCATCAAGCGCAGGGCGCGTGGGCGACGCGCCTTGCCCGATACCAGCACATTCTTGCCCAATAGGCTGTGCTCGATGCGCGGCTCGATGCCCTCTATCCGGCTGCCATCGAGAATAATGCTGTACTCCACCTCGCACGCTCGCATCTGCACCCCGTCGCCAATCGAGGTGAAGGGACCAATATAGCATTCCTCCAGGTGGCAGTTCTGTCCGATGATGGCGGGACCGCGAAGGGTACAACGCACGATTCGGCTACCCCTGCCAATTGCGACGCGCCCGTGCAGTTGGCTCTCCACCAGCTCGCCCTCTATCGCCCCCTGCAGGTCTTCCAACACCAGGCGGTTCGCCTCCAGCAGGGCATCGAGGTTGCCCGTGTCCTTCCACCAGCCCGTGATGATGTGGGAGCGCACGGTGTAGCCGTGATCGATGAGGTACTGGATGGCGTCGGTGATTTCCAGCTCGTTGCGCCATGAGGGTTTGATGGCGCGTGCTGCTTCAAAGATGGAGTGGTCAAAGAGGTAGACGCCGACCAGCGCGAGGTTCGATGGAGGCTCTTTGGGCTTTTCGATAAGCTTCACCACGCGCCGTCCGCGCAGAACGGCGACCCCAAACTCCTGCGGGTTGGGCACTTCCGCGAGCAAAATCAGCGCGTTCGGGCGGTCGCGCTCGAATTCGCGCACCAGCGGCGCGATGCTCGACTTGACAATATTGTCGCCCAGATACATCACAAAGGGCGTCGTGCCCAGAAACGGCTCTGCGACCAGCACCGCGTGCGCCAGTCCCAGCGGTTCAGGTTGGGGGATGTAGGTCACCTGCACGCCCCATCGTGAGCCGTCGCCGACCGCGGTCTGAATCTCGCCCGCCGTCTCACCGACTATGATGCCCACTTCGCGGATGCCCGCCTGTGCCACCGCTTCCAGCCCGTAGAACAGCACGGGCTTGTTCGCCACAGGTACGAGCTGTTTCGCCATGCTGTAGGTGAGGGGGCGCAGGCGCGTGCCTTTGCCCCCTGCCAGAATAAGTGCCTTCATGGAAGCAGGCTCATCAACCATGCACGCAGGGATTGCCACAGCGCGGGCAAGTAAAGGGCAACAAGTCCCGCCACCTCTCTTAACTGGTCCCATCTGCTTCCGCTTGCCGTCTGCCCCTTGAGATGCTCGTTCAGCCAGTTCATGATAGCGTTCAGCACATTGGGCATCTCGGCGGGTGGTGGCACATGCCCGCCCTTGTACCAGATAATCTTTTTCGGCTCGCGTGCAGACTCGTGGAGCGCCTTGTTCGCCTCGACGGGCACCACATCGTCCGCATCGCCGTTAATCATCAGCACGGGGCGCGGGCTGATGCGTCCGACCCAATGAACGGGGTCCACCAGATCCATCGCCTTCAGCGCCTCTTCAATCTCCTTTGGGGGGCGGTTCTCCCGATTCTCGCGAAAGATCGACAGCACGCTCTTGTCCATCATAATTTTCCAGTTGCCGCCCGCGACCAGCAGCACCGGCGCCTGCACGCGCGCGTCCACTCCCGCGAAGATGGCGCCCAGAATACCGCCCATGCTCGCACCGATATAGCCGATGCGCTTGGCGTCGATCTCGGGGCGCGTTTCGAGATAGTCCACTGCGCGGCGCAGGTCAATCACCGTCTGGATGAGCGCGTCGCGTGAGTAGTAGGGGTAGACCCCAAAGAAGGGCAGAGGGTCTTTCGGCTTGCGTTCGCCGTGATATTGCGCGTCGATGGCGAACAGCGCGTAGCCGGCGTTCGTGAGCATCGGCCAGAGCATTTTGAGCATCCCTTTATCGCCACCCAGCCCGTGCATCAGAATGACGCAAGGCAGCTTCTGCCCTTCAGGGCGGTTCTTGGGCAGCACGAGGAAAGCGGGCACGCGCTGGTCTCGTGCGCTGCGGTAGAGCACCTTGTAGCAGGTGTAGGCGGGAGTCTCTTCCGCCACGCTCACTTCGGGGCTAAGGGGCAGGTTCTTGTCATAGCCGAAAATCCAGTCGGGGTCAGGCAGGGGGCGCGGGTTGTTCTGCGCTTGTGTACAACCCACCAAGCCAATCAGCAGGCTCAAGCTCAGAATCGGCAACAACCGTGTCGTTCTCATCATGAAAGATGAGAGTTCGGCAAGCAATCTAACTCTCCTGCTGACTCGATAGCCTTTGCTTCATTTATGCCCATATCAGGTACACTTGTGCCTGATGGGTCATACGGAATCGGCACACGGGTTGGTCTATATCGCTGATAGTCGCAACATGGCGGAGACGCCCGACGAGAGCGTCACGCTAATTGTCACCTCGCCCCCCTACTGGCATCTTAAAGACTATGGCGTGCCCAATCAGATTGGCTATGGGCAGACCTTGCACGAGTACCTATACGACCTCAGCCGTGTCTGGCGCGAATGCTGGAGGGTGCTCCTGCCCGGACGACGACTCTGCATCAATATCGGTGACCAGTTCGCCCGCGCCGTGCTCTATGGGCAGTATAAGGTTATCCCGCTCCATGCCGAGATTATCGCGCAGTGCGAGACTATCGGATTTGATTATTTGGGCGCTATCATCTGGCAGAAAAAGACCACGATGCGCCCCTCTGGAGGGGCAGTCGTGATGGGGTCTTTTCCCTACCCACCTAACGGGATTGTGGAACTAGATTACGAGTATATCTTGCTGTTCCGCAAGCCAGGCAAATCGGGAAGTGTTGACTCGGCAACGCGCGAGGCATCGGCACTTTCACGCGATGAGTGGAAGACCTACTTCAGCGGGCACTGGCAGCTCGCAGGCGAACGGCAGACCCTGCACGAAGCGATGTTCCCTGAGGAGCTACCTCGCCGACTCATCCGCATGTTCTCATTTGTGGGTGAAACCGTGCTGGATCCGTTTGTGGGAAGCGGAACCACGATTAAAGTCGCCCTTGAGCTGAACCGCCACGCCATCGGCTACGAGATTCAGCCTGAATTTATCCCTGTGTTGCGCCAGCGACTGGGCGCTGAATCGCTCCTTGCGCCAAGTGTGCGCATCATCCAGCGCGAAACGGCGTTGCCTCCTGTGGAGCCGCCCATCGGCTATAGTCCACGCATCAAAGATGCCAGACCGCTTGTTGAGCCAAACCATCGCAAGTTTGAGCCAGATGCGACCTACAAGGTGATTACGCTCGTGCGTGAAAGCGACTGTACGCCCATCTTGTTGATGGACAACGGGCTTCGGGTGTCCCTCCTGGGAGTGACGATTCCGTCGGAATGCTACGAGCAGGTGCATGCCTACCTGAGCCGCTATGTGGTGGGCAAATTGGTCATTTTAAGATTTGAACATCCTCCCGATGATGCAGATGCGCCCGTGCCCGCCTATCTGTATTTGACCAATCGCCTATTCGTCAACCGAAAAATGATTGAAATGGGGCTGGCACAAGCCGATAGGAACCGATACTATCGCTACCGCCAGCGGTTTATCGAAGCCGAGGAAAATAGAAATGTCTAAGCGGAAGCCCGATGCAAAAGAGTGGGTGCTGAATATTGCTTTCAATCGATGGCAGTTCAATCGCCCACGCTATGTGGGCAAGCTGTCCGAAGATTGTTGATGGAATTAGGGAAGAGATAGTGCGATTGCAACATAGCACTCATGCAAACCAAGAAACCATCGGTGGATGATGCGATTATGTGCGCCACTCCTAACTCAGCGGTTGGCTGAAATCGAGCTGGAGGTCGTAGCGGGCACGGGTGTAGACCTGTTCGTAGGCGCGCTGAAGGTTCAACAGCGCATCGGGATCACCTGCGAGCAGGGGAATGGGGATAATAGGCAGGGATTGTCCCACGCGCCAGTAATAGACATCCACTGCTGGACGCTGGTCTGCACGCGCCACGAACGCATAGTAGTCACCCTCTGGCAGTTCCTCGCGGGTGGGCAGCCGCTCACCTTTCAGCAGAAGGTCGATTTCGACCAGATGCACGGTACTTTGCAAAATCTGCTGACGCTTTTGTAGGTACTCGCGCCTGCCGATAGAGTTCGGGCGCTTGTTCGCGGGTGAGAGCAGTTCGATGACCGTCACAAGCGTTCGATCTGGCAGAGACAGGATTTTGAGGAAGCGTTCGCGCTGTTCGACGGGCATCGGCAGAGTGAGGCGGGCGGGTTCCAGCAGGGCAACCGTTTCACCGGAAGCGCGCCGTTCGTCCGCCTTCTCTGTGCGTACCGACACATCAGGGCGAAGCAGGCGACGCTCTGCTGGCTCGTCGTCCTCCATCTCCACATAGACGCGCTCCTCGATTTGCGCGATATATCGGGGTGCCAGTTGGGGCATCAGCTCATCCCGTATCGCGACAATCATCGACGGATGGAAGTCGTGCCACAGCTGCGCCTCGATATATGGCTCCATCCCCTGCACGCGATAGTTAATCATTATTTGGCTCCCTACGGGATTATACCATTCAGCGCATATAGCGCAGGAAGCCGGGCATCGCTTTGAGCGGTGAGAAGTGGCGGGTAAGATAGCGCAGTTCGGGCGCGAGGCGGCGCATCGCGCTTAGGCTCATCCGCATGCCCGGCTCCGCCAGCCACGCCATCATCTCGTCAGTGATTCGGCGCAAACGCGCACTGTAGGGATACCACCAGAGTTCAGGCTTGCGCGTGTAAATCTCGCTGATGTATTGCGTCTGCACCAGTTCATACAGCCCGAACTCGCCGTGTGTGCGCCCGATGCCCGAATCTTTGAACCCGCCCCAACTGCTGTAGCCGTCGCCATAGGTCACGGCGTGCGAGTTGACCGCGACGGCGCCGCACTCCAGCAGAGGCGCGAGCCGTTTCGCCCGCTGGCGGTCGCGCGTCCAGAGGGAGGCGGTCAGCCCGAACGCGCTCGCGTTCGCCCGCTGAATCGCTTCCTGCTCATCCGCGACAGGCTGAACCATCACCAGCGGACCGAAGGTCTCCTCTTGCATACCGAGCATGCCCTCATGCGCGTCGGCAATCAGCGTGGGCGCGTAGTAAAGGTCGCCCAACTCGCTCAAAACCTTTCCACCTGTCAGCACGCGCCCACCTTTCGCACAGGCGTCCTCCACATGCGCCTGTACCCGGTCGCGCTGGAAGGGCGCAATCAGAGGTCCCATGTCGGTCTCGTCGCTGAGCGGGTGTCCGACGCGAACGCGACTGAGTTCCTCGCGCAATGCTTGCAGGAACGGCTCGTAGATGGCACGCTCCACATAGACGCGCTCGACCGACACGCAGGTCTGCCCTGCGTTGACCATCGCTGCCCATGCGATGCCGTGCGCTGTGCGTTCCAAATCGGCGTCGGCAAGCACAATCGCGGGGTCTTTCCCGCCCAGTTCGAGAATCACCTTCTTGTTGGTCTCAGCGGCTTTGGCGGCGACGGCGCGCCCGATGGGCACACTGCCTGTGAAGAGCACACCCCGCACGCGCGGGTCGCTCAGCATCGCCTGCCCCTGCGGTGCGCCACCCTGAACGAGCTGAACCAGCCCGTCGGGAAGATTGACGCGCTGGAACAGCTCCACCACGAACGCGCCTGTGAGTGGGGTCAAGGGCGATGGCTTCACCAGCACCGCGTTGCCCGTAAACACGAGCGACGCCATCTGCACCAGCGGGATGGACGCAGGGTAGTTCCACGGAGCGATGAGTGCCCACACGCCGTAGGGGTGAAAATGCATGGTGCAGGCACGCCCGCGCATGAAGGGTCCCTTAGGATGGATGGGGCGCGGACTGAGCAGGCGCACCCCCTCATAAATCAGAAAGGTCATCACTTCAAGAGGGGGGAATATCTCCACGATGAGCGCCTCCACGAGGGGCTTGCCCTGCTCGCGGGCGACCAGCTCGGCAAGTGTCCTGCGCTCCTTCAGCAGAAGCCGTCTCAGTTGGCGCAAGACCTCCGCCCGCTCGCGCAAGGGTGTCACCCGCCACTCCAGATAGGCGCGGTGCGCCCGCTCCACCATCGCAGGTATCGATTCAGGCGGCGTCGGCTCCACCTCACCCAAAATCGTCCCATCAGCTGGACTCTTGACCACGATGCGATTCATCGCTTCCTCTTTTGGCAAAAATGAGGATGATTCCTGCTCCTCTTCGAGCAATATCGGGGTATAATGAGAAAGGGCAAAGCGAGGTGACCATCAATGTTACTGACCGACTACATTCAGGCAGCGATGCGACACGCGCGCTACGAGATTCTTTCCGACGGAACTTATTATGGCGAAATACCCAATTTTCAAGGTGTCTACGCCAACGAACCGACGCTTGAGGCGTGTAGGGAAACCCTGCAGGAGGTGCTGGAGGGCTGGATTCTGCTGGGGCTCCGGTTAGGGCATACCCTGCCTGAAGTGGATGGTATCTCTCTCAACATCGAGAAGGAGGCAGTCTGAATGCCTCCTTTTGGTCCTCTTAAGCGGAGTGATTTAATCCGCTATCTGAAGCGGGCGGGATTTGAAGGACCTTACGCAGGCGGAAAGCATCAGTATATGGTGCGCGGAGAGGTGAAGCTGGTCTTGCCCAATCCTCACCGAAGCGATATAAGCCGAGACCTGCTGTCGCGCATCCTGAAACAGGCAGGAATTAGCAGAGAAGAATGGGAGCAGCTCTAACCCAATAAACGCTCCCACCGCGAGGCGAAAATTGGCTCAGGGTGACGCACGTGCGTCATTTAATTTTTCGCCTCGGCGCCTCTTAGCCCTAATGCCCATTCGATACCGCCCAGCAGATGCTTCTGATAGTCGGGATTGAGCCAGACATCGACGC
>FWWL01005203.1_pt1 | contig 20629 bp, 16 predicted proteins | sample 2228331 | NCBI WGS metagenome assembly FWWL01 (sample SAMEA103939775, study PRJEB20133) | metagenome | reverse complement strand
TCCAACAGGCATAACCTGCGGAAGTGATTGCAGTGAGGTATACAATGATGGCACCACTGTGACCCTAACAGCCACCCCATCTCAAGGTTCAACCTTTGCAGGCTGGAGCGGTGATGCAGACTGCTCAGACGGACAGGTAACGATGGATTCAGACAAGACCTGCACAGCGACATTCACACTTAATCAATATAGCATAACAGCCACGGCAAGTCCATCAGCAGGGGGTAGTGTGAGCTGCAGTCCCAATCCTGTAAATCACGGTTCTACCTCAACTTGTACGATAACCACTAATACAGGATATACCCTTCAAGGTGTAACAGGCTCCTGCGGGGGGACATTGAATGGGAACACCTACACAACAAACCCAATAACTTCAGAATGCACAGTCCAGGCTAACTTTACCCTGAATCAATACACCCTCGCTGTTACAAAGTCAGGCACAGGAAGTGGTACTGTCACAAGCAATCCAACAGGCATAGACTGTGGAAGTGATTGCAGTGAGGTATACAATCATGGCACCACTGTGACCCTAACAGCCACCCCCTACACTGGTTCCACCTTTCTGGGATGGGGTGGAGATTGTGCTCCCTGTGCTAAAGACCTGGGGTGCAATATAACTATGGATACCTCAAAGGTGTGTGCTATTACATTTGCATCTCCCTATACACTTTCAGCCAAAAAGGGGTGGAACCTGTTTGGCTACTTCTCTGAAGGGTCCATCCCAGTTTCCACTCTGGTAGCTCAGAAGGAAGAAAAGATCAGATCCCTATGGAAATGGGTAAAGGATGAGGAAAAATGGGCTGTATATTTACCAAAAGCTGAGAAGCAAAACCCTGGTTTTAGCACTTCATATGCCCAACAGAAGGAATTTAAGGTATTAGAGTCAGTGAGTTTTGGAGAGGGGTTTTGGCTAAATGCTGATATCGGGTCTGACGAGAGCCTTACCTGGAGTCTTCTGGCCAACACAACAACTGGTTCAGGCCTTACTGTGAAAGGTGGCTGGAACCTGTTGGGCTGTGTATCCTCTGAGGCAAAGGCAATTACTCAACTAATAGCTGGCAAGGAGGAAAAGATCTCATCTCTTTGGAAATTGGTAATAACTCCCAGTGGAAAGAATTGGGCAGTGTATTTACCCAAGGCTGAGTTAATGATTCCAGGGCTTAGCACCTTATACGCTAAACAGAAAGGATTTCAGGTATTAGACACCTTTTATTTAGGCGAAGGCTTTTGGATAAATGCAGACCTTAAACAGGGTGAAACAATCAGTTTAGAGTTTTAACAGAGAACAAGTGGCACGCCATGGCGTGCCACAAAAAAAATTGTAGCGCCTTATAAGATTTCTCCTCACTTCGTTCGTCGAAATGACAATTATCTCTGGTACCCCTCCATTACCTTTGGGTGTCCTTTGAAGTTGAGATTTATTGGGTTCTGTCATTTCCAGCGAAGCGAGAAATCCTGTTGTTTCCAGCATCCACCCATGTCCTTTCTAGTCCTCGCTTTGTCATTTCGACCGGAGCGAGAAATCCTGTAGTTTTCACTGCACCTAGGATATTTTTGGTCAGCTTTAAACCTTAAACTTTTAACTTGAAACTTGCACTCTTATAAGATTTCTCCTCACTTCGTTCGTCGAAATGACAGTCTGGTATCAGAGCCCTGCTCCATTGCGTTTCTCGCATTTCAAGCTATGGCCGTTTCATTTTAGTCCTGGCGATTATCTCCTCACTCATTTCGAGCCCCCTGTCATTTCCAGCGAAGCGAGAAATCCTGTAGTTTACACAGCAGTTAGGAGCCCTTTGGTGAGTTCCTCAACTTGAAACTTCAACTCCTATAAGATTTATCCTCACTTCGTTCGTCGAAATGACGGCTTGTGGTTGGACCGCGGTGGCATTGCTTTTTGCTGTGGCTGCTAGACATGGTTCTTGCATTGTACGCATTGCCACCCCAGGGAGAAACCGTTATCATTTCGACCCACCCTCCTGTGATTTGGACCCCCCATTTTGTCATTTCGAGCGCAGCGAGAAATCTTGTAGTTTTCACTGCACCTAGGATGTTTTTAATCAGCTTTAAACCTTAAACTTTTAACTTGAAACTTGCACTGTTCTAGGATTTCTCCTCACTTCGTTCGTCGAAATGACGGTTCTTTTTGGTGCGCGGCACCAGGGCCCTATATACCCTTTCCGTCATTTCTAACTATACTTTTTCTTTCGCAGGCAACGGCATCGTTTTTTCCTGTACACGCTTTGTCATTTCAGGCTTAGCAGGAAATTCAACCCTTTCAAATATTGAGGCAAACCTCTCCGCACTATTTTTTATCCATGTATTGCCGGCCTGAGACCGTCAGTCATAATGATATCCATGACTTAGCTTATACAGATCCTAGTTATGTAACCTAATCTCTCCTACCATTCTATACATTGCTACCTCCATGGAGGCATCATTCAGGGTAGCAGCATAAAGGAGATATTAGTAGGGGCTTTTAGTATAATTCCAGCGAAGGTTCTCGAAAAGGGCTTTCCGAAGTAAGCTTTGTGATTTTCAATGATATTTTCCGTTTCTCGCATATGTCAGTTTGTGACGACCATATCCCCACATCCATTCGTGCAAAGGGTGTGTACATGTAAGTATTAATTTTACAAGTTTAACCCAGGGAAGATCTCTTGACAGCTCGGGTAAAAAGTTAATCCTACAGGCCTAAAAAGGCATTAAAGCCTAACTAAGCTTCCTCTATTATGATCTTGTGGTCCACCAGGGAGAAAAGCCTTAATCTTCCCCTTACTTCCAGCCTTTCTCCAAAAATAGAGGTAAGCTCTATCCTGTCTCCCTTTTGCTCTATTTCCTCCACGGCCTCCATAATCTCCCTTTCTTCACCATCTGGACCTACCACATAGGCCTTGGCCTCACACATTAAAGATCACCTCCTTCACCTCCCTAATCATCTGTTCCACCAAGTGGGGAAGGGGTTCCTTGGAGGCCCCCACTATGGTGACATTCTCCTGGGTAAGGGGCAGCAGGAACTTGACGGCCTTGGAACCTACCACTGCCTCTGCCATTCTGGTTGTGACCTCCCCCATCATGGAATTGCAAAGCACAATGGAGACAGGACCAAGGATTACATCCACCTTTCCCACAGTGTGTACAAAGGCATTCTCGCCCGTGGCACCTCTGTTGGCGCCTGCCTTCATCATCCTCTGTGTGGCTGTGGAGTTGGTACCCAGGGCCCAGATATTTACACCATCCAAAAAGGTCTCCCTCAAGGCCTTGATTATGGTGGCACCAATCCCCCCTCCTTGGCCATCTATTACCAGTATGGTCCTTGATTCTGCCATGGGCTGTGATTTAGTAACATTAGAACCTTGCCTGGTCAATAGCTCATTACGCTATCCAAGACAAGGTCCCCCACCTGGCTGGTGCTGTAACCCATCTTTCCTGCATCCATACCCTTAAGTTTGTTTTTTAGCACAAATTCCATTGCGTTCCTAAGACAGTGGTAGGCATTTTCTTCCTTAAGGTATTCCAGCATCATTAGCACAGAGGAGATAGCTGCCATGGGATTTATCACCCCTTTGCCAGTGTACTTTGGCGCAGACCCTCCTATTGGCTCAAACATGGCATGCCTGCCTGGGTTTAGGTTTGCACCAGCAGCTATGCCAAGGCCCCCTTGTAACACAGCACCAATGTCGGTAATGATATCTCCAAACATATTATTGGTGACAATTACATCATACTGTTCCGGGTTCTTTATCATCCACATGCAAAGGGCATCCACATGCTGATAAGAAGTGGTGATACCGGGATAATCCCTGGAGACCTCCTCAAAGACCCTCATCCACAGATCCCCTTCATATATGAGCACATTTGTCTTTGCACATAGGGTAAGGTGCCGTTTCTTATTTCTCTTTTTGCAATACTCAAAGGCAAACCTAATACACCTCTCCACACCCTTTCTGGTGTTTACTGACTCCTGCAAGGCAATCTCGTCGGGAGTGCCCTTTTTAAAGATCCCTCCACCCCCTGCATATAGCCCTTCTGTATTCTCCCTTACCACCACAAAGTCAATGTCAGTGGGGCCCTTGTCCTTTATAGGGGTATAGACACCTTCATAGAGGCGAACTGGCCTTAAATTTATGTACAGGTCCAGCTCAAACCTGAGCCTTAGGAGCACCTCCCTTTCAAGGATCCCTGGTTTTACATCGGGATGGCCAATGGCCCCCAGTAGTATGCTATCCATTTCCTTTAATTCTGACAGGATGGAATCATTTAATAGTGTCCCATCCCTTTTATATCTCTCACCACCTATGTCATAGTAGACAAGATTTATTCCCAGGCCGAATTTTTTGTCCAGGCCGCCTAACACCTTTACTGCCTCTGCAATTACCTCAGGGCCTGTCCCATCCCCAGGTATCACACCTATCTTGTAGCCCATGGCAACTCATCCCCTCACTTTTTGATTTTCCGGCCTAAGCCTCCTTACCTCTCTCCCTGCCTGCCACATCTCAGAATCCCTCATTTGGGCAAGCTCTTGCTCCAGCTTCTCCCTGTAATCCGGGGCCCTGTTTGCCTCCAAGACCCTTTTTGTCTCTATCCCTTTTTCCACACTCTGATACAGCTCTTCAAATAAAGGGGCCACTGCCTCCTTAAACCTTCCCTTCCAGTCCAGTGCACCCCTTTGGGCAGTGGTGCTACAGTTGGCATACATCCAGTCCATCCCATTTTCTGCAACGAGCCTGATCAGGCTCTGGGTAAGCTCTTCCACTGTCTCGTTAAATGCCTCACTGGGGGAGTGTCCATGCCTCCTCAGGCATTCGTATTGGGCCTCCATAACCCCGGCAAGACAGCCCATGAGCACCCCCCTCTCTCCCACCAGGTCTGAGTACACCTCCTTTTGAAAGGTGGTGGGAAAAAGATATCCTGAACCAATGGCAATGCCTATGGCTATGACCCTCTCCTTTGCCCTGCCTGTGGCATCCTGATAAATGGCATAGCTGGAATTAATACCACTGCCTTCCAAAAAGTTTTGCCTTACACTCCTTCCAGAGCCCTTTGGTGCCACCATGATCACATCCACATCCCCTGGTGGCACTATACCTGTCTGGTCATTAAAGACAATCCCAAAGCCGTGGGAGAAGTACAATGCCTTGCCAGGGGTGAGATATTGCCTCACCCTTGGCCACACCTCCATCTGCCCTGCGTCTGAAAGGAGCATCATCACAATGGTCCCCTGCTGGGCAGCCTCCTCCAAATCAAAGAGGTCCTTTCCTGGCACAAAACCATCTGCCACTGCCCTTTGCCAGGACCTTGTGTTGGGCCTCTGGCCCACTATCACCCTTATACCATTGTCCCGTAAGTTTAGTGCCTGGCCTGGACCCTGTACCCCGTAACCCAAGACAGCCACTATCTCCTCTTTAAGGACCTCCCTCGCCTTCTCTATCCCAAATTCCTCCCTAGTAACCACATCTTCTATTACGCCACCGAAGTTTATAAGCGCCATTACTTCCTCCTACTTTTTCTTTTCCCTTGCCAGGGCCACAGCACCGGTCCTGGCTATCTCCTTTATCCCCAGGGGCTTTACAAGGCTTAAAAATGCGGATATCTTGTCCTCATTTCCTGTCACTTCCACCGTATAGGTCTCAAGCCCCACATCTATTACCCTGGCCCTGAAGATATCCACCATCCTGAGTATCTCAGCCCTGTGTTCAGGCTTTGCCTTTATCTTTACCAATACCATCTCCCTTTCCACAAAGGGCACATTGGAGTAGTCAATCACCTTTATGACATTCACCAGTTTGTTTAATTGTTTTTTTATCTGCTCGATTATGTTCATATCCCCTTTTGTGACCAGGGTTATCCTGGAGATGCCCTCATCCAGGGTCTCTGCCACGCACAGGCTCTCAATATTAAAACCCCTCCCTGAAAAGAGCCCTGCTATCCTTGCCAGGACCCCTGGCTCATTGTCCACCAGTAGGGAGATCACATGCCTTTCAGCGCCATTTAGGTCTCTCATATCTGCCCCCTATACCAACAGCATCTCAGTGATGGAGGCCCCAGCAGGTACCATGGGATATACCTTTTCCTCCTTCTCCACCAAGAAATCCATTAGCACAGGACCAGGGTAACTCAGGCCCTTTTCCAACACATCCTCCACCTCTTCTGGCCTGGTGGCCCTGAAGCCCTTTGCACCGTAGGCCTCTGCTAGCTTAACAAAATCTGGTGCATGCTCTATCTCTGTACAGGCATAGCATTTATCATAAAAGAGCTCCTGCCACTGCCTTACCATCCCCAAGTAACCGTTATTTAATATCACCACCTTCACCGGCAGCTTATATTGCACAGCAGTGGCAAGCTCTTGGATGTTCATCTGGATGCTTCCGTCTCCAGCCACATCCACCACAATGCTGTCAGGCCTTGCCACCTGAGCGCCGATGGCCGCAGGAAAGCCAAAACCCATGCATCCAAGCCCCCCTGAGGTAATAAAGGTGTTGGGGTTGTCAAAGTGATAATACTGTGCTGTCCACATCTGGTTCTGCCCCACCTCTGTGGTTATTATGGCCCTACCATTGGTAAGCCTATAGAGGGTCTCCACCACATACTGGGGCTTTATAACCTCTGCCTGCTCATAAGTGAGGGGCTTTGCCTTTTTCCACTCAACTATCTGCTTAAACCATGGTGCCCTCAGAACCGTGAGGTCTCCCAGATTCATCTGGGCTAAGACCTCGTTTAGGCCTTCCAAGGTGAGCCTGCAATCTCCCACTATGGGAATGGAGACAGGGATGTTTTTTCTGATAGAGGTGGGGTCAATGTCCACATGCACGATCTTTGCTTGCCTTGCAAAGGTCTCTGTCTTGCCCGTTACCCTGTCATCAAATCTGACCCCCACCGCAATCATCACATCACAATGGGCCGAGGCCATATTGGCCCAATATGTGCCATGCATGCCTATCATGCCCAGCCAAAGTGGGGAGCTGGCAGGGAAACCTCCCAGACCCATCAGGGTGCAGCTAACAGGGGCATGGATCCTTTCGGCAAACTCCCTCAGGGCATTGCTTGCCTTGGAGGATATTACCCCACCCCCTGCCAGTATCATGGGCCTCTTGGAATTGGCTATTAGGTGTGCTGCCTTTTCCAGCTGCTTGGTATTGGGAATATAGGTGGGATTATAGGTCCTGAGCCTCACCTCTTTTATGGGCCTGTACTCGGTGGTTTGTGCCATCACATCCTTTGGGAGGTCCACAAGCACAGGACCTGGCCTTCCTGACCTTGCAATGTAAAAGGCCTCCTTTACAACCCTGGCAAGGTCCTCCACCCTTGTAACCAGATAGTTATGCTTTGTTATAGGTCTTGTGATCCCCACTATATCCACCTCTTGAAAGGCGTCGTTTCCAATGAGCTTTGTGGGCACCTGGCCTGTGAACACCACCACTGGTATGGAATCCATGTAGGCAGAGGCTATTCCCGAGACAGTATTGGTTGCCCCAGGCCCAGAGGTCACAAGACATACCCCCACCTTACCAGAGGCCCTGGCATATCCATCGGCAGCATGCACCGCACCTTGCTCGTGCCTAACTGTTATATGTCTGATATCCGTCCTTACAAGCTCGTGGTAAATGTCTAAGACAGCGCCCCCAGGATAGCCAAAGACCACATCAACCCCTTCCTCCATGAGACATCTTATAAGTATCTGGGCGCCCTTTAACTTCATGGCTTCAATGCCCCTCCTTTGATCCGTTCTCTTGTATAATTGATCAGACCTCCTGCCTTGATAAGCTCCCTGGCAAAATCATCCAAGGGCCTTGCCAACAGCCTTTCGCCGGTTTTGGGAATGGTGATCTCCCCTTTTTCTATGTCTATTTCCAGCTCGTCTCCGTCCCTTAATCCATCCAGGTCTTCTGCCACTTCCAGCATGGGAAGGCCTATGTTGAGGCTGTTTCTGTAAAAGATCCTGGCAAAGCTCTTTGCTATCACAAGGGAGATACCAGAGGCCTTTATTGCCAATGGGGCATGCTCCCTGGAGGACCCACATCCAAAGTTATGTCCTGCCACGATTATGTCCCCTTCCTTAACTCTTTTGGCAAATCCAGGGAGAATGTCCTGAAAACAATGGTCTTTCAGTTCCTCCCTGTTGGTGGTATTTAGAAACCTTGCAGGGATTATCAAATCCGTGTCTATATTGTCTCCCAGTTTCCACACCCTACCTTTCCACATCTATGCCCCCTTCACCAATCTTGGATGAACGATCTCCCCTGCCACAGCCGAGGCAGCAGCCACATAGGGATTGGAGAGATATACCTTGCTTTCAGCATGGCCCATCCTTCCCAGAAAATTCCTGTTGGAGGTGGAGATTGCCACCTCCCCTTTTGCAAGGATACCCATGTGCCCGCCCAGGCACGGCCCGCAACAGGGAGGGCCAATTACTGCCCCCGCTGCCAAAAAGGTCTGGATTAGACCCTCTTTTATGGCCTGGGCATATATCCAAGGGGTTCCTGGTATAATTATGAGCCTTGTATGCCTTGCTATTTTTTCCCCTTCCAGGATTTTGGCCGCTGCCCTTAGGTCTTCCAATCTCCCATTTGTGCATGAGCCTATAAAGGCCTGGTCAATCTTGATACCTGTTAGTTCTCCCACAGGCATCACATTTGCCGGACTATGGGGTAGGGCCACCTGGGGTTCCAGGTCACTAACAAAAATCCTATGGATGTGCCAGTAAAGGGCATCGGGGTCATCCTTTAAGATCTCAAAGGGCCTAAGGGCCCTTCCATTTAAATAAGAAAGGGTCTTTTCATCCACATCAAATATCCCATTCTTTGCCCCTGCCTCCACAGCCATGTTTGCCATGGTGAACCTGTCTGCCATTTCTAAAGAGGCCACCACAGGGCCGGTAAAATACAAGGCGCAATAATTCGCCCCGTCTACCCCAAGGATGGACAAGGTCTTGAGTATAAGGTCCTTGCCACCCACATAGGGCCTAAGTTCACCAAGGTATTCCAGCTTTATGGTCTTGGGCACCTTGAGCCAGATCCTCCCAGTGGCCATTATAACACCCAGGTCTGTACTCCCCACCCCTGTGGAAAAGGCGCCCAAGGCCCCATAGGTACAGGTATGGCTGTCAGCACCTATAACCAGTTCCCCAGGGAGCACCAGGCCCTTTTCAGGAAGAAGGATATGCTCTACGCCCACATCACCCAGCTCAAAGAAATGGGTTATATTGTGACGATGGGCAAACTCCCTCACTCTTCTCACCTGCTCTGCAGATCCAATATCCTTGTTAGGCACAAAGTGGTCAGGGACCAGGGCAATCTTGTCCTTATCCCAAACCTTCTGGGCGCCCAGCTCCTCAAATACCTCAATGGCCAAGGGCGCGGTGATATCATTGGCAAGGGCCAAGTCCACTTCTGCTTCCACAATCTGGCCAGGCTCTACCCATTCTTTGTTGGCATGCCTTGCTATTATCTTCTCTGTAAGGGTCATTCCCATGGTGTTTCCTTTCTCACAGATGTACTTGATTGATGGAGATACTGGGATTCTGCTTCAGGTATTCCAGCCTGTTTAGGCCGTTTATATATGCCTTGGCACTGGCAGTAATAATATCAGGATCCGTACCTTTGCCCAATGCCACTAGCCCGTTTTCCTGGAGCCTTACTGTTACCTCTCCTTGGGCATCCATACCCCCTGTTATGGAGTTCACAGAAAACCTCAAGAGTTTGGACCTGGTCCCTGTCATCTTGGCAATGGTATTGTAGGTGGCATCAATGGGCCCCACGCCAAAACCAGCGCTCTGTACCCTCTCACCTCGTATCCTCATGATAACAGTAGCCGTAGGGACTGCCACCGTCCCTGAGACTACATTTAAATACTCCAGTTGATACACATCAGGGGCCCTTAGAAGATGCTCAGCCACCATGGCCTCAATGTCCTCATCCTGGATCTCTTTCCTTTTGTCAGCAAGCTCTTTGAACCTCTCAAATAACATGGCCAGCTCTTCCTCACTTACCTGGTACCCCAGCTCCTTTAGCTTTTCCCTCAGGGCATGCCTCCCTGAGAGTTTGCCCAGTACCATCTGGCTGCTGCTAAGACCAATGCTCTTGGGATCCATGATCTCATAGGTGAGCCTGTGTTTCAAAACACCATCCTGGTGTATGCCTGACTCATGGGCAAAGGCATTTGCTCCCACAATGGCCTTGTTTGGCTGTACCACCATCCCTGTAATCATGCTCACCAATCTGCTAGTGGGATAGATTAATGTGGTGTTTATGTTGGTGAAACACTTCAGCCTGTCTTTCCTTGTATAAATGGTCATCACCACCTCTTCCAGGGAGGTATTGCCTGCCCGTTCTCCTATGCCGTTTACTGTAACCTCCACCTGCCTTGCCCCTGCCCTGATCCCGGCCAGGGTATTTGCCGTTGCAAGGCCCAAGTCATTGTGGCAGTGCACAGAGACAATTGCCTTGTGGATATTGGGTGTGGAATTTATTATCTCCCTTACATGGGCCTCAAACTCCACCGGCTCTGCATACCCCACAGTATCAGGGATGTTTACCACTGTTGCCCCTGCCTCGATCACTGCCTCAAAGACCCTTGCCACAAACCTGGGGTCACTTCTGGAGGCATCTTCTGCAGAGAATTCAACCCTGTCCACATAGGAGCGGGCATATCTTACTGCCTCAACAGCTGCCCTGAGCACCTGCTCCTTATCCATCCTGAGCTTGTATTCCATGTGTATATCACTGGTGGCAATAAATGTGTGGATCCTTGGATATCTTGCCGCCTTTAATGCCTCATAGGCCTTGTCAATATCATCCTTGTTTGCCCTGGCAAGGGCTGCCACCTCTGCCCTTTCCACAGAGGCTGCCACCATCTTCACTGCCTCCAGATCACCTTTGGATGCAGCAGGAAAACCTGCCTCAATAACGTCCACACCAAGCCTGTCCAACTGCCTGGCAATCCTCACCTTCTCCTGGGGGTTCATGCTTGCACCAGGAGACTGCTCACCATCCCTCAAGGTGGTGTCAAATATATATACCCTTTCCATGATATGACCTCCTTTAGTGTGTTTATGGGTTTTCAGTAATAAAGAGGGGAGGTCATTTTGGGAGTGCGCGCCGCAGACCAGGCTCTTCTTTTTGGTCTGCGGCGGTTTCCTCCTTCATCTGTGGCACGGTATTTGTTTTCTTGAGGAGCTTATAGTATATGCTGTCCACAAGGGCCTGCCAGCTTGCCTCTATCACATTCTCCGAGGCACCCACTGTGGTCCATAGCTCCCTTCCATCTCCAGAATCTATCTGGACCAAAACCCTTGCAGCAGTGCCTTTGTCGCCATTTATTACCCGTACCTTGAAGTCTACAAGGCTCATTTCCTGGATTTCAGGATAGAACTTGGCCAGTGCCTTTCTAAGGGCATTGTCCAGGGCATTCACAGGCCCATCTCCTTCTGCTGCAGTTATCTCTTCCTCTTTCCCCACCCTGATCTTGATGGTGGCATGGGAGGAGCTGGGGCCTTCTCTATTCTTTTCTGTGGTGACCCTAAAGGACTCCAGGATGAATGGGTCCTGAAACTCACCAATGGCCCTCCTGATAAGGATCTCCAGGGATCCCTCTGCTGCCTCAAATTGATACCCCTTGTCCTCCAGGTCCTTTATCTGTTGAACAAGCCTTTGGGTCTCCTGGTCCTTTAATCCCAATTTAATACCCAGCTCCATGGCCTTATATTGAATATTTCCTTTTCCTGATAGGTCACTTACCAGCACCCTTCTCCTGTTGCCCACTGATTCCGGTGGGATATGCTCATAGGCAACAGGATTCTTTAGCACTGCATGGACATGTACCCCTCCTTTATGGGAGAAGGCACTTTTTCCCACAAAGGGCATATTTTTCCTATGCGCCAGGTTTGCCACCTCACTTACATACAGGGATAGCTCTGTAAGTCTCCTTATAGATGAAGGGGGCAGGCACTGGTAGCCCATCTTGAGTTGCAGGATGCCTATGACTGTTATTAGATCAGCATTCCCGCACCTCTCTCCGTATCCGTTTATGGTACCCTGGACCATCTCCACCCCTGCCTTCACAGCGGCAATGCTATTGGCCACGGCAAGGCCACAGTCATTGTGGCAGTGGATCCCCAATGGGATGTCCACTAGATCTTTCACCTGGGCCACTGATCTTTCTATTTGGTCAGGGAGACTTCCTCCATTGGTGTCACACAAGACTATATAGTCTGCACCGCCATCCCTTGCAGCCAGGATGGTAGAAAGGGCATAGTCTTTGTTTGCCCTATAGCCGTCAAAGAAGTGTTCTGCATCATATATCACCTCTAGTCCCTTATCCTTTAGAAAGGAGACGGTATCTTTTATGAGGGAAAGATTTTCCTCCAAGGTGACCTCCAATATCTCTGTGGCATGCAGGTCCCAGCTCTTTCCAAAGATGGTGACGCTCTTTGTCCCTGCCTCCAAAAGTGCAAGGATGCTGGGGTCCTGGGAAGGCGGGATACCCTTCTTGTGGGTGCTTCCAAAGGCGCAGAGCTTAGAAGATTTGAGCCCCCCACCTGCTGCTAGCATGGAGAAAAATCTCTGATCCCTGGGGTTGGAACCAGGCCACCCTCCCTCTATGTAATGAAAGCCCAACTCCTCCAATTTCTTTGCAACCTTTAACTTGTCTTCAGCGGAGAATTGGACATCCTCTCCCTGGGTCCCATCCCTCAAGGTGGTGTCATAAAGAATGATCTGTTTGCCCATCTCCCTTCTCCCTTGAAATAAAAAACCGTTATCAGGCCTCCTTTGGCCTGATAACGGTTTTTGTGGTCTAGAGATGCTAGACAGCCATCATCAGGCCTTGGCCTATAAGGCCAATGCCCAATATTATGAGCCCAAGTATTACCAGGGCTAAGCTGATTATGGCTGTCTCTTTCCCTTTCATGACCTTTTCTTAATTTCGAACATCTATTAGGTTATCCCCTTGCCTTTGTCAAGAATTTTTTTGCATAAATGGTGCCTTCAGGAGGTAATGGATAAAAAGGCCTCCACTATCTTGTTTAATTCCTCCTTGGAACTAAAGTGGACAACCAGCTTTCCACCCTGCTTCCCAGGCCTGAGTTCCACCTTTGTGGAAAGGGCCCTGGAAAGGATATCTGTAAGGTATGATACATCGGGGTCAGTGGGAGTTTCCTTTATCTTTCTTGGGTTTTTTAACCTCTTTATCTTTTCCTCCAGCTGCCTAACTGACCAGGATTTTTCCACAGCCTCTCTGGCCAATTCCTGCTGAAGTCCCTGGTCTTGAAGGCCTGCCAGGGCCCTGGCATGGCCCATACTCAACTTTTCCTCAAAGAGCAGCACTTTAACTGAATTTGGAAGTGTCAACAATCTAAGGGAATTGGAGATGGTGGACCTGTCCTTTCCCAGTCTCTTGGCCAGGGTTTCATGGGTAGCATTTGTGATTTCTAATAACCTTTTGTAGGCCTCAGCCTCTTCCAAAGGATTTAGATCCTTTCTATGAAGGTTTTCAATTAGGGCCAGCTCCAGGTATTCAGGGGGTGTTACCTCCTTCACCACAACAGGTACCCTTTCCAGGCCAGCCATCTGCGCTGCCCTCCAGCGCCTTTCTCCTGCTATGATATAGTAACCCTCCCCTGCCTTGGACACCAATAGGGGTGCAAGGACCCCTTTTTCTTTAATGGACTCTGCCAGTTCTTTAATGCTGGACTCTTCAAAGATCTTCCTGGGCTGGTAGGGGTTGGGCTGGAGAAGGGCGACTGGACAATAAAATATGTGGGCACCCTCCAGTTGTGCTGCCTCTGGCAACAGGGCTGATAGGCCCTTACCTAAGGGCTGTCTCTGGGTCATGGCTCTTTTCACTCCTGATTATGGTCTCTTGGGCAAGGGCCAAATAGCTCTGTGCCCCTTTGCTCTTTATGTCATAGAGTATCACAGGTTTCCCATGGCTGGGGGCCTCTGCCAGTCTTACATTCTTTGGAATCCAGGTCTTAAATACCTTGTCCTTGAAGTAGGCCCTCACCTGGGAGGCCACTTCCAGGGTAAGGGAGTTCCTCGGGTCATACATGGTAAGGAGTATGCCCAGGGTTTGAAGGTCAGGATTCAAGGTGGCCTTCACAGTGGAAAGGGTTGAGAGGAGTTGGGAGAGGCCTTCCAGGGCATAGTATTCACACTGCACAGGGATTATGAGGTAGTTGGAGGCTGCAAGGGCATTGATGGTTATAAAACCAAGGGAGGGAGGGCAGTCCAACAAAAGGTAGTCGTATGCCTTTAAGATGTGTACAATGCCTGCCCTTAGCTTGGTGGCCCTGTCCTTTAAAGGCATGAGTTCCACCTCTGCACCCAATAGTTGTTGCGTACTGGGTATGAGGTGGAGGTTTTCTATGGCCGTGGTAATAATGAGGTCCTTTCCTGCCCTCGCATCCAGCAAGAGGTCATATACACCCCTGGAGAGTTTTCTATAATCAATGCCCAGCCCTGTGGTGGCATTTGCCTGGGGATCACAGTCCAGGAGCAGGACCTTCCTGTTTGCCAGGGCCAGGGAGGCAGCCAGATTAATTGCAGTGGTGGTCTTTCCCACACCACCTTTTTGATTTGCAATGGCAATTATCCTGGGCATCTGCCTAATTGGATTCATGTTTCACGTGAAACATCACAGGACCTTCACCATCTCAAGACCCAGATCTTCTCTTATCCCCTCAAGCCCTTCCAAAGGACCCAATATCTTTATATAAGGCCCTTTAGCAATGGTCTCAATCACCTCGCCTGCCCTCCTGATATCCTCCAGGGCAGTGGCAAATACCTGATCCTTCACCACCTGGAGCCTATCTCTATCCTCTCCCAACAAATACCTGAGCATGGAAACAAAGCCCCTTCTCCTTGGGGCATGGTATTGGTCCAGATCAGAGATGGTACCAATAATAGCCCTTTCCAGTTCTTCACTGTCCATTGGCACATCCCTTAAAAACTCACCAGCCCTATCAAAGGCCTTCAATGTCCTCGTGGGGTTTGGATCCCTGTACGACATAAGACACAGGGCACCACCCACCCTATCAAAGTCCAAAAAGGCACCATAGGCCCCGCCCTTTACCCTGACCTCCTCCCACATGTATCTGTTCCTAAGATACCTAAAGGCAACAAGCCAACTCCCGTCAAAATCCCACTTATCATATAGGTCCACAGCCTTTGCAACATAGTACACATGGGACGGTGCGCAGAGCCCTTCTCTTTCCTTTAAAAAAAGCCCCAAATCCCCCTCTATACTAGAGCCTCCTTGCTCCATACCCTTTAGAAAACCCTCCATGTACTTTAGGCATGGCTCCTTTAAGGCCTCATTGCAAGTAAGGTTAAAGATAACCCTGTGCCTTAAAAATAATGTCCTTACAATCTCCTCGATCCTTGCCAGTGCCCTTTCCCAGTCCTTTTCCACAACCTCCCTAAATCCCTTTAGGGAGTGGAGATAACTAACACCGCCCATGGCCTCGGATACAACATAGGGCCTTTTTACATGGGCCTTTGCCCTGAGTCCCACCATCCTGTGGCCATTGGGAATGACCCTTTCCTCAACCCTGGCAATCTCTTCCTTCAGGATCTGGGAAAATCTCTCCTTGGAACCAAGATCCCTTTCAAAGAACACCTCCATGAGTACCTGAAACAAGGACCTTGCCTGTTGGGGGAGGAACTTTATCCTATAAAACAGGTATGCAACACCTTTCCCCTCCACATCAGGCCCTGAGAACCATTCATGGGAAATCCCTCCGCACACATTGGAGATCTTTATGCTCAAATCCACATAGTTACTCTTTTTAGTCCCCATCTCCAACAATGCCCTGGCAATGAGGGGGATGAGGGAAAGCTCATGGGTATTGAGCCCAGCGAGATCAAAACCTATGTCCAGGTATACAATCCCTGCTGTATTTATGTCATGGAAAAGCAATGGGGAATCAATGACCCTGTCCACCTCAATGGGGATATCCTTGAATATCCTATCCAGGTCACCTAAAGACAGCCTGGGGATGGTCTTTAAGGCCTCGGGACTATCTGGGGTCTCCTGGAATTCCTTGAACCTCACATACTCACTCTTTATATCCTGCCCCTTAAGAGACTCCACTGCTTCCCTCACTTTCAAGGATTCCTGAGAGAGCATCTCCACCAGGGCATCCTTTTGGGGCAGAAGATATACCACTGACCTATTTGTATTTTCTATCAGCCAGGACTTCATAATATTTGAAAACAGGCGTTTATCCCTCTCCCAGTCCTTCTTTAGGTCCTTTAAATGCCCTTCAAACTTGAGGAGTAAAAAGGGATCCCCCTCATAAAGCCAAGTGGACAAGCAACGAAGGCCTAAGGTCAGCCCCCAAGGAAGCCCCTCTGTCTCTTCCCTTAGGTGAAACTCCAAAAGATTAAAGGCCCCCTCCACAATCTCAGCCTTTGTCACATCCTCAGCGCATTCTTGGAGCAGCCTTAGAACCAGGGGAGGAAATTCCTCCATTCTAACCACCTCAATCCCCTTTATGCCAACGTGAAAGGTGAGATATCTCAGCTCGTGATTCAAACCCTCGCCTATCAGATCCTCTCCTATCCCTGATTCCATTATCCTTCTTCTAAGGGGAGAGCCCGGGGTGCCCAGCAGCAGAAGTTCCAGTAACCTAAAGGTAAAGTTGAAATATCCATCTGTTACAGGGCACAAAAGCCAGTTTAAAGAGACATAGCCCTTTTCCAATGAGGCCTCTCCTCCCGGGAAGCCCCTGGAAACAACAAGACCCGACTCCCCAGTAACTGGCTCATAGGCCCATGTTGGTCTAATAAGGCCTTGAGGCATCCCTGAAAGGTATTCATCCAGCAAGGCAAGGCTGGCCTCCAGGTCCAGATCCCCATACAGAACCACCTTGGAGTTCGCTGGACTGTAGTGCTCCTTATGGAAACTCAAGAATGTATCATAGGTTAGAGATAGGATCTCCTTGGGATCCCCGCCACTGTCAAAACTGTAAGGGTGGCCCTTAAAAAGGGAGCTTAAAGAAAACCTTTCCAGTAGGTTTTCGGGGGAGGAGTAAGCGCCTTTCATCTCATTATATACCACCCCTTTTGGGGCAAAACCTCCATCTTCTTTGGGTTCCAGGTGCCAGGCCTCCTGATAAAAGGTAAATTTCTGAAGAAGAGGAAAGAACACTGCATCCAGATATACCTCCATGAGGTTAAGGAAGTCTTTCATGTTGGTGCTGGCAACGGGATAACAGGTCCTGTCGGGATAGGTAAAGGCATTCAAAAAGGTATGGATAGAGCCTTTTAGGAGCTCCACAAAGGGCTCTTTAACAGGGTATTTACGAGATCCACACAGCACAGAATGTTCCATAATATGGGGTAGGCCAGAAGAATCCTTGGGAGGGGTGGAAAAGGAAATCATAAACACCTTGTTTTCATCATTACACCTTAGATAAATGACCTGGCACCCTGACCTATGCCTAAACAATGTGCCCTCAATCCCCAATTCCTGGACATGATCACTCCGCACCTTTTCGAACCCTTTAATTACCAAGGCAAGACCTCCCTTCAGCCATCCTCTTTGATCTTTCTGTTCAAAGCTCAACCTTTTGTTCTTTCAGGAAGAGCCTGTGGTACTCTTGATCACTGAGGTACTTCTTTAAAAGGCCTCCCACAAGCTCAAATATCTTTTGTAGATCCTCGTTGCTCATCCTTTTTAATATTGCCTTCATAAGTTCATCGTCAGAGAACTTCTGCAGATACACCCAAACCGTGCTCTCGTCAGTCTCCCTGTCAAAACCAAACCCTATGAAACCGCCATATTCTTCCACAAATCTGTGGGAATGGACACTCACACCGGCACCTCCTTTTTCTCCCAGGGTCAAAACACAGGGTGTTTCTTCTTCATCGGCCCACACCTCTAAGACCAGGGCCTAACCATAACACATGGCCTAGGCCAAAAAAAGACCTAACAAAGAAAACATTAAATATGCCCCTTAAACAGGGGTAAATTTGGCACATATCTTGAAAGTTAAGTTTGTAACAGAATTGCCGATATAGTCCTTTAGAGGAGCAAAAGAGGCAAAGGATTCCGTGCACAAGGAGGGAGAGGGATGGGATACACATTAGATGCCCTAAAGCGTCATTATGAAGAGCACTTAGAGGCCCTTCAAAGGTGTTTGGAGCCCTGGGCAAATCCCCGGGATATCCCCAGGACCCCACAATATGTCAGAAGAACCTGGAAGACTTCTGGCCAGTTGCCTTGCCCCTTAGAAACAGAAGGGCCTGGTTTCTGTCCTCCATCTGTAGTGCATGCTCCAGGGAGGGTGCATCTAAGTTCATGTTTATAGCCTCTTTGGTGAGGATAAGCCCCATGGGATTCTTTGAATTAAGGGTCCTGGCCAACTCAAGCCCTGTGGCCCAAAGATTCTCCCTTTCCACCACCCTGCTCAGCATCCCCAGGCCATAGGCCTCCTCCGCTGATATAAACTCCCCTGTGAGCATCATTTCAGCTGCCCTACCTGGGCTGATTACCCTTGGCAGGAGATAGCTACATGCCATGTCAGCACCCCCAAGGCCTATGTTTATAAAAGCAGCACAGAACCTGGCATCCTTGCTGGCTATCCTTATGTCAGAGGCAAGGGCAAAGCTCAGCCCTAAACCCACAGCTGCCCCATGGACAAGGCAGACAATTGGCTGAGGGGCACTTCTCATGCGCAGTATTAATCTGCCAAGTCTCTTTTGGAACCCATAAAAGGTCCTCCCATCCCATGTGGGTGCAAGCCTTGCGGTCTCCTTCAGATCCAGGCCTGCGCAAAAGCCCTTCTCTCCATTCCCTTTTAGGATTATTACATTTAGATCCTCCTTAAGGGAGGCCCAGTCCCAAAATTCCTCCAGCTCCTTCATCATGAGGTGACTAACTGAGTTATAGACCCTTGGCCTGTTAAGGGAAAGAACTCCTATCCCTTGTTCCACATCCCTATACTCAATGGTCTCCCATTCCATCTCTCCCAAATCTCCTTGCGTTTATTTTTCTCTCATATATTATCCCCCCGGTAGATGCAACTTGTCCATTTTATTGTGACCGGGTATTCCCATGGCACAGGATACTGGTTATGAGCTCCTTCTCCAAGACAAGCAGACCCTGGAGACCATCCTGGACAGCTTGCCCATTGGGATAATGGCCCATGACATAAATAGAAAGATCCTTTTCTTCAACAAGGCTGCCCAGGAGATCACCGGGTATTCAAAGGAAGAGGTCCTTGGCAGGGATTGTCATCAGGTCTTTGGCTCCCCATTTTGTGGAGGAAACTGCTCTTTCTTAGATGGCCCTCAGTCCACAATAAATGAGCCCTCCTATGAGATCAGCTATTTATCCAGGAATGGCGTACCAAAGCGGCTAAAAATGGACCTTTTCCCCCTTATTGACCCTTTGGGCGAGCTAAAGGGTGTCCTTGCCAGCATAACTGACCTTACCCACCTATTGGAAGCAGAAATCGCACTAAACAGGCTTGACCAGTTCCATGGCATCGTGGGAAAGGACCCAAAGATGCTTGCCTTATACAAAAGGATAAGGGAGATAGGGGTGGTGGACTATCCCGTTCACATATATGGTGAGACAGGGACAGGCAAAGAACTCATTGCCCTTGCAGTGCACAGCGAGAGCAGAAGGAATGGAGGCCCTTTTGTGCCTGTCAATTGCGCAGCCCTCCCCGAGACCCTTTTAGAGTCTGAGCTCTTTGGCCATGAAAGAGGTGCCTTTACAGGGGCCCACAGGGCAAAAAAAGGCAGGTTTGAACTGGCCAACAGGGGCACCCTCTTCTTGGACGAGGTGGGAGATATGCCCAAAGCCCTTCAGGCCAAATTACTAAGGGCTGTGGAAACTGGTTTTATTGAGAGGTTGGGAGGGGAAGGTCTTACTCCTGTGGATGTAAGGATAATTACCGCAACCAATAAGGACCTAAAAAAGGAGGTTCAAAAAGGGAACTTCAGGGAGGACCTTTACTACAGACTGGTGGTGATACCTTTGCACATCCCTCCCCTTAGAAAGAGAAAGGGGGACATCCCCTTGCTGGTTCAGCACTTCCAGGGATCACTCCAAAGAGAGGGGCTAGAGGCCAAGGCAGTGTCCCCCCAGGCACTGGAGGCCCTATTACACTACCCCTGGCCAGGCAATGTGAGGGAGTTACAAAGTGCTATAAGATATGCCCATCTACACTCCACAGGCCCTAAGATTGAATTAAATGATCTGCCCTCATCCATTGTAAGTTACTATCACAAGACCTCCCATTCTTCCCTAACCAAAGAGGTGTTAGAGAATGCCATAAAGGTGGCAGGGGGAAATAAGGCAAAGGCAGCTAGGTTACTGGGAATTGGAAGGGCAACCCTTTATAGATACCTGGAGCAATACAAAGATGTCTCATGATCCAGGTGTGTCTCAAAACAGTAGTGAGACACATCTTTACCCTGTGGTAATGGAATTTTAGGTCCCAATGGCCATGTGTCTCAAGATAACGCCACCTCTGCACGGCAAAATATCAAAGGAAAACTAAAGAATATTATGCTAACCTAAGCCCAATTTGCCTGGCACCTTACTTGTAATAGCTTTTTAAAAAGCAGAGGGTGCGAAGATGAGGCCTTGTAATATCCTAATAGAAAAAACCATAGAACTT
>FWWL01005201.1_pt1 | contig 20639 bp, 15 predicted proteins | sample 2228331 | NCBI WGS metagenome assembly FWWL01 (sample SAMEA103939775, study PRJEB20133) | metagenome | reverse complement strand
CGTAGGCGCCGGCTGCGCCTGCTGCACAGACCAGCGCCAGCAGCAGCACGACCATCAGCAGGCAGGATCGTCCGCCGCTCCTGGCGCGCGGCGGCGGTGATGCATACGCCGGCGGATGACCGGCGGGCGGCATCTGGGGCGGGTATGCCGCTGGCGCCTGTGGCGGATAGGCGGCGGGCTGCGGCGCCGCTGGGGTTTGTGGCGGGTAGGCGGCAGGCTGTGGTGCCTGTGGCGGGTAAGATGACGGGTAGGCGGACGGTTGCGGTGGGTAGGGCGTTGCTCCCGAGATGGGCGTATGCGGCGCCGTGGGTGGCGGGTAGGAACCCGGCGGATGCGCCTGCTGCGGCGCTGATGGATATGGCGGCGGCGCTGCAGCAGGCGGACCGAGGACGGTGGCGTCCTGCTGGGAAGCCGCCTCGAAACGGAACACCTCATCGCCAATATCGATCAGATCGCCGGGTTGCAACAATGCGCGCTGGATGCGCTGACCGTTAACGAGCGTGCCATTGCCGCTGCCCAGGTCGTAAAGGACAAAAGCAGCGCCCTCGCGACGAATCTGAGCGTGATGGCGCGACGCGCGCGGACTGGCAATCGCGATATGATTGTCGGCGGCGCGTCCAAGGGTGAATGGTTGGTCGCCAAGGTCGAACGTGTGTCCTGCAAGCGGACCGCGAATGCAGACAAGTCGAGCTGCCATAACGAGGCTCCTGTCAGTAGCAACACAACCCTGCCGTCCTTTGAGATAACGACATGTATGCCATCTGCCTCTAATTAATGCAACCGAAGTCGTGTGCATCAAATAAAGATGCCGTTTGAGCACAGAAGAGTGAAGGAATCGCAACGCACGACTCACCCACCTGCAACAGCCGTCGGACGGAATCGCGCGCCGGTCTTTGCCGAACAACCGGCAGTGACCGGCGCAGATCGATGGACAGATGATGATTAACCCGTATCCTATCAGCGTCGGCGAGTCATATCGACATCGCCGATTGCAGACATGTCACCCTCCGAAATCGTGATATCGCCAGTCATGCGGTTGTCGCCGGCGAACTGAAGTTTGAATTCTATCTGGATGCCGTCTGCATTCCACGCAATGACGTAGCGACCATCCTGCACCGTGCAGGCGCCTTCGGCGGCATCACTGAGTGTATCACCCTCACGGAGTTGAATCAGCGCCGTGTTGCCGTTGATCTGAAAGATGAAGATCGCCTTTGTAACATCACCGATCTCGTCCTGAAGGTCAGGGGCGTTGGTCGAACGGAGCGTCAGTCGGGCATCCCATTCACCATTGATCTTCGCCGGGCAGGCGCCGTGCGTCTCGACTGGCTGGTGGGGAGGTTGTTCGGGTTGTTGCGGCGGCTGTTCGACAACCGGCGGCGCGCCTGCTGCCGGTGTGCCGGTGCAGGTCGTCGGGTTGAACGAGGTCATCGGCGTTCCGTCGCGTTCACTGAACGGCTCGAACCGGATCGTCTGACCCGGTTGCAGGGTGATGACCTGCGGCGGCTTCACCCACCAGCCGCGACACGGTAGATACATCGGATCGCCAGCGTTGACTTCACTCATAAAGACGTAGGGAACGACCCGGTATGCGCCAGCCGGCAGCCAGGCCTGCAATGGGCGATACGGCACACTGTAGTCATAGCGCGGTCCGTGCGCCAGATTTCGCTCCGGCGGCAGCATCCAGTTGAGTCCGGGATCGACCAGGGTCGCCTGCTGGATGCAGACATTGACGTACAGCGCGCGCGGCAGATTGCGACAGCCGGGATACGTCCCGCTTCCGTGCAGGGTCTGATTGTCGAGAATGAGCCAGCCGCCGCGCGCGCGGCGCCAGGCGTCAGGGTCGTTGCCGGTGTAACTGTACACGCCATAGGGCGAGAAGTGGGTCACCTCGGCGCTGACGGTGCGCGCCGCCGCATTGACCGCGCCGGCGACCGGAACCCACGCGCCGCTCTGCGGGTCGCGCGTGATCAAGCCCATCACCCGCGCCGGGTCGGTTCCGGCGGGGATGGGCAGGGTGATGCGCACCGGCGCGGCGAAGGTCACGCCGTCCGGCTCGAACTGGTAGATGTCGCCGCTGAGCGCCATGTCGTCGGGCAGGTTGACCGGCTGATAGGGGGCGGGCGCCACCGAGAAGGTCAACGAGCCGGGAGACCCGTCAGGATTAGGCGGCACGGCGCCGACCGGCACTTCGATCATTGGACCGCCGGGCATCGAGATGGCGGCCGCCTGCCCGCCGCCGACGGTGGCGCTGCCGGTTTGTACCGGCGGACGGGTCATCGTTGGCAGGTTGTCTGGAGGCCGGTCGATAATACCTGACAGAATGGGCAGGCGGTCGCGAAAGACGTAGGCGCCGGCTGCGCCTGCTGCACAGACCAGCGCCAGCAGCAGCACGACCATCAGCAGGCAGGATCGTCCGCCGCTCCTGGCGCGCGGGGGTGGCGGCGTATACGCCGGCAGGTGACCGGCCGGCGGCATCTGGGGCGGGTATGCCGCTGGCGCCTGTGGCGGATAGGCGGCAGGCTGTGGACCCGCTGGCGCTTGTGGCGGATAGGCAGCCGGGTGCGACGGGTAAGGCGTCGCTCCTGGAACGGGCGTTGGTGGCGGGTAAGGCGTCGCTCCTGGAACGGGCGTATGCGGCGCCGTGGGTGGCGGGTAGGAACCCGGCGGATGCGCCTGCTGCGGCGCTGATGGATATGGCGGCGGCGCTGCAGCAGGCGGACCGAGGACGGTGGCGTCCTGCTGGGAAGCCGCCTCGAAACGGAACACCTCATCGCCAATATCGATCAGATCGCCGGGTTGCAACAATGCGCGCTGGATGCGCTGACCGTTAACGAGCGTGCCATTGCCGCTGCCCAGGTCGTAAAGGACAAAAGCAGCGCCCTCGCGACGAATCTGAGCGTGATGGCGCGACGCGCGCGGACTGGCAATCGCGATATGATTGTCGGCGGCGCGTCCGATGGTAAGCGGTTGATCACTCAGCTCGAAGGTGCGTCCTGCCAGGGGTCCGCGAACGCCAATAAGTCGTGATGTCATGGCGAGTGCTCCTGTCGATGGCGCCGCCGTCTGAGGGGCAGCGACAGACCCGGTGCTGCTGTACACCTGCTGTTAGTGTACCGATCAGGCGCTGGCTGCAGAAGATGCTATTTGTGCACGAAAGGGTGAAGAGATCGCAACGCAGCGAACACGAACATGGTCGATAGCCGATACGCTGCCATTTTAGATTTTGGATTGGAGATTATCGCACAGGGCGTTCTGATGCGATTTGACGGAACTCCGTTTGCGGAGTATTCAAGCGAAATTGGTATATATGGCATTGCAATGCGCTCCGATGAGCGTGCGCATGCGGCTTGTTCAATTCCCATCCAAGCGGATGAGCAGCCGACGAATCGGCTACCGCCTGAAGGCGGGGGTACATATGCGTCAGCCAGTCGTGCACCGCCGGACGGCGGGGGTACATATGCGTCAGCCGGTCGTGTACCGCCGGACGGCGGGGGTACATATGCGTCAGCCGGTCGTGTACCGCCGGACGGCGATGGTACGGTCGGACATGACGACCAGTACCCGCTTGGGCAGCCACTGCCGCGCCTGCGAGATCATCGGGCGCGCCCAGTCGGTCAGCTACGTGTGTGGCATCCTACGCTTCTGGTGCAGGCGCTCGAACGGCGCCAGGACGGTCAGCAAACGAAACGCCCAGGAACCGAGGGTCAAACGCCAAAAACCGAGAACCGATAATCGGCAAATCAAGAAATCAAACAAATCCTTATAATCCAAGCAGTAACTTCGCGATCAAAAGATAGATTGCCAATCCACTGGCATCAACCAGGGTCGTGATCAGCGGTGCAGAAACAAGCGCAGGATCAATGCCGACCCGACGCGCCGCCATGGGCACCATTGCGCCAACAATGTTCGCCCAGATACAGATCGCCATCACCGACAGCGCCACTGTAGCTGCCAGCGAGGTCGCCGGCACTTCGAGAAAAGCGCGCCCGAATGCAATAATCGCCAGCAGGAATCCAAGAATGATGCCAACCAGCAGTTCCCGAGCCAGGACACGCCACACGTCGCGCAGACGAACCTCGTTGAGCGCCATCGCGCGAATGAGCGTCGAAACGGTCTGCGCTCCGGTATTGCCGCCGGTGCCGATCAACAGCGGGATGAAAAACGAAAGCGCCACGACCTGTTCCAGTTCCGCCTCGAACAGGCGCAACACGTTTGCCGTAACGGATCCGGCGACGAAGAGGAACAGGAGCCACACGATCCGTCGTCGCACCGAGGTGATGACCGATGTCGTGAAATACGTCTCGTCCGCCTGACCCTGCGCCACGGCGCCGAATTTGAGCACATCTTCCACGCCTTCTTCCACCAGCACGTCCATCACATCGTCGACCGTAACGACGCCAAGCATCCGTCCCTCGTCATCGACGACGGGAAGCGCCGCAAGATCATAGCGCGCAACCGTTCGCGCGACTTCCTCCTGGTCGGTTTCGGGACGAACCGCAATGGGGGAAGGACGCATCAATTCAGTAATCGGTCGGTGAGGAGACTCGACCAGCAACCGACGCAGGCTGACCGTGCCAATAAGCCGATCGCGTTCGTCCAGCACATACAGATACACAATGACGGCGGCATCGTGGACGACGCTGCGCAGACGCTCCATTGCATCGGCGACTGTATCGCGCTCGCGCAGCGCGACGAACTGATCATTGAGCAGGCGACCGGCGCTCTGGGGCGGGTAGCGCAGCAGTTCACGAACATCGGCAGCTTCTTCCGGCGCCATCGCCGCGAGCAGTTCGTGCTGCCGTTCGGGCACGTCTTCGGTGAGAATGGCAACTGCGTCGTCGCTATCGAGTTCTTCCAGAATATCGGCAGCCTGTTCAGCCGGCATCTGACCGATCAGGTCGCGGGCAGTGTCGATGCTGGCCTCATCGAGCACATCGGCAGCCTGCGGCAGTTCGAGCAGGCTGAAGACGCGCTGTTGGTCCTCATCGTCGAGGCGTTCGATAATATCCGCCAGATCAGGGGGATAGATGCGCGCCACCAGATCGCGGAGGGTCGTGATGTCCTCAGTTTCGAGGGCGGCGCGCACCTGCTGTTCGAGCAGGTCCAGGTCGAGCGGGGCTGTCATGCGATGTGCTCCTGCTGCTCGATCCAGGGCGCCAGCACATCGAACAGTGCATCGGCGCGGTTCTGCAACAGGCTGGCGCCGCCTCCTCTCACGATCACCGGCTGTCCACTGCCGACAGTATGCGCAATCTCGCGCGCCTGACGCAGAGTCGGACTCGGATCGTGAGCCCCGGCGACGACCAGTGTGGGTGCAGGGATAGAGCGCAATCGTGTACAGTAATCAGCATTCTGGAGCAGGCGCTGGCATGCCTGAGCGTCGTGGTCTCCTGCGTTGTCGGTACGATTGAATACAGCGCTCAAACCATCGCGCAGGCGCACGCCGAATGATCGGCGTCCTGGCGGTGCGCTCTCCGGCGGCGAAATGAGCACGAGTCCACACACCCGCGTCGGTTGATCGGCGGCGAGATGTGCTGCAATGGCTGCTCCGCCAGCGTGACCGATCGCGAAGACGCGACCAATGCCGAGCAGGTCGAGCAGGTCGCCAATATCGGCCGCCATGCGCTCGAGGCTGTCGGCAAGCGGCAACCGACGGCTCCGGCCATGCCCGCGCAGGTCTGGCACGATCGTCTGATACCGGCTGGCCAGTTTGCTGGCAAGCGGTTGAAATATATCACCACTGGCGCCAAAGCCGTGAACGAACAACAGCGGGAACCCGCTGCCACTGGTTGCGCAATAGAGCGCAGATGCGCGCCGGGCTGCAGGAATAGCGCGCAGAGTAAGCGCAGTCATGGCAGTCCTCCGTTGACAGCATTGCAGGCAGATTGTCAACCAAACGCGCGGCATTCAACGGCATGCCCGTTGAGGCACTCGATACGCCGCCGATGTCAGGAGGACCTGGAGCGTGAGGTGATGTGCTCGAAAAGGACCCCGCAGCCTCGTACTGCGGGGCGTGTAACCACAGGAGGGCTCAAGCCGCTAGAAGCGACCGCCTGCGCTGCATTGCCCCGCAGCGTGTGAGGTGACCGGCGCGCAGTCATCGTGGTGCTGCCGCGCACGACTATGACCAGAGTTAGCGTCCATATCCCTTCATCAGAACACTCTCTCGAATGAGCCTGAAATGGAAACAGGGTCGTCGTTTCCTGACAGCGTATCTGCGCACATCACTGGCGCATAGCGCCTGTTGCCGTAATGGTCGTTCACGTTCACTGCTGAACCTGAACGCTGATTAGCAGCGCTGGCTGTTCCAGGCATCGTCTCTGGCGAGAGAGCACGACCAAACGACCGGACATACCGGCTTGAGGAAGTATACACTGTCATGCAGGGCGAGTCAAGAGATATTTTCCCAGATCGCGCATCAGATCGACACAACTGCAAACGCTTCGCCACCGGCTGTATCGACGACTCTGATCGCCAGCGCGTCGCCAGTATCTGCTCGCGCGATGGTATATGCGCCACGCACCAGCATGCTGCGGCGCAGCGGTGCGTCCACAATGGCAGGACGAAAGATTGCACCATCATACCTCGGATCGATCAGAATCTCATCGATGATGCTGCGCCGGTCGGGCAGGGTTTGGGAGATGTCTGCCAGCAGGGGACTGGTGTACGCTTCGATGGCGATCGTTACCTGATCATTGTGATGCGTCACCCGAACGTGTATATCGCCCTGCGGTGCAGGTGCAACATCGCCGATTCGCCAGACCGAGAAACCGGAGGATAGTGGCGTGCGGTCGAGGATGGCGTGACGGAGCCGACGGGAGGTCACCTGGATGGCGCCTGGGTTTACGTCGCAGGCGATCCAGCGTCGTTCCAGGCGCTGTGCCGCCACCGCCGTCGTTCCCGATCCGGCGAAGCAGTCGAGCACCAGGTCGCCTGGTCGGGACGAGGCGCGAATGATGCGATCAAGCAGCGCCAGCGGTTTCGCAGTCGGATAGCCGAGGTCGCGCGCCAGCGCAGCGTCGATCGGGATTGTCCAGACATCGTAGGCGCCGATGCCCGGTTTGCGCAGATAGGTCTTGACGCGCTCGCCGCGCGGGTTGACATTCCAGTAGTAGCGTCCGCGTTCGTCTTCGTGGCGGAAGCGGGCAATCTGGCGGCGGGTGTAGGGGATGAGCACCGCGTCGTAGTTAAATGTCCAACGGTCGCCTCGGGTATAGAGCAGGATTGTGTCGTGTTTGCGATTGAACTGCCGTTCGCCGTCGCCGCCGCGCGGGTAGAACCAGATGATTTCGTTGAGCATCCGTTCGGCGCCAAAGACTTCGTCCATCAGGCACCGGAGGTGGTGCGCCTTGCGAAAATCGCAGTGCAGGTAGATGCAGCCGTCCTCGGCGAGCAGCTCGCGCAGCGCAATCAGCCGCTCGTACATGAACTGGAGATAGGCGTCATCATCCCAGGTATCGCGGTATGCGACATCGGCGACCGGTATGAGGCGCGTCGGACCGGGACCACGCAGGCGGATGCGTCGCGCGCGATCGATTCCTGCACCGAACGGCGGATCAATGTAGATCAGGTTGATCCGCCGCCGGTAGCCATTGGCGAGCAACCATGCCAGTATGGCAAGGTTCTCGCCATGGAGCAGAAGCTGATCACCAGCGCCGCAGCGTTCGATCTCGGCAGCGGAAGGCACAACGAGCGGCGGTGGCGGTTGCTTGCCGTTCCAGGTCAGCAGCGCTCGACCGGCTGGCGGCGAAAGATGGACGGGATGTGGCGTCGTGCCCATATCGTATGTCGGCGTTGTTCTCTCCAATACTCGAAGACTGAACAATCAGAACATTCGCGCCATTTCGACGGCGCGTGATACAATCACGCATACGAACATACAGGCGAACGCATAGATCAATCCCTGCGAGCGCGGCTCGCGGTTGCGTGCCGACGAATGGGCGATCGGGATGGTCAACAGGGCAATGAGTGCATAGAGGATGTGCATTTCGGTGCGGATTGGTCGCAATCCCTGGATCAGCAAGATCACACCGATCACAGACTCTGCCAGGATTAACATGAATCCGATCCCCATACCGCTGAAGAGCCACTGACCAACCGGACGACGGAGCAATCCCAGCGTCAATGCCCAGATTGTCAGGATGCCAAAAACAAGTAGAATCGTAAAAAGCAGGTTTGCATGCATGCGTATCAGGTATTCCATATTGCCTGATTGTACCGCATAGCATTAAGGGGAGCAAAGAGAATACGATCGTCAATAGAGTCGACGGTTGAGTTCAGGTTCAACAGACGCAGTGCAGGAAGGATCGTATGAGTCGCGCCCTGATCGATGCAGCGCGTGAACGCGCTCTGGATGTGCTCCATCGCTGTCGAACGCCCGCCGGATTTCGCGCCTCGGCTTTGATGGCGGGTTATCCACAAATATGGGCTCGCGATAATGGCATTATGATGCTGGGCGCGGTTGCCAGCGGCGATCCTGCGCTTATCGCCTGCAGCCGTGCAGCGCTCGAGACGCTTGGCGCCGCACAATCGCAACGTGGTTTGATCCCGCTCAACATCAATCCCGACACCGGTTACATCAGTACCGAAAACGCCGGCGCCGCCGACTCGAACCTCTGGTTCATTTTGGGGCATTACCTGCACTACTGCGCCACCGGCGACGCAGCATTCGTGCGTGTGCACTGGTCGGCGATCGACAAAGCGATGACCTGGCTCGAATACCAGGATATGAACGAGTGCGGCCTGATAGAAATCCCAGAGGCGGGGAACTGGATGGATCTGCTGGCTGTGCGATATAACACCCTGTACGACAACGTGCTGTACTATGCGGCTGCGCTGGCTCACGAGCAATTGCGCGCGCTGATCGAACCGGAGACCCCCGTGCACCATCTGGCGATCGATGCTGCCGGAATCCACGAGCGCATCAATCTGCTCTTCTGGATTGACCGCTGCTGGGTGGCGGAGCACTTTGCCGAGCACCTGGAGCGACTGAAAGCGATGCGGCTGGAATGGTTCATGCTGTACCATAACATCGGGATGATCTCAAGTCGCCCCTTCTACCTGCCATGGGTCGCATTTCGCGAGTTTGGGGACTGGTGCGACAGCCTGGCCAATCTGCTCGCCATTCTGACCGGCATTGCCGATGGACATCGCACCGAACACATTCTCCGCTTTATGTATCAGGTGGGCATGGCAGAACCATACCCGACCAAAGCCATTCATCCGCCCATTTACCCCGGTGAAGCGAACTGGCGCGAGTACTACCGGAGTCGGACGCTCAATCTGCCGCACCAGTATCACAATGGCGGCATCTGGCCCATGATCGGCGGCTTTCATGTCGCGGCGCTGGTGCGCCATCGCTGGTACACGCAGGCGGAACGGCACCTGCTGGCGCTGGCGGAAGGTGTTCGGCAGGGGTTACACGATGAATGGGAGTTCAATGAGTGGATGCACGGTGAGAGTGGTCATCCGATGGGGTATGTGAAGCAGGGATGGTCGGCGGCAATGTACCTGTATGCCGAGCATGTGGTGCGAACTCGGACGATGCCATTGTTCGACCGCCTGCTGGCTGCCAAACCTGCGTCGGCAGTAGCGGCGGAAGTCAATGATGCCTTCGTCCGTCCGGGGGGCGGACCGGTGTAGTCGGCGGATGGTTGCTTTGCGGTTATTGATCAGGAACTCAATCGCCAAACGAGATGCCCAGGTCGCGCGCCGTCAGCATGGTATCGGAGTCGAGCGGGACTGTTTTCATGCGTCTGGTCGCCTCTTCCAGCGGCACATACCGTACCGTTGGCGGGTCAAGCGCTACCATCACGCCGGACTGTCCTTCTTCCAGCGCACGCACCGCGGCAGCGCCGAAACGGAGCGCTAGCAATCGGTCGAAGGTGGTTGGCGTACCGCCGCGCAACAAATGCCCCAGCACTACGACGCGCGTCTCCTTGCCGGTCAGCGCCTCGATCTCACGAGCTACACGTTCACCAATGCCTCCCAGTCGCTCGGCGCGTCCCGCCTCCTTTGGCGCGATCAGCGAGACGCTTCCCTCGATCGGGTGCGCGCCTTCGGCAACGACGACAATCGAGTAGGGACGTCCTTCGGCTTCACGGCTCTTGATCTTGGCGGCGACTTTATGAATGTCGTAAGGGATTTCGGGAATGAGAATGACGTTCGCTGTGCCGGAGACCCCGGAGTTGAGCGCAATCCAGCCCGCGTAGCGCCCCATCACCTCGACAACCATCACCCGCTGATGCGCTTCAGCAGTTGTGTGCAGGCGATCAATCGCTTCTGTGGCAAAGGCGACGGCGGTATCAAATCCGAATGTTGCGACGGTGCCGTCCAGATCATTGTCGATGGTCTTGGGAACTCCGACCACGCGCACCCCTTTGCGCGCCAGCGCCGCCGCAATTTCCATCGAGCCATCGCCGCCGACCGAGATCAGGGCATCGATGCCATACACTGCGAGCCCGTTGACAATTTCATCGGTGCGATCCCGCTCGATCACCTTGCCATCGGGCAGCGGCGTCGGGTAGCGCAGCGGATTGCCGCGGTTCGTCGTGCCGATAATCGTGCCGCCGAGCGGTGTAATGCCGCGCACAAGGTCGCGGGTGAGCAGGATTACGCCGCCGCGTGGGTAGCTCTTTGGCGAAAGAATGCCGTTGAAGCCATCACGAATGCCGTAGCATTCCCAGCCGCGGTGGAGCGCGCCCAGCACCACCGCGCGAATGACAGCGTTCAGCCCGGGGGCATCACCGCCGCCAGTACAGATGGCGATGCGCAGTCGTGAGGCGGTATCGATCGTCATAGTGCTTCGTTCCTCTCTTCTCCTGGAACCAGTGCCGTTTGTTCATCCACGCTGCGTGCCAGTCCGATGAGCATCGGACTCGCATACAAGAACGATATCCGAGATCTGATTTTCCATCCAGAATCATAACGCGCTGCCGCACACCAGACGCGACAGCGCGTGTATGTCGAAACCGTGCTGGAGCCATTGCACGATAACGAGGGACGGGAAACGTCCCGTCCCTCCTCCTCGCAATTGGAGGACATGGGATTTAGACCGGCAAATCGACGATATTGATGGCGTCCTTACCGCCGTACATGTCCCACCAGGGTTTGGCGCCCTTATCAAGGACTTCGTTCAACGCCGTGATATTCTGCACGCCACGGTCGTTGAGCCATGCCTCGAGCGCATCATACCCTTCGCGCGCGTAGACCGGGATGCCGTCCTGCCAGGTGGCGCGTCCACACAGCACGCCGGCGAAGCGTGAACCGGCCTCGGCAGCCATCTCGAGCGACTCGCGGAACACCTCATCGGTCACCCCTGCGCTCAGGTAGATGAACGGCTTGGTGGCTGCGTCTGATGCTTCGCGGAACAACTTCAGCGCTTCCTGGCGGGTATATGCTTCCTGACCGCCGAATGCCTTCGTACCCGACACGAACTTCATGTTGACCGGCACTTCGACCTTCAGCACATCGACGCCATACTGCGGCTTGGAGAGTTCCTCCATATACGCTGCGACGTACTTGGGCTTCACCTTGGCAAACTCGAAACTCTTTTCGTCGCCGATGTTGTCGTCATACGCCAGCGGTTCGAGGAAGAAGGGTACATCAAGACCTTTGCACTCGGCGCCGACCCGCTCGAGGAACGCATGTTTGCGCGCCAGAATATCGGCATCATCGAAGGGATTGTAGTAGATCAGGATTTTGATGGCGTCGGCGCCGGCCTGGATCAGGCTATGCACGCTCCAGGTGTCGAGCAGATCGGGCAGGCGCCCCTTGATCGTTGCATCGTACCCGGTTTTCTCATACGACATCAGCACGCCAGCATTGGGCGCCTTATGCTGGAGCGCGGGCAGACCATACTCCGGATCCATCAAGATCGCCGAAGCGTGCCTGGTCAGCACCTTTGTGACCGCCGTTTTGAACAGGGTCAGGTCCTCGCTGGTCGCCGTTCCGCCGTCGCCGCGCGCTTTGGCGATCGCTTTCTTGAGCGAACCGCGCTGATCCATCGCCGCTGCTGCAATCACGCCGCGTTCATTGGCACACGCATTGATGCCATTGAATTTGCCGCGCGTCATCGTGACCGTGGCCATATCAACCTCCTTCAGTACAGGAACATTGGCTTGCCGAGCGGGTGCTTGACCCGCGGCCGGTAGTTCTCGACATCATACAGTTCTTCCACATCGACCCGCTTGATACCCTGGACGCAGGTATCGACCGGAACGGTGGTGTACTGGCCGTTCTGGAGCGCTACCATGCGACCGCTGTGCCCCTGGAGCAACTGATCGACAGCCAGGTTGCCATAGCAGATAGCCACCATCCGGTCGAGCGAGTCGGGCGCACCGGCGCGCATCAGGTACGACAGTTGCTGATGAACGATATCGATGCCGGTGATTTTCTTGATCGCTTCACCGGTGATCATGCCGATGCCGCCGAGTTTCCGGTGCCCATAGGCGTCTTCCTGCCCATACTCGATCACCTGCCCGCCGATCATCGATGCGCCCTCTGAGATGACGCAGATCGAATAGTTGCTCGGATTGCGCAGGCGATCTTCGACCAGGAAGCGCGCCAGTTTTTCGACATCGAACGGCACTTCGGAGATAACAGCGCGATCAACATCGGCCAGGTATGCCGAGATCAGCGCCGTTTCACCCGAATTGCGCCCGAACAATTCGATGACTGCGATACGCTCGTGAGAACCGGTCGGCGTGCGGAGCGCGTTGAGAAAATCGACGCTGCGCGTGACTGCCGTTGAAAACCCGATGCAGTAATCTGTGCCGAACACGTCGTTGTCCATCGTCTTCGGAATGGCGACGACCCGTACCCCCTCACGGTGCATGCGCACGGCGTATGAGAGAGTGTCGTCGCCGCCAATCGGCACCAGGGTGTCGATGCCGAGGTGCTCGAGCACGCGCAACACGTGCGGTGTGCAGTCGGCAGTCTTCTTTTCGCCGGTGAATTCGAATTTGCCCTTGAGAAACTCGGGCATATCCTTTTCACGCACCTTCTGCGGGTTCGTGCGCGATGTGTGCAGGTGCGTTCCTCCATACCGGTCGATCGTGCGAACGTCCGCTTTTGTGAGAGGTTGTACCCATTCTGCTGCGCTTTCCGGGTCATCGAGGTTGTAGTAGAGCAACCCGGCCCAGCCGCGCCGAATGCCGATCACCTCGATCCCGGCGTCGCTGGCGCGATTGACAACGGCCTTGATACAGGGGTTCAAGCCGGGAACATCACCGCCGCCAGTCAGAATTCCGATCCGCATAGTTCCTGTCTCCTCACTAAACTGAGCGATGCCAGAGCCTTCTGAGCGTCGTGCTCACATAGTGCGCGAGTCATTCCGCTGCACGCGTGCATCTGCGCGGAGATATCGCTCAGAATGCATCCACACGTATGGCGCTTCGGTTGACGCTTGCACGACCAGGTCTGACAGGGTGACTGCTGGTCGGAAGCATACGCCTGTGATGATGATACTGAGACATACGGTACGCGCCGCTGCGGTGTACGGCGACGCCACTGCCCGCCCATCAAGCTGATTATGCCCTGCTTATGTGGTGCGCGATACACCGCCATTGTATACACGTTTTAACCTTGCTGCGGTTATGGGGTTCCAAACCGCGCGTAAATATCTCACAACCTTTGCCTGTCGCTTCTGACTGCTGCTATAATAGCACAGACGCTGAGACGGAGAATTGTGTGCACTGACTATTATACATGCGTCGGCAAAGCATGCGTCTATGTTCCTCTTGTGCGGTGTGCGCGGCATTGTGCTGCCTGTTGGTCGCTTCCGCCGCTGCCCAGAGCGCTATACCCGATACGATGGCGTATGAGTCGTGGTTGCGCGAAGCATTTACTGCAGCGCAGCGCCGTGACCGCGTCGGTCTCGAAGAAGCGACGAGCCGTTTGACGACCGTTTCTGCAGTGCGCCTGTCCGATGGGACGGTCATTCCAGTCGATCATACCTGGTTGCAGGATGCGTTATCGTCGCCGACCCCCGATTTTTCGCTGATCGCGGCGCGTCTTGGAGCGCTGATCGATGCTGCGGCGCTGCCGCCGTCATCGGCGCCTGCCGATGCGCTCGCACGGCTGGAGCGGCTGCTGACGGCGCCGCCGTTCGACCGTTCAGCGCCTGAGACGCCGCAGTGGTTGATCGATTTCTTCGAGTGGCTGGCGTGGTTGATCGAAACATTCCTGCGTCCGGTCGAGGCGGCGCCCCCGGCTGCGACCAATATGGTCGCCTGGGTGATCATGCTGATCGGCGTTGTACTGTTGCTGGCGGTGATTCTGTATCTGCTGGTCAATCTGCGACGCGGCATTGTGGATGATGCGCGGATTGCGGCAGATAACGACGATCCGGTTCCGACTGCGTCCGAAGCCTTCGATCAGGCCAGCGCACTGGCGCGCGATGGCGATTACCGCGCTGCGGTGCGCAGCCTTTACCTCTCGGCGCTGCTCTGGCTCGATGAACAGAACCTGCTGCGCTACGACCGTGCATTGACCAACCGCGAGTATCTGGAGCGGGCGCAGCGCAACCCTGCATTGCTGGCGCGTCTGACGCCGGTGATCGAAACGTTCGATCAGGTCTGGTACGGTCATACGCCCGTCGATGCGTCGGCGTTCGTGGCGTATCGCCAGCAGATCGAGGCGTTGCGCCGCGAGATGGGAGCGCAGCGCCCATGACGCGCATTCGCGACCTGCTGATCATCGCCGGACTTTTTGGCGTTCTCATCTTCTTCGTTGTCGCCGGTCCCGGGCGAACGCCGCCACAAGACCCCAATCTTCCCAGCACCTACTCAAGCGCGCCAGACGGGGCGCTGGCGTTGTACGAATGGATGCGCGCGATGGGGTATGATGCGCGCCGCCTCGAATATCGCTCATTCGAGGTTGCCGAGAGCGATGCGGTGCTGGTGATGCTCAGCCCCAGCGAGGCGATCAGCCGCGCCCATGCCCGTGATATTCTGGCGTGGGTCGATCGCGGCGGGACGCTGATCTTCGCCGACGATGCACCTGCAGCGTTTAGTGCATCGGATGCGTTGCTCGATGTGTTACAGATGCGGATGACGGTGCTCACCGGCACGCAGATCATCGAACGCGCCCCGGCATTGCAGCCGGTGTTCGATCAACCACCGGTACGCGAACTTTCGGTGCGCACCCGACGCACGCTCGTGCCGCAGCGCAACGACTATGCACCGCTGTTTGGCGCTCCTGGTCAGATTCTGGTTGCAGGCATACGGGTCGGCAGCGGATATGTGTACATCAGCGCGACCACGCAGCCGTTCACGAACAGCGGGCTGCGCGACCCGCAGAACGCGGCGCTGGTGCTGAACATGCTGCGCCGCGCGCCGCCGGGGAGTCGTATTCTGTTCGATGAATATCATCACGGTCTGACGGCGCCCCCATCACCGACCGATGGATTGCTCAACACGCCATGGGGGTGGGCTGGAGTCTATGCTGCAATCGCTACGGCGCTCTTTCTGTTGCTGGGCGGGCGACGTTTCGGGCGCGCTGTGCCGCTCAAGGAAGAAATGGCGCGCCGCAGCAGCGCAGAGTACCTCGACAGCATGGCGGATCTGTATCAGCGCGGCGGCAAGCGCAGGTATATGCTGCGGCACTTCTACGCCGATTTCAAGCGCCGGCTGGCACAGCCATACGGCATCAACCCGCAACTGGAGGATCGCGAATTCGTCTATCAGATGGCTCGGACGCATCCCATCGATGAAGCGGCGCTCCTGGCGCTGCTTGCGCAACTGCGCGCAGCGCCTGCGTCCGATGCCGAACTGTTGCGCGTCGTCGCAGCAGCAGATGCGTTTATCGCTGCGCAGACCCGGGAACGGTAATCCGGAGCAATGATGGAGCCTGACCATGAAACTCAACATTGCCGGACGTTTGCACTCAACGCTCGATCTGCTCGATGAGGGGTGCGCGATCTATCGACGTGGTTTTACCGGTTTTGTAGTAATCGGACTGGCGTGGTTGACGCCGATTGCCATTGCGATTGGTCTGCTTATAGGCAATGCCGAGCGGATTGGCGAAAACTGGCTGACGGTGATCCTCCTGGCAGGTCTGCTCCTGGCGTTTCCACTGGTGATCTACCTGATCGGCGGGCTTTCACGCGCCGCCGTGGCAGCCATCGACGGTCGCGCCATCGATCTGCGCGAGGCGCTGGCGATTCATCCGGTCAGTGTTGCAAAAGCCGGATGTTTCACGCTCGTCTATGGTGCAATTGTGCAGGTTGCCTCTGCTTCGGCGAGCTTTCTCTGCATCTGCCCGATGTATATTTTTGGAGCGAGTGCGGCGGCGTTGACGTTTGCCGCTCCCGATAACCTTGTCGGCGCTGGAGCGCTGGCTGTGTTCAGCCTGCTGCTTACGGGAATGTATGTCGTGGGGTTCATCATCGGGGGGGTCAGTTACAGCAGCATGTTCTATGCGCTCCAGCCGTGGCTCATTGAACGGTTGCGATTTGGGGAGGCGCTGGAGCGCAGCGTCGATCTGCTCACCTTTCGTTTTCGCAGTAATCTGGTCGCCTGGGGATTGAGCGCCCTCGTGGTTTTCGCGGTTGGCGTGTCGGTCAGCCTGGCGGTCGGGGTGATCGTTCCGCTTCCTGCACTCCTTCTGCTTGGCTCGGAGTCGACGATTGCGCAGGCGATCGCCGGTGTTGCGTGGTTGCTCGGTCTGGCGCTGGTGTTGCCGCCGTGGTTCATCTGGATGACGTTGCTCTATCGGCGTAATCTGGCACTACGCAGCGGCGCCGACCTGGCGCGACGGATCGAGACGTGGTCAATGGTGAACGTGGAACGTTGAACGTGCGAACGTGGAACGTGGAATGTTGAACGTGGAACGTGGAACGTGGAACGTGGGAACGTGGGAACGTGGGAACGTGGAACGTGGAATGTGCGACCATGTTCACAAAACAATCGCATAATCACGTCATCTCAACGTGCAAACGCGCGAACGCAAGCGCAGGCGCGCACGGGTGACGGCACTGGCGCACCGAGCGCGACCGCATTCGTTTATTCGTTTCCCATTCGTTGACGGCGGGAATGGTACAGGCACGTGCGAACGTGGGAACGTGGAACGTGGAACGTGGAACGTGGAATGTGGGAACGTGGAACGTGGAACGTGGGAACGTGGAACGTGGGAACGTGGAACGTGGGAACGTGGAACGTGGAACGTGGAACGTGGAACGTGGAAATGTGGAACGTGGAACGTGGAACGTGGAACGTTGGAACGTGGGAATGTGCAATGTGCGCACATGCTAAAAAACGATATAATCTCGCAATCACGTAATCTCGCAATCACGTAATCTCACAATCTCACAATCTCACAATCTCACAACCCCTGGGTTCTGAAATCAGGAACGTGAATGTATGATCACCCATGACATAACAAAGATGCTGCGCGCCGAAGCGGCAAAAGTGATCGTCGGACAGGAAGAGCCGTTGACACAGACCATCATTTCGCTGTTCTGCGGCGGTCATGTCTTGCTCGAAGGCGTGCCCGGCACGGCGAAGACGCTGATGGCAAAGACGCTGGCGATGCTGACCGGCGCAGAGTTCAAACGAGTGCAATTCACCCCCGATCTCATGCCCTCCGATGTGATCGGCACACAGGTCTTCGAGATGGGTACAGGACAGTTTCGCCTGCACAAAGGACCGGTGTTCACCAATATTTTGCTCGGCGATGAGATCAACCGCGCCCCGGCGAAAACACAGAGCGCGCTGCTCGAAGCCATGGAGGAACGCCAGGTGACTATCGAAGGGCAACGGCTGCCGCTTCCAGAACCGTTCTTCGTTCTGGCGACGCAGAATCCCGTCGAGTACGAAGGCGCCTATCCGTTGCCGGAAGCGCAACTCGACCGCTTTTTGTTCAAGGTGATCATCGACTATGCACCCCAGGAGGTCGAGATTGAAGTGCTGCGGCGTTACCATGCCGGCTTCGATGCTCATCGTCTGGACGTCATAGGGCTGCGCCCGATCATCGACAGCGCGCTTCTGGCGCAGTGTCGCGCCGAGATTCGCCAGGTTCAGGTGGACGAAGGCATCATGAAGTACATTACCGACATTGCCCAGGCGAGTCGCAAAAGTCTCGATCTTTTGCTCGGCGGCAGTCCACGCGCGTCGATCAGCCTGCTCCTTGCCGCCAAGACCTGGGCTGCAATGCAAAATCGCGCCTACGTGACGCCCGATGATGTCAAGTTCCTGGTGAAGCCGGTCTATCGTCATCGCATCATTCTCAAGCCGGAAGCCGAGATCGAAGGGTTGACGCCCGACACGGCGATGGCGCGGATTCTGGCGCGCGTCGATGTGCCGCGGTGAAGGAGAGATACGGAAACCGGGACCTGCCACTACAACGAGATTGCTGATGTACCACAAGTGTTTGTACGTTGGCGAGTCGGCGTCTCGTGGCGCGTGCGAACGCCATTCCGCAGTCGATGCGTGATCGCGGGAGCTTCACCCGAACCCCCGATCGTGAACCGTTGCCCGCAAAGGCGCAACGGGCGCGAAACAGGTGAGATCGATATACAAGCGTGACCTTTGTGGACTTCGTGCCTTTGTGGTGCGATCATCATGCGATGTCTCGTTGTCGTGCCAAGACGAGTCTGCTTTCTGTTGAAGTCTGCGACGCATGATCCCAACCCTGCGACTGTATCTGCTGCTGTTGCCTGGCGCCGCTCTGGTCGCCGGCGTTGCGCTCACGCCATTGATGCTCTGGATTGCGATTGCGTACCTTGTGGTCGTGGCAGCGCTGGTGATCGCCGATTATCTGGTGACCGACCGACCCTCTGCGCTGGAGGTCGAGCGTATCCACGACTCGCGTCTCTCGCTCGGCGCCAGCAACCCGGTGACCATCCTCGTCGCCAGTCGCGCCCGTCGTCCGCTGACGCTGCAGATCCGTGATGAACATCCCGACGAGATCCCTGCCGATGCAATCATCCTGAGCGGGAAGGTGGCGCCGTTCGCACTGCTCGAGGTGCGCTACCATTTGCGACCGACGCGCCGCGGCGATTATGCGTTCGGCGACATCAACATCCGCTACGCCAGTCTGTTTGGCACATTCGTGCAACAGGCGCGGTATCCGGCAACGGCGCAGTTCAAGGTGTATCCGAACGTTCTGGATATCCGCAAGTACGACCTGCTTGCACGCAAAGGGCTGCTTCTCGAAATGGGGTTGCGTCCGGCGCGCGTGTTCGGGCAGGGGGTCGAGTTCGAGCGTCTGCGCGAATACCGTCCCGACGACGAGTTTCGGCGGATCAACTGGAAAGCGACCGCTCGCCGGGGCAAACCGATCGCAGCCGAGTATGAAACCGAACGCAGCCAGTATGTCATCAGCGTGATCGATACCGGTCGGTTGATGCGTATTCCGGTCGAAGATGGCGACATCAGCCTTGCCCGACTCGACTATGCGATCAATGCAACTCTGCTGCTTTCGTATGTTGTCACCCTCAAAGGCGACCATGCAGGCATGCTGAGTTTTGCCGACGATGTGCGCACCTATCTGCCCCCCAGACGCGGCAAAAGTCAGTTCTACCGCATGCTCGAGGCGTTGTACAACGTCCAGTTCGAGCCGGTCGAGTCCGACTACGCGCGCGCTCTGACCTATCTGAGCGCCAGGCACAGGCGGCGATCACTGGTCATCGTATTTACCGACCTGGTCACGCCTGACGCGGCGCGCGATCTGATCGCGCACATGGCGCGCCTGGCGCGACGTCATCTGCCGCTATGCGTGATCATGTCCGATCCGAACGTCACCCGGCTTGTTGGACGACCGCCGGCCGAAGCGCGTGATGTCTACCGGCGCGGTGTGGCTGAAATGCTGCTGGCGGAGCGGCGGGTCGTCCTCGAAACCCTGCAGCGGAACGGAGTGCTGACCCTCGATGTGCCTGCCGATCGGCTCAGTGTGGCGATTATCGAGAAGTATCTGGAATTGAAAGGGCGGGGGATGTTGTAGCAAAAACTGGAATGCCGAAATGCTCAACGTATGGTACAATCGCCGCCGTGATCATGCGGCGCCACATCAACCGAGTCCTTGCCGACGTTGAGACTGCCATTCCGCCGGATGGCAAGCGAGACTACTTTCGGTTGCACCGTGACCGTTTTGCCATGCTGCTGGCGGCCATACCAGCAGATGCTGGTGGTCGCGTACTCGAAATCGGCGTCAATCCAGGGCTGTTCACTCAGGCGCTGGTTCGCGCCGGGTATCGTGTCAGCGGCACTGATCTCTTTCCGGAGCATCGTGCAGAACTGTGGCATCGGCTGGGGGTCGACGTGCGGCGCTGGAATATCGACACCGAACCGCCGCCGTATCCGCCGGAGTCGTTCGACCTGATCATCTTCTCGGAAGTCATTGAGCATCTCTCCAACCCGCCGATCGACGCACTGGCAGCGATGCGGGAGTTGCTGGTTCCGGGAGGATACCTTCTCATCTCGACACCGAACCAGTTCTATTTGAAGAGCCGGTTGCGCGTACTGGCAGATATTCTGCTCCTTCGCCCATTCGAGCATGATGATGAATTTCAGCGCTGGGCGAGCCTGAAAGCGGAGGCGCGCTATTACACCCACAGCCGACTCTACAGTATGCGCCAGCTCTGCTGGATGCTGGATCAGGCAGGGTTTGTCGTTCAGCAGCGCATCTACGGCAACCCCTGG
>FWWL01005198.1_pt1 | contig 20648 bp, 19 predicted proteins | sample 2228331 | NCBI WGS metagenome assembly FWWL01 (sample SAMEA103939775, study PRJEB20133) | metagenome | reverse complement strand
CCCACTCGGAGAGCTTCAACATTCGCACGTGTGTTCGATTCTGAAACAGAGGATAATAAAATCCGCAACAGCTGTCAACCCTCCGGTTTCCCCGGATCAAGCGCCTGCGGCCGGATAAGACCCCTCAGGAGGCCAGTACCCTCGCGGAGGTGGAGGCGCTGTACCGGGCTCAACAACGCCGCTTTTCCCAAAGCCCGGAGTAGGGTACCGTTAGGGCAGGGGGAGTTTGTGCGCGCACGTGGGTGGCTGATCTGTCTACTTCTCCTCGCGGCACCCCTGTGGGCGGCGGCGCCGCGGCCCAAGGTGTACGTGCTGCGGGTGGAGGGCATCATCTCCCCGGCCACGGCCATCTACATCCAGCGGGGCATCCAGGAGGCGAACCGGGCAGGCGCGGAGGCCCTGGTGGTGGAGCTCGACACCCCCGGCGGCCTCATGACCTCCATGGATCAGATCACGAAGGCCATCCTGGCCTCGCCGGTCCCCGTCATCGTCTACGTCTCGCCCCCGGGCGCGAGGGCCGGAAGTGCCGGGGTCTTCATCCTCTACGCGGCCCACGTGGCGGCCATGGCGCCCACCACCAACGTAGGGGCGGCCACACCCGTCCTCGCGGGCGGCGGGGACCAGCGGGAGAGCGAGAACCAGCGGGCCCTTCAGCGGAAGGTCACGGAGGACGCCGTGGCCCGCATCCGCACCCTCGCTCGCCGCCGCGGTCGCAACGCGGAGTGGGGGGAGAAGGCGGTGCGGGAGGCCGCAAGCCTTGCCGCGGAGGAGGCGGTGCGGCTTCAGGTCATCGACCTCCTGGCCCGGGACGTGCGGGATCTATTGAACCGGGTGGACGGCCGGACCGTGGAAGTGCGGGGCGAGCGGGTGACGCTGCGCACCCGGGGCGCGGAGCTCGTCTCGCTTGCCATGGACCTCCGGGAGCGGATGCTGGACCTCCTGGCAGACCCCAACATCGGCCTCATCCTGCTCACCATCGGGATCTACGGCATCATCTTCGAGCTCAACAACCCCGGCGCCATCCTCCCCGGAATCGTGGGCGCCATCGCCCTCGTGCTGGGGTTGACCTCCCTCGCCATCCTCCAGGTGAACTACGCGGGGCTCGCCCTCATCGGGTTGGCAGTCCTGCTCTTCCTCGCGGATCTCTTCATCCCCGGCCACGGCATCCTCTCCGTGGGCGGGGTCATCTCCTTCATCCTCGGGGCCATCCTCCTCACCAGCAACCAGGAGCCGTACCTGCGGTTATCCATCGAGCTCGCGGTGGCCATCGCGCTGTTGAGCGCTGCCTTCTTCCTGTTCGCCGTGGGAGCGGGGCTGCGCGCCCAGCGCCGCCGGCCCGCCACGGGACGCGAGGCTCTGGTGGGTGCCGTGGGCGAGGCACGCTCAGACTTGAGCCCGCAGGGCGTGGTGTTCGTACAAGGGGAGCTGTGGACCGCGGAGTCCGTGGATGGCTGGATCCCGGAAGGAAGCCGAGTCCAGGTGGTGGACGTGGAGGGGCTCAGACTCAAGGTCCGAAAGGAGGGAAGCCCATGACGGCCCTCATCGCCCTTGCCATCTTCCTGCTCCTCATCCTGCCCAGCATGGTGCGCATCGTCCGGGAGTACGAGCGCGGCGTGGTCTTCCGACTCGGGCGGTTGGTGGGTGCGAGGGGACCGGGTCTCATCCTGCTCATCCCGTTCATCGACCGCATGGTGAAGGTGGACTTGCGGGTGGTCACCATGGACGTGCCCCGGCAGGAGATGATGACCCGCGACAACGTTCCCGTGACCGTGGACGCGGTGGTGTACTTCCGGGTGGTGAATCCGGAAGACGCCATCGTGAAGGTGGAGGACTTCGTGCGAGCCACGGCCCTCTACGCCCAGACCACCCTGCGGAGCGTGGTGGGCCAGCACGAGCTCGACGACCTCCTCGCCCACCGCGACCAGGTGAACGCGCAGCTGCAGCGGATCATCGACGAGGCCACAGAGCCCTGGGGGATCAAAGTGACCGCGGTGGAGGTCCGGGACGTGGTGCTGCCGGAGGGCATGAAGCGGGCTATGGCGCGGCAGGCGGAGACGGAGCGGGAGCGGCGGGCCAAGATCATCAACGCGGAGGGCGAGTTCCAGGCCGCGGAGCGCCTGGTGGAGGCGGCCCGGAAGATGGCGGAGCAGCCCATCGCCCTCCAGCTCCGCTACCTCCAGACCCTGGCGGAGATCGCCAGCGAGCAGAACAGCACCACCATCTTCCCCTTACCCATCGACCTCGTGCGGCCCTTTCTCCCTCGCGACAGCCGGGGAGGGTGACCATGAAGATCACCACCCATAGCCCGGAGGAGACCAAGGCCCTGGGCCGCCGGCTGGGCAGGGTGTTACGGCCCGCGGACGTCGTGGCCCTGGTGGGCGAGCTGGGCTCGGGCAAGACCACCCTGGTGCAGGGCGTGGCAGAGGCCCTCGAGGCGCGGGGGCGGGTGGCAAGCCCGTCGTTCCTCATCGTGCACGAGTACCGGGGGAGGCTTCCCATCTACCACGTGGACCTCTTCCGGTTGCGGCCCGAGGACCTGGAGCCCATCGGGTTGGAGGAGCTCTTCGACGAGGGTGGGGTGGTGCTGGTGGAGTGGGCGGAGCGAGCGGAACGGCTCCTGCCGCCCGATAGCCTGTGGATCTTCCTCGAAATCGTGGACTCAACCACCCGACGTATCCGGATCGAACCCCGAGGGGTACGCAGCCGCCAACTGGTGGAGGCCCTCCAGGACGTGGCGTCGGCCGCCCGGGGCTAGCGATGCTGGTGCTCGGCATCGAGACCGCCACCTCCGTCGCCGGCGTGGCCCTCGTGGATGCCGAGGGGGTGCGGGCGGAATGCACCCTGCGGGCCCCGCAGCGGGCCCTGGAGTGGCTGGTGCCGGCCATCGGGGAGGTCCTTCAGCACGCGGGAGTCGAGGCAGAGGACATAGAAGGGGTGGCCGTCTCCGCGGGCCCCGGATCCTTCACGGGCCTTCGCGTCGGGATCGCCACCGCCGTGGGATGGGCCCACGCCCGGGGAATTCCTGCCTGCGGGGTCTCCACCCTCGAGGCCCTGGCCGTGGCCTCAGGCGCAACGCCCGTAGTACCGGTCCTGGACGCCAAGCGGGGGGAGGTCTCCGCGGCCTTATACATCCGGGAGGGCGAGGCCTACCGGGCCGTTACGGAGGAGCTCACCGCTCCTCCGGAGACCATTATCCGCCGGTTGCGGGAGGCGGGCATCGAAGGATTCACCTTCGTGGGGGACGGGCTCCACCGGTACGGCGGCCTCCTGCAGGAGGCGTTTCCCCGGGCCCAGCTCGCCGACCGGGTCCTGTGGAGCCCGCGGGCGGCCGCGGTGGCGGCCGTGGGCCGCAGGAGGCTATTAGAGGACGGAGGCGAGCCGTTGTGGCGCATCCGGCCCCGGTACGGCCGGACTCCCGAGTTCCGGCCCTCCACGTGGGTTGCCGCACGGCTTGGAGGCTTAGGATGAAGACCCTCGTCCCGGTCCGGATCGAGCCCATGCGGGAGCAGGACATCCCGCGGGTGACGGAGATCGAGCGGGCCTCCTTCCCCACCCCGTGGCCTCCCGACGCCTACCACCGGGAGATCCGGGAGAACCGCACCGCCTACTACATCGTGGCCCGGGTGGGCGAGGAGGTGGTGGGGTATGCGGGGATGTGGGTGATCCTGGAGGAGGCTCACGTCACCACCATCGCCGTAGACCCCAAGTGGCGCGGCCGGAAGATCGGGGAGCGGCTGCTTGTGGCCTTGATCGAAGAGGCCCAGCGTCGAGGAGCCCGGTGGGTGACCCTAGAGGTCCGCAAGTCCAACCGCATCGCCCAGCGGCTGTACCGGAAGTACGGCTTCCGGGAGGTCCACGTGCGCAAGGGATATTACACGGACAACGGCGAGGATGCCCTGATCATGTGGACCGGCAACATCCTGGAAGAGCCCTTCCGCTCCCGGTTTGCGTCCCTCAAGGCCCAGCTCGAGGGGCAGGCCCCCAAGCCGTGACGGTAGGACCAGTTCTGGGAATCGAAACTTCCTGCGACGAGACCGCGGCTGCGGTGGTCCAGGACCGCACCGTTCTCTCAAACGTGGTGGCCTCCCAGGCAGACCTCCACGCCAAGTACGGCGGGGTGGTGCCGGAGCTCGCCGCCCGCCGGCACATCGAGCGGCTCGTCCCCGTGGTGGAGGAGGCCCTGGAGCGGGCCGGCCTACGGGTCTGCGACCTCGGAGGGGTCGCGGTCACCTATGGTCCGGGGCTCGTAGGGGCCCTCGCCGTGGGGGTCGCCTATGCCAAGGCCTTGAGCTTCGCCGCGCATCTTCCGCTTGTGGGCGTCAACCACCTGGAAGGGCACCTCTACGCCGCCTTCCTCGCCCACGGACAGGTTCCTTTTCCCGCCCTCGCCCTCATCGTCTCCGGTGCCCACACGGACCTCGTTTGGATGCCGGAGGAGGGACGGTATGAACTCCTGGGCCGGACCCGGGATGACGCCGCGGGTGAGGCCTTCGACAAGGTGGCCCGGGCCCTGGGCTTAGGGTATCCGGGAGGGCCGGAGATCGACCGCCTGAGCCGGGAGGGGAATCCGGAGGCCGTGCCGCTCCCGGTGCCGTTAGAGGCGGAACCCGGGTACGACTTCAGCTTCAGCGGGCTCAAGACCGCGGTGGTCCTGGCCTTGCGCAGGGATCCGCCCCCGAGACCCGCGGATGTGGCCGCGAGCTTCCAGCGGACCGCCGTGGAGCACCTTATCTCGCGGACCCTCCGGGCCGCCCGGGACCGCTCGCCGCGGGCCCTGATCCTCACGGGCGGGGTGGCGGCAAACCGCCTCCTCCGGGCCCGCCTCCAGCAGGCCGCCGAGGCGCTGGGGATCCCGCTGTTTGTTCCTCCACCTGAGCTGTGCACCGACAACGCCGCCATGATTGCCTACGCGGGCGCCCGGCGTCTCGCGCGGGGCTTCCGGTCCGGCTGGACCCTCGACGCCCACCCCGAACTCGGGCTGCCTGACACCTAGGTGCCGGACACGATCTTGCCGGTTCCTGAGGCGGCCTCCGGGCGACAATGGGGGCGTGGGAGCAGGATGACCTCCGGACAGGCGTGAACGCCCGGATTGACGATCTACGGGCGGACAGGAACGCGCGGTTCGAACAGATGAATGCCCGCCTGACCCGGGTAAAAACCCAGCTTGCGGAGCTTTGGGAGGACCTCCGGGAGATCCGCACCCTGCTCCAAGAGGCCCTGAAGGCAAAGGCCCCGTGAAGCAAACCACCCGGAACTGCCGGGCTTTAGCCGGGTACGGGCCTACGGTACACCTCCACCGTCCGCCCGTAGGGGTCGATGAGGACCGCGATCCGCGCTCCGTCATCTCCCTCCTCTCCCGCCCATTGTAGCCCGGCGGCTCCCGGACCTCTCCTCGGAGAGGGACTCTGGTGTTTACCAAGCAACCAAATGCGCCGCCACGGAGGCGTTCTCATCCCACTTGAAACCGGGGGGCCAGCTGAATATGATGGAACCGGCGTTAGCACTCGAGCCTTCCGAGTGCTAACAGCCGGCTGACCTCGAGACTCCTCAGGAAAGGAGGGATGTGCCGTGCGGCTGAAGCCGTTGGGAGACCGCGTGGTGGTGAAGCCTCTGGAGGAAGAGGAGCGTACGAAGGGTGGGATCGTCTTGCCGGATGTGGCGAAAGAAAAGCCCCAACACGGGGAGGTGGTGGCGGTCGGTCCCGGAGCCCTCACCGAGGACGGCAAGCGGCTGCCCATGGACGTGAAGGTGGGGGATCGGGTGCTCTTCGCGAAGTACGCGGGCACCGAGGTAAAGATCGACGAGGAGGAGTACCTGATCCTCCGGCAGAGCGACATTTTGGCCATCGTCGAGCGTGAGCCGGCGACGGCCAAGGCGTAAGGAGGTGAGGAGGGATGCCGGCCAAGGTGCTCCTGTACGACGAGGAGGCACGTCGGGCCCTGGAGCGGGGCGTGAATAAGCTCGCGGACGCCGTTCGGATCACCCTCGGTCCCAAGGGCCGCAACGTGGTGCTGGAGAAGAAGTGGGGTTCGCCCACCATCACCCACGACGGGGTGACGGTGGCGAAGGAGATTGAGTTGGAGGACCCCTTCGAGAACGCGGGGGCCCAGCTCGTGCGAGAGGTGGCGAGCAAGACGAACGACGTCGCCGGTGACGGGACCACGACCGCCGTCATCTTGGCCCAGTCCATCATGCGCGAGGGGCTGAAGAACGTGGCCGCCGGTGCGAACCCCATGGCCCTGAAGCGGGGGATTGACCGGGCCGTGGAGGTGGTAGTGGACTACATCCGCAAGATGGCGAAGCCCGTGGAGACCAAGGAGGCCATCGAGCAGGTGGCCACCATCTCCGCCAACGATCCGAGCATCGGTAAGATCATCGCCGATGCCATGGACAAGGTCGGCAAAGATGGTGTCATCACCGTGGAGGAGAGCAAGGGGATTGAGACCACGGTGGAGATCGTGGAGGGGATGCAGTTCGACAAGGGCTACATCTCCCCGTACTTCATCACGGATCCCGAGAAGATGGAAGCAGTGCTGGAGGAGCCCCTCCTCCTGATCACGGACCGCAAGGTCTCCTCCGTGCGGGATCTATTGCCCGTGCTGGAGCAGGTGGTGCAGACCGGAAAGCCGCTCCTCGTGATTGCGGAGGACGTGGAGGGCGAGGCCCTAGCCACCCTCGTGGTCAATAAACTGCGGGGTACCCTCAGCGCCTGCGCGGTCAAGGCTCCGGCGTTCGGGGAGCGGCGGAAGGCCATCCTCCAGGACATCGCCATCCTCACGGGCGGTACCGTCATCAGCGAGGAGCTCGGCCTCAAGCTGGAGAACACGACCCTCTCGCAGCTGGGTCGAGCCAAGCAGGTGCGGGTCCGCAAGGAGGAGACCATCATCGTCGGCGGGATGGGCGATCCGAAGGAGATCGAGAAGCGCATCCAGCAGATCCGCAAGCAGATCGAGGAGACGGATTCCGACTACGACCGGGAGAAGCTGCAGGAGCGGCTCGGTAAGCTCGTGGGCGGTGTCGCGGTGATCCGCATCGGCGCCGCCAGCGAGACGGAGATGAAGTACCGGAAGACCCGGGTAGAGGACGCCCTCTCCGCCACCCGCTCCGCGGTGGAGGAGGGGATCGTGCCCGGCGGTGGCGTGGCCCTGCTCCGCGCCCAGAAGGCGATCGACGAGCTGAAGCTGGAGGGGGATGAGGCTGTGGGCGCCCAGATCGTGCGCAAGGCCCTTGAGGAGCCCCTCAAGCAGCTCGCGGTGAATGCGGGGCAGGAGGGCTCCATCATCGTGGAGAAGGTGCGCCAGCAGCAGGACCCCAACGTGGGCTACAACGTGATCACCGGCCGGTTCGAAGACATGTTCCAGGCGGGCGTGGTGGACCCCGCGAAGGTGGTACGCTCCGCCCTGCAGAACGCGGCCTCCATCGCGAGCCTGTTGCTGACCACCGAGGCCGTGGTGGTGGAGAAGAAGGAGGAAGAGGAGGAGAAGACGCCGGGCACGTAGGGCGGCTTGGCCACCGACGTGGACGAGGGGGCGGGAGACTCCTCCCGCCCCTTTTTTGTTGCCGGGCACCGTTTAAAAGCCGGGAAGTTGGGCATTGTGTGATCAGGGAGATCCGGCTTCGAAGGTCGAAATGGTGCGGCGGGCGCTGCGGTCAGAGGTGGGGTTTGCATGGGATGGCACCGGCTACGGAGACGACGGAGCGATCTGGGGCGGGGAGGTCTTTGCGGGAAGCCTCCGCTCCGGCCTGCAGCGCGTCCTGCACCTGTGTCTTGGGGGATCGGTTCCGCCCAAACGACGGTGGGATCAGCCTCGGACAGGCCGCCGTCGCGGCCCTCTGGCTAGATGCGACGGAAGGAGCAACGGCGCCGGTATCCCTCGGTTGAGAGGGAAGGGGTACTCCGGGTAAGATGGCCTCGTGAAGGTTCGAATCCGCCACCAGCGTCGGGAGGTGGAGGTGCACGGGGCGCGGCGCGTCTGGGAGGTCCTCGCGCAGCTCGACCTCAACCCGGAGACCGTGCTCGTAATCCGGGGCAGTGAGCTCCTGACCCTCGATGCGCCCGTGCACGAGGAGGACGAGCTGGAGATCCGGCCCGTGGTCTCCGGAGGAGACGATGCGGTGCATCAAGTGTAAGGCCACGGCTTCGGTGGAGGTGCGGCGGCACAACGCTGCCTACTGCGGCCCGCACTTCCTCGAGTGGTTCGAGCACCAGGTGCAACGGGCCATCGATCGGGAACGGATGTTCACGCGGTCCGACCGGGTGCTCGTGGCCGTCTCCGGGGGCAAGGACAGCCTCGTGCTGTGGGACGTGCTGCTGCGCCTAGGTTACCGAGCCACGGGCCTCCACCTGAACCTCGGGATCGGGGCGTACTCCGCGCTTTCTCAAGAGAAGTGCGAGAACTTCGCGCGGCATCGGCAGGCCGAGCTCCTCGTGGTGGACATCCCCGCGACCTACGGGGCTGGGGTGGAGGAGCTGGCCCGGCTCACCGGGCGGGTGGCGTGTTCTGCTTGCGGCCTCAGCAAGCGGTACCTGTTCAACAAGGTGGCCCTGGAGCACGGGTTCGACGTGGTGGCCACGGCCCACAACCTGGACGACGAGGCCGCGGTCCTGCTCAGTAACCTCATCGCCGGGAACGTGGAAGCCCTGGTGCGCCAGGCCCCGGTGCTGGAAAGCACCCACCCGGCCCTGGTCAAGAAGGTGAAGCCTCTGTATCGGGTCGCGGAGCGGGAGACCGCGGCCTACGCGGTGTTGCGGGGCATCGACTACGTCCTCGACGAGTGCCCCAATAGCGTCGGCGCCCGCACACTCCTGCTCAAGGAAGCTCTCAACCTCCTGGAGCGCCAATCCCCCGGGACCAAGCAGAGCCTGTACTGGAACTTCCTGGAGAAGCTACGGCCCCTCCTCTCCCACCACTCCTCCGCAGAGGTGCATAGCTGCCTAAACTGCGGGCAGCCCACCACGACGGAGGTCTGCGCGTTCTGCCGCATGATGGAGCGCGCCGCCGCCCGGCTCAAGGTCCGCACGCTCGGCCAGCCCCAGCCCGTGGCCTCGGCCACCTGATGCGCACGGGTCCCCTGCAGGCCGGGGAGCTCGTCCTCCTCATCGACCGGCACGGCCGCCGCTACCTCACCACCCTCCAGCCCGGCCGGGTCCAGGACCTACGGGGCAAGATCGCCCACGACGAACTCATCGGCCAGGAAGAGGGGGTGGTGGTGCGGAATAGCCGAGGCGAGGACTTCATGGTCGTGCGACCTACCCTTGCGGACTACGTGCTCCTCATGCCCCGGGTCACCACCCCCGTCTACCCCAAGGACCTGGGCCAGATCCTCGTTGCCGCGGATATCTTCCCGGGCGCCCGGGTGGTGGAGGCGGGGACCGGAACCGGTGCCCTCACCATGGCCCTCCTGCGGGCCGTGGGCCCTACCGGCCGCGTGTACACCTATGAGGTACGGGAGGAGTTCCAGCGCCACGCCCTCCGCCGCATCGAGGCCTACCTCGGTCCGCAGGATCATCTCGTGGCCCGGGTGCACGACATCTACGAAGGCATCCCGGACGCCCCCGTGGACCGGGTGGTGCTGGATCTTCCGGAGCCCTGGCGGGTGGTCCCGCACGCAGCGGAGGCCCTTCCTCCCGGCGGCATCTTCGTCGCGTACGTGCCCACGGTCCCGCAGGCCCACCAGACCGAGGAGGCCCTGCGGGTCTGCGGGGCCTTCGCCCTCATCGAGACCACGGAGACCCTGGTGCGGCCGTGGAACCTCAAGGGGCAGAGCGTGCGGCCGGTCCACCGGATGGTGGCCCACACGGGCTTCGTGACCGTAGCGCGGAGGGTCCTCGCTAGACCCGATGGTCCGCGGATTCCCTTCCCGGCGGAGTAGGGAGGATTCCCCACCGGTTCGCCGCGAATCGTCAATCGTCAGGGCGGCTTGAGCATGGTGGAGGTCTGGCTGCAGGAGCAGTCACGGGAGGGCGCAGGAGGGCCGATCCCGAAGGTGGTGGTGCAGGATCTCGAGGTGACGTACCGGGCAGGGCGTCACCTAATCCCCGCCCTCAGGGGGTTCTCCCTCGAGGTGCAGACCGGGGAGTTCTGTTGCCTCGTGGGGCCGAGCGGGTGCGGGAAGTCCACGCTGCTCCGGGTTCTTGCGGGGTTGGTGCCCTACACCTCCGGTCAGGTGGAGATCCGGCGGGAGGACGCGTCCCGTCCCCTCACCGCCATGGTCTTCCAGGAACACGCCCTCCTGCCGTGGCGCACGGTCCTCGACAACGTGGCTTTCGGGCCGGAGAACCGGGGGGTGCCCAAGGCGGAGCGATACCGGCATGCGCGGGAGATCCTGAGCAAGATGGGGCTCAGCGGGTTCGAGCACGTCTACCCGCACCAGCTCTCTGGCGGCATGAAGCAACGGGTGGGGATCGCTCGGGCCCTCGCCAACGACCCTGAGGTCCTGCTCATGGACGAGCCCTTTGCGGCCTTGGACGCCCAGACCCGGAACCTCATGCAGGAGGAGCTGCTGCGGGTGTGGTCCCAATTCGGGAAAACCGTGATCTATGTGACCCATGCCATCGACGAGGCGGTGCTGTTGGGCGACCGGGTGGTGGTGATGACGGCCCGGCCGGGCCGCGTGAAGGCGGTGGTCCCCATCGACCTGGAACGGCCCAGGACCCTGGAACAGAAGGGCTCGGCCCGGTTCGCGCAGCTGTACAACGAGATCTGGCACCTCCTCCGGGAGGAGGTAGATTCTGCCCTGCGGGCCGCGGTGCATGGGTGAGGGGAGGGTGCGCTTACCGGAGGGGAGCATCGTCGTGTCCGTGGCCTCCGTGGCGGCGTTCCTGGGCCTGTGGGAGGTGGGCGCGGCCAACGGGTGGATCTACGAGGCCTTCTTTCCCCGTCCGACGGTGGTGGCTGGGCGGCTGGTGGCGCTCGTTCAGGACGGTACCCTGGGACACCACCTAGCCGCCACCCTGAGCCGGCTACTCTGGAGCTCCCTTGTGGCCGCGGGGCCGGGAGTGGCCGTGGGGTTGGTGCTCGGCGTGTGGCGGACGGCCCGGGAGGTGGTGGATCCGATCATCGCCTTTGTCTATCCCATCCCCAGTGTGCTGTTCTGGCCGCTCGCGGCCCTGGTGCTGGGGAGGGGTGAAGCGGCCCGGGTGGCCACAACCGCGGTGACCGCCTTCCTCCTGATGGTGATCCACACCACGGCAGGTGTGCGGCAGCTGGACCGCGCCTTGCTGGAGGCAGCCCTGCACTACGGCGCGGTGGGCTGGCGGCTGTTTGGGAAAGTGCTCCTTCCAGGAGCCCTCCCCTGGATCTTCACGGGGCTCCGTCTGGCCCTGGGCCTGAGTCTGATCGTCGTGATCGCGGTTGAGATGGTGGGCGCGGAGACGGGTCTTGGAGCCTGGCTGTGGCTCTCGTGGCAGACCCTGAAGGTCCGCGACATGTACGCCACCCTCTTAGTTATCGCCCTGCTGGGCCTTGGAGTAACCTACGGCCTGGAGGGGGTGCGTCGGCGGGTGCTGCCATGGCGACAGGAGATGGGCGAACGCTGAGGGCCTTTGCTCCTACCTGGCGAGGGACGCCGGGGACCGAAGTCCTGCGGCCGGCGTTCGGGGTGGTGGCCCTGGCCGTCTTGTGGGAGGCCTGCTCCCGGAGCGGTCTCCTGAATCCTGCGTACTTCCCTCCCACCTCCCGCATCCTGCAGGTGCTGTGGTACGGGTTTGTCGGCGGAGACCTTGCCTTCCATACCTTGGTGACCCTTGGCCGGCTCGCCGTGGCCTTCCTCCTCGCCGCCCTCCCTGGGCTCACCCTCGGGATCCTCATGGGGATGTTCACCTCCGCCCGTCGGGCCCTGGACCCTTACGTCGCCTTCCTCTACCCGCTCCCGAAGGTCGCCCTCCTCCCGCTCTTCCTCATCCTCCTGGGCGTGGGGGATCCAGCCTTCGTGGTCACGGGGTCCCTCACGGCCTTTTTCCAGATGCTAGTGAATGCGATGGACGGGGTGCGGCAGGTGGACCCCCTATTGGTGGACGTGGGCCGGAACTACGGGGCACAGGGCTTCCGGCTGTTCTGGAAGGTCATCCTGCCCGCCGCTCTTCCCGGGATCTTCACCGGGCTACGGCTGGGGCTTGGACTGAGCCTCGTGACCCTGATCGCCGTGGAGTTCGCAGCCGCGAAGTCCGGCCTCGGGCATGTGGTGTGGCGGTCCTGGCAGACCTTGACCACGCCGCAGATGTTCGCGGCGCTCATGGTGGTGGGTGGAATCGGGATCCTCCTCACCCGGGGGCTCAGGCGGGTGCAGGACCGGGTCCTGGCCTGGCATGCTCCGGTGGACGTGTGGGCCTAAAACCAGTGTGAAGGGAGGGGTTTATCGATGCGCATGCGGTGGACGCTCGGAAGTGGGGTTCTGGTACTGGCCCTGGCTGCGGCCCTGGCCGCGGCTCCGGCCGGACGGACGCGGATCCGCATCGGGTACATCCCCGTGGACTCCTTCGCGGCCCTGTTCATCGCCGCGGAGCGCTACCTCCCGCAGGAGGGGTTTGAGGTGGAGATGGTGCGCCTGCCAAGCGGCGCGGAGATCATCTCCCAAGTGGCCCTCGGGCAGCTGCAGGTCGGGGGCGGCGCCATGGGGGCCGCCGCCTTCAACGCGGTGGTGGAGGGGCTGCCCATTAAGTTCATCGCCTCCCTCCACAACGGGTTCATCGAGGACTACTTCACGGTGCGCCGGGCCGTGTGGGGGAGCGAGATCAACCGCATCGCGCAGCTCCGCGGCCGGCCCGTGGCCATTAACGCCCGTGGGGTCGTCACGGAGTACATGATGGACCGCGTCCTCCGCAGCGATGGGATCGCCATTGAGGACGTGGAGCTGAGGACCATGCCGTTCCCGGACATGGTGCCTGCCCTGGAGACGGGCGCGATCTGGGCCGGGATCATCTCCGAGCCCTTCCCCACGATCGCGGAGGAGCGCGGGGTAGGCATCCGGCCGCTCCGCAAGCCGCCGGGGGCCAAACCCATCCCCTTCACCTTCGTCTTCTGGAACACCAACTGGGCCTCCCGGAATCCGCGCCAGGCCGAGCGGTTCGTGGTGGCCTACGTGCGGGCGGCCCGTGACCTTGCGCTGGAGAACGGGTGGAAGCGGGAGGACAACCTCCAGCTCATGGCCAAGTACAGCGGGGCCCCGTTGGACCTCATCCGACGGGCACGGCCCCACCACCTGGATCCCAACCTGGCCGTCGACCTCCGGCAGTTGGAGGAGCAACAGCGGTTCTACCTGCGGCGGGGTCTTGTGCGGTACCGGGAGCCCATCCCCATCGATCGGGTCTTTGACTTCAGCTACGTGCGCCAGGCCATCCGGGAGCTGGGGAGGAAGTGAAGTAGCGATGGCGCGTCCTGTGCGGGAGGGAGGCCTCGATGAACGGTACACCCTCGAAGAAGGGGAGGTGTACCTCACGGGGATCCAGGCCCTGGTGCGGCTGCCCCTCGACCAGGTCCGGCGGGACCGGAGGGCGGGGCTGCGCACGGGTGTGTTCATCACCGGCTACCCGGGCTCGCCCCTCGGGGGCTATGACCTAGCCCTGCAACGGGTCAGGTCCCTCCTGGAGGCCCACCACGTGGTGCACCGTCCCGCCCCCAATGAGGAGTCCGCGGCCACCGCCCTCATGGGGACCCAGATGCTGGACCACTACCCCCACTCCCGCTATGACGGGGTGGTGGGCCTCTGGTACGGCAAGGGGCCTGGGGTGGATCGCAGCGGCGATGCCCTCAAGCACGGGAACTTCGCGGGCACGAGCCGCTATGGAGCCGTGGTGGTGCTGGCCGGGGAGGACCATGAGGGCAAGTCCAGCACCATGCCTTTTCAGGACGACTACGCCTTCCTCGCGCACGGCATCCCCATCCTCTACCCCGCCTCCGTGGCGGAGTTCCTGGAGCTGGGCCTGCACGCCATCGCCCTCTCCCGGTTCAGCGGGTGCTGGGTGGCCATGAAGCTCGTGGCACCCTTGTGCGATGGTGGGGAGGTGGTTTCTGTCCGTCCCGACCGGCCGGAGATCGTGATCCCCGAGGTGGAGGTCGACGGACAGCCCTTCCGCAAACGCACGGACTTCACCTTCTTCCCCGGCACGAACGTGGAGGTGGAGCGGCATCTCTACCGGGAACGGCACGCGGCGGTGCGAGCCTATGCGGCCGCGAACGGCCTCAACCAGATCGTGGTCCACCCGGCACGGGCGCGGGTGGGGATCTGTACCGCGGGGAAGAGCTACGCGGACGTCCGGCAGGCCCTCGCAGACCTCGGGCTCGACGAGGAGACCCTGCATCGGCTGGGGATCCGCCTACTGAAGGTGGGCCTTCTCTATCCCCTGGAGCTGGGGATCCTGCGGGAGTTCGCCGAGGGCCTGGAAGAGATCATCGTCGTGGAGGAGAAACGGGGGTTTCTGGAAGCCCAGGTGAAGGAGGGCCTGCTGACGCTCGGCCGGCCTGTTCGGGTGGTGGGGAAGACGGACGAGCGGGGTGCGCCTCTCTTCCCGCTCGAGGGCGCCATGGACGCGGATCTCGTGGCGGAGGTCCTGGCGGAGCGCCTCCGGCCGTATCTCGGGGATCACGCGGGTGTTGCGGTCCGGATGCGCCAGGTGCGGGCCATCCGGGAACGCCGCTACCCCTCGGGGCCGCTGCGGGTGCCCAACTACTGCTCGGGGTGCCCGCATAACACGTCCACGGTGCTGCTGCCCGGTCAGGTGGCATGGGGAAGCCCGGGGTGTCACTCGTTCGCCTCCCTCATCGAGCAGCCCCACCGTCACATCGTGGCCATGACCCAGTACGGCGGTGAGGGGCTGCCTTGGATCGGGCTGGAGCCCTTTGTGGATCAGCCGCACATCGTGCAGAACGTGGGCGATGGATCGCTCTTCCACTCTAGCTACCCCAACATCCGGTTTGCTGCCGCCCTGGGAGCCAACATCACGTTCAAGATCCTCTACAACGGCTACGTGGCGAACACGGGCGGGCAGCGGCCCGTGGGGCAGCTTGGGATCCCGGAGCTCACCCGGCGACTGGAACAGGATGGAGTCCGGCGGATCGCCCTGGTGACGAAGGACCCCGGCCGGTATCGGAATGCGGACCTTGCCCGCAACGTCACCGTCTACCCCGTCCATGCCCATGACCAGGCTCTAAGGGACCTGCAGCAGGTCCGGGGGACCACGGTCTACATTTACGACGAGGTGTGCGCGAACGAGCGTCGCCGGCAGCAGAAACGGGGGAAGCTGCCGCGACCTCATCGGTACGTGATGATCCACGAGCGGGTGTGCGAGGGGTGTGGGGACTGCGGGCAAGTGAGCAACTGCATGTCCCTGCGGCAGGTCGAGACGGAGTTCGGGCCGAAGACCCAAGTCCACCTCTCCAGCTGCAACCAAGACTATACCTGCCTGCGGGGAGACTGCCCCTCCTTCGTGACGGTGGAGGCACCGGGCGGGTTTGTGCGTCCCAAGCCCCCGGAGCTGGGGCCGGACGCGATTCCAGAGCCGGTGCGGAAGGTGTCCCTCGATGGTCCCTACCACATTTACATGCCCGGGGTGGGGGGGACCGGCGTGCTGACGGCGAGCGCCATCCTAAGCTTTGCGGCGTGGCGGGACGGGCTCTGGGTGCTGAGCTACGATCAGACGGGCGCGGCGCAGAAGTGGGGTGCCGTCATTAGCAGCCTGATCCTCGCTCCAGGACTGGGACAGGCGTGGTCCAACAAGGTGGGGTTAGGAAAGGCAGACCTGTACCTGGTGCTGGACCTCATCGGTGGGGTCGCCCCTGCAAACCTGGACCGGTGCGACCCGGAGCGGACCGTAGCCGTGGTGAATACCACGGTGCTCCCCACCGGCCAGATGGTCCGGGATCCCTTCACCACCGTCTCTCCAGAAGTGCTGGAGCGCACGATCGCCCAGTACACCCGGGCCGCGGAGAACGTGTACGTGGAGGGGGGACGGCTCGCGGAGGAGTTGTTCGGAGACCACATGCTGACGAACGTGTTCCTGTTGGGCGTAGCGTATCAGGCAGGACGGATTCCCCTCCGGGCGGAGAGCATCGAGTGGGCCATTCAGCTCAACGGCGTGCAAGTGGAGGACAACCTCCAGGCCTTCCGGTACGGTCGCCTCTTCGTGCACCACCCGGAGCACGTCCGGAGCCTCGTCGCCCTTCCCCGCCCCACGTACGAGGAGGAGCGGGCCCGGTGGGAGCGGGAGCTTGGGCGTGTGGGGCGGGCGGCCTACCGGGCCCTTCTGGAGCGGTGCCGGAGGCTAGACCCGGAGTCGCAGCGGATGCTGGCCATCCGCGTGGGAGAGCTCATCGCCTACCAAAGCACCCGCTACGCCCGGCGCTACGTGGACTTCGTCCTCCGGGTGGCGGATCGGGAGCGTCAGGAGATGGGTCGCACGGGCCCCCTCACCCACGCGGTGATCCGGTTCCTCTACAAGCTCATGGCCTACAAGGACGAGTACGAGGTAGCGCGGCTGTACCTGCAGGAGGAGTTCTGGAGGCAGCTCCATCGGACCTTCCCGGACGGACGGCGGATCCGGATCCACCTCCACCCGCCTGTGCTGCGCGCCCTGGGGCTCCGCAACAAGCTCCAGGTGGGGACCTGGATCCTCCCCGTGTTCCGGATGCTGCGGGCCTTGCGGTGGCTGCGGGGAACACCCTTCGATCCCTTTGGGTACGCCACGGTGCGGCGGGTGGAACGGCAGCTCATCGGGTGGTACCGGGACCTCGTGGAACGCGCCCTGCAGCACCTGCGGCCGGAGACGTACGGACAGGTCCTGGAGATCCTGCAGCTTCCAGACCGGATCCGCGGGTACGAGCACGTGAAGCTCCGGAACGTCGAGCAGGTGAGGCAGCAGGCTCACACACTCCTGGCTCGCCTGCAGGAGTCCGGGCAGGTGAAAGAGCCTGTGGCCCGGCGGGCATAGAAATCCTTACCGCCGGCGGAAGAAGGTGCCAAACTCCTCCCGGGCGCGGCGGTAGGTCTCGTCGTCGTAATCCTCCATCACCAGCACCCGTAGCTTCTCCACGTCCCGGATGGGCGGGTAGACCCCAGGAAGCACCACGTACTCCCCGGCCTGGGCTAGGGCGAGAAGGGCGGCCCGGGACATTAGGGTGTCCACGAAGAGGCGGCCCGCCTGAGGATGGGGGGCACGGCTGCTGACCGCTACATGGTGGGCCTCCGCCAGCATAGGGTCCAGGCGGGCGTAGTCGAGGGGGGCTCCCTGCTGGCCGAAGATGTGGACGTAGGAGAGCAGGGCGATCCCCAACGCGTACTCCCCTGCCACCACCCGGCTGGGAATCGTGAGGATGGACTCCTCAAGGCCTCCCGCCTGTGCCGCGAGCCGCTCGACAAAGCTCCGCCACTCCGCTCTCAGGACCCGCCGAAGGTTCAGCAGCCACTGGGCGCTCCCGAGGTTCAAGGTGGGGTCTGCCATCAGGATGCGGCCCCGCCACCGCGGATCCAGCAGGTCCGCGTACCGGCGGGGAGCCTCCGGAAGCCGCACCAGCCGCGTGTTGAAGAGGGCGGTGTACAGGTTCAATCGGTAGGGCGGGGAGAGGATGCCGTCGCGGTCCCGGCTGGCGGCCGGGAACGCCTCGTAGGCGGGGGAGGCGTACGCCGCGAACGCGCCCTCCCGCTTCAGGATCTTCATGGGCGGACTGGGGGCGATGATCACGTCGAAGAGGACGCGACCGGCGCGGAACTCAGAAAGCGCCCGGTCCACGAGCCGGTCCGGAGGCGCCCGCCAGTACTCCACGGGCACTCCGTAGCGCCCCTCGTAGATCTCGCGATCACCTCGAAGTTGTCTGTGGGCATCGTCCCGTACACCACCACCCGGCCTTCCCGCCGGGCCGCGGCCACTTTGGGATCGACTTGGCCCTGGGCCGCAAAGGCCAGGAGCGCGACCAGCAAAAGCCCCACCCACATCCACCGGCGCATCTCATCACCCCCCGAGGGTTCTGCTCCCCCCTCTATACCTGAGCGGGGCGGGACGGTCAAGGCGGTTTCCGGGAGGCGAAGTAGGCATCCGCGTCCTTTCCGTCGAAGGCTAAAAGAGGAGGGGAAGATCATGGACGAGCTCATCGCCCGGGCCCTCAACGTGGCGCAGCTGCGCGGGGCTACCTACGCGGACGTGCGGGTGGTGGAGACCGCCTGGCAGTCACTTCTGGTGCGGAACGGCGCCGTACAAGGGATCGCCCAGACGGAGGACGTGGGGTTCGGGGTGCGGGTGGTGGTGGACGGCGCGTGGGGGTTTGCCAGCAGCCACCGCCTGGAGGTGGCGGAAGCGGAGCGCGTCGCGGAGCAGGCGGTACGGATCGCCCGCTCGAGCGCCCTGGCGAAGCGGGAGGACGTGGACCTGGGGCCGCCCGTGGTCCAGCGGGGAAGCTACCGCACGCCGGTGGCGATCGACCCCTTCACCGTCCCCCTCGAAGTGAAGCTCGACCTCCTGCTTCGGGCGGATGCGGAGATGCGCCGGGTGCGGGGAGTGACCACCACGGAGGCGGAGATGGTCTTCCTCCGGCAGCGCAAGACCTTCGCCAGTACGGAAGGTAGCCTGATCATCCAGGAGATCGTGGAGTCCGGCTGCGGGATCGAGGCGGTGGCGGTGCAGGACGGAGAAGTCCAGCGCCGCTCCTACCCCAACTCCGTCGGCCGCCACCAGCAGACGCGGGGCTGGGAGTTCATCCTGGAGCAGGACCTCGTGGGAAACGCCCCGCGGATCGCGGAGGAGGCGGTGGCGCTGTTGCATGCAGATCCCTGCCCCGACACCGTCACCACGTTGATCCTGGGCGGGTCTCAAGTGGCCCTGCAGATCCACGAGTCGTGCGGGCATGCGGTGGAGCTCGACCGGGTGTTCGGGACGGAGGCCGCGTACGCGGGCACCTCCTTCCTCACGCCTGACCGGCTGGGGCGCTTCCAGTACGGCTCGGAAGTGGTGAACATCGTGGCGGACGCCACGGTTCCCGGCGGCTTAGGGACCTTTGGGTGGGACGACGAGGGAGTCCCTGCCCAGCGGGTGGACCTCGTCCGGGAAGGGCGGTTCGTCGGTTACCTCACGGACCGTGAGAGCGCGCGCCGGCTTCTGCGACTCCTGGGTCCTTCCCCCTACGTCACGGGGATGTCGAACGGCGCGGCCCGGGCTCAAAGCTGGAACCGCATCCCGCTCGTCCGCATGACCAACATCAACCTCCTGCCGGGAACGTGGCGGCTAGAGGACCTCATCGCGGACACGGATGAAGGGATCTTCATGGACACGAACCGCTCGTGGAGCATCGACGACCGACGGCTCAACTTCCAGTTCGGGTGCGAGATCGCGTGGGAGATCAAGCGGGGGAGGCGAACGCGCCTCCTCCGCAACCCTATCTACACGGGCATCACCCCGGTCTTCTGGCGGTCGTGCGACGCGGTGTGCAACGCGGATCACTGGGTGATGTGGGGAACTCCGAACTGCGGGAAGGGAGAGCCCGGACAGATCGCCCACACGGGCCACGGCGCCGCGCCCGCCCGGTTCCGGAACGTCCGGGTCTTCGGGAGGCGGTGAGGATGCTGGGCGAGCGGAAGGTGGAAGCCCTGCTGAAGGACGCCCTCGCATGCTCCCGCGCGGACGAGACGGAAGTGGTTCTCGTGGCAGCGGAGGAGGCCCTCACCCGGTTCGCCAACAACACCATCCACCAGAACGTGGCGGAGAGAAACGCCGAAGTGGCCGTCCGGGTGGTCGTCGGTAAGCGCGTGGGGTCTGGGGTCACCAACCGGCTCGATCCGGAGGCCATCGAGCAGGCCGTCGCGTGGGCAGAGGACGCGGCCCGGTTGCGCCCGGAGCTCCCGGATTTCCCCGGACTCCCTGACCCCCAGCCCCTCGACCCGGTGATGGCGTTCGACGACGCGGTGGCTTCCCTCGGGCCTAAAGACCGGGCCCGGGAGGTTGTGGAAGCACTCCGGATCGCGGCCTCCCGTGGGGCCGTGGCCGCGGGAGCCCTCTGCACGCGGGTGGAAGAAGTCGCGGTGGCGAACTCCAAGGGGGTGTTCTGCTACCACGCGGGCACCCGGGTGCAGTTCCGGACCGTGGTCCACCGGGAGGACGGCTCGGGCTACGCGGAGCGGGTGGCGTGGCGGTGGGACGCGTTTGATGTTTCTTCCCTCGCGCGGTCCGCGGTGGAGCGGGCCGTGCAGGCCGAAAACCCGAGGGAGCTTGTGCCCGGCGTGTATCCCGTGGTGCTCGACCCGTACGCGGTGCAGGACGTGGTGAGCTGGTTAGGGTACGCGGGTGCAGGGGCCCTGGCGGTCCAGGAGGGCCGCAGCTGGATGAACGACCGGATCGGCAAAAAGCTCCTATCAGAATCCGTGACCTTGTGGGACGACGGCCGGGACCCGAACGGGATCCCCCTTCCCTTCGACTTCGAGGGCGTTCCCCGCAACCGGGTGATGATCGTGGAACGCGGGGTTCCGCAAGGGCCTGTATATGACACCGTGACCGCGGCCCGGGAGGGGAAGCGGTCCACGGGGCACGCGCTCCCGCAGGCCTGGCCGCAGGCCGCAGGCCTAGGCCCCCTTCCCACCCACCTCTTCCTGGCCCCCGGGGATGCGACCGTGGAGGAGCTATTGCGTGAACTGGACCGGGGCCTGTACATCACCCGGTTCTGGTACACCCG
>FWWL01005197.1_pt1 | contig 20651 bp, 16 predicted proteins | sample 2228331 | NCBI WGS metagenome assembly FWWL01 (sample SAMEA103939775, study PRJEB20133) | metagenome | reverse complement strand
TTGCAGATGTAAAAACAGTAGGATTTTTGTCTCTGGATAATAAAATTGGTATCTGCGGATTTTCATTCAAATCTATTTTATTTACCACCAGTAAAATTGTTTTTTCTGTCTTTTGCTTTATTGATTGATATAACTGTAAATCTTCTTCGTTAAGGTTTGTTGCATCCAAAATAAACAAGATTATATTTGCGCTTCCTGCGAGTTTCCATGCTCGCTCAATTCCTTCTCTTTCCACAGGTTCATAAACATCTCTTAATCCTGCTGTATCAATCAACCGCACAGGTATCCCCTCCAGAGAAATATATTCTTCTAAGTGGTCTCGTGTAGTCCCGGGATATGGAGAAACAATTGCACGATTGTCTTGAAGCAAGGTATTAAATAAACTTGATTTCCCCACATTGGGTTTGCCAACGATAGATACAATCACACCTTCTCTTAATATTTTTCCTTTCTCTGCGGTTGCTAATAGCCGATTTATATCTTCGTTTATTTTTTTCAACTGAATTAGCGATTCCTGCCATAATTCAGAAGGTATTTCTTCTTCAGGAAAATCTATCACTGCCTCAACCCATGCTAAAACTTTTTTAATTTGATTGGAATAATCATATATTTTTTTTGATAATTTTCCCTCCAGCATACTTCTGGATAATTCCAGCGATTTTTTTGTCATTGCTGTAATCTGGTCTAATACTGCTTCTGCTTGAGTAAGGTCAATCTTACCATTTAAGAAGGCTCTCTTAGTAAACTCTCCGGGTTCTGCTATTCTTATCCCTCTTTTTAAGAGAAGTTCTACAATGGTCCTTAAAATTAACATATTCCCATGAGCATGGATTTCAACAACATCTTCCCCTGTATAGGAATGGGGAGAGCACATTACCAATACAATTACATCATCAATAATTTTGTTGTCCTCCCCAATAATATGTCCATAGTACATACCTCTTTTTTTTCGGGAAATATTTTTGCCTGACCTTGGTTGGAAGATGGACTGCACAGAGTCAATTGCCTTTGGTCCACTAACACGAATAACCCCGATTGCACTTATTCCTGGCGGGGTGCAAATAGCCGTTATAGTATCATCCCTTGTATTGCACCCCATTATTTTTTTCCTCTGTTGAAAAATATGGACTTATTCGGAAACCTGTCCGGGTTCAATATCATCACCATAAGGGGAACGATCAGTTCTACCCCTTCTCCAATTAGGTTTATAATCTCTCCTATTCCCTCGGCGGTTTTGTGGTCTATTAGAGTACCGGTTATCATGTCTCTGGTTCTTATAACCTCTACGATTCCGAGTATCTTTTGGTGTTCTCCTATCATAGCGTCGGACTTTAGGAGCTATAACCACATATCGGTTATCTCCTTTACCGAGGCTAAAGGTCTCTACAGAATTATCATTCTGCAAAGTTACATGGATTATTCTGCGTTCGTGGGGAGGCATTGGAGATAACTTTACTTTTCTTCCTGTTTTTCGGGCTCGTTCAGCTAAATTTATTGCCATCTGTCTCAAAGATTCTTTTCTGCGTGCAAGATAATTCTCGGTATCTACGACAAATTTTTCTGAATTATCTCCCTCCTCCAGACCAAAAAACATCCGATTGATTAGGAATTGGAGAGTTTCTAAATGCGAACCTTTTCTTCCGATTAATAAGGCTCCATCTTGCGAATCAATTTCTAACTTAGGGACTCCATCTTCTGTCCTTACAAACTTCACGGTTGCTTCTATTCCCATTTTTTTAAGCATTTCACATAATAGAGCTGAGGCTTCACTTCCTTGGGCTTCTGTAATAGTAACTCTGCTTTCACTTTCTTGGACATTTTCATTTGTCCCGTTAGTAGATGGTTCTGTGTTCATAACCGGTTTCTCCTGTATTGTCTCTTGTTTACTCTTCACTTTAGAAGTACTTTGGGCTACTGGTCTGGCATATTTCTTATCTGCCTCTTTTTCCTGTTTCTGGAATACTTGCTTGGTAGTTTGAGTTCGGGATTGTTTTTCCTCTTTTGTCCCTGCCTTGTTGTGAGATTTTTGGGGCTTTTCAGGTAAATCTTTCTCTACCGTAACACGGACTTTAACAGGACGGGAACCTAATCCCAGGAAGCCTTTGCTCCCTTCATCAATAACCTCAATGTTTGTCACATCAGCCATCTCCACTCCCAACTCTTCAAGTGCTTTTTGAATGGCTTCTTCTCGTGTTGCTCCTGTGGTTTCTATCTGTTTCATATCACCATCTCCATTATGATTTTAACATGTTTTTTATTATACTTTTTACTAACAATTATAAAACTATTCTTCCTCATTTGTTTTTCTCTGTTTTAATTTCCGTTCACGACGGAGTTCCTTTGCCCATTGTTTCTTTTTCTCCTGTGCTGCTGTATAGAAATGTCTTCTGGATGTAGACACTTTACGAGGTGTAATATCTACATCTTTCATAGGCACAATGTAATTTTGAGCAATCCCCAAAAGGGTACTCACCAAAATATATAAACTCAACCCTGAAGCCATGTTGTAGCAAATAAGCGTAAAGAATATAGGCATAATATTCATCATAATTTTCTGTTGAGGTGTCTGAATAGCAGTAGCACCGGGAGTTAGTTTCTGGCTTAGATACATAGATATTCCCATCAGAATCGGTAGCAAATTAATACTTTCCAGATTACCACCGCTGAATGGAAACGGGATGGAGAATGGTAAGTCTATCAACCGGTCAGGTTGCGACATATCTTTCATCCAGAAAATAAATTCTGCACTTCTTAATTCAACTGCGCTCCAGAGCATACGATATAAGGCAATAAAAACAGGTAATTGTAAGAATAAAGGCAAACATCCCCCTAACGGATTGACACCCCGTTCTCGATATAACTCCATCATTCTTTTCTGAAGTTCCTGCTGGTTATCACCTACTTCCGCCTTCAATTTTTCAATTTCCGGAGCAAGTTTTTGCATTTTCTTCATACTGACCATGCTTTTCCATGTTAGTGGGAAAACAATAAGGCGGACTAAAATGGTGAGCAATATAATAGCCACTCCATAGTTCGGTATAGTCCATTCATAAAAGAAATTTAATATAGCAAGCAATAACTTTGCGAATTTATCCATCACTTTTACTGATGTAAAGAATTCCCATACCTGGTCAAGCCCTGTCCATGCCTTTGCAAGTAAAAGACCCCTATTGGGACCTACATACGACCGTATAAGAAATTCCTGAGACTCATTTTGGGGTATCTGGCATTGGGTTATGCCTACCCCCAAACGAAAATGTTTAGGTCCGCCTGTAATCCACCCTTGAGCCCTATCAAATTCGGGTTTCATTGCAATAACAAAGTATGCGCTACGAATTGCAGCCCACCTTAAATCAAACTCCCTTTCCAAAAATTCATCAGGATTGGGCTTTGGTTTCAATTTGGATGTAACATACCTTAAAAGTTCTCCCTTCCGTTCAAATATTACTGTTTGGGGAATTCCTTTATTTGCGTCACCGGAATTCACATTGGGACCCCAACTAATAGAAAACACAGGGTCTACCCGATTCTGTAGGAACTGTGGAAAAGCCTGTTGCGAAAGATTGGTTATTTTTATACGCACATCCATCACAAAAGGAGAATCTTCAAAAGAAAATATCTTCTCAATCTTCAAATAATTCGGTATCACATAAGAAAAAGTTGCAATATGTTCCGCCTCATTAATTTCAACATTCCAGATTTTTGAATCCAATTCTTTCCCTAAAGGACTATCATGGAACCAGAGCCCAAATGGATATACTGCCTTTCTATCTGGAGTATTTTTCCATATCGGAACCAGTTGAACTTTATCCATTTTGTTCGGTTTCAAATAGATGTTTAGATACTTGACCCTAGCACCTATTCTTGTAAAGGTAATATCTATATCACCTTTTGATAAAACTACATGGTAATCTTCATCATTAATCGTTTCCGGTTCCGGAGGGAAAACAATCCCCATCTCTGCTAATTTTAGTTTTCTTTCCTCGTCATCAGTATTTTTATCAATTCCTACTTTTTCTAACGGGGAAAGTGGAGAAGTATTCTCAAGAATTTTTTTATCTGCCTCATTTTTTGCAATATTTTCCTGTTGGTTAACCGGTTTTTGTGGTGGAGAGGGTATAAAAAAATAACTCCAGGCAACTACAATAACCGTGAGCAACAATAAACCTATTATCTGGTCTCTAAATATTTTTTTATTTTCATCATCGCCAAACACAAGTTTTTCTCCAATCTTAATATAAAGACTTCAATTTTTCTGGAGGGTTTTACTATTACTTCCAATGAACAAATGGTTGGCTTTTATTTTGATGAGGAAGTTGGATATAAATGTTTTGCTCTATCCGTAGGGAATTTCTCAGGAACAGGGTCATAACCCCCTTTACAAAGAGGCTGACATCGCAAAATACGCCAGAGGGTTAGAACGAGACCTTTCAAAAATCCATGTCTCTGGAATGCCTCAATGGCATAGTTAGAGCAACTGGGATAAAATCGGCAATGTTGCCCTAAATAAGGGGATATGCCCTTTTGGTATACTCTAATAAAGAAGATTGCCAGTTTAGCCATTGAGGATTCCCCCAATTTTCAGCAAATTCTCCAATTCTGCGTCAATTCTTTGATGACTCCATTCTGCGAGTCCTGGACGCGTAACGACAACCAAAGCTCCTTTTTCACAAAAACGAGGTCGGTTTAGACGATAATATTCGCGAATATATCTTTTTATCCGATTTCTTTTCACTGACCGACCTACCTTTCGGGATACAACTATCCCCAATTTGTGACCCATTTGTTCATTTGAAAGCCAATAGCAAACCATTCCTTCCCCGGATATACGCTTTCCCTTTTTGAAAACTTCTTCAAATTCTTTCTTTTTTCTGAGCCTAAGTTCTCTGGGAAAACTGTATTCACCGGGCACAAAGTATGCTTACCCTCCATAGTAAGTAAATTATTCTTTAATATTTTTTCTCAACACGGTCTGAAACCGTTAAATATTTGCGACCTTTTCTACGCCGTGCACTTAACACGGCTCTCCCCCAGCGGGTAGCCATTCTTGCACGGAATCCGTGGGTCCTCAATCTTCGCGTATTGGATGGCTGATAAGTTCTTTTCACGGACAACTCCTTTACCGTTAGTTAATTAAATACTTAGATAGTTTTATAGAATTATAAAATTCTCTCCCCTATTATTTTAATTTATCTTGAATGTATTATATGAATTTTACACATTCTATTGCAAACACTTAATATATATCCTGTCTTTTTTGATAACAACATTTCAACTTTTTATTAATCCTAATTATCAATAAATTCATACAATTTACATAAAAAAATTGACATTCATTTATCAATAATGTATTATTTCTTATAAGGTTATCCGTATATATATAAAAAGGGAACAGATATGGCAGAATTTATCATAGGAACAGGACAAACTCCAACGGTTCGTGTGATTGTTAAAACAATTGAAGAACAAATCCGGTTGAAAGAGGGTATTCCTCGTTTTATTCTGGCTCGGGCAAATAACATGGAATTTGAAGCCGAACGCGAGGATTTCCAGGGTGATTTTACAAAATGGCTACTTCGCCTACGAGTTCCCGAATCATGTCTTAATCGTATTTTAGGCGTTGTTAAAGAAAATTCCGATGTATGCACAGCAGAACGACAACAAGAGTGGCTTATTGTTTCTACGCGTGATGGAATACCTACAAATCTTCTCCCAAAAGTCTTCTTAACGGTTGACAAAGTTTGCCAGTGTATAACTTTACCCGAAGTCTGGAAAGTTCGTGGTGACCGTTACCGCATAGACCGTATTAGTCCAGAACTTCTATTCCAGGCAATGATACAATATCGTGCCAGTGATGTTCATTTGTCTCCGGGAGAATGCCCTTTATTCCGTGTAGATGGTGATATGAAGCATTCCGAACTTATGGGTCCTCTTTCCGCTATACAGATATTAGACCTAATCCGCCAGATTATTCCTGACCGATACCGGGAAGAATTTGAAAAGTCAAATCAAACCAGTTTTAGTTACCATCAAGCGGGTTTAGGTTATGCTCGTGTATCTGCTTTTTATAAAATGGGCGCTCCTCATTGCACTTTCCGTTTTCTTCCTGAAAAAATCCCATCATTTGAAGAATTAAACATTCCCAAAAATACAATGTTAGAAATAACAGAGATTAATCATGGTCTCGTGCTTATTACTGGAATGACAGGTAGCGGGAAAACAACTACTGTTGCGGCTATTATTGACTGGATAAACTCTCATAAGTCATACCATATCCTTACAATTGAAAACCCTATTGAATATGTTCATGTGAACAAAAAATCTGTCATATCCCAGAGAAATATGGGCGATGATGTGTTATCTTTTAATGACGCTGTTACCGGAGCACTCCGCCATGACCCGGATGTCATTGTTATCGGTGAAATGCGAGACCCGGATACTATCCGTTCCGCAATCAATGCGGCGGCTACAGGTCATCTTGTAATAAGCACTTTACATTCCAATACTGCATCCGAAGTAGTTAACCGAATTGTCAGTTTCTTTGACCCATCGGAACGAGACCTTGTTCGTCTTCAGTTACGCGATTGTATCCGGTGTATTATCTGCCAGCGATTAATTCCAAAAGTAGGTGGAGGACGGATTCCTGCTCTGGAAATTATGTATAACGATATAAAAGCAATCAACGATGGCATTCTTTCCGGAGACACAGACCTTATTCGTGTGGGAATGCAACAAACAGTTTCTCATTCATTTATTTTTGAACAATATATTCACAAACTTTACAAAGACGGTAAAATAACTCTTGAACATGCTCGGGAAGCCGTTACTGACCGAAGTACTTTTGACCAACTGCTAATGGGAACTTACTCTGTACCTCGTCTGGATTCCATCAAAGGGAAAGGTGAACACGAAGCCTTCCGAGTATAGTAATATTCTATAAGATACCTATTTTTTATATAATAATTTCACTTCTGAGTTAAAAGAGAACATCTAAAGAATATCCTTCAAAATGATAAGAAAGCTCTTTTTAAATTTTCTTGCTTTTATTTTTGGTTGCGGAATATTACTCTGTACATTAATTGTCCTTGAAATCATTTACATACCGCTATATAAAAAATATTTTCATATCACTATCACAGAAAATCCCCCCACTACAATATATAATGAGATGAAACAAAAGAAATTAAATCCTGGAGTTAATGGTAGTGCAACGATAAAAAAAGGAACATATCCCCCCATCACCTATACCTATTCTATTGATAAAAAAGGAAGGAGAAACACTTACATATCACCTGAGAAAGAGAAAAACATAAATGCCCTTTTTGTGGGTTGTTCTTTTACTTTTGGCACAGGTGTAAACGATGATGAAACATTCCCGTCCCAATTTGCAATAAAAAATCCTCAATGTAATGTTTATAATTATGGTATGCCTGGAGGTTCTCCACAAGAAATCTATCTGCTATCTTTATCTCCAGAGTTTATAGACGACCTGGATAAAAAACCTACTCTGGTCATATATACTTTCATTTCCAATCATTTAAAGAGACTTGTTGGTTCCTGGTCCATTATTGGTAGGTGGGGGAAATATTTACCCTGCATGGAAATGAACGATGGAGAGTTATATAATGTTGGAACTTTTGCTACTGTTCATCCTTATACCTGTCTATTTTCAAAAATGCTGTATAAATCTTATTTATTGTCTACACTTTTTGACTTAACAAAAGTTGATATTCCTCTTACATTCAAGGAAAAAGACTTTGAACTATTAAATCAAATACTTATAAAAACTTTTGAGAACCTCTATATACAATTTCCCAAAGTTCATCTAATTTTTTTATTTTTCCCAGGTTCTTCCGAAGTTGTACCAGAACTTTACGATTATATATCAAACCAAAACAAGTATATCGTAGTTGATTTTCTCAAAGACAGGAATAAACAAGAGATATTAAAAGAATTGGAGAAAAGGAATGAACATAAATTTCCGGATGGACATCCAAAACCGATAATTTATAAATACCTTGCGGAATGGTTAACAGAAGAATTACAGAATAGGAATCTACTTCCTTAAAGTCCTTCGCCGTTGGAAAAGAATTGGTCCATTACCAGAGCCGGTGCCTCTTCTGATGTGGGTCCTATGGGTTTAGCGGGCACACCTGCTACTGTAGTATGAGGGGGGACATCTCTGAGGACAACAGCACCTGCAGCAACTTTTGCCCCTTCCCCGATACGAACATTCCCTAAAATTTTTGCCCCAGCGGCGATTAGTACTCCATCGCCGATTTTAGGATGTCTATCTCCACGAACTTTCCCTGTTCCTCCAAGAGTTACCTCGTGGAGTAAAGAAACATTATTCCCTATTACTGCCGTTTCCCCTATTACAACACCCGTCCCGTGGTCAATTAGAATACCCTTACCAATTCTTGCCGCAGGATGTATATCAATCCCAAAAACCTCCGACATTCTACTTTGTAAAAATAACGCGAGGTGAAAACGCTCCCTATTCCAGTAATAATGTGCTACTCTATAAGATTGCAAAGCCTGAAAGCCTTTGAAATAAAGCAATGGCTGGCAAAATAGTCTGCATGCCGGGTCACGGTCATGGACAGCAATTAAATCTGCTCGTATGGCTTCACTAATACCCGCTTCATTTGCAAAAGCCTCATCAAATAACTCACGCAAACTTACCGCCGGAAGTGTTACACTTTCCAGTTTACTTGCAAGATGGAAACTCAATACATCCTCCAAAGTATTATGAGAAAGTATAGTGGATGATAAAAAACTCGCCAGTAATGGTTCTTTTTGAACGCCTTCCTGTGCTTCCTCACGAATTCTCGCCCAGATAGGGTCTGCCTTCTTTTTCATATTTATCTACCTTTTTGTTATCAAAAACAAAACAATATCGTTAATCATTTCTAAAATGGATATATTATTATCTCACGACCGAAATATGAATTGCTAAACTATGGCTGGATTACAATCCGCATTTCTGTTTTTTCACTCGCTTTTTGAAACGCCTCTAAGGCATTTGCCAAAGGATAAATTGAAGAAATATATTTTTTAACTCCTACAATTCCCTGAGATATAAGTTCCAGAGCCTGTCGGTGATGTCTTGGAACAGAGCCATGTGCTCCGGTTACCAGAATTTCTTTGTAATGAATTAAATTTGTATCAATTGGAGTGGGAGGTGTATTGGGTGGTAACCCTCCAAAAAAGTTTACCCTACCCCGATTCCTTACTATATTCAAAGCATCAATCTGTGCCTGAGGAGAAGAACACGCCGTCAGAACTACATCCGCACCCAGACCACCTGTTTCATCCAATACCCGTGAAAACAAATCCTCTTCAGAAGTATAAATAATCACATCGGCTACTTGCTGGACTATATTTTCCCTTTTTCGGGTTCTATTCACTGCAATTACTTTCCCTGCTCCCATTCTGCGAGCCACCTCCATCAGCATACAGCCAATAGGTCCTGCTCCTATAACTACTACTGTTTCTCCTAAATTTATCCCGCATAATTCCAGTGCATTCAAACAACATGCCAATGGTTCCGCTAATGCCCCTTCCTCGTATGAAACATGATTTGGGATAATATGAACGGGTCCATGCTCAACAACCAATGGATTTAATAAAACATACTCGGCAAAACTTCCGGGAAATTGATAGCCCATCGCATAGTTAATGGGACATATATTTCCTATACCTGCTTCGCAATATATACATGCTCCACAGGGAACATCAGAACCAATTGCAACACGGTCTCCCACCTTTAAACGAGTTACTCCTTCTCCTATCTCTACCACTTCTCCTGCGGATTCATGTCCTAAAATTGTCGGAGGCGTAACACGACTATTACCTTTATTGACTATTCTTATATCCGAGCCACAAATTGCACAACATTTTACTTTTACCAGAACGGAACCGGGAACTACCTGTGGCTTTTCCACTTCTTTTAACATCAATTTACCTATGTCTTCCAATACTAAAGCAAGCATGATTATATCTCCTTATTTACGAACATGGCTTTTACTGGAAATACTTTTTTACCATACATATCCACAAACAAATCTTTAACTTCTTCTATAGAGACTTTATGAGTTATCAGTTTCGCATAGAGGTCTCCATTTTCCTTAAACTCTTTCAAAACTACCTGCCATTCATTTTGGGGATATTCGTTTATTAATGAGTTCCATACCCCTATAATCTGAATTTCCTTCCTCAGGATTAGTCCATATTGTTTCGCACCGATTTTCATCTCTTCACTTGCAGGATTCCCAACCAATACAATTCTTCCGGAATTACAGCAACTCTCTAATGCGGTTTTTAAACCTGAAGGATGTCCGGTAGTCTCAAAAACAACATGTACCCCATGCGGACATTTTTGTTTTACCCAATCAGAAGGGACAGTCTGGTTTGCATCCAATAAATGATAAAAACCTAATGAACGGGCAAATCGCAACTTTTCTATAACTATATCCGTCATATACACATTTGCCCCAGCCTTTTTAGCCCATAGTCCAATCAAAATTCCTATGGTTCCTGCACCTGTAATTAGAACATTATCTCCGACACTAATCCGCACTTTTCTAATTGCATGCAAAGCAACTGCACAGGGTTCCGTTAATGCGGAAACATAACCCGGAACACTCTCTGGAACTGGAATGATATTGCTTACGGGAACTACAACATACTCCGCAAATGCGCCATCCCTGCGGGAACCTATATAATCATAGTTAACACATTGCGTATATAAACCAGAATAGCAGGAAGAACAACTCCTGCACGGAATTAAAGGATATACTACAACATGTCGTCCTATCCAGTCTTTTCCAACCTCTGAACCTACATTCTCAACAATTCCTGAAAACTCATGCCCCGGTGTTAATGGATATTTATATGTTCCATGCTCAAATATCCGCGGAATATCCGAACCACATATCCCACAGGCAAGCACTCTGAGCAAAACCTCATCCGGACGCGGAAGAGGTATAGGAATATCTTCCAATCTCAAATCCCCAGGAGCATAAAGTCTTAACGCTTTCATCAATTAAATTCCTGATATATGTATGATTGTTTGAATCTAAACAGTTTAATATCAAATACCCCCACTCTGATTATAATACAAATCAAAATTTATTTTCATAACACGGAAAAATGATAATGAGGGGATAAATTCTTTATACTTATTCCCTAAAAATATTTTTTTAAAAATGCAAAATAACAAGAACATAACCAGATGAGATTTCATTTCTATATGAAGACAAAGTTTTATATATTTTTAAGTTTAACCTTTTTATTCATCGTCCTGAGATTTCAACACGCTTTTTCACAACCCATAAATACAGAGACCGAGATAAGGTCACAATACCTCTGGTTAAAAATTGACCCATCCCAACAGGGAGTAATCACACAATTGGGATTGATAAACCCACCTGATAATATTTCAGGTCCCTTAGGGATGTTTCAGGAAGGTTTTGGAGTAGGAAGTTTTTATGTTCCTAACAGGAAAATCGACCAACGATGGGAACAAAGCACTTTACCAGACGGAACAAAAGAAATTCGCTATACATACAATTGTGAAGGTCCTAACATTCAAGGGCTGAAAGTAAAAAGAACCATGCGACTTTCACCACGAGAGGCTGGTCTTTCTATCAATCTGGAGGTAAAAAACGAAGGAACAGAAAGTCAATGGATTGCTCCATGGGTTGCTAATTCCATTAACCCCGGTGGAAAGTGGAATGAAACAGACCGCCTGGAATTCCCAACTACAGAGGGGATTATTTCTATTAATTCAAGTCATCACTATGTTGCTTCAAGGAACTGGTCTGCTTACACTGACCAGGAACTTCTGGCTAATGTATGTCTTATTTTCCATGCAGACATGCTCCATTCTTTCCTCGCAGTATGGGAACCACAAGAAAATAAACAGGGCATCCAATCCTGGTTTCTACCATCACTTCTCAAACCCGGTGATACCTGGTCAACTACCTATAAACTATCTATTGTTCGTGGACTAAGTCATGTAAGTTTTGCTTCCGAGGAATTAGCATGCCAACTGGATTACCAAAAAGAAGGAAAACTGGTTTTACTATTATCGCCTAATCGCGAATTCAAAAATATGAGAATCCAATCACGCGTCCTTGGACCCGGAGGAAAAGTATGGCGATTACCTACGAAAAAATTTGATTTCCAGCCAAATATACTCATTCGTTGCACCTATGACTGGATAGCCCCTGAACCTGGAAAATATGACTTTCTTGCACAGTTAGAACAGGATGGAAAACCCTATTATCTCGGGGAAGAAACTGGCTCTCCACACGGAGGAATTGATACCCAGTTTGTAGTTGGAGATATACAACCTATTTCTTCTGTGGATGAAGAATTTTTCCCACCCTGGACGGATGCCCCTTATGCACTTGACAAAGGTCCTAGAAAATTAGAAAGGAATCTTCTATTCCATAATTCTGACATAAAAATCTGGTCTGAACCCTCCATTTTTAAAATTTTTCCGGAAGACAATCCCGAACCCGCCCCTCAGAAAGATAATTCTCTACAAATGCATCTTGCAAGGAAAGAAAGGGAGTCTATTCAAATTGCCATAAGAAATACTGGCAATAAGATATGCACCGTGCAAACAATCCTATCCGAAATAAAAAATCGTGAAACAGGTATTACTATTCCTAAAGATGTTTTTTCCACTTATGAAGTTAAATTTCACCATGTTTCAATTCCTTCATACTTTGAAGGACCAACAGGTTATTGGCCCGACATGCTTATTCCTACAAGTACAATTAGAATTCCTCCTAACTCCACTTCTGCTTTCTGGCTAACATTATACGCACCCGAAACTCTGCCTCCGGGAGATTACACTGGAATTTTTGAACTTCAAAGCGACTGTTTTGACCCAGTTGAAGTAGAGATAAACATACATGTATTTAGTTTCTCTTTACCCAGTTCCCCTACATTGAAAACAGACTTTGGATTCTCCTGGGACAATGCCTTAAAAAGTGCTCAGATTCTCTCCGGCGAAAAACCCAATGCTTCTGCAGTTGCCTCAGATTATTTGCGAAATGCGATTGAACATCGTATAACCCTCCGGGAACTGACACAATTACCCATGCCCAAATCATCTAATTATAAAGAAGAACTTCACAATATTCTTCCTAAAATCCAGAGACTTGTTAAAGAAGGAATCAATACCTTCTCTGTCCCACCTCAATTAATCAATCAACCTGAACAATTAAAAATTTTATATGATTTCTTGAAAACAAACGACCTATTAAAACTATCATTTGTTCCATTATGGGAGTTCCCAAAAGAAGAGGATATCGAAAAATTAACAAATATAGTCAATCAATGGAAAAGCATAGCCCCTGACCTGCCTCTGATGATAACCACACGAGGGCTTAATCCCATACTTCCGGAAAATGTTGATATCTGGTGTATTCATAGTCCTGTGTTTGATACGCCGAACAATAAATATATTCTGGAAAAAATTCAAGCAGGTCAAAAAATATGGTGGTGTGTTAACCATGCACCTCCCCGTCCTTATGCAAATTTCTTTCTGGATTTTGCCGGAATTGAACACCGAATTTTTTTCTGGCAAACATGGATTTTAGGAATTAAAGGTGTTCACTACTGGTGCATCAATTATTCCAGAGAAAAAGACCCACAAAAGTGCCCTCTGGATGTAATACCAACAAATGGTGATGGTTTTCTGGTTTATCCTGATAAAGATGGTCCTATAAATTCTATCCGATGGGAAATCATCCGGGATGGAATCGAAGACTATGACTATTTAAATATCTTTTCACAACTTATAAAAGAACTTAGAGAAACAGGGAATAACCCTTCATTACTCCAGCAAGCAGAATCAGTGTACAATTTCCAGGGATTTTGTCCCGACTTAATTAATTTTTCTCGCGACCCGAAACCACTGCTCAATAAACGGATTGAAATTGCAAAACTCATTGAAAAAATGCTGGCAAACCGCAAATCCCCATCTTCCACAAAACCTCCTGAACCAGAAAAGACATCCCAACCCAATGTATCCCAGCCCCAAAAGCCAATTCCACAACAAACTACAATACCTGAAAGCAAGCCCTCCAATCTTCCAGCAGAAAACATCCCACCAACCAAAGTAAATATTCCATCCTCACCTCCTACACCCAACCCCAAAAGTGTCGGCTTCAAGAAGAAATAGATTGAGAAGATATTATTATTCAGGATATTGGCAGAGGTGGAATTGGTTTCCGTCCCATTTGACATAGGTTCTGTGTTTGAGCCAGTCACCGGAGTTAATATACCAGCACTGGCGATTGTTCATCTGTATCACAGAATATTCGGGATTATGACAGTGTCCGGCGATTACAGCATCACATACAGACTTCTCTAATTGGGATATCGCAAATGATTTTATTGCCTTTGCATCATGGTAATGATGTGAAACTTTGTTTTCTTGTAATTTACGACTGCCTTTGCTTAAAAATTGTGCTATCCCCATTGCCCAATCGGGATGAATTAAACGAAATGCAAATATTAGCAATGGATTTCTGGCTATTGTCTTAAAAAAACGGTAGCCCCAATCCTTTTTGTTTAATCCATCGCCATGAATAAGCATAACTTTACAACCGTCAAAATCTATCACACTACCAGAACTTAAAATTTGAAAGCCTATCTTTTCTAAGCTTCTTCCTGTCCAGCAATCATGATTACCCCCAATAAAGAATAAAGACACCCCTTTTCTGTGAAGTTCATAAAATGCACTGAGTATCTCAAAATATCCTGAAAAAATGACATGTCTGTATTCAAACCAGAAATCAAAAATATCTCCTAAACAGAAGATTCTTCGGGGAGGATTATCTTGTAAGGATAACAAAAAATTTTCAAACTCTTTCCTATGGGATAGATATTCTTCACCTACTCGCAAATGAATATCTGAAACTATCAGGTCAAAAGTCACAGCCAACCTATCTTATTTAAGGGCCAAAAACGGAATACTGCTTTTCCAATAATCTGTTCTTCTTTTATCGGACCGAAGAAACGGCTATCTTTGCTAATTCTACGATTGTCACCTAAAACGTAATACTCGCCTGGATGTAATAAAACCATATCTTCTTCATTGGATTCTTTATATTCCTGAACCAAATAGGGTTCTTCTTTTAAATTATTATTTACATATACTCTATTTTTAGAAAATTCTACTTTCTTTTGTGGAATATTCTGGGAAATATTCTCAGAAGCACTTACAATTTTCTCAGAGGTATTAGATGGAACCATTGCAATTACTCTCTTAATGTATCGCCGATTATCTTCTCCTTTTCCCTCAAACACGATTATATCACCTTCGTGAATTCTCCAGCTTTCTGGCATAGGGAAATGTTTTAAGACGCAAGGTAATTTAAAAACTAGTATGCGGTCTCCTTCATTTAAAGTGCCTTTCATTGAAGGACCCCAGACTTCATAACCTTCTATGACAAATGAATGAAGAATCCAAACAATGAAGACAAATATAATAAGTATTTTGACAAAAGAAAATAATTCTCTTATAACATTATCATCATTTTTTTCTGAAACATCTTGTGGATTTTGTATATCTTGTTTTGCTTCTACTTCATCACCCATAATTATTTATATATCCTCATTTACGATTTCCCATTCGGAACCGATTATTTTTTAGTGCCATTATAAAATCTACCTTATCAGGCTTATCTATTTCAACCTCTATCCAGTACTTACCTACATATATAGGCTGATGTGCATCACTTGCACAGATTTGCAACCGATTTAATCTCTGCGCCCACAGCATCGCTTTTTCCTGTTCCACCACATTCATATTAGCACTCATTACTTCCATCGCCGGGATAGGCAATGTATTTAGCCTCTCATCAAAATGATGATAACTTCGTGTAGGATGTGCCGCAATACAAAAACCGTTAAACTTATTTATTTCTGAAAGCACTTCTTCAATAGGCACAAAACTTTTCCACCTCTGGACGGACTTATCTGGTAATCCTAATACTATCAGGTCGCCTGCATCTGTAGTAATTTCAGCACCGGAAAAAATATACAGTCCATTCACAAAAACTTTCTTTTTAAAATCATTTATCTCTTTTTCAGACCACTGATAATGATGTTCGGTTATCACAATACCATTTAATCCTGCGGAAATTGCACTTTCAACCAACTCTTCCGGCTCCATCAAACTACAGGGGGAATACGCAGTCGTATGTAGATGTATATCAAACTTTAAACGCATACAAAACCTTCTCTCTTCTTTTATATCAGAAATCAAGGAATAAGTTTTTTAACACTATCTAATAGAATTTGTTCTTCCTTTTGCCAATTATACCTGATTTCAACTGCTTTTCGCCCATTTTTACCCAATCGGTTTGCTTCTTCAGGATTGCGAAGTAAATAAACAATTGCTTTTGCAATTTCTTCTGGCTTTGTAACATCTATACATAAACCGCAATCACTTTCCCGAACAATTTTAGAAACCTCTACAGCAAAATCGGGAACAACCACTGGGATTTCTTCCCGCATATAGTCAAAAAGTTTATGAGGCATTGCTAATGTATGGTTCAAAAATCCCGGCTGAAAAAGAATAAGTCCTATTTTTGATACGCGGATATACTTAGGAACCTCTTCAAAGTGAACAACACCTAATATATGTATATTCTCTTCCAGTTTCCTTTCGCGTATGGCTTTCCGATATTCTTCTTCGCTCCCATATACATACTCACCTAAAATAATACATCGTAAATCAGGTATTTCTTTCACTACTATCTGAACAGCGTCTAATAACTGATAGGAGCCCCGAATTGTCCCAAAAACGCCCTGATGAATAATCGTAGGGGTATTTGCATATTTTTGAATTAATTCCCCAGGAATATCCGAGCAGATAGGTTGCAAATGGTTGGTATTTAAAATGGTTATTCGTGGGGTTTTTATACCTTTCCATAAAGGTTCAAAACTTTCGCGTGTGAGAATAATCATATCCGTCCAGCGGGCAAAAATCCTCATTATTTGCAAGGTTAGATATTCTATTGGTTTATGCAAAAATTTGGGGAAGAATTGTGCCATCTTGTTCGGATTGTGTTCATGCATATCAAAAACTACTTTTCCACCTTTAGATAATTTCAACAACAAGGCGGAAACCCAAGATTCAGGTTCCGGTGCGATATAGATATCTGTAGGAACTGTTTTGCCCAACTTAAATAATGTAAATACGGATTTTATTCTATTCCACCAACCTTTTTTATAGGGGAAAACGATAAAATTTACACCTATATCGCTTTTAGGTGTTCCCTCACCCGTATAAGGGCATATTGAATTTACTTCATATCCCGCAGAAACGAAACTTCGGGCTAATTTGTGATACATCCTTTTATCATAAGGTTCATGCAAAACATTTAAAAGCGTTATTCTTATCTTTTTCTCTGTCACTTTAAAGTTACCTTTTCCGAACTAAAACAGGATTTATTGTCAACTGACCTTTTCCAATATTGCTAAAATTTCTTTTACAGCCGATTCTAATCCGATAAAGATAGACCTTGCAATAATATCATGTCCGATATTGACTTCTTTAAGTCCTGGTATTCTCGCCACAGGTTCAAGATTACGCACTGTTAAACCATGTCCTGCATGAAGTGCTAATCCTAATTGGACGGCAACTTTTCCCGCTTCGTATAATCGCTTTAGTTCTTTATCAACTTGTTCTCCCTCCGCATTTGCATACGCACCAGTATGTAATTCTACACTATCCGCACCAATTTCTGCACTGGCTTGAACCTGTTCAATCTCCGGGTCTATAAACATACTTACTTTGATACCTTTCTCATGCATCCCATCTACAACTCTTTTCAAAGCATCCTTTTGCCCCGCTACATTTAATCCACCTTCCGTTGTAATTTCCCGTCTATTTTCTGGAACTAGACAAACGGTATACGGTTGAATCCGATATGCAATCTCTATAATCTCAGGAACGGCTGCCATTTCAAGATTCATTCGCACTAACAATACTTCTTTAAGTCTCTCCACATCTTTATCCTGAATATGTCGGCGGTCTTGACGGAGATGAACCGTTATCTGATGGGCACCTGCTATTTCACAAACCTTCGCCGCCATAATCACATCGGGGACTTTCCCTTTTCTCGCCTCTCGCAAAGTAGCTACATGGTCTATATTAACACCCAACTCTATCATTCCAGAACCCTCCATTCTTCATCTTCAAGATTTAATTAACAAATTAATCTTTTCTATCAATTGTTTACAATATATTTCTGCCTTTCTCAACTCTTCATGCTGAACCATAACACGGATTACTGGTTCCGTCCCTGAATAGCGAATTACAACTTTCCCTTTGCCATTTAATTCCTGTTCCGTTTCCATAGAGATTTCGTTTAACTGCTCATCGCTTAATCGTTTTCCTCCTTCACAGAAAATCTTTCCATGTTGTTCCGGTAATGGCTCATATACTTTCCCCAGCTCTGAAAGAGGCTGGTCTGTGCGTATCATTATAGCCAGTACCTGCAAAGCGGAAATCATTGCATCGCCAGTAACATTATAATCTAATAGTACAATATGTCCAGAGGGTTCACCTCCCAAATTAGAATTTTCTTTTTTCAGCGTTTCAGAGACATTTCGGTCGCCAACAGCGGTTCTGACAACTCGTCCACCATAAGGAGTAATAGCCCGCTCCAATCCTGCATTTGCCATTACCGTTGTTACCAGAATATTGTTGCCTAATATTCCTCTTTTTAAGTAATCCACCCCTAATATAGCAAGGATAGCATTTCCGTCCAACAATCTACCATGAGCATCCGCCATTACCAATCTGTCCCCATCACCATCAAAAGCAATACCAACATCTGCTTTTTCGCGAATTACCTGTGCTCTCATCTCCTCTGGGTAAACAGAGCCACAATGGGCATTAATATTTATTCCATTTGGTTCATCTGCTATTGAAATAACTTCTGCTCCTAATTCCAAAAAGGTATCCGGCCCTACACGATACATAGAACCGTTCGCACAATCTACAACAATCCGTAACCCATCCAATCGCATCCCTTTTGGGAAGGTTGCCTTGACAAATTCAATGTATCTACCCACAGCGTCATCTATGCGTTTTGCTGTTCCAATTTTTTCTCCCGTAGGGCAAATCTGGTCTACTTCGCCTGTCATAATAAGGCGTTCTATTTCATCTTCAATTTCATCGGGAATCTTATAACCGTCGGGTCCAAAAATCTTAATTCCATTATCTTGATACGGATTGTGCGAAGCACTAATCATGATAGCCCCATCACATCGCAGGCTTCGCATGATATACGATACACCGGGCGTCGGAAGAGGTCCTGTAAGTAATACACGAACACCTACCGAACATAGTCCTGCGGTAAGTGCGTTTTCCAGCATATAACAAGAACGGCGAGTATCCTTCCCAATAAGAATGGTATGTTGCCTATTTTCCCTCTGGAAAATTATCCCTGTGGCTCTTCCAATTTTTAGAGCCATTTCTACTGTCATTGGATAAACATTTGCTACACCACGAACACCATCTGTTCCAAATAATCGCTGACCCATAATATTCATCCTTCTATCCCATAGATTATAGCCTCACTCATACGGACAACTCTAACCATTTCTTTGACCTGATGAACCCTGACTGCGTGAACCCCTTGAAATACTGCCCAGGCAACTGTTGCAGAGGTGCCTTCTACACGCTGGTCCACAGGCAAATTCAAAACTGCCCCTATAGTCGATTTATTAGATGTTCCAACAAGAACCGGCAATCCGAATTGGAAAAATTCATTTATTCTACGGAGTAATGTAAGATTTTGTTCCACTGTCTTACCAAACCCAAAACCCGGGTCAAGCCAAATCTTTTGGCGGTTAACTCCGTGTTTCTCTGCAAATTGCAATCGTTCTTCAAAGAAGGCACATATATCTGAAACGACATCATTATATCGGGGTTCTATTTGCATCGTTTTAGGGGTCCCCTGCATGTGCATTAGCACATATTCACAGTTCGCTTCCGCAACAACTTCCACCAATTCAGGGTCTAAACGGAAAGCGGAAATATCGTTAATCATAGAAACACCGTATTTCAGTGCTTTTCTGGCAGTATCGGCTCGATAGGTATCTACAGAAATAGGAACAGATATTCCTCTAAGTTTTTCCAGCACAGGTAATATTCTCCGCTGTTCTTCTTTCTCTCCCACAGGTTCAGACCCAGGGCGTGATGACTCTCCCCCAATATCAATCCAATCGCATCCCTCATCTATCATTTGAAGGGCATGTTGATACGCTTTCTCTATAGAAAAATAATTACCCCCATCATAAAAAGAATCCGGTGTAATATTTAAAATTCCTATAATTTTTGTTCGTCTTCTCATTTTTTGTTTATTCCAGTCCCTTCACGAAAGCAATTAAGCAAGGTCGAGTAACGGTGGTTGTGATGGAGATGGCAATTCAGGAATTTCCTTATTTTTATTCTCTTCTGGTTTTGCTTTTTCTGCCATCTTCTTTTGCCTTTCTTTCTTCCACCGTTCCGGCAAAACATGTTCTCCACCTACGGAACATATAATATCATCAATTTCATCCGATTCAAGTGTCTCTTTCTCATTCAAGGCTTTCGCTATGGCTTCTAA
>FWWL01001668.1_pt1 | contig 20655 bp, 18 predicted proteins | sample 2228331 | NCBI WGS metagenome assembly FWWL01 (sample SAMEA103939775, study PRJEB20133) | metagenome | reverse complement strand
GGCCCCGGGAGAAGGCGGGTGAGGTCCAGGACCCTACCGGGGGGGAAGGCGGAGGGCCCCATCCAGCCGGATCACCTCCCCGTTCAGCATGGGGTTTTCCAGAATGTGGAGGACCAGAGCGGCGTATTCCTCCGGACGGCCCAGGCGCTTGGGAAAGGGCACCTGGGCGGCCAGGGCCTCCTGGACCTTCTCGGGAAGCCCCTGGAGCATGGGGGTGGCGAAGACCCCGGGGGCCACGGTCACCACCCGGATGCCCCACTCGGCGAGCTCCTGGGCCACGGGCAGGGTGAGGCCCACCACCCCCGCCTTGCTGGCGGCGTAGGCCGCCTGGCCGACCTGGCCCTCGTAGGCGGCCACGCTGGCGGTGTTCACGATGACCCCCCGCTGGCCCTCGGCGTCCGGCGGGTTTTCCCGCATGGCCCAGGCGGCCAGGCTCAGGGCGTTGAAGGTGCCGAGGAGGTTGACCTCGAGGACCCTCCGGAAGGCGGCGAGGCCATGGGGGCCCTCCCGGGTGAGGACCCTCTCCGCGTGGGCCACCCCCGCGGCGTTCACCAAGGCGAAGAGGGGGGCCTCCCCCACCGCCCTTTCCACCGCCCGCCTCACGTCCTCCTCCTCGGCAACGCTCCCCTCCACGTAGAGGAGGTCGTCCGGGCCCCGCTTGAGGTCCAGCACCACCACCCGGAAGCCCCTGGCCTTCAGGGCCAAGGCGGCCGCCCGCCCAAGCCCCGAGGCCCCACCCGTGACCAAGGCGCTCCGCTCCATACCCGTCCCCCTAGATCCTTTGGATCACCGTGGCCGTGGCCTGGCCGTGGCCGATGCACATCACCTGGAGGCCGAACTCCCCGCCCCGCCTTTCCAGCTCGTAGAGGAGCTTGGTCATGAGCACCGCCCCCGTGGCCCCTAAGGGGTGGCCGTGGGCGATGGCGCCTCCCAAGGGGTTCACCCGCTCGGGGTCAGCCCCCGTCTCCGCCAAAAAGGCCAGGACCACGCTGGCGAAGGCTTCGTTGACCTCGATGACGTCTAGGTCTTTGAAGGAAAGCCCGGCCCTTTCCAGGGCCTTCCGGGCCGCGGGGATGACCTCGAGGAGCTGGAGGGTGGGGTCCCCCGCCACCACCACCCGGGCCAGGAAGCGGGCCCTGGGCTTAAGCCCCAAGGCCTCGGCCTTTTCCCGCTCCCCCAGGAGGAGGGCCGCGGCCCCGTCGGAGATCTGGCTGCTATTCCCTGCGGTCACCACCCCGTCCTCCCGGAAGGCGGGCTTGAGGGCGAGCATCCGGTCCAGGCTCGCGTCCGGCCGGATCCCCTCGTCCCAGGTGAGGAGGAAGGGCCGGCCCTCCCCGTCCAGGCCCTCCAGGGGCACCATCTGGGGGCGGAAGTAGCCCCGCTCCGTGGCTAAGGCGGCCCGCCGGTGGGAGAGGAGGCCCCACCGGTCCAGCTCCTCCCGGGAAAAGCCGTACTTCCTGGCGATCCTCTCCGCGCTCTCCCCCTGGTGGACGAGCTCATACCGGCGGAAAAGCTCGGGGTTTAGGGTCCCGAAGCCGCCCCCGATGTCCGAGAACATGGGCACCCGGGTCATGCTCTCCACGCCCCCCGCGATGGCGAAGGCCATGTCGCCCGCGACGATGGCCTGGGCGGCGAAGTGCACCGCCTGCTGGCTGGAGCCGCACATGCGGTTTAAGGAGACCGCGGGGACCTCCTTGGGGAGGCGGGAGAGGAGGACCCCAAGCCGCCCCACGTTGGCCCCCTGCTCCCCCACCTGGGTCACGCAGCCCGTGACCACGTCCTCCACCAGGCCTGGGTCTATCCCCGTCCGCTCCAAGAGGGCGTCCAGGACCTGGGCGTAGAGGGCATCGGGCCGCCAGGCCCTAAGGGCCCCGTTCCGCTTGCCGATGGGGGTGCGCACCGCCTCGAGGATCACCGCTTCTCCCATCCCCGCCTCCTCAAAAGCTCCCTCAGCACGATGAGCCTCTGGATCTCCCCCGTGCCCTCGTAGATCTGGAGCACCTTGGCGTCCCGGTAGAGCTTGGCCACGGGGTACTCCTCGCTGTAGCCGTTGGCCCCGAAGATCTGGACCGCCTCCACCGCGCCCCTTAGGGCGGCGTCCGCGGCCAGGGCCTTGGCCGCCGCGGCCTCCAGGGCGTTGGGCTCCCCTTTTTCCGCCAGCTCCGCGGCCCTCAGGGCCAAAAGGCGGAGGGCCTCGAGGTCCATGGCCATCTCCGCCAGCTTGAACCCCACCCCCTGGTGCTCCCAAAGGAGCTTGCCGAAGGCCTCCCGCAGGTTGGCGTAGGCCAAGGCCTCGTCCAGGGCGCGGCCCAAAAGGCCCAGGGCCAGCCCCGCCACCATGGGCCGGGAGCGGTTAAAGACCCGCATGGCCAGCCGGAAGCCCTCCCGGGTGAGGAGGGCCTCCTCGGGTACGAAAACCCCTTCCAGGTGGACCTCCGCCGCGGAAGAGGCCTTCTGGCCCAGCTTGGGCAGGGGGGCGCCCACCTCCACCCCCCGTTCCCGCTCCACCAGGAAGAGGGCGATGCCCTCCCGCCCCTCCCCCAGCCGGGCAAAGACCAGGAAGAACGCGGCCTCAGGGGCGTGGCTGATCCAGGTCTTCCGCCCCCAAAGCCGGTACCCCCCCGGCACGGGCTCGGCCCGGGTCCTTAAGGCGGCCACATCCGAGCCCGCCTGGGGCTCGGTGAGGGCGTAGCTGGCCACCTCCGCCCTAAGGCGGGGGAGGAACCCTGTCGCGTAGGGGCTTCCCGAAAGGATGAGGGCATCGGCCACCAGGTTGTTGAGGAGGAGCGCCGCGGCGATGCCCGTGCAGGCGTAGCCCAGCTCCTCCGCCACCCCCACCAGGGCCACAGGGCCGAGCCCCACCCCCCCCAGGGCCTCGGGGACCACCAGGACGGGAAACCCCAGCCCCGCCGCCTCCCGGAACAGGGGCCAGGGGAAGCGGGCCTCCCGGTCCCAGTGGGCCGCTTGGGGCAGGATCCGCTCCCGGGCGAACCGCCGGGCGAGCGCCCGCACTTGGGCTTCCACGAAGGGAGTATACCCCCATCCTGGGCTAAACTGGGCCCTGGTGAGGCGCCTCTTCCCTGCCCTAAAGGCCCTGCCGGACCCCAAAGCCCCCCTAGAGGAGAGGCGAAGGGGGCTTCGGGCCTACGCCTTAGGGCTCCTTTCCCTGCACGGCTTGGTCCTCCTTCTCCTCCTGCCCCTCCTCCCGGCCCAGGGCCACCCCTTCCTTTGGGGCCTCGCCCTCCTGGGCCTAGGGGGGGTGGCGCTTTGGGTCCAGGGGAGCCTGAGGGAGAAGGGCCCCTCCGCCCCCTTGGTGGCCGTGGGGCTTGGGGGGGCGGGGTTCTTCTTCCTGGGGGTGATGGGCCTTCTCCTGAGGCCCGAGGGGCTTTTTCTCCTCCTCCTCGGGGGCGGCTTTTTCCTCCGGGTGCTCAGGTCCGCGGAGGCCGCCCTCGCCAGGCCCCAAGGAAGTCCCGGAAGCGGGGGCGGGCCAGGGCCTGGATCTCCTTAAGCCGGGCCCGGGCCCGCTCCTGGCCCAGCCGGTAGACCAAAGGGAGCTTCTCGTGGTCAAAGGTGTCTATGGGGGCAGGGGGGTCCAGGCGGAGGACCAGGTCCGCCTCCTTTAGGGCCTCCTCCTTAAGCCTTCTCCGGCTTGCCTCCCCCGCCAGGAGGGCGGCCTCGAGGGCCGTCCTTGGCCCCTCCTTGGGGGGCGGGTTGGACACGTCCACCGCCACCACCCTGGGGAAGAGGGCCTTGGCAGCCCGCACGGGCACCTTCTCCGCCACGTCCCCGTCCACCAGGAGGCGGCCTTCCCACTCCACCGGGGGGAAGAGGCCGGGGATGGCCATGCTGGCCAGCACCGCCCGCCACACCGGGCCTTCCCTCAAGACCACCCCCTCCCCCGTGAGGAGGTCCGCGGCCTGGAGGGCCAAGGGGATGGGGCTTTCCTCCAGACGGGCCTCTCCGAAAAGCGCCCTAAGCCCCGCCTCCACCCGCTCCCAGCCCACCAGGTGGGGCCTTCGCAGGGCGGTGAAAAGGCGGGCCAGGGCCCTGAGGCTTCCCGCCTTCTTCAGGGCGGCCACCTCCTGGTCAAAGATGGCCTCCTGGATGCGGAAGGGGTCCTTGTGGCCGAAGGCCCAGGCCGCGGCGGCCAGGGCCCCCGCGGAGCTTCCCGAAAGGGCGCGGATGGGAATCCCGGCCTCCTCCAGGACCTTAAGAACCCCCAGGTGGGCGTAGCCGCGCACGCCGCCCCCGCCCAGGGCCAGAGCAACACCCCGCATAGCGAAAGCCTACCCCGAAGGGCAGGCTCCAAGCCCTCAGTACCCGAGGCCGAGCTCCTGGGCCTCCTCCACCAGCTCGTCCAGGATGCGGCGCCCCCGCGCCTTGCTCCGCTCCTGGTAGGCCAGAAGGTCGGCGGCCTTGATCCGACGGTGGGTCCCCACCTTGCGGTAGGGGATCTCTCCCCTTTCCAAGAGCTGGATGAGGTAGGGACGGGACACCCCGAGAAGGTCCGCGGCCTCTTGGGTGGTGAGCTCGGCCTCGAGGGGCATCAGGACCACCGGCTGGCCCGCCAAGAGAGGCTCCAGGAGCTCCCGCAATAGCCTCGCCAACCCGGGGGTTAAGGGGATGATGGTTTGATCCACCCGCAGAAAGGCCCCTGGGCGCAACCCTCCAAGAAGCGCCCGGGCTTCTTCCTGAAGTTCGGGGGTCAGCTGAACAGGCCGCATACCTGCCTGTAGGGTAGCAGACAAACGAAATAAACGCAAGGCCGGTTAGAGGTGGGGCCTGAAGGAACGGAGTAGGGCGGCAAACCTTCCCAGGCCGGCTCGCTCCAAGGCGCGAATATAGCCTTCGGGATCCAGAGGCGGATTCTTAAGGCGTTCCCGGATCCGCTTAAGGGCGGAAAGCAAGGGTTCCGGTAAGGCGTTATGCCGGATTAGGCCTTCGGCTAGCTCCACCAAATACTCATCGGGGTGCCATGCGGAAAGGTCAAAACGCTCTAGGGTTTCCTCAGGGAAATCGGCCAGGTTGAAAGTGAGTATGGCCTCCGCCCCACCGTGAAAAGCGGCAGCCACCACATGAGCGTCGTGGGGATCGGGCAAGGAAACCTGCCCTATGAGGAACTCGTACCCCTCCACTAGGGGTTCCTGGGCCGCCAACGCCTCCGCCATCTTCCCTGGCGTTTGCCGCAAGCGTGCCCTCTGTTCCTCGGAAAGATGGGGCCTATCCTCCAAAAGGCGCCTGAGCCACTCCTCCTGCACCTCAACGCTCCACTTGAGGCGCACCACCCCCTCCAAGGCCAGTTCCGGGTCTGGGCGGGGTAAAGGACACAGGCATCCAGGAACAGGACTCTGGGAAGCCCCATGGACTTACAATAGCCCCATGCGGCCCGACCTTAAGAAGGTGCCCGGGGTCCTAGGGGAGATCGCCCGGAAAAGGCTCGCCGAGGTGCGCCCCTACCCTCTGCCCCCTCCGCCCCCTGTACCCTCCTTCCGGGAAGCCCTTTTGGGCCCCGGCCTTTCCGTCATCGCGGAGATCAAGAAGAAAAGCCCCTCCCAAGGGCCCATCCGCGAGGTGGACCCCCTGGAGGCCGCCTTGGCCTACGCCCGGGGCGGGGCCAGGGCCCTAAGCGTCCTCACCGAGCCCCACTGGTTCGGAGGGAGCCTGGAAGACCTGGTGCGGGCCCGGGGGGCGGGCCTTCCCCTCCTGCGCAAGGACTTCGTGGTGGACCCCTTCATGCTGGAGGAGGCCCGGGCCTTCGGGGCCAGCGCCGCGCTTCTCATCGTGGCCCTCCTGGGGGAAGAAACGGGGGCCTACCTGGAAGAGGCGCGGAGGGTGGGCCTGGACGCCCTGGTGGAGGTGCACACGGAACGGGAGCTGGAGGTGGCCCTCGAGGCCGGGGCGGAGATCCTAGGGGTGAACAACCGCGACCTCCACACCCTCGCCATAGACCTCACCACCGCCCCCCGCCTGGGTCGCCTGGCCCGGAAGCGGGGGTTTTCCGGCATCCTGGTGGCCGAGTCGGGCTACCGCACGGGGGAGGAGCTAAGGGCGCTGGAGGGGCTTTTTGACGCGGTCCTCATCGGTACAAGCCTCATGGAAGCAAAGGACCTAGAAGGCGCCTTGAAGGGGCTTCTCAGCGGGGTTTAGGATAGGCCCATGAAGCTGATCCCCGCGGTGGACCTCCTGGGGGGAAAGGCCGTGCGCCTCTACGAGGGGCGCCCCGAGGCGGCCACAGTCTACGGGGACCCCCTGGAGGCCGCCTTGCGCTGGCAGGAGGAAGGGGCGGACCTCCTCCACCTGGTGGACCTGGACCGGGCCCTGGGCCGGGGGGACAACCGGGAAGCCCTCCGCACCATCGCCCGGCACCTCCGGATCCCCTTCCAGGTGGGGGGCGGGATCCGCTCTCTGGAAACTCTACAAGAAGTCCTGGACCTTGGGGCCCACCGGGCCGTGGTGGGCACGGTGGCGGTGAAGGACCCTGGCCTCCTGGAAAGGATGCTGGCCCTGGCTGGCCCCAAGCGGCTGGCCCTGGCCCTGGACGCCCGGGGGCTTAGGGTGGTGGTCTCGGGCTGGCAGGAGGAGGTCCCCCTTTCCGCCTTGGACCTCCTGGGGCGCTGGGCAGGGATGGGGGTGAGGACGGTGATCTACACCGACGTGCGCCGGGACGGAACCCTGAAAGGGCTGGACCTGGAGGTGGTGGCCCAGGTGCGGGCGGCCTGGCCCCACGAGCTCATCGTGGGGGGCGGGATTGGAAGCCCCGAGGACCTGGAGGGCCTAAAGGCCTTGGGGGTGGAGGGGGCCCTTTTGGGCAAAGCCCTCTACGAGGGACGGGTCAGCTTAAGGAGGGCGGGGTGAACCTCCTCCACTGGCTCCTTCTCCTCACAAGCCTCCTGGTGGGGGGGTTTGCCCTCTACCTCCACCTGGCCCTGCCCTTTCTGGACCTCCCCACCCCCTTCGGCCCCTGGCCCCTGAGCCTGGCCCTCCTTGCGGCCTACGCCCTGGGCCTTCTCCTCTCGGGGCTTTACGCCCTGGCCTTTTCCCTCAAGGCCTACGGGGAAAAGCGGGGGCTCCTCCGGGAGATCCGCCGCCTGCAGGAGGAGGTGAACGCCCTGAAGCGGGCGCGGATTGAGGAGATCCCCCGCATCCCCGACCGGGACGAGGCATGAGCCGCCTTCGCTGGCGCTTTACCCCCCTCCCCCCCGTGGAGGCCTGGCGGGAGGCCATGGTCCGCTTCGGGGTGGGGCCGGAGGCCGCCCTCGCCTACCTCCTCCGGGGCTTTAGGGCCCCGGAGGACCTTACCCCTCCCCTATACCGCCTCCCCCTGAAGGGCCTGGAGGAAGGAGCGGCCCTCCTGGAGCGGGCCATCCGGGAAGGAAAGCGCATCCGCATCCACGGGGACTACGACGCGGACGGGCTCACGGGCACGGCCATCCTCCTCAAGGGCCTAAGGGCCCTAGGGGCCGAGGTCCACCCCTTCATCCCCCACCGGCTGGAGGAGGGGTATGGGGTCCTGCCCGAACGGGTGCCCGAGCACCTGGAGGCCGCGGAGGTCTTCGTCACCGTGGATTGCGGCATCGCCAACGTGGCGGAACTCGCCGAGCTTGTGGAAAACGGGGTGGAGGTCCTGGTCACGGACCACCACACCCCAGGCCCCACCCTCCCCCCAGGCGTCCTGGTCCACCCCGCCCTCTCCCCTGGGCTGGGGGAGCACCCCACGGGGGCCGGGGTGGCCTTCCTCCTCCTCTGGGCCCTCCACGAGCGCCTGGGCCTTCCCCCGCCCCTCCCCATGGCCGACCTGGCCGCGGTGGGCACGGTGGCCGACGTGGCCCCCCTTACGGGCTGGAACCGGGCCTTGGTACGGGAAGGCCTCCTTCGCCTTAAGGCCTCGGCCCACGTGGGCCTAAGGGCCCTGGCGGAGGCGGTGGGGTTTACGGGGAAGGCGGTGGAGGTGGCCTTCCGCATCGCCCCCCGCATCAACGCGGCAAGCCGCCTGGGCCGGGCGGAGGTGGCCCTAAGGCTCCTCCTTACCGAGGACGAGAGGGAGGCGGAGGCCCTGGTGGCCGAGCTCCATCGCTTGAACCATGAGCGCCAGCGCATAGAGGAAGCGATGCTGGCCCGCCTCCTCCCCCAGGCGGACCCCGAGGAGCCGGCCATCGTCCTCCTGGACGAGGAAGGCCACCCTGGGGTCATGGGCATCGTGGCGAGCCGGATCCTCGAGGCCACCCTCCGCCCGGTCTTCCTGGTGGCGGGGGGGAAGGGGAGCGTGCGGAGCCTGCCCCCGGTGAGCGCGGTGGGGGCCCTGAGGGAGGCGGCGGACCTCTTAAAGCGCTTCGGCGGGCACCGGGAGGCCGCGGGCTTTGCCCTGGACGAGGCCCTCTTCCCCGAGTTCAAGCGGAGGATCCAGGCCTACGCCGCCCGCCACCCCGCGCCCCTCAAGGAGGTGGAGGTCCTGGGGCCCCTCCCTCCCCTTTCCGAACTCCCCGCCCTCCACCGGGCCCTGGAGGCCCTGGAGCCCTTCGGGCCGGGGAACCCCGAGCCCCTCTTCCTCCTCTCGGGAGAGGCGGAGGAGGTGCGCACCCTGGGGGAGGGCCGGCACCTGGCCTTCCGGGTGGAGGGGGTGCGGGCGGTGGCCTGGCGGCAGGGGGAACGGGCCCTTAAGGGCAGGGTGGAGGCCGCGGTCCTCCTCACGGAAAACCGCTGGAACGGCACCGTGAGCTATGAGGCCCAGGTGGCGGCCTTCCTCGAGGCAGAGGCCCTTTGGGCGGAGGGGGAGGCCTGGGCCCACCCCATCCCCCTCCCCGAGGCCCTAGGGCGGGCCCGGCTGGGGGAAGGGGTCTACGTCCCCGAGGAGAACCCCGAGGGCCTGGCCTACGCCCGGGCCCAGGGCTTCCGCCTGGAGCCTCCCGAGCGCGCAGGGCTCTGGCTCGGCCTTCCCCCCTACCCCGCAAGGCGGGAGGGGGTGCGGGTGGCCCTGGGGCGGGAGAGCCGGGCCCGGCTCTTAGGGGAAAAAGACCCCTTGGCCCAGGCCCTCATCCGAAGGCTCCTTTTGGCCTACGACCTGCCCCACGCGGGGCTTTTCAGCGAGGCCTTGGCGCGGTACTGGGAGGTGAAGCGTGTACAGGCAACCTAGGGAGGCCCTCGAGGCCCGCATCTACACCCAGGCCTACCGGATCTACGGCCTGATCCACCTGGTGCCAGGCACCGGCACCGCGGACCTCCTGAACGCGGAAAAGCCCTACCTGCCCGTAACCGGGGCCCTCATCTACACCCCGGGCTTCCGCCACCCCCCGGAGGCGGGGGAGCTCAAGGGGAGCACGGGCTTCCTCGCCCTGCGCAAGGAAAGGATCCAGTGGGTGGCGGGGGGCAAGCCCGCCCAACCCCGCACCAGCCCCGCCCTCTTGGAAGAGCGACGCCTCGCCTTTCTCTTCGGGGACTACCTCCTCTCCGGGCGGCTCCAGGTGCCCAAGGGGGTGAGGCTTTCGGACTACCTTTCCCAGACCAAGCCCTTCCAGACCCTCTTGGAGGCGGGGCTTTACCTCCTACTGCCGGACCGGCCCATCGTGGACCTCGCCCCCCTGGAGCGCTTCCCCTTCGTGACCGTGAACCTGCGGGAGGCCGAGGCCATCGCCGAGGCCCCCGGGGAGGGGCACGACCCCCGGCTCACCCTATTTGGCTGAGGGCCTCCCGGATGCGGCGGATCTGGTCCAGGTTCTCCCTAAGCCTCGCCTCCTCCGCCTCCACCACCTCTTTCGGGGCCTTTTCCCGGAAGCCGGGGGCGGAAAGCTTCTTTTCGCTCCGCTCCGCCAAGGCGAGGAGCTCCTTCAGGCGCTTCTCCTGGCGGGCCTTCCAGACCGCCACGTCCAAAAGCCCCTCCAGGGGCATGCGCACCGTGACCTTGGGCTCGGCCCGCACCAGGGCCCTTTCGGGCTTTTCCGAAATAAGCTCCGCCCGGGCCAGGAAGCGGAAGACCTCCAGGTTCTCCAGCACCGGCCCCACCTCCCCCTCCAGGTGGACCCGCACCTCCTGGCCCGGCGCAAGCCCGGCCTCCGCGCGGAGGGCCCGCACCCCCGTGACGGCCTGCCTCAAGGCCTCGAAGCGGGCCTCGGCCTCGAGGTCCTCCCCCCCCGCCTCGGGCCAGGGCTCCAGGGCGAGCTCCTCCCGCCCGGTGAGGGCCTGGTGGAGCTCGCTGGTGAGGAAGGGCATGAAGGGGTGGAGGAGCTTGAGGAGGGTCTCCAGGGCCCCTTCCAGGGTCCTTAGGGTGTGGGCGTTCCCTGCCCTAAGGGCCGGTTTGCTGGCCTCCAGGTACCAGTCGCAGAACTCGCTCCAAACGAGCTCGTACACCGCCCGGGCCGCCTGGGCCAGGTCCAGGGCCTCGTAGAGGGCGGTGACCTCCCGCACCCCCCGGGTCAGGCGGCTCGTCATCCAGCGGTCGGCCAGGGTGGGCTCGTCCCCTTCAGCCCGGAAGCCCTCCCGGGCCAGGAGGACGAAGCGGGCGGCGTTGTAGAGCTTGTTGGCGAAGTTCCGGGCCATCTCCAGCCAGCGGGGGTCCAGCCGGATGTCCTGCCCCCCCGTGGCCAGGTAGGCCAGGGCGAAGCGGAGGGCGTCGGCCCCGTAGCGCTCCACCATCTCCAAGGGGTCAATGACGTTCCCCTTGGACTTGGACATCTTCTGCCCCTTCTCGTCCAGGACCAGGCCGTGGAGGAGGACGGTCTTGAAGGGCCTCTCCCCCCGGAAGTGGTAGCCCGAGACCTCCATGCGGGAAACCCAGAGGAAGAGGATGTCGTACCCCGAGACCAAGACATCCCCGGGGTAGAAGGCCTTCAGGTCCTCCGTCTCCTCGGGCCAGCCCAGGGTGGAAAGGGGCCAGAGGGCGGAGGAAAACCAGGTGTCAAAGACGTCCTCATCCCGCTTGAGGTTTGCGCTTCCGCAGTGGGCGCAGTGGGTGGGGTCTTCCAGGTAGCGCTCGGGGAGGGGCACGGTCACCCCCCCGCAGTCCCCGCAGTACCAGGCGGGGATCTGGTGCCCCCACCAGAGCTGGCGGGAGATGTTCCAGTCCCGGACGTTTTTGAGCCAGTCCAGGTTGACCTTCTTCCAGCGTTCGGGCACGAAGGCGATCTCCCCCCGCTCGAGGCCCTGGATCACCTTCTCCGCCAAAGGGCGCATGGAAAGCCACCACTGGGGGAAGATGGCGTACTCAATGGGGGTGCCGCAGCGGGAGCAGGTGGCCATGCCGATGGTGTACTCCTCCTCCTTGAGGAGGTGGCCCGCCTCCCGGAAGAGCTCCACCGCCTTCTTCCGGGCCTCAAAGCGGTCCAGGCCCCTCAAGGGCTCAGGCACCCTCTCCCCCACCATGCGCCCCGAAAGGTCAATGACCGAAACCGGCTCCAGGCCGTGCCGCTCGCCGATCTCGTAGTCCAGGGGATCGTGGGCGGGGGTGACCTTGAGGGCCCCGGTGCCGAACTCCTTTTCCACCGCAGCATCGGCCAGGATGGGGATCCAGATCCCCGTGAGGGGGATGCGCGCCTTCTTCCCGATGAGGTGACGGTAGCGCTCGTCCTCCGGGTGGACGGCGATGGCCTGGTCGGCGAAGACCGTCTCCGGGCGCACGGTGGCGATGGCGATGGCCTCGCCCCCCTCCACCTCGTAGCGGAGGGTGTAGAGCCGGCCCGGGGTGGGCTCGGTCTCCACCTCCAGGTCCGAGAGGGTGGTCTCGCACCGGGGGCACCAGTTCACCAGGCGGGGGGCCCGGTAGGCCAGGCCTTCGTGGTAGTAGCGGCTGAAGGCGTAGCGCACCGCCCGGGAGCGCTTTTCGTCCATGGTGAAGGCCTCCCGGCTCCAGTCGGCGCTGGCCCCAAGCCGCTTGAGCTGCTCCAGGATCCGCCCCCCGGACTCCTCCTTCCACCGCCAGACCCGTTTTAAAAACTCCTCCCGGCCCAGGTCGTGGCGGGTCTTGCCCTCCTTGAGGAGGAGCCTTTCCACCACCACCTGGGTGGCGATCCCGGCGTGGTCCGTGCCGGGGAGCCAGACCGCCTCATAGCCCCGCATGCGCTTGTAGCGGATGAGGGCGTCCTGGAGGGTGTTGTCCAGGGCGTGGCCCATGTGCAGGGAGCCGGTGACGTTGGGCGGGGGCATGAAGATGACGAAGGGGGTCTTGCCGCTTTTGGGGTCCGCCACGAAGGGGCGCTCCGCCCAGCGCCGGGCCCATTTGGGCTCCACGGTTTGGGGATCGTAGGCCTTGGGTAGGTCCATCCTGGTCTCCTACTTTACCCAAAGGCCCTAGCGGCCCGCCACCTTGAGCCGCCTTTCCAAGGCGTTGGTGAAGAAGGTGAGGACGGTGGTGAGGAGGAGGTAGATGGCGGCCACGGCCAGGTAGACCTCCACCGGGCGGAAGGTGGCGGAGATGACCCGTTGCCCCGAAAGGGAAAGCTCCGCCAGGGTGATGACGCTGGCCAGGGAGGAGTCCTTGAGGAGGGCCACCACGTTGTTCACCAGGGGGGGAACCACGATCCTCAGGGCCTGGGGGAGGATGACGAAGCGCAGGGTGTCCACCGGGGAGAGCCCCAAGGACCAGGCGGCCTCCCACTGCCCCCGGGGGATGGCCTGGATGCCGGCCCGCACCACCTCCGCGTTGTAGGCCCCCACGTTGAAGGAAAGGGCGATGAAGGCCGCCCAGTAGGGGGTGAGGACGGCCTGGGCCTCGGGCCAGAGGGGCCTCAGGAGGAGGGGGAGGGCGTTGTAGGCGAAGAGGATCTGGACGAGCAGGGGAGTGCCCCGGGTCACCCAGATGTAGAAGGTGGCGGGGAGGCGCACCCAGGGCCTCGAGGACAGGCGGAACATCCCCGCGAAGACCCCGATGATGAGCCCGGCGAGCCCCGAGATGAGGGTGAGCTTCAGGGTGATCTCCGCCCCTAAGGCCATGGCCCCCGCGGCGGAGGCCGCCCGCTCGGGGCCGAAACCCGTGAGGAGGAAGTAGCGCTCCAGGAGAAAGCCCAACAGGGCGAAAAGCCCCAGGTACCCCAGAACCAGGAACCCAAGGAAGAGAAGCCAGCGCAAGGGGCGCATGCCAGCGAGGTGCTTTCCCATTGAGATCTACCAAACGAGGCCGAAGGGGTTTTCGGGGTGCTCAAAGGAGGGGTGCCCTCGGTGGGCACCCCCAACGGCCTAAGGGGCCTTTACCGGCACCGCACGTCCTCCCCGAACCACTTCCCGCTAATCCTGGCGTAGGTGCCGTCTTTCATGAGGTCGGAAAGGGCCTTGTTGAGGGCCTCCAGGACGGTCTTGTTCCCCTTGGCCACCGCCATGGCCACCTTCTCCTGGAAGACCAGCTCCCCAAGCTGCAAGGTGCCCTCCAGCTTCCTCTCCTTGATGGCCTCCTTGGCCACGAAGCGGTCGGTGATCCAGGCGTCCAGGCGGCCCGCCAGGAGGTCCTGGAGGGCGTCGGGGTCCTTCTGGTAGGTGCGGACCTCCTTCACCCCGGGGATCTTCTGGGCGGCCTCCATGTAGGTGGTGCCCACCTGGACCCCCACCACCTTGCCCTGGAGGTCCTTGGCCGTCTTGGGGCCGCCCTTCTTGCTCACGATGATCCCGCCCGTGCAGTAGTGGGGGTTGGTGAAGTCCACGGCCTTGGCCCGCTCCTCGGTGATGCCGTGGGAGGCGATGACGAAGTCAAACCGCCCCTGGTTGAGCTGGATGAGGAGGGTGTCGAAGGACTGGGCGATCCAGCGGGGCTTGAGGCCGAGCTTTTGGGCGATGGCGTTCCCCAGGTCTATTTCAAAGCCCGTGAGCTGGTTCTTCTCGTCAAAGTAGTTGAAGGGGGGGAAAGCCCCTTCCGTGCCGATGCGGATCTCCCCGGAACGCTTGATCTGGTCCAGGGTGCGCACCTGGCCCAGGGCCAGGCCGAGGGCTAAGACGCCGAGGAAAACCAGAAGTTTCCGCATAAAGCCTCCTTTCGTACAGGGGGATTATACACCCCACCCGGCAGCGCCCAAGTATACCCCACCTTGGTGCCAAATCCCTCCACGACGCTTGGGGAAGAACGCTTTTCTTGGGGGCTTCAGCGGGGCGCTTAAGCCCAGTGCACCCAGCCCACCCGGCCGGTAACGGGGTGGCGGAGGGCCAGGCGCAGGCCGTAGGTGTAGCTTCCAGGCCTAGGGGGGCGGAAAAGCCCCCGGTAAACCCCGCCCTCCTCCCCAAGGGGCAGGATCTCCAGCTCCCCCGTGCTCCGCCTCAGGAGGAGCTGGACCTCGAGGAAGGGCCTCAAGACCCCAGGCACCTCCCCCTCCACCCGGGCCCGGACCTCCAGGGGGGTGCCGTTTAGGGTGAGGTCCCCGGGGGCCTCCACCCGGAGGGCCAGGGCGAAGAAGGCGGGCAGGGCCTCCCGGAAGGCCTTTAGGAGGGCCTCGTCCTGGGCCTTTTCCCCCAGGGCCTTGGCCTTCTGGTACAGGCCCCAGTACTCCCCCACCATCCTCTGGGCGCTGAAGCGGGGGCCTACGGTGCGCAGGCTTTCGTGGACCATGGAAAGCCACCCCGAGGAGTACCCCTCCGGCCCCTTGGCGTAGAAGAGGGGCAGGACCTCGGACTCCAGGACGTCGTAGAGGCTTTGGGCGTCGGCCATGTCCTGGGCCTCCTCGCTGGCGTACTCCCGCTCGTCCCCGATGGCGAAGCCGTTTTTGCCGTTGTAGGCCTCCGCCCACCACCCGTCCAGGACGCTCAGGTTCAGGGCCCCGTTCAGGGCGGCCTTCATCCCGCTGGTCCCCGAGGCCTCCAGGGGGCGGCGGGGGGTGTTGAGCCAGACGTCCGAACCGTGGACCAGAACCCGGGCCAGGTACATGTCGTAGTCCTCCAGGACCACGAAGCGGTCCTCGAGGCCAAGCTCCCGGATCTTGGCGACGAGTTCCCTCAGGTAGGCCTTTCCCGGCTCGTCCTTGGGGTGGGCCTTGCCCGCAAAGACCACCTGGAAAGGGTAGGGCCCCTGGAGGAGCTTAAGGAGGCGCTCCGGGTCCTTGAAGAGGAGGAGGGCCCGCTTGTAGGTGGCGAAGCGGCGGGCAAAGCCGATGGTGAGGACCTCGGGGTCCAAGGCCCGCTCCGCGGCCCTTAAGCGGCTTGGGCTTTCCCCGTTGCGCCGCCTTTGCTCGTAGAGGCGGCGGCGCACCTCCCGGATGAGGTCCCCCTTGAGCTCCTGGTGGATGCGCCAGAAGGCCTCCCCTAGCCCCTCCACCCGCCAGGTGCCGGGGTCCTCGGGGGCTTTGAGCCACTCCGGGCCGAAGACCTCCCCGTAGTGGCGCCGTAGCCTCGGGTGGAGGAAGGTCCAGGTGTGCACCCCGTTGGTCACGTGGCCGATGGGCACCTCCTCCAGGAGGAGGTCCGGCCAGAGGTGGTGGAACATCCTGCGGGAAACCTCCCCGTGGAGGGCGGAAACCCCCCCGGCCTGGTGGGCGGTGGCAAGGGCCAGGTTGGACATGGAGAAGACCGTGCCCCAGGGCTTTTCCTCCCGGGCCAGGGCCAAGACCTCTTCCCGCCCCAAAAGGGGGTAGAGGAAGCCCAGATAGCGGTCCACCAGGTCCAGGGGAAAGGCGTCGTGCCCCGCGGGCACGGGGGTGTGGATGGTGAAGATGCCCCCGGCGCGCACCCGCTCTAAGGCCTCGGGGAAGGCCACCCCCTGGGCCACCAGCTCCCTTAGGCGCTCCAGGCCCAGGAAGGCGGAGTGGCCCTCGTTCATGTGGAAGGCCTCCGGGAAAAGCCCCAGAGCCCTCAAGACCCGCACGCCCCCAAAGCCCAGGACCATCTCCTGCTGGATGCGCATCTCCAGCCCCGGGGCGTAGAGCCTGGCGGTGATGGCCCGGTCCTCGGGGGCGTTTTCCGGCAGGTTGGTGGTGAGGAGGTAGACCGGCACCGCCCCCACCTGCACCCGGTAGGCCCCCACCCATACGGTGCGCCCCGGGAACTCCACCCCCACCCTAAGGGGCCGCCCCTCCCGGTCCCCAACGGGCAGGAGGGGAAGCTCCTCGGGGTGGAGGGGCTCGTAGACCTCCAGCTGCTCCCCCTCAGGGCTTAGGCGCTGGTGGAAGTAGCCCTCGTGGTAGAAGATCCCCACCCCCAAAAGGGGCAGGCCCAGGTCGCTCGCCGCCTTGATGTGGTCCCCCGCCAACACCCCAAGCCCCCCCGAGTAGATGGGCAGGGAGCTGTGGAAGCCGAACTCCGCGGAGAAGTAGGCGGTGAGGGGGCCTTCCACCTTGGGCTTGCCCTTCAGGTAGGCCCTCAGGGCCTCCAGGATGGCCTGGAGCCGGGCGGGGAAGCTGGTGGCGAGGAGGGCCTCGAGGCGGTGGGGGTCCACCTCCAGGAGGAGCTTGACCGGGTTGCCCCGGAAGCGCTTCCAAAGCACAGGGTCAATCTCCTGGAAAAGCTCCGCCGCCTCCGGGTTCCAGCTCCACCAAAGGTTATAGGCGAGCTCCTTTAGGCCCTTTAAGGGCTCCGGAAGCTCGGGCATGGCGGTGATGCGGCCAAGCACCTTCATGCCCCGGATTATACCTTTACCCTCCGCCAAAGCTCCGGGGTGAAGAGGAGGAAGGCTGGGAGAAGCTCGATCCGCCCCGCCCACATCTCCAGGATGAGGATGACCTTGGAAAGGGGGCTTAGCTCCGCATACGAGCCCATGGGGCCCACGGGGCCAAGCCCAGGGCCGATGTTGCCGATGGCCTGGGCGCTGGCGGTGAAGGCCACCACGAAATCCCCCTCCAAAAGGGCCAGGAAGAGGGTGCTGGTGGCAAAGAGGAGGGTGTAGAGGAAGACGAAGACGGAAACCTGGCGGAGCACCTCCTCCCCCAGGCTCCGCCCCCCAAGCCTGAGGGGCAGCACGGCCTGGGGGTGGAGGGTACGGGTGATCTCCCGGCGCAGGAAGCCGAAGAGGACCAGCCAGCGCACCACCTTGACCCCCCCGGCCCCCGAGCCCGCGCTCCCCCCCACGAACATGAGGAGGACCAGGATGGCCTGGGCCGGCACCACCCACTGGGCGAAGTCCACGCTGGCGAAGCCGGTGGTGGTCACGATGGACACCACCTGGAAGAAGGCGTGGCGAAGGCTTGGCTCCAGGCCATAAAGGTGATGGGTGTAGAGGTAGAGAGCGAGGAGAAGGGCGCTTACGAGGACGAGAACGGCGTAGGCCCTAAACTCCGCGTCCTTCAGGATGGGCCGCACCTCCCGGCCAAAGAGGAGGCGGTACTGGAGGAGGAAGTTCACCCCCGCCAGGAACATGAAGAGGGTCCCCAGCCACTGGGCCAGGGGGGTGTACTGGGCGAAGCTCTGGGGGTTGGGGCTAAAGCCCCCCGCGGGGAGGGTGGTGAGGGCGTTGGCCAGGGCCTCAAACCAGGGCACGCCCGCAAACCCGTAGGCCAGGAAGGCCAGCAGGGTGAGGAGGACGTAGACCCGGAGCACCGCCTGGGCGGTGTGGCGGAGCCTGGGGGTGAGGCGGTCCTTCTCCACCCCGGTGCTCTCCGCAAAGAAGGCCTGGCGGCCCGCCACCCGGAGCTGGGGCAGCACGGCCACGAAGAGCACCACGATCCCAATCCCCCCCATCCACTGGGCCAGGGCGCGGTAGAGGAAGAGGCTTTTCCCCCAGGTGGAAAACTCCTCGGTGAGGACCGTGGCCCCGGTGGTGGTGAAGCCCGAGACCGCCTCAAAGAGGGCGTCCAGATAGGAAAGCCCCCCGGAAAGGGCGAAGGGCAGGGCCCCGAGAAGGGGCACGAAGAGCCAGAGAAGGCCCACGGAAAGGAGGACCTCCGCCCGGTTGGGCTGGGCCTGGGGGTGGCCGAAAAGGGCGAAGCCCCGGCCCAGGAGGAAGCCCAAAAGGGCGGCCCAGAAAAAGCCGGAGGCCTCCTCCTGAAGGGCCAAGGCCAGGAAGCCGAAGAGGAGGAAGAGGAGGCCGAAGCCCTGGGCGGTCACCCCCAGGAGGTACAGGGCGGCCCGAAACCCCCCCCTAGGCGACGAGACGGGCCACGACTTCATCCGCCACCTCCCGGGCGGCCACCAGGTAGACCCGGTCCCCGGGGAGGGCCTCGAGGTCCGGCCGGTAGAGCATCACCCGGTGGTCCCGCTCCAGGCCCACGGGCATGGCGTTAGGGCGGGCCAGGGCCTCGAGGGCCTTTGGGGCAAAGTCCTCGGGGAGCTCCACCTCCAACAGCTCAATGCTCTCCTCCATGGTGGACACGTGCTCCACCTCCTCCGGCCCCATCCAGTCCAGCACCGCCCGCACCGCCGCCTGGCGGGGGGTGAGGGGGAGGTCTATGCCCACCTGCTCAAAGAGCCAGCGGGTCTCCGAGCGGGAAACCCGGGTGATGACCTTCCGCACCCCAAGCTGCTTGGCAAGGAGCGAGGCCAGGAGGTTCTTCTCGTCGTTGTCCGTAACCGCCACCACCGCGTCCGCCTCGGCCATCTGCTCCGCCTGGAGAAGCTCCAGGTCCGTCCCGTCCCCCTGGATGACCAGGGCCCCCGGAAGCTCCTCCGCCAGCCACTCGCACCGCTCCCGGCTGGGCTCTATCACCACCGTCTCCACCCGGCGGCTCGTGAGCTCCCGGGCCACCATGTAGCCCACGTTCCCCCCGCCGATGACCATCACCCGGCGCACCCCCCGGCCGGTGGAGAAGTAGGCCTCCAGCTCGGGAAAGGCCGCGGGGGTGGCCACGAAGAGGATCTTGTCCCCAGGCTCCAGGATGAGCTCGGAATAGGCGGGGTGGACCGGGCTTAAGAAGGCCTGCCCCCGCACCACCCCCGCCACCAAAACCCCCTCCGGCCACTCCAGACCGGAGAGGAGGCGGTGGGCGTAAGGCCCCCCGGGCTTCACCCGGTACTCCACAAAGCGAAGCCGCCCCCCCGCCAAAAGCTCCACGTCCACCGCCTCGGGCACCAGGATGACCTCCACGATCTCCCGGGCCAGGGCCCTTTGGGGCCAGAGGACCTTGTCTATGCGGGTGCCCAGGATCTCCGCGGTCCTGGGGTCGGCCAGGACGTCCACGTACCCCCCCTTGCCCACGAAGCACAAGGCGGCCTTGGCCCCAAGCCCCTTGGCCAGAAGGGAGGCCAGGAGGTTCACCTCGTCGGAGTCCGTGGAGGCGATGAAGAGGTCGGCCCGCTCCACCCCCGCCTCCCTTAGGGTGTCGGGGTCCGTGGCCCCGCCCACCACCACCTTCACGTCCAGGTGGGCCAGGCGGTCCCGGGCCTGGGGGTTGCGGTCGATGACCACCACCTCGTGGGCCTTCTCCAGGGTGCGGGCCAGCTCCCCCCCCACCTCCCCACCCCCCGCGATGACGATGTACATACCGCCCCTATCCTAAACCTGGACCCCGTGGAGGTCGTGGACCTCCGCCCGGGTGATACGCACGGGGATCCTCTCCCCCACCCGCACGGTGCCGTCCGTCTCCACGTAGACCACCCCGTCTATGCCGGGGGCATCCCGGTAGGTGCGGCCCACGGCCAGGCCGGGCTCGGGGAGCTCGTCCACCAGGACCTCCAGAACGCTCCCCACCAGGGCCCGGTTCTTCTCCAGGCTGATCCTCTCTTGGAGCGCCATGAGCCGGGCGCGGCGCTCCTCCTTCACCTCCTCGGGCACGGGGCCGGGAAGGGCGTTGGCCTCCGCCCCTTCCACCTCGGAGTAGGTGAAGACCCCCACCCGGTCCAGCCGGGCCTCCTTGAGGAAGTCCAGGAGGATCTGGAAGTCCTCCTCCGTTTCCCCGGGAAAGCCCACGATGAAGCTGGAGCGCACCGCCAGGTGGGGCACCACCCGGCGCCACTCCTCCAGGGTCTTGAGGTGGCTTTCCGCCCCCCCGGGGCGGCGCATGAGACGGAGGATCCGGGGCGAGGCGTGCTGGAGGGGCACGTCCAGGTAGGGCAGGACCTTGCCCTCGGCCATGAGGGGGAGGATCTCCCGCACGTGGGGGTAGGGGTAGACGTAGTGGAGCCTTATCCAGGCCCCAAGCTCCCCCATGGCGGAAAGGAGGTCGGTGAGGTGGGCCCTTACCAGCCGGTCTCCCCAGAAGCTTGGCCGGTGGCCCAGGTCCGCGCCGTAGGCGGAGAGGTCCTGGGCGATGAGGAGGAGCTCCTTGGTGCCCGTGGCCACCAGGCGGGCGGCCTCGGAGAGGACCTCCGCCGCGTCGCGGGAGCGGAGCCCCCCCCGGAGCTTAGGGATGATGCAGAAGCTGCAGCGGTGGTTGCACCCCTCGCTGATCTTCACGTAGGCGTAGTGGCGGGGGGTGAGCTTCACCTGGGGGGGGATGAGGTCCAACAAGGGGTCGCGCTTGGGGGGCAGGACCCGCTGCACCGCCTCCAGGACCCTCTCCACCTCCCCCGGGCCCGTGACCTCTAAAACCTCCGGGTGCTTGGCCCGGATGACCTCGGGGCGGGCCCCCAGGCAGCCCGTGACCACCACCTTGCCGTTTTCCTTCAGGGCCTCCCCGATGGCCTCGAGGCTCTCCTCAATGGCCGGGGTGATGAAGCCGCAGGTGTTCACCACCACGAGCTCCGCCTCCTCGTAGGTGGGGCTCGTCTCGTAGCCTAAGGCCTTGAGGCGGGAAAGGATCTGTTCGGAGTCCACCAGGGCCTTGGGGCAGCCCAGGCTCACGAAGCCGATTTTCGCCATAGATCTCCCACGGGCCGAAGCCCTAACCA
>FWWL01005193.1_pt1 | contig 20673 bp, 21 predicted proteins | sample 2228331 | NCBI WGS metagenome assembly FWWL01 (sample SAMEA103939775, study PRJEB20133) | metagenome | reverse complement strand
CCCCTTTTGACCCCCGCCCCCGGGCTCGGCTATGATGAGAAGAGTTACAGTTTGCTGGAAGAAGACCGTCTCTAGACACCCATGGCGAATCATGTTTCTTCTCTGAAGCGAGTGCGCATCACGAAGCGGCGCACGGCCATCAACAAGATCCGCAAGTCGCGGATGCGCCACGCCATCCGGGCGTTGCGCCGCGCCCTCGAGCAGAAGGACGCCGCCGCCGCTGCCAAGCTGTTGCCGAAGACTTTCTCCCTGATTGACCGCCGCCAAATGGGGCGTCATCAAGGACAACACCGCCTCCCGCTACAAGAGCCGCCTGCACAAGCGGCTCAAGGCCCTCGAGGGGATGGCCCCGCAGGCCTGACGCAAGCACGCTGTATCCATTTTCCGGGCGGCCTCCATCGCGAGGCCGCCCTTTCTATTTCCTTTCGGCCAATCTTCGATCCGCGCCGCCGCTGCGGCTGGAGATTCCCCGGCTCCGCCGCCGCGTCCGGCTGCGCGGAACAGAACGGGCCAACTCCCTCGCGGGTCGGGCGTTGCGGATGATCCGGATGGCGTAACGCACCGGGCTGCCGGGCTTCCTCGAGCCTGCTTGCCGCCGTTCGCCCCGCGGCGGGATGCCGGCGCGGAAACAGGACCGGCGTTCGTCCTCCTGCAGCCCGGCGCAATCTGCCCGGATTCCTCTCCCGGCGCTAGACTGAGAGAGCCGCGCGGCTTCGGCCGCGCCAGGAAAGGCGGAGCCCGGCATGGATCAGAAGCTCTACCGCCAGATCATCGACAATTTCTTCTCCTGCGATCCCGAACTCATCACCGCGATTTTCCGCGAGTTCCTGATGGCCGTGCAGGCCGAGTCCGCCCTGCCGCCGTCGGCGCACATGGCGCAGAACTACGAAACTGCGCAAGCCAACCCGGAGATCCACGTCCTGCCCGGGAATCTCAAGGACGCGCGCGATGCCGTATTCCCTTATTTCTGGGGCACGGACGGCTGGTTCAGCCCGCTGCACCTCGAGAACGTCAAGGGGCCAGCCAATTACGCCTCGCTGGTCGGAGCGCTGGCATGCCTGTTGAAGAACCCCAACCTGTGCACGGACACCTACAGCCAGCGCTCCAACGAACTGGAGATCAAGGCCGTTACGGCGCTGGCGAACCTGCTCTTCTATCACATCGAGGATCCGTGGGGCGTGTTTACGATGGGCGGCACGATCTCCAACCTCTACGGGGCGAAGCTCGGCGTGGAGAAGACCTGCCCGGGCGCGATGCACAACGGGCTGGGGCAGGCGCGAGTCGCAGGCATTGTCTCCGAAGCGGCGCACTACTCCAACCTGACGCTGGCAGGCTGGCTCGGGCTGGGCACGAAGAACCTGCACGCGGTCCCCACCGATGAGACCTTCGCCATGCGGCTCGATCTGCTGGAGCAGAAGCTGGAGGAGCTGCACGCGGAGGGCGTGCGAGTGGCGTTCGTGACCGCGACATTCGGGACGACGGACTCTTCGGGGATCGACGATGTGGCGGCGATCCACGGCATCCTCGAGTCATTCGCCGCGCGACACGGGGTCGTCCGGCCGCAGCTGCATGTCGATGCCGCCGTGGGCTGGGTTCTGAGTTTTCTGGCGCCTTACGACTGCGAGCAGAACGAACTCGGGTTCTCTCCGTCCACGCTGGAACTGGTCCGGCGCGCGCAGCGCGCCACCACCGGGCTGCGCCTCGCCGACAGCATCACCATTGACTTCCACAAAATGGGCTGGGGGCACTATCCGGCAAGCGCCTTCCTCGTCAGGAACCGGAGCGATTTGCGCTACCTGTCCCGTTCCACCGAGGAGATGCCGTATTTTTCGGAAGCCGACGGGCGGCGCGACCCGGCCGTGTTCACGCTGGAAACCTCCCGCCCGGCGCTGGGCCCCTACACGGTGATGGCCTCGCTGAACGGGATCGGACTGGCCGGGTGGCAGCTGCTGGTGGCGCGGGCGCTGGAGCTGGCCGAGGATCTGAAACAGCGGCTGGAGAAGCTGGAATATTGCAAGGTTCTGAACCTGGGCACGATCGGGCCGAGCGTCGTCTGGTGGGTGCTGCCCAAGGGCCGCAACGCGAAGGAGATCTATCAGCGCGTGATCGATGGCCAGATGCCCGCGGACCGCTTCGCGCGTTATGCGGCGGAGATCCGGCGATTGTTCGAGAAGCGCGAGAAGAATCTGGATCCGAAGCTGGATGCGCGCCTGAGCTTCACGCTGAACGCGGGGCACAAGGCGCACGGGCTCGCTCTGCCGGCGTGGAAGGCTGTGTTCTTCAATCCGATGACGGATTCCGCGGTGTTGGACCGCCTGATCTACAGCATCGAAGAGCTGCTGTGACGGGCAGGGGCCGCCCCGGCCGCGCGTGTATATTGGTGACCGGAGTGGCATGCCGATGGGAAGGACATTCCTGCTTCTGCTGGCCGGAGCCTTGCTCATGATGGAAGGCTGCAGCACCCCGGCGCCGCCCGCTGTGGCGGCGCGGAAGGAGGGCCGGATCGTCGCAAGAGTCCATCCTTCGGGCTTCGAACACGCCCATGACACCTACAACGGCATGGGGGTGGCCAGCGACGGGCGCGTGTATTACGTGCTGAGCAGCGAGAAGCCGGATGTTGCCGGGCAGATGTATTTCTACGATCCGTACACGGACCGCGTCCAGCACGTCGGGGATCTGACGGAAGCCTCAGGCGAAAAGGGGATGAACGCCATTGCGCAGGGCAAGAGCCACGTGAACTTCGTGGAGGCGGACGGCAAGCTGTGGTTCGCCACCCACATCGGGTATTACTCGATCCTCGACGACATGGAGAAACCGGGCGTGCCCCCGCCGGGTATGAAGCCCTACCGCGGGGGGCACGTGCTTGCCTACGACCTGAAGACGCGGCGGTTCGAGGATCACGGCATCGCCCCGCGCGCCGAAGGAATCCTCACAATGAACATGGACCCGCAGCGGATGCGCGTCTACGGGCTCACGTGGCCATCGGGCGTTTTCTTCCGTTATGACGTGCGCCGCCGCGAGTGGAAAGAGATCGGGGCGTTTTTCGAAGAGGGCGAGAACGGGCGCGGCCCCACCTACCGCACGATCTGCCGCTCGCTCGGCATCGATCCGCGTGACGGCAGCGTGTACTTCACCACGGGCGACGGCACGATTCACCGTTACCGCTATGACACGGAGGCGGTGGAGCCCGTGCAGGGGGATAACCTGAAAAAGGACTACTTCGGCCAGTACGACATCACCTCGCCCGGACACATGGCCTACAACTGGCGGCAGGTCGTGTGGCATCCGCGCACGCAAATGTTCTATGGCGTGCATGGCAACTCCGGCTACCTGTTCCGGTTCGATCCGCGCGCCGAACGGGTGGAAGTGCTTGACCGCATCACCAGCGAACCCTCGCGGCGCAGCGGCATGTTCGACCAGTTCAGCTACGGATATCTTGGCTTCACGCTGGGTCCCGACCGCGAGACGCTTTATTATCTGACCGGCGGTCCCATCTACGTGGAAGGAAGGCGGCTGAAGGGGAAGGACACTACGGGCAAGGGCGAGGCCAAGGGAGACGAGAACCTGCACCTCGTCACCTGGCACATTCCCTCCGGGCGCTACACGGACCACGGCGCAGTGTTCTATGAGGACGGCAGCCACCCGACGTATGTGAACTCGATCGCCGTCACAGGCGACGGGCGCGTTTTCACACTGGCGCGCGTTCCTCGCAAGGATGGCTCGTTCCGGACGGAGCTGATCAGCTTCCGGCCGTAACGGGAAGACTAGTCACCTGTCGCCGGAATTGGCCGAAAAGCAGGATCGGCCGCCGCGCTCAACTCGGGTTCAGTCACGGCGGTCAGGCACTTGAGAGCGAAGCTGACTTCCGCTTCCATCTCGCTTTCCTCGACAACGGATTCGAGAATTACCGGAACGTCAGGAGGAATGCGGCCAGCAACACGCTGGAAGGAATAGTAAGACAACCACGAGAGCCGCTCGTGCCGGCTGAAAGAGTTGACCTCGCTGACATGCAGCTGCCGGAGACGGTCCTTGAAATGGATCAATAACAAGCCCGCTTCGGTCATGCTCGGGTCGAATTGCCTTGCATGGCCTAGGTCGAGGCAGAAGCCCGCCTCCGGGAGCAGATCGAAGAAGTGTTCCAATTCCCGGACGCTGCGCCCGATGGGCTTGCGACGATCCATGTTCTCTATCAGCAGGAGATCGCCGAACGCTCGCCATGCCGAAGCGTCTGAGATCGCATCCGGGTGGATCACGACGGGGATCTTCCGTTCCACTGCTTTCTCCAGCAGCCGGACGATGCGGGGTTCTTCGGAGGATTCGTATTGGCTGGGCGCGTGAACCGACACGAACTCGAATCCGGAGAGGTCCAATTCCGGGAGGGCCTCAATCAAACGAGGCAGCTCCTGTGCGCGCAGGGCGGAAAGCTCGACAGCTAGAAGGCTGTGCTCACGGCACAACACGAGGCCTCGCCGGAAGACCCCCTTGGCGAGCGCGCCTGTAGAAAATCCGATGATCCGCATCAGAAGACTCCGTATAATTTGGTCAATTTCTCAAGTCCCGACTTTTGGTCAAAGAAGATCGCAAGCAGACCATCCCTGAACTGACGGGTGACTTCCCGGACGTCTTTGTACAATGCACTCTCCTCACGTTTGCCAGCCTCCATCTTTTCCAACTCGTGGCGAGTGGCTTCGTCAGACAAGACGCCAAGAAACTTGTCGTATGCCTCAAAAACCTTCTTCGCGACTTCCGTGAGATGCATGTGTGACATCAGATGCCGGGCGAGGATTTCGAGCGGCGTTTTGGAAAGCAGGTCCTTGAAATAGTTCACGCGCGCCTCCACGCTGCAATCGCCGCTCAATTGGCCGTCCACTCCCTTCATTTCATCCAGTTTCGACTTGTCCAGCGCCAACGAAAAACAGGCGAGAAGCCCCGCCGCATAGATCAGTTTGCGCGACATCCGCAGCTTGATGTTCCGCAACACCGCCCCGCTGCCGTCGCGGGTGCGCCTCTTGTAAGCAAAGTCGACGGTCATCGTCCACCAGAACCGTGCGAAATCGTTCAGAAGAAACCGTGGAACAGGAAACTCCGACCGCCAATTGCGGAATGCGTCATCTTCCGCAAGGTAGCGGCCGAGAATCCCACGGACAACGCGATCATACGCGTCTTTTCGACCGAACGCGCGGCTCTCCAGCAGTAGCAGGATCCGCCGCGTTGTGTTGCGATTCGTATCGTCGGGACCGCCGATCTGGTGCAGCAACTCATGCGCGAAAGCCAGGCTGCCGAAAGTCCCCTCCCGCCCGGGCTCTTTGTTCACAACTTCCTTGACGGCTTCCCTCACTCGTCTGGCCACGTCCCAGTGATTGTCCGAGGCGAGGCCATCCACAAGGAGGGTCCAGTCCAGGTCGCTATAGGGCGTGAACTCGTGGCGGGCGAGGGAGCCGAAGACGACGATGCTGTAATCCTCGGAGTTGAAACTCGAATCCAGACTGCCATTGAGCCTCTGCACCGTGTCTTCCGTGGCTTCGGCAGCCTCGCGGATGGATTTCCAGCTCGAGCCGCAACAGGACTCAAGTTCGAAAACGGAATGCAGCGGGTGGAGAGAAGCTCCCGATGTCACGTCCCGGTTCCTCAGCTTCTCGAAGTGGACAACGGCGGAGGGCTCGCTTCCAGTTTACGGGAATCAAAACGGCGCCGTCCTGTGCCATGTTGCGCTTCTGCAGCCAGTGCGGCGTTCGCGAAAATGAGGGACGGGGAGCTGTGCCATGAAAGCCATCGCCGACGTGTGCATTATTCCGCTGGGAGTTGGCGCTTCGGTCTCCCGGGAGGTCACCGAGTGCGAGCGCATCCTGCGGGAAAGCGGGCTGAAGACGAAGCTGCACGCCTACGGAACGAATGTCGAGGGCGAATGGGACGAAGTCATGGCCGCGGTGAAACGCTGCCACGAGCGGCTGCATGAGATGGGCGTTCCGCGCATCTCCACCAACATCCGCATCGGCACCCGCATCGACAAGCCGCAGACCATGGAAGACAAGATCCGGAAGGTCGAGCAGGCGCTCTCCGGGGCGGATCAGTCCCGAAGGCCAGCGAGGGCCAGCAGCGCTTCGGGGCCGAGGCCGCGCAGGTCCTCCACATAGCGGTCCGGCGCGCAGGAAATCAGCTCGGGGCCGCTGACAACGCCTGTGCCCACGGCCAAAACTCGCACGCCAGCCTCGCGCGCGGCCTTCACGTCGTTGGGGTGATCGCCGATGTAAACCGTCGGCGCTCCGGCGCGGATCAGGCCCGCTTTCCTTGCGCGCGAGACGGCAAGCCGCAGGAGAGCCGCGCGAGTCGGGCCATCGCCGGAGAAAGCTCCGGTGGAGAAGAATTCTTCCAGCCCGGCGCGGCGCATCTTGGTCCACGCGATCCGCTCGATGTTGCCGGTGACGAGCCCGCAGGGGATGCCTCTCCTCTGCAGGGAGCGCAGCAGGCGGCGCACGCCGGGGCAGACCTTGCGCTCCAGCGAGGGACAAGTCCGCACGAAAATGTTCTGGGCAACGCGGGCGGCGGCCGGCAGCAGGCGGCGGGCGGCAGCGCCGGACAGCCCGGCGCGCTCGAACAGGGCGAGCAGGATGTCGCGGTCCAGCATGCCTGCCACGGGGATTCCGTCGATGGAGACCGGCACTCCGGACAGGCGCGCGACGGCGCGCTCGAGCGCCTGGCGGTGCGCGGGCCCGCTGCGGCGCAGGAGAGTCCCGTCAATGTCGAACAGCGCCAGCGCCCCTGCCTTGCTCATCCGCCCACCATGATACCGGGCGATACACTGAAGGTGATGCAGGTGCTTCAGGCAGGCGGCCGCCAACTGCTGCGGCTCGAACTGGACGTCGATCTGCTCCGTCAGGCTGCGGAAGAAGCCGGGTTTTTCTGCCGGGTGGAAGAACGCGCCCGCAGCATCCTGCTGGATTTGTCGGCGCCGGAGCGCGAAACCCCGCTGCTGCTGTTCGACGGAGCGGATCCGGCCAACACGGGCTGGTTCGCGCGCTGCCAGTTCTATGTGGACGCGCGCAACGGCGCGGTGCTGCAAACGCCGTTCATTCTGGCCAACCTGCCCGACGTGCTCGGACGGACCAACACGCGCGCCGTGCGGCTGCAGATTCTCACCGAGCTGCCCGTGCATGCGCGCCTGCCGGGACGCCAGCCAATGAGCGAGAAGGCGCTCTTCGGCGTGTACGTCGCCCTGCTGCGGGGGCTGCTGCACAACGGCGTGGCGCTGTGCGGGCGGGGAGCCGTCGAGCCCCTGACGGGCAAGCCCGAAGCGGCGCGCAAGTGATCACCGCAGCACGGGCAGAATCGAGCTCGAGTCGTCAGTCCAGAGATAGCGCTGTTCCGGGCGAGCGGCGGAGGGACGCGCCGTATCGACGATCATCCACGTGGAGGCCAGGGCTGCGGCTGCAGGCTCGGCGGCGGAAGCCATGCGGGCGCAGGAGACGCCGGAGTCGGCTGCCAGAGCCCGTACGATGGGTGCGAGGTCGGCATACTGGTTCGAAATGTGGAAAGCGATGACGCCCTGCGGCGCCAGATGCCGGCGGTAGATCGCAAACGCCTCGCGCGTCAGCAGGTGCGCGGGGATGGAGTCGCCGCTGAAGGCGTCGATCACGAGCACGTCGAAGCGTTGCGGCGGTTCGGCTGCCAGGGTCAGGCGCGCGTCGCCTTCCGCAATTTCAATCCGGGCGGCGGACCGGCGCAAGTACGTGAAGTGGCGGCGGCAGAAGTCGATGACCTGCGGATTGATTTCATAGAAGCGAATCAGGTCGCCGGGGCGCCCATAAGCGGCCAGCGCTCCCGCGCCCAGCCCGATCACGCCGACGCGCCGCGGGGGGCCCGGACGGCTCAACAGCAGCCCGGCGCCGCTAGAGCGCCCGTAATAGGCCGTCGGCGTGTCCTGCAGTTCCGGATCCATGAACTGCGATCCATGGAGGACAAGACCGTGCAGCATCTTGCGCAGCGGCGGGCGGCCTTCCGCGGCGGGCGTATCGACCACGCGCAAGCTGCCGTAAAAATTGCGCGAGGCGTCCACCAGGCCCGAATAGTAGTTCTCGATCAGAGCCAGGGACGGCGTGGCCGCGAGCAACGCCGCCATCCATGCCGCCTGCATGGCCCATCTCCGGCTTCCCCGGAGGCGCCACAGGCACAGGGGCGCGGCAGCCGCCATCAGGAGGGGCAGCTCCAGATAGGCTTTCATCATGGCAGGCGCCAGAACGCCTGCCACCAGCGTGCCCAGCGCTCCTCCGGCGGCAGCGTGAGTCCAGAAGGCGGTGAGCCGCTCCGGTTCGGGTTTTGCCGCGGCGAGTTCGCGGTGGGCGAAGAAGCACACGAGCGCGAGCCCGAGGCAATACAGGCCGACCTTGGCTGCCAGCGCGGCTTGCAGATCCAGATAGAGAATCGACAGCGCCATCGCCAGCAGTCCCAGCAGCGCATGGCGCGCCGTGCGGCGCGAGTCGCGAACGTCGATGGCAAAGGCTGCGGCGTAAGTGAGCAGATACGCCAGCATCGGCGCCACCCATAGCAGTGGCGCAGGGGCGACCACCTGCGTCAGGTGCGCCGTGGTGGCCGTGAGAAACGCCGTACCGAGCGCGGCCCAACCGGTCCACGCGAACCGCTCGCGCCAGGCCACAGGAGTGGACGTCCGCAAAGACGCCACTTGGGGGTTCCGCCGCCAGACCATCCATGCCGCCCCCCCAAGCAGCAAAGCCTGCGCGAGGAACGCTGCATCCCACCAGCGCTGCAAGCGGGAAAGCCCGATGCGGGGCTCCAGCAGGAACGGGAACGCCAGCAGCGCCGCGGCGCAGGCGGAGTTGGACCACGCGGAAAGGCGGTACGGACGCGACTGCGAGTCGAGCAACCCCAGCCAGTGCTGCATGAGAGGGGAAGTGGCCGAAAGCAGGAAGTAGGGAAGCCCGAATGCGCCGGCCAAAGCCAGAAAGGCGTGAAGGGAACCGCTGCCCGCCTGCGGCGGCACTCGCGGCGCCGCCGTGCATGCGATTACCACCAGCAGATGCGCCAGAGCCTGCCGGCGCGGCGGCAGCCGCCGGGCGATCCAGTGTGCATAAAAGTAGCCGCCAAGGAGCGCAGTCTGGAAAAAAAGCAGACACGCGGACCAGACCGCGGCGGACCCGCCATACAAGGGGAGCAGCAGCTTGCCTGCCACCGGTTGAACCAGGAAGAGCAGGAAAGCGCCGAGCACCACCGCCGCGCCCATCCAGAACATGCGCTCCCATTCTAGCGAACGGGTATGCGCGCCCCTTTCTGGCGTCCTGAAATTGCATCGGATCACCGCCTGCCGGTGGAATTGTGGCCGGCCTTCCGGAGTGCGGAGACCTGCCAATGCCCGAGAGCATCCACGTGTGATCCACCGCCGGAAGCGCGTGCGCCGATGTGCAGGAATCGCAGAAGGACGGAGCGCCGGGCCCATGATTTCTTGCCCGAAGCATCAAGCCGGGGAGAATGGAGTCAGGGATTGCGCAGCCCCTTGGGATCCGGACTCTTTCCGACCCGCGGAGTCGTCGATCCATCCCTTCACCGGCGTTGTTCCGGACTGCCGCTGCGGGCATCCGCCGGGCTAGGATGGAAGTCTCCGCTCATTTGCCATGGCGAAACACGATTCGGCCATTTTGTTGGTGCGGTGCCCGGATGCCAAAGGGCTGGTGGCCGGCGTGGCAGGTTTCCTGTACGAACACGGGGCCAACATTCTCTCCACCGACGAGCACCGGGACGACGAGTCGGGGCAGTTCCTGATGCGGGTGGAGTGGGACCTGGAGGGGTTCGGACTGAACCGGGAGAACTTCGCGCAGGCGTTTCAGGCGGCAGTGGGACGGCGCTTCCAGATGGAGTGGCGCGTGGCGTATACGCAGGAGCGGCTGCGCGTGGCGTTGTTCGTGTCGAAGTACCTGCACTGCCTGAGCGATTTGCTGCACCGCCACCGCGAGGGTGAGCTGCGCGCCGACATCCGCCTGATCGTGAGCAACCACCCGGATGCGGCGGAGCTGGCGGGTTTCTACGGGATTCCGTTTCATCACATTCCGGTGACGCCGGAGTCGAAGGCGGAGGCGGAACGGCGGCAGCTGGAACTTCTGGAGCAGGAGAAGGTGGATCTGGTGGTGCTGGCGCGCTACATGCAGGTGCTGTCGCCGGAGTTCGTGGCGCGGTATCCGGCGCGGATCATCAACGTGCATCATTCGTTTTTGCCGGCATTCAGCGGGGCGCGCCCTTACCATGCGGCGTTCGAGCGCGGAGTAAAGCTGATCGGGGCGACAGCGCACTATGTGACGGAGGTGCTCGACGACGGGCCGATCATCGAGCAGGAAGTGGTGCGCGTGTCGCACCGGGATCAGCTGGAGGATCTGATCGAAAAGGGGCGCGACGCGGAGCGGCTGGCGCTGGCTCGCGCGGTGCGCTGGCATCTGGAGCACCGCGTGTTGCTGGACGGGCGCAAGACCGTCGTGTTTGTGTGAAGGAGAAGCCTCGGTGATTCTGGGAACAGGCATCGATCTGACAGAGGTCGACCGGATTCGGGAGGCGGTGGAGAGGTTCGGGAGGCGTTTTCTGGATCGGGTGTTCACGCCGGGGGAGATCGCCTATGTGGAGGGCAAGGCGAACCGGCATGAGCGGTATGCGGCGCGGTTTGCAGCCAAAGAGGCGGGGATGAAGGCGATCGGGACGGGGTGGAGGCGCGGCGTGCGGTGGCAGGACTTCGAGGTGAGGAACCAGCGGAGCGGGCGTCCGGAGCTGGTGCTGCACGGCGTGGCGGCGGAGGTGGCGCGGCAGATGGGTGTGGAGAGGATCCACCTGTCGCTGACGCACACCGCAACAGTGGCTCAGGCGTTCGTGATCCTGGAGGGCAAGGACTGAAGGGCGGTCAGCGGGGCTGGCGGGCTTCCTCTTCCTGGTGCGCGGGCTCGGGGGACGGCGCAGGCGGCAGCCGGTCCATCTCGCGGGTCACCTCCCAGACGTGCCACATGCGGTGGATGACGGTGAGGTTGCCGAGCACGGCAATGACCCACAGGACGGCAGCCATGCGGTCGAACAGCGCGCCAAGGATGAGCAGAACAACGCGCTCCGGGCGCTCGAGGAAGCCGACCTTGCAGGAGGGGATGACGTTCTCGGCGCGGGCGCGCGTGTAGCTGATCATGACGGTGGCCGTCATGACCACGGCGGTGAGGACGACATAGAAGTTGCGGTTGATGTTGGCGTAGTAGACAAGCAGCCCCATCAGAAGGGCGAGGTCGGAGTAGCGGTCGACAACGGAGTCGAAGAAGGCTCCGAAACGGGTGACCTGCCGGGTTTCGCGCGCGACTCGGCCATCGACCATATCGAACAGGCCGGCGCCGATGATGACGAGGCCGGCCTGGAAGAAGCGGCCTTGCGCGAGGAGCCACGCGGCGCCGATGTTGATGACGAGTCCGATGAAGGTGAGGATGTTGGGGTGGATGCGCGACAACGCCAGCGCGCGCACGATCCAGAACAGGATCTTGCCGGCTCCGATGCCGATGGCGCGCGTGAAGGTCATCGCTCCAGCCTTTCAGTTTAGCTGGCCGTGTCGTGAATGGTGGTCAGTTGAAGAATCTCGAGGCGCCGGACTCCGCCCGGGCTCGGGATGACGACCTCGTCGCCGACTTTCTTGCCAACGAGCCCGCGCCCGATGGGCGAGGTGGTGGAAATGAGCCCCTTGGAAGCGTCGGCTTCCTCGCTGACGACGAGCTTATAGGTGATCTCCTCGTTCTTGTCGAGATCGAGAACGACGACGGTGGAACCGAGCCCGGCGCGGTCGCGCGGAATGCGCGACAGGTCGATCATGGAGAACTCGGCAAGCCGCTTCTTCAGCTGGGCGAGCCGGGCGTCCACGTAACGCTGCCGCTCCTTGGCGGCATGGAACTCCGCGTTCTCCCGCAGATCGCCGTGTGCGCGCGCTTTCTGGATCTCTTTGGGCAGCTGTGTGCGCAGCTCGTATTCGAGCGCGGCAATCTCTTCTTGCAGCTTCTTCTTGATGTCGTCCATCGGCTGGAAAGCAGCCCCTGACACGATTATATCGGACTCCCTCCCGTCCGCCCCGCGGGGCAGGCTTGCGTCCGGCACCGGAATGGGCGATCATCCCGTGTATATCCCTCCCCGGAGAGGCCGGGCTTTACCGGACCGGGGCGGGGCATTAGAATACGGATCGGGACTGATGGGGGCATGACGAACAGGCGGAACGGGCCTTTTTTCACCCTCTCGGCAGCCGCGGTGTTGGCCATGGCGGGCTGGATTGCGCCGGCGGGCGCTCAATCGCTGATTCAGTCCGAACCCGGGCGCGCGCTCAGCGGCACGGATCTGGCAGTGCTGGAGGCGCGCGAGCCAAGGGACGACCTGCCTTGCCGGCTCACTCCCATAAAGCCGGTTGTGGGCTTTGACCTGAAATTCCACGCCGGCTACGAGGTGGCCATCCCCATGCGGGAGCTGGCCGGTCTGGAGAACCTGCTGACGGTGATCTTCCGCGTGACGCCCGAGGGCGCGCCGGAGCGGGCGGCGTATTTCACCCAGAAGATCCGCGTTCCGTCCATCGAGCCGGACGCCAAGGGGGACGCCTACCTGCAAGGCGCGTTCGATCTGGGCGAGGGCGCCTATCAGGTGGACTGGCTGATGCGCGACCGCACCGAGCGGGTGTGCGCCAGCTTTTGGCGTGCCGAGGCGCGGCTTTCCGCAAAAGAGAAAGACCTGGCGCTCACGCTCGAGCCCGGGGTAGTGGCCGCTGCCGCAGAGGACGATTTCGCCGACGAGCCTCCGGTGGAGAAGGACTACAGTTCGAATCCGTTGTCGGTGAAGGTGCTGGTGAATTTCGCGCCGCAGAACAGCAACGCCTCCACGCTGCAGCCTGCCGACACAGCGGCGCTGGTGTCGATCCTGCGCACCATCCACCGGGATCCCCGGATCGCGCGGTATTCGGTGGTCGCCTTCAATTTGCAGGAGCAGCGGATCCTCTACCGGCAGGAACCGAAAGACCGGATCGATTTTCCGTCGATCGGGCAGGCGCTGAAGGGGCTGCAGCTGGGACGGGTGGACATTTCCCGGCTGCAGAACAAGAACAGCGACGCGGAGTTTCTGGGGGCGTTGATCCAGAACGAATTCAAGGTGCGCGACGGGGAGCCGCCGCCGGACGGGCTCATCATCGCCGGTCCGAAGGTGATGCTGCCGTCCGGGATTCCGGCGGATGCGTTGCGGGAAGTGGGCGAGACGGAATATCCGGTGTTTTACCTGAACTACAATCTGACGCCGCAGCTGACGCCGTGGCGGGACTCCATCAGCCAGGCGGTGCGGTATTTCAAGGGGCTGGAATTCACGATCAGCCGCCCGAGGGAACTCTGGTCCGCGGTCACCGAGGTCGTGGCGCGAATCGTAAAATGGAAATCAGGGAGGCGGGCGACCGATGCTTCCATCAGGGGTTCCCATTTGGCTCCGCCGCAGTAGCGCTCTGGCGGCGGCGCTGATGCTCGCGGGCGCGGCGGCGGGACAGGGGCGGAAGCTGGTGCAGCCGCAGAAACTCGCGCCCTACGTGAGCTCTCCGCAGCCGATTGTCGTAAAAATGCTGGAAATTGCCGGTCTGAAGAGCGGCCAAACGCTCTACGACCTGGGCTGCGGGGACGGGCGGATCGTGGCGACGGCGGCGAAGGAATTCGGCGCCAAGGCGGTGGGAGTGGAGCTGAGCCCGGCGCTGGCGAAGAAGGCGCGGCAGGCCATTGAGAGCCTCGGCTTGCAGGAGCAGGTGAAGATCATCGAGGGGGACATGATGGACGTGGACCTCTCCGGCGCCGACGTCGTGGCGCTCTATCTGCTCACGGAAGCCAACGAGCAGCTGCGTCCGAAGCTGGAGAGGGAATTGAAGCCGGGCGCCCGGGTGGTGTCGCTGGAATTCCGCATCAAGGGCTGGAAGCCGGCCCGTGTCGAGAAGGTGGAAGCGCACCGCCACCCCTACACGATTTACCTCTATCACTGGCCGCAAAAGTAGATCCGGGCCGCGGCACGCTATCCTCAGAGTCATGACAGGACGCTTGGCGGCCGGACTGTGCCTGGCTTTGATGGCGCTGGCGCAAACCGGCCTGAAGCCGGGCCGGAAATACACGTCCGTCGAACGGCTGGCGCCCGGGCGGCTGGCGGCGGTCCGGGCGGCGCGGGAGACTCTGGCCGCGCAGCGCAAGACGCTGCCGCCGGTGGGCGTGTACGAGGACTTCCCGGCTGTGATCCACGTGCACGCCGGGGACTCGCCGCACACGCTGGGCAAGCGCGAGGAGGTTCTTGCCGCGGCCAGGAAAACCGGTATTCGGGCGGTTTTTTTCACGGACCACGGCGGGCCGCACCCCGGCACGTGGCACGGTGTGCGCGACGGCGTCCTGTTCTTCGCCGGCGCAGAGCATGGCGGCAGACACGAGCTGCTCTTCCCCCGCCCGGCGCCGCCGCTGCGCTTCCACTCGCATGTGGAAGGCGATTTGGAAGCGGCGCCAGAGGGCTGGGACGGGATGGAGATCTACAACCGCCATGCGGATCACGAGGACGACGCCGACTTGATCGAGCATCTGAAGGCGGCAGCGAAGGATCCCCGGCAACTGGAAGAACTCGGCCGTCTGGCGCGGCAATATCCGGACGAGATCTACGGCGCGGGCGCGGACTATTGGCCGGCGGTGTTCGAGCGCTGGGACCGGGTGCTCGCGTCGCGGTTCTTCACGGGAATCGGCGCCGTCGACGCGCACCAGAATGTGCTGGCAGGCGGCAAGGTGCTGCTGGATCCCTACGAGGCAGCATTCCGCAACACGGTGACGCACATCCTGGCGCGGGAATTCACCCACGAGGCGCTCGCGGATTCGCTGCGCGCCGGACGCGCCTATGTTTCGCACGACTGGCTGTGCGATCCGCGCGGATTCGCCTTCTTCGCCGTCAACACGCTGGGCGTCTACGAAATGGGGGACACGATTCCGATGGCGGGCGCAACGCGGCTGGTGGCGCGCGCGCCGGTGGCGGCGCGGTGGCGGCTGATCCGCGAAGGGCAGGTGGTGCAGGAAGCTGCGGGAGACACGCTGAACTGGCAGGCAGCGGAGCCGGGCGCCTACCGCGTGGAGGCGTGGCTCGACATCGATGGCGAGCAGCGCCCGTGGATTTATTCGAACGCGATCCGTCTGGCACGCCCCGATGCGAGCCTGATGGCGCTCCCCTCGCAGCAGCTCGACGCGGAGGTGGAAGCGGCAGCGGACATCGAGTACGCGGCAGGCGCGCCGGAGGATGCGGAGAAGCACCGGCTGGACATCTACCGCCCGCGCGGCGCGAAACAGCGGCCCGTGCTGTTCTTCCTGCACGGCGGCGCGTGGGTGCGCGGGGACCGCAAGCAGTATCCGTTCCTGGGGAATTTTTTCGCGAAAGCGGGCTATGTGGTGGTGATCCCGAGCTACCGGCTGGCGCCGAAGCATCCGCATCCGGCGCAGATCGAAGACGCAGCGGCGGCGTTCGCATGGACTGTGCGGAATATCGCCGCACACGGGGGGGATCCGGCGCGGATCACCGTCGCAGGACACTCCGCGGGCGGACAGCTGGCGGCGCTGCTGGCGGCGAACGGGCGCTGGCTGCGCCCGCATGGGCTGGACGCATCCGCGATCCGCGGGGTGATTTCCCTGAGCGGCGTCCCGGATGTCACCGGCGAGGCGGGGGCGCGCGTGTTTGGCAACGACCCGGCAGTGCGGCGGGACGCCTCGCCGCTGTTCCAGGTGCGCGCCGGCCTGCCGCCGTTCCTGGTGGCGTACTGCCAGTGGGACTATCTGACCCTGCCGCAACAGGCAAAACGTTTTCATGAAGCGCTCCGGCAAGCGGGCGTGCCGAGCCGGCTGGAATTCATCAGCCGCGAGAACCACATCTCGGAGATGACAAATCTGACGAAGCCGGGCTCGCGCACCGCGTCCGTGATTCTGGAGTTCCTGGGAGCATTGCAGTGAGCGAGCCGCAGTTTGACGTGGTGGGCGTGGGATTGAACGCTACCGACACGATGATCCTCATTCCGCATTTCCCCGCCTACGGGGGCAAGGTGCCCTTTCTCGAAGAGGTGCTCAGCCCCGGCGGGCAAGTGGCGAGCGCGATGGTCTGTTGCGCCCGACTCGGGCTGCGGGTGAAATACATCGGAACCATTGGCGACGATGAGCGCGGGCGCATTCAGTGGGAAAGCCTGCAAGGCAGCGGCGTCAATCTGGATCACGTGCAGCGGAGGGCAGGGACGCCGAATCAGTCCGCCTACATTCTGATCGACCAAAGCACGGGGGAGCGCACGGTGTTCTGGCACCGCCCGGAGGCGCTGCGGATCGCGCCGGAAGAGATCACCGAGGAGCAGATCACTTGCGCGCGGCTGCTGCACATCGACGGGCATGACACGCCGGCAGTGGCGCACGCGGCTCGCATCGCGCGGCGGCACGGCATCCCGGTGACCGTGGACGTCGACACGATTTACAAGGGCTTCGAGGACGTGCTGCCGAACGTGGATTACCTGATCACTTCCAGCGAATTTCCGGAGCGGTGGACGGGGGAGAGCGATCCGCTGCGGGCGCTCGAACTGTTGCAGGAAACCTACGGCATGCAGGTGGCGGCGATGACGCTGGGCGCCCACGGGGCGCTTGCCCGCATGGGCGGGCGCTTCCATTATTCGCCCGCCTTCGTGGTGAACTGCGTGGACACGACGGGCGCGGGCGACATCTTCCACGGCGCATTTTGCTACGCCGTGCTCCAGGATTATGATCTGGACGCGGCGCTGGAGTTCTCCAACGCGATGGCGGCTCTGAACTGCACGGCGCTGGGCGCCCGGGGGCGCATTGCGACGCTGGAGGAGGCGCGCTCGCTGATCGAGCGAGGGGAGCGCCGCGTGAAAGCCGAGTTCCGCCAGTACTGGAAGACGGCGCAATGATCCCGATCCACGATTCGCAGAAAAGCTTCTCGCAGCCGCTGGTGACGGTGGCGCTGATCGTGGCGAATTCCCTCGTCTTCCTTTTCCAGGTATCGCTGGATCCCTACACGCGGAACGATTTCATCCACGCCTTCGGGCTTGTGCCGGAGCGGTTTTCGTGGGTAAACGTGCTGACATCGATGTTCCTCCACGGCGGCTGGCTGCATCTTCTGGGGAACATGCTCTTCCTGTGGGTATTCGGTGACAACGTCGAGGACATTCTCGGGCACGGGCGGTTCCTGCTGTTCTATCTGCTTTGCGGGGTGGCGGCGGCGCTGGGACAGTATGCGGTGAATCCCGACTCGCGCGTCCCCATGGTGGGCGCCAGCGGGGCGATCGCTGGCGTGATGGGCGCGTATCTGGTGAAGTTCCCGCATTCGTGGATCGTGATGCTGGGCTGGTTTCTCTTCGTGTTTACCTTCGAGCTGCCGGCTTACGTGGTGCTGGCGTACTGGTTCGTGGTGCAGCTGTTCAGCGGCATCGGCTCGATCGCCGACGCCGCCGCGCACCGCGGGGGAGTGGCTTTCATGGCGCACGCGGCGGGCTTTCTGGCCGGCGCGGCGCTGATTCATGTCTTCCGGACGCGCGACCGTTACCGGTTGCGCCGCGACCTGGTGTGGTGATGTTCTATCCGCCTGCTCTCGACCTTGAAAATGTGGAACCGCTGGATGTGCTGGCCATCGCCGCGCACCCGGACGATATCGAACAGACCTGCGGTGGCGCGCTGCTGCGCATGGCGGCGATGGGCTACCGCACGGGAGCGCTGGACCTGACCGCGGGAGACATGGGCACGCGCGGAACTCCGGAACAGCGCATTGAGGAGTCGCGCGCGGCGGCGCGCATTCTGGGACTCGCGTTCCGCGAAAACCTCCGGATGCCCGACGCGCGCCTCGAGAACAACATCAGCCTCCGGCTGACGCTGATGGCGGTGATCCGCCGGCTGCGCCCGCGCGTGGTGATCCTGCCCTACTGGGAGGCGCGCCACCCGGACCACTCCTACGCAAGCTGGCTGGGCTTCGAGGCATCGTTCCTCGCCGGCATCCGCAAGCTGGACGATCAAAGCGAACCGCACCGCCCGTTCAAGGTCGTCTACGCCTCTCTGTACGCCAACGTGCCGCCCTCGTTCGTGGTGGACATCACGCCGTGGTTCGAGCGGCGGATGGAATCGCTGTTTGCCTACGAATCGCAGTACGGCGAGTCCGGCGGCGCGGCGGATCTGTTCCCGAAAAAGGAGGAAATTTACGACCGGATGCGCTCGATCGCGCGGTTTTACGGAAACCTGATCGGCGTCAAATACGGCGAGCCGTACGTCGTGAAGGAGACGATGCGCGTGGACGATCTGGTGACGATGGGCGTGCGCACGTTCTGAGGCGTCATCGGGAAGGACAGGAGGCGGCAGCCATGGTGGTGAAGCGAATCGCAAGTCTGGCGCAGTTCGGCGCGGAACGCATGGGCAAGGTCTCGCTTGCGGCAGGCGAGCGGCTCTACGCGGGGCTGAATTGCTTCCTGCCCGGACAGGAGCATGCCGCGCACGTGCACGCGGATCAGGACAAGCTCTACTACGTGCTCGCGGGGCGCGGGCAGGCGCAGGTGGGCGGCCAGACCGCGGACGTGGAGCCGGGCGATCTGATCCTTGCTGCTGCAGGCGTGCCGCACGGGCTGAAAAACACGGGGGATGAGCCGCTGACCGTGCTGGTGGTGTTCGCCCCGCCGCCCCGCAAGTCATGACGCGGCGGGAGGCACTGCTGGCGTTCGCGGCGCCGCTGGCGGCGCAGGATCCTCCCGCGTTTGCCGCGCCCATGCTCGAAATCGAGGCTTCCGTGGAAGGAGTGCTGGGGGCGGCGGCGCTCGAACTGAAAACGGGGCGGCTGGCAGGGTGGCGCTCGAAGGACCGCTTCCCTCTCCTCGAGATGACACAGCTTCCCGTCGCCCTGCATGCGCTCGCGCAGATGGAGCTGGGCGAAATGCCGTTCCGGAAGATGATTGCGGTGTCGCCGGAGCAGTACAGCCCGGGGCACAGCCCGCTCCGAGACGCCTACCCGCGCGGGGGCGTCTTCACGATCGGGCAGCTGCTGGAACTGGCCGTGAAAGACAACGATTCGAGCGCCTCTGACCTGCTGCTGGCACTGGGAGGCGGACCCGAAGCGGTGCAGAAGCGCATGGCGCGCTGGCACGGAGAGGGAATCCGCGTGGACCGCTCCCTGAAGGCTCTGGACGCAGCGTTCCGCCTTGCCGAATCCCGTGACAGGTTCCTGATGGACGCGCGCGATTCGGCGACGCCGGAAGCGGTGGCGATGCTCGTGTCCGCAATCGAGGGCGGGCAGCTGTTGCATCCGGCGAGCCACGAGCGGTTGCGCGCGTGGATGCGCGCCACGCCGCATGGGGCGGACCGCATCCGCCCGGCGCTGGGCGCCGCGCTGCTCTACCACAAGTCCGGCACAACGGCGTTCTGGGACGGACGGAACATCTGCATGAGCGTGGCGGGCGTGGCTGAGCTGCCGGGCGGGCGCGGCAAGCTGGCGCTGGCCCTGTTTCTGAAAGGAACCGAGCGCGACCTGACGCAACGCGAGCGCGCTCTGGCAAACGCCGCGGGGGCGCTTTACCGCTGGTTCGCCTCCTCGCCCGAGAAGTAGAACTCGCCGCCGGCGACGATCTCCGCCGGGCCCGTCAGAAAAATGGCGCCGCCCTCTTCGCGAACTGCGAGCGGACCGGCGGGCGTGTGGATGGTGGCTCGCTCTCCGATGAGCCCCCGGGCGCGCGCGGCCGCGAAAGCGCCGGTGGAGCCGGTTCCGCTCGATTCCGTGACGCCCGCGCCGCGCTCGTAAAAGCGCACCTCGAGATGGGCCGCATCCAGCACCTTCACGAAACTGACATTCGTGCGGTTCGGGAACCGCGGATGGCTCTCGATGGCCGCGCCAAGAGCGGCCCAGTCTTCCGGAATCTCGGCGGCGAACACGGCGCACTGCGGATTGCCCGGCCACACCAGCGTGCAATCGAGCGCCCGGCCGCGGATTTCGAGCGTCACGCGAAGCTCTGCGGGATCGATGCGCACCTGCCCCATGTCCATCTCGAACTCGAACCGCAGCCCGTCCCGCCGCAACAGCCGCAACCGCTTGTCGCCGGCGCCGGTGCGGATAAGGATCTCCTCCCTGGCGAGCCCCGCGTCGCACAGGAACGCTGCGGCGCAACGCGTGCCATTGCCGCTGATCTCGGCCTCGCTGCCGTCGGAGTTGAAGAGGCGGATGGCAGCGGGCTCGCCCTGCGCGGGCGGCCGGACGAGAAGCCAGCCATCGGCGCCGACGCCTGCATGGCGGTCGCAGATGGCAATGGCAGCGCGTCTCAGCAGGTGCTTCGCGGGAGCTTCGTGCGCCCACGTGAGCAGGAAATCGTTGCGCGCTCCGTGTGCTTTCGTGAAGGGGATCATGGCTCGACAAACGATCCGATGCGGCGCCAGATCTCGATGCCCGGCGCATCTCTGGCTGCAAGAATTTTGACACACTCATAGCGCCGCGGGCCGCGCCCCAGGCGCGCCACGGCGCGGCAGGCGCGGTCGCCCGCGTTGCACAGCACCCATTCCTCGCGCAGAAACAGATCCGGGCGCGCCACCGCAGTCTCGAATTCCAGCCTGTCATCCACGTGGAGCGACTCGCGGATCGGAATGTGCGCCAGACGCAGCACGGCGGTGAGATCGCCGA
>FWWL01005192.1_pt1 | contig 20680 bp, 21 predicted proteins | sample 2228331 | NCBI WGS metagenome assembly FWWL01 (sample SAMEA103939775, study PRJEB20133) | metagenome | reverse complement strand
TTTTTGATGAGACTTTAATTACTGTCTTTACATTACCACGAGGATTAAAGTCTCCTATTACTTCAATGTAACGGGGTTTTAAAAGACTGTATAAATCATCATAGATTTTATTTGTTACTGCCTCATGGGAAATGTAGGTATTTCTGTATGAGTTAAGATAAAGTTTTAAAGATTTCAGTTCAACAATTTTTTTATCAGGAATGTATTTTATTCTTATTGTGGCAAAATCAGGATAGCCAGAGCGAGGGCATAGGCAGGTAAATTCAGGGAAAGTAATCTCTATTTCATAGTCCCTGTCAGGATAAGGATTTTCCCAATCTTCAAGTTTTGCCTCTTTTATCTCCTTTTCTCCGTATTTCATGATTTACTCCTTTATTTCAAATAAAAATTCAATTTCAACTGGAGCATCCATGGGAAGGTTGTTCACACCAACAGTCACTCTTGCATGTTTTCCAGATTCTCCTAAAATTTCAGCCAAAAAATCCGATGCTCCGTTCATAACCAGATGCTGTTCATTAAAATTTGTAGTAGAGGCTACATATCCTGTAATCTTTACGCATCTTTTAACTTTATCAAGGCTGCTAAGATAGCTTTTAAGAATTGAAAAAGCATTTATTACGCACTGTCTTGCCTCTTTTTGAGCCTCTTCAGTAGTCAGCTCCTGCCCGACTTTCCCTTTCTTTATTAATTTTCCTTCTATTAGTGGCAGGATTCCACTTAGAAAAACCAAATTTCCAACTTGTATAATAGGGACATAGGAAGCAAGGGGCTTTGGTGCTTCTGGCAATTCTATACCTAATTCTTTGAGCTTTAATTCAAGATTCATCAATTTTATTATAGCTGAAAAAAATATTTATTTGCTATTACTTAATTTTATTGCTATAATGTAATTATTACAGAATAAAGAGGCAACTATTGAAAATATTAATTGACTTAAAAAGCAATTTATTAAAAGAACTGTTAACCACGAATCTATTAAAAGAAATAGATTGTAAGGTTACAGCGGAAAAGGAAAATACAATTCCCGACATAGTCGTTACTGATATTTATAGAATCAAATCTGTAAAAGGAAAATACAATTCCCGACATAGTCGTTACTGATATTTATAGAATCAAATCTGTAAAAGAAAAATATCCTGACTCAAAAATTGTAATCATAGAATTAGGCAATCAGAAAAAAGAAATTTTATCTGCAATTATTAACTACAATATCAAAGGAATTATTTCATCAAACTCTGATTTTAATCTATTTAAAAAAGCTATAACAATGATTTGTGATGGTGAGATATGGGTTAGCAGAGACTATATGAGTGGATTGATGAATCATATTGATAGAAAAAAATCGTCCCTTAATATTCATTTTACTGAAAGAGAAAAGCAGATCATTGATATGATATGCAAAGGAGCTTCAAACAGAAAAATTGCAAATGAGCTTTTTATTGCTGAGCAAACAGTAAAGACGCATATAAATAATATTTTCAAAAAGCTCAACATAAAAAAACGATATGAACTCATAAAAATGTGGGATACAATTGAACATTGATATTTTTACAATTAATTAAGTGGATAAAAATTTAGAGAATTTCTTCCCTTGAAGAATTTCTGAAACTTTAATTTCAAAAAAATTGGCTGAAAATTTGCAATTGCCATCAATCTTATTAAGTTCAGCTTTAATACGATTAAAGACTTTCTTAGCATTTTTTAAACTACAGTTATTTAGGAACAACAAAAAAATATTATTTTTTATACTATAGACGAAGTCTTTTTTTGCTCTTGTGCTTGATAAAATTCTCTCCAAAAACATTTCAAATAGATGCTCTTTATCAGATTGTTCATAGTTTGGATAGTGAATTTTTATTTTTAGGCTGGAAAAATAAACACCTTTTTTAATATTTGCTTCAATATTTTCTTTGATTTGGTTTTGCATAAACAATAATCCTTCAAGCTGTCATTCATTTATATTTTAATTTTATAGGAATTAAAAATGTTTTTCAATTTCAATCTAAAAAAATAAATATAGACATTGCTTAACCCCTGAAGAAGGGGATTGCAATGTCATTTTAATCATTTAAAAAGCTTTTTTGAAACATCGCCCTCTTTAGCTTCAGGCCATGTTGATTCATCAATGTTTTCACCGTAAAGTTTTTTACTTCTTTCATCTTCGTATTTCTTTATAAATTTCTCAAATTCTTTTTCATCCTTTGGCTTCCAGATTCCTGCTTTAAACCCTTCAACTATCAAATCATGTACAGCCTTTTCAATAGCTTCTTGCACTGCCATTTCAACTGGTTCATTAAAGGCTATGCCTGTTTCAGCCTCAAGAAGTCTGTTTAGTCTTACAAATCTAAATATGCCCAAAGATATTTGCTGGGAAAGAACAGTTTTTGATGTTTGCACGGTTTTAAGAATAACACCAGTTTTAACAGATACAGCTCTCAAATATATTGTGACTCTATCAACTCTGTATTCTGCTGAACCACCTGCCCCAAAATATTTGGCTCCAGCACCGCCTGTTGAAATATTTGAGTCATAACCAATTATTCCGCCTTCAAGCAAAATTCCTGCGTAATATAGTGGAGGCAAAGGCTCTATTCCCTTTTTCTGTTCATCAGTCAAATAAATTTCTCTCATCTGAAGAATTATTTTTCTTTCCTGAAGTAGATTTGAAAGTCCTTCTCTTTCAAGGGGCATAAACCATCCACTATCCTCAAGTGCCTTAATGAGGATTGAGGTTGCTCCTTGTGTCACTGCTGTTGAAAAGTTGGTTGCATTCGTTGGTGATTTATACTGTCCTGTCTGATCCCTAAACTTGTAAACTGCAACAGGGATAGGTTTTTCAGCCTTAGGCAATGAAGTGAGGTCTTTATGAATGGATGTAATATAGTCAGGTCCGCTTGTTGCTCTTTTTGAGGCTACTTCAGGTGTCATTGCCACACATCCTGTAAAAAATAAAGCTATTATTAGTGCAATTGCTAATTTAGCTAAACTGAATCTTTCTTTTAACATGTTTCTCCCCTTTCTTATCATGGAGTGATGCCATATGGTATCTGATATGTCCACTGACTTCCTGTCGCTGTATCTGTTATGTTAAGTGTAATTATAGAACTGCTTACCTCTGTAACTTTAATGATTAAACCTCCCAAATTGTATGTATCGCCTACTGAAGGATTTATGTTGCCATTATAAATGTCTTCAAGAATTGTCCCAAGATACTGAGCTTGATACATTTGGTTCATTTGGTCCATAAGAGATGTCTCAGGTGTTTTTTCCTTAAATTTGTTTTGAAGTTGTGCCTGCTGAAGCAGAAATGAGCCATTCAATGGATTACCACCGAATGACGGATTTGTAAATTGAAAAACAAGCTCGCTTCCAAATGCAGAACTTGCAATAATGATTGAAAATAAAAAAATTAATAGCCCTTTCATTTAAACCTCCCTTTTATCTTATTTTTCCTTCTTCTTCAAGTATTTTCTGATATTCTTTTAAATTTAAAAAGAATTGATTGATTGTTTCGCTGGCTTCAGTTGCTTTCTCTTCTATGTCATCATATCTTGAAGTTACAAAGTTTTGATATAAAACTAAGTCGTTTATAGAAACTGAGATTCTGTTGCCAAACTGAGGATCAAAAAACTCTTCAACAACAATATTAAAGCTTTCCATCCCGGGTAGTTGCTGTAATTTGAAATAAAAGCTTTCGTAAAAATCCCTTCCTATTTTAGTTTTAGTTTTATCAATAACTAATCCCTCAATCTGAGCTGAGCAGATAGAATAGAGTAGAATCACAATCATAGTTATATGAAATAAAAGCTTCATTTTAAATCCTTTCCCTTAAAAACCGTATCCTCAGCGATGAGTTTATTATCCTTATAGGCTTTTAACTGTATTCTATACTCATCGCCAATGTTCTCATTAATTGTTAAATGTGGAAAACATCTGGTTTCGCCTGCTTCAAGGATAACTTCAGATGATTGCGAACTTTTACTTATTCCGCTTTTACCGCATTTTTCCGATGTTAGGATTAATATCAGTGTAGCTTTTTCTGAGGTGTTGTTTTTACAACATGTTTTAATTTTTAAATGATTAATATCAGTTTCAATAATAAGCCACGCTTCATAATCTTTTAATTTGCTTTCAGAATCAGAAGACAGAACACCTAATATTAAACTTACACATGCAGAAAAAAATAAAAAACTTATCATAAAAATTTTCCTTTTCATCACTGAACTACTATGTTTAATTTGCCTATACCTATTTGAATTAGATTATTGTAATTCCAATTCGTTCCATGTGCACCTTGAATTTGAAAAGAAGTGTTAAAAAAACCTATTTGAGTAACAGATGCTTTGTTATTAGAAGTTGTTTGTATTTGAGTTGCAGAGTTTCCACCACCAAATTGATTTGCAGTAGCTATGTTATTGTTTCCTCTTTGTGTTTGTTCCACATAGTTAAAGAAGCCTGCCTGCTGAGCATAGGCATAATTCTCCAAGCCTGACTGATTAATAGATGCTGAATTTCCCGTGCCGTACTGAATAATATCTGCATTATTTTTGATTGATACAATAGACTGTTTAATAGATGCGTTATTCTTGAGTCCGTCTTGGATAATATTTGCTCTGTTTAATGGACTTTGCTCTATTTGGGCATTATTGAAACTTCCGATTTGCTCTATATTAGCACTACTGCAACCAGAATATCCTTCATATCCACATTCAAAAGCATGAGCAGCAGCTGGTATTGCCATCAGAATTATAAGCATCAGGTTAATCCATCTCATCTTTACCTCCCTTTTAATTAATTGGGGCGGAATTCTCCGCCCCAATGTTAGCCCGACATAGTTGACATTCATAAAAACTATTACTTCTGAAGAATTGTAGCTGAATTTGCCCAGCCAGCCTGATAAATAGTAGCTGTATATCCACTACCCATCATTCCTTGCGTTATAGAGCCGCTATTGCCAATTCCAGATTGATTAATTGTTGCAAGATTTCTTGAACTGTACTGGTCAACACTTGCAGTATTGCCCATTCCATACTGATTGATGAATGCATCATTAGTCCAGCCATACTGATCAATGTCAGCGTTATTACAGCTTCCGTTCTGATTAATAGCTGCTTCATTGAACATTGAGAATGCTGCCTGATTGATACTTGCATGATTATGGAAACCATTCTGGTCAATTGTGGCAAGATTTTTTGAAAAAGCTCCTCCATTCTGTGTAATTGATGCTTGGTTTAGCATACCAATCTGGGTTATCTCTGCCTCTGTGCAACCATGATATCCATCTCCTCCACAAGAAGGTATTGGATTACAGCCCCCACCAAAACAGTTAGCCATACTCACCGCTGGAATACCCATAATGAGTAATAGTGCAAAGATTATGCTTCCAAATTTTTTCATCTCTTTCACCACCTTTCTTTTTCAGATTTTTTAGCCTCTTTTATGTCGGGCTGTGATCTTGATTTAACTTTAACACATGCAAAGAGAAATGATAATCAATCATTGGTTTGATTTTAAGTTTAACTAAAGATTGAATTTTTTGAGACTAAGGTTATAGAACTAAAGTATGGGGTAGAATAGTAAGACTTTGATTTTATTTGATTTCTTCAAGTTTTTCTTTTATAATATCAATCAATTTTTCATCCAATCCAAGTGGTTTTGTGCAGATAATTTTAATTTGAGGATATAGTGATTGAAACTTTTTGACTATTTCAGGGATTTGATAGTTTACATGGGTGCCTGAAAACAAAAATAGGGGATGAATTATTATTTCAGTAGCTCCTTCATCAATGCATTTTTGGATTGCCTCTGGAAGGGTAGGGAAGTTGAATTGAAGATAAGCATACTTTACATCTTCTGCATTTTTATTAAGTTTTAAAGATAGAGATTTTGAAAAATCTTCAAGATTGTTACTGTCTTTTTTAGGGCTTCCGTGGGCAACTAAGATTATTTTCTGCACCTTAAGGTATACTCTCTACAAAGGCATATTTGGGTTCATGAAGAGGAATTACAATGTCAGCTATATTTTTACAATTTAAAACTATATCATAGGCTTGATAAAGATTAATAAGAGTTCCAGGAGGGATCACTTCCATTCCCATTCCAAGAATTTTAGGAGGAGGGTTGAGATTTTCCTCAATTATGCAAAAACCTGTGATAAGCACAGAACCTTTTTCGGTGTTTATAAGTACAGACATCCCGCCAGGAGTATGGGCAGGAGTGTGAATCATTTTTATTCCAGGCAGGATTTCTTTGTCTTCTTTAAGAGCAACAATTTGTTTGTTTTGTTCAATTTCTAAAATAAAGTCTTCATTATATCTAAAATCAAGAGGGTGGGGGTTATGGATTTGCTCTAATTCTTTTTCATGAACATAAAAAATTGCATTTACGCATTTTGAATCATTTTCACAGTGGTCATTATGAAGATGAGTATGAATTACAATATCTATATCTTCTGGCTTTAAGCCATATTTAGCAAGTCCTTCTTCAAATGTGTAAACTTTTCCGATAGCTTTTTCTATTTCCGATGATGTGCGAGGTCTGAATTCTCCTGTGTCAATAAGAATATTTTTATCTGCACCTTCAATATACCAAGAAAATATGGGAATTACAAAAGGCTTTCCATAGTCGTACTGATAAGTCATCATGCCTTTATCAAAAATTTTTGCTCCAACAACAATTGGATGAATTCTATAAAACATATTGGCATTATATTTATTTTTTTTATCAGTTGTCAAGTTAATTTAACTATCCAAAAATAGCTATAGAAATCCAATAGTTGGTATAACCATTTGAAAATTAAGTATTTTTTGCTGTCATTGCGAGCATCCGAAGGATGCGAAGTAATCTCTACGTTGTTTTTTTCAATAAATCCTCATTAGAGACTGCTTCCCCCCATCGAGGGGCTCGCAGTGACGAGTGTCTATCTCTATTTTTCGGACCTATATTTGTGCAAAATTTGTAAAATTTTTGCTATCCTTTCAGGAAGCTGAATGTCTGGTTTAGATTTTTTTAAATTGTTCCATTTATAGAGTCCTATTGGGCATGTTGTTGCAAAAGCTATTTTAAAATTTTTGCATTGTTCTGGGCGGTCTTTATAAATTTTGCAGTTTGCTTCTATGTATGTGCCATTGTCTATAGAAATATCTTCCAGATAATTACATTTAGTGTTTTCAGGCTTTTTCCATCCATTATTAAATTTTACAGCCCATCTGAAACAGCATTCTCCGCATCTTAGGCATATAAAGTTTTTTTCTGTAGTCTCAAGGATTTCCTTTAGTATTTCAGATGGTAGACTCATCTGCTATTTTCCTCTGTTAGGATTTTTAGGACGTTTTTCATATCCTCTGGTATAGAAGTTTCAAAACGAAGAAGTTCTCCTGTGATAGGATGTGTAAATTCAAGCATATGAGCATGGAGCATTTGTCTTGGCACAGGGATTTTTTTTCTTCCGATTTCTATATATGTCTTCCTTCCGTATGTTTTATCTCCAAGCACAGGATGTCCAATGGATGAAAAATGAACTCTTATTTGATGAGTTCTTCCTGTCAATATTTTTGTTTTGACGAGGGTATAATTTTTAAAATTTTTAACTGTTTCCCACTCTGTGATGGCTTCTTTTGCTCTTTTTGATTTTACAGACATTTTCTTTCTGTCATTTTCAGCTCTTCCTATTGCCAAGCTGATTTTCCCTTTTCCCTGAATTATTCCATATAGAATTGTTAAATATTCCTTCTTGACCTCTCTCTTTTTAAATTGTTCAATCATTTTGTAATAAGCTTTATCATCTATGGCAATAACCATTATCCCTGAGGTTTCCTTGTCCAGTCTATGAACAACGCCGGGTCTAAGCGGCCCTCCGACTGTTGCGAGTTTTTTCACATGATAGGCAAGGGCGTTCATAACCGTTCCATCATTATGTCCTGCACAGGGATAAACTACCATACCTGCAGGTTTTGATATAACAACAATGTATTCGTCTTTGTAAATGATATCAAGAGGAAGGTTTTGGGGTATTAACTGGTCTGAAACATTATCAAATGAGAAAATTGGGGTTATAATTTCAACTTTATCATTAAGTTTTAGTTTGTAACTTTTTGGTTTTAAAGTATTATTTATTGTTATTGCATTTTCTTCAATGAGCTGTTGTGCCTTTGCCCTTGTTATGCCTAATTTTTCTGAAACAAACAAATCAATTCTTTTTCCCTGATCTTCCTCAGAAACTAAGAATAACTCTCTCATCGTCCAATTTTCTTATTCAAAAATTGCCCTGTATAAGAATTTGAATTCATTGCAATCTCTTCAGGCGTTCCAGAAGCTACGATATAGCCTCCATTAGCTCCTCCTTCAGGTCCAAGATCAATTATCCAGTCTGCACATTTTACAATATCAAGGTCATGTTCAATTACAATGACAGTATTTCCCATATCTACAAGCTTTTGTAATATATTTAGCAATCTTTCTATATCTACCATATGAAGTCCAGTTGTTGGTTCATCAAGTATGTATAATGTCTTACCAGTTGGTTTTTTGCTCAGTTCCTTTGATAGCTTGACTCTTTGAGCTTCTCCTCCAGAAAGGGTAGGGGCAGGTTGCCCAAGAGTGATATATCCCAGTCCAATGTCTTCCATAATTTTTAGTTTATAACTTAATTTAGGAAATGCTGAAAAGAATTCCTTTGCCTCTGAGACAGTCATATCCAATACATCGCTGATATTTTTATTTTTGTATTTTATCTTAAGTATCTCTTCCTTATATCTTTTACCTTTACATGTGTCACAAAGAACATATACATCTGGAAGTAGATGCATGGTGATTTTTTTCATCCCATCACCCTGACATGATTCACATCTTCCACCTGATAAATTAAAACTAAAATGAGATTTTGAGTATCCTCTTACCTTTGCGTCAGGTAGAGATGCAAAAATTTCTCTTATCTCTGTCATAACCTGAGTATATGTTGCTGGTGTTGAACGGGATGTTCTTCCAATAGGAGATTGGTCAACAAGGGCAATTTTATCTATGTTCTCAAATCCTTCAATCTTTTCATATTTCCCTGGAACAATATTAGAATTATATTGCTCCTTTAAGAATGCTTTATAAAGGACTTCATATATAAGAGTGCTCTTTCCTGAACCAGCTACTCCTGTGATGCATACAAAAACTCCCAAAGGTATTTCCACATTGATCTTTTTTAAGTTAAAGGCTTCAGCTCCGAAGATTTTAATAAAATTTTTAGGTTTTCTTCGCTGCTTGGGGATTGGAATCCCATTTGATTTTATTAAATATTTTGCTGTGATGGAATTTTTATTTTTTAACAAATCCTCCGGAGTCTCCAATGCAATTAAATAACCTCCCTCTCTGCCACCAGTTGGACCGAGTTCTAAAACCATATCTGCATTCATTATCGTGTTCTCATCGTGCTCAACTATAATTAAAGTATTATTTCGCCTCGCAAGTTCTCTCATGCTGTTTATTAATTTAGCTGTATCTCTTGGATGCAATCCAATACTTGGCTCATCAAGCACATATAAAACTCCGCTTAAATGAGAGCCAAGCTGTGTAGCAAGCCTTATTCTTTGAGCTTCTCCTCCAGAAAGACTGAAGGATGGTCTGTCTAAACTAAGATAACCAACTCCAATTTTTTCTAAAAATTCTAATTTGATGAATATCTCTTTCAATATTCTTTCAGCAATTGCCTGTTCGTAGGAATTTAATTTTATTTCAGAGAAAAATTCTTTAAGTTCATTAATGGAACGATTTGATAATTCAGCAATATTTTTACCATTTATTTTTACTGTCAATGCCTCAGCCCTTAATCTTTGCCCATTACATCTATTGCATTTTGTTAAATTTAAAAGGTCTATTTCCTCCTCATCAACTATATTTTCGTAACCGAGTCCTCTGCAGTGTGGACATGCGCCGTATTTGCTGTTAAAAGAGAAAAGCTTCGGATCTATTTCTGGTAAACTTATTCCGCATGTGGGACATGCAAGGACTGTGCTAAATAAAATATCCTTGTCTTCATCAACAAGATTGACAACCACTGTTTTTGAATATTTTGTAGCAAGTTCAATTGCTCTTTTAATGTGTTTTTTATACTTTTCCTTGATAATTATTCTGTCAACCAATAGCTCAATTGTATGCCTTACATTTTTTTTAAGTTTTAAGTCTTGAGTAAGCTCCGTAATTTTTCCATCAATTCTTGCTCTGATAAATCCCTCTGCCTTTGCTCTTTCAATTTCTGCCTTATGTTCACCCTTTTTTTCAATTATTATCGGTGCGAGAATCTGAATTTTTGTTCCCGCAGGCAGATTCATAATCTGCTCAACCATTTTGTTGATATCTTGATATGCAAGTTCCTTTCCGCATTTAGGACAATATGGAATGCCAATTTTAGCATAGAGTAATCTCAAATAATCGTAAATTTCAGTAATAGTGCCAACAGTAGAACGAGGGCTTCTATAAATTGTTTTCTGTTCAATTGAAACTGCTGGAGAAAGTCCTTCAATGTAGTCAACATCTGGTTTCTGGATTTGTTCAAATATAGTCCTTGCCTCAATAGGAAGGCTTTGAAGATATCTTCTATGGGCTTCAGCAAAAATAGTATCAATTGCAAGTGATGACTTCCCTGACCCTGATGGACCTGTGATGACAATAATTCTGTTTCTTGGAAGAACTATATCAAGATTCTTAAGATTATGTTGTCTAACGCCTTTTACTACGATGCTTGTCTGCATCTTTATTCTTTTTTATATTCTCTTAATTCTGCTACTACTCTTCCAACTGGAACTTTTGTTTCTACCTTTAACGGTATTTTGTTTTCATCGTTGCTAAGCCAAATTATTATATCGCCTTTTCTTTTGAAAAGCCCTTCTGTATCTAATTGAGGCTTAATAACAATTGTATCTACTTCTTTGTTGTTCAGCTCTATTTTCTCTTCTTTGATTATTTGCACATTAACCGTTGCAAATTTATTGCTATCAAAGATGTCTATGGCTATGGAATCTTTGATATTTAAAGGCTTAGTTCGTAGATAGAAAAATCCCGAAAGGACATCCATATAAATTTTGTCAATACCTTTGTGAAAGGTAGAATTATTTTTGATATGGTTTATAAATAAAATCTCTTTATTTTCATAATCAAAAAAGGTTTCCTTGTTACCTCTATGTTTGCCCTCTATTTGCACTAATGCGAAGTATTTTGGCTTTCCGTATTCTATTTTACTCTGGGCATGGTCATTTACATAGTAAAAATTAGAGATAAAACCTGCTGAATTGACCTTTGATGTTATCGTTATTTCTTTTTCATTACCTTTCACATATATAACAGCTGAGCCTACATATATTCCACTCCAGTATATGTCAAACTTCATTGTTTCATTAAGAAAACGATTAAAAGGATTAGGTGTCTGAATATTGGAATTTTTCTGTATGTCCTCATTTTTGGCTATCATCTCTTTGGAAATAGCATTATCTGACTGAGAAGAAGCGTTTGTAGATTCATTTGATTTAGTTAAAGCATTGTCTTCTGTTTGTTCAGATGAGTCCGCCTCAGAGGATTTATTCATATCTTTATCGGATTTAGGAATTTCATTTTTTACTACTGTAACATTTTTTGGCTTATTTTCAAAAAAGTATGTTTCAATAAAATCAAATTCAGGAATAGAAAGATTAGCCTTTCCAAGAAAGGCTAAGAGCATTGTATGGATTATTAAAGAAATGATTAGCCCAACTATAATCCATCTTGTTTTCATATAATTAGTATAACACTTAGTTGACCAATAGAATAAAACAAAGATAGAATGAAAAGATTATGCTTAGTTTGAAGCTTAGTAAAAAATTTTTTCTTCTATCAATCTTCTTGCTTATTATTGTCCTGTCTTTAATAGTAAAGTTTAACATCACTCCGCTTTTACATAAAACATTGACTGATGAGTTGAAAGATATCACAGGGATGGAAGTTTCAATTGAGAAGATTTATATTAATCTTATCCCGCTGAAATTAGAAGCAGAAAATTTATTAATTCGTAGTTCTGAAGAGCAGTATCTAAAAATAGATATGTTAAAACTTTATCCCGGATTTGTGAATTTCTTTAACAAGGAAATACCTATTAGACGGGTAGTAATTTATAAAGGCGAATATTCATTTGATTATCAAACAATTAATAGGACTATAAAGCATATTGAGGATTATTTAGAAAAACCATCCAAATTCCCTTTTAAATTCAAGTTTAATAATATAGAACTCAATAGTATCACAGGTTTGCTATTATATGGCAATGATTTAAACTTGAGACTTTCAGAAATACACAGCCGACTAAATCTTAAATCTGAGCCTGAAATATCTTTTATTTCCAATGTTAAAATTATTTCATCAAAATATCCAAATGTTGATACTAATATGAAAGCTTTTTTTAAGATCAGAAAAAGCGAGCTATTTCTTAAAGAACTTAAAATTTTTGATGCCAACTTTCTTGTGAAATCTGAAGGGAAATTGGATTATAGCAAATTTTTGGGAGAATTCATTATTTCAGGAAAACTTTTTTTTAAATCTTTGATGAAATTCTTTGGTTTAATCCCATCAGGTTATGGTGAAATTAATATTGATGGCAAGATTAATTTAGTAGATGAAAAACAATGGCTTGATAAAATTAATCTTGATTTATCCTTTGACGGTGAATTTTTCCTTGAAGAATTAATGCAAATTTTAAAAGTCTCAGAAAAATTAAATGGTTGGATAGAAGTATCTAAAGGAAAGCTTCAAGGTCCTCTTTCTGATTTTCAAGTGCAAGCTAAAGCAAATTTAAAGAATGGTAACATCTTGGGGATAAAAATAGAAAAATTAAATGCAAAGGCTTCATATAAAAAGGGGATACTTGAATTTACAGATGGTGATGTAAATCTTTACGGGGGGAAAGCAAAGGCTCATGTTTGGATTACATTGCCAGTAGTCACAGAACACTATGTTTTTGTTGAAATTGATAACATATCAAGTAATGGTGTCTTTGAGCTAATTCAATGGAATCCTGGAATTGCAGAAGGAAAGGTAAAAGGTTGGATTAGCTCTCAAGGCAAAGAATTCTCACCTCGTGGCTCATTTGTTTACAAGAGGACAGCTAAAACTCCGGAAGATGTAAGAGGAAAGATAAATTGGATACAGGGTTATTTTGAGACTGTAAACAATGTTTATCGTTTCAAGACCCTTGAATTTTCTCTTAATAAAACACAAGTCCATGCAGAAGGGTATGTTGATATCAAAAATAACTATTTATCTTTTAATTTTAAGGGAAAAAGCAATGATATTGATGAACTTCTGATTCCTTATCAAAAAGGTATCCATGGAGATGCAAATATAACTGGAAGCATCTATGGTAGTTTTGATAATCCCGAAATTAAAATGATTTTTACATCTAATGACATAAAAATCATTTTTGACGAATTACAGCAAAGTATAAAAAATCAATCAATTTCATTTAACAACATAACTGGTAGCATTGTTTATAATAAAAATACTCTTTTAAGCAATATTTCAGCCAATGACTTCTCAATAAAAGGCAAAATTTTATTTCCCAATACCAAATACCTTTTTGAACTACAAAATCCTATATTTGACATGGAATTTTTCGCACAAAATATCCCTATAAAAAATTTCTACGTGCAGACTTTTAATGACGGAATAAATACAAATTTGAATCTGAAAGGACATATTAAAGAAAGAGGTACAGTAACAGTAGAGCTGTATTCAGAGCCGATATTTATTGGAACAAAAAAATTTTTAGACAATATATCTGCAGATATTGCGATTAATAAGGACTCACTACACATAAAGAAGGCAGAATTTTTTGCCAATAAGCAATCTTTACATGCCTCGGGATATTTAAATTTTGACGGCAACATAAATCTCTCTGGAGCTTCAAAACTATTTGACATTACTCAGTTAGCCCAAAAATACACGGATAAGTTAGGAGTTAAATACTTACAGCAAGTAAATCTTGATAATTTAAAATTTAATCTGCAAGGCACATTAAAAAATCCTAAATTCACAGCAGATTCTAACCTAAATGTAAAAGTAAGAAATGGTAAAAATATATCTGGCAATTTAACGGTTCATTACGAAGACAATAATATTTTAATAAAATCTCTATTGCTAAAAAATATTTCGCTTGAGGTGGAAGGTATACCAACTAAATCTGTATGGCAATTCAGAGGGAATATTAAATCTGCAAGAGTTGATTCGTTTATTGCCATGTTTATAAACAATCTTCCTGAGGACTTAGTCGTTCTTTTTGATGGAAAAATTAACGGAGAAATTGTTGGTGACAAGCTAAATGCTCAATTTGATATGAACAGGATATTTGGTAGAATGTATGGAATGGGCTTCAGCAATAAAAATTTGGCAAAAATAAATATAAAAGACGGAAATGTCTATATTGACCCAATTATTTTAATTGGACAATCCACTGAATTAACAATAAAAGGTAAAATAGTTGATTATTTTGATATCTTGCTTGACGGTAACTCAGACCTGAGACCCTTTAAGACTTTGTTCAAAGTAGATGATTTAAGGGGTAGGGCTTCCATGCAGGTTTATATATATGGAAGCAAAAAAAATCCAGAAATTGCTGGAGAGATTGAGATTAATAACGCAACAGTTACGCTAAGCAAAGATATTCCTTCTTTTAGTAACATAAATGCTATTATATCCTTTGATGAAAATCGTTTAGTTCTGGAAAAAGCTTATGGAGATTTTTCACAAGGCAAAGTTCATGCATCTGGCACTGTCTATCTTGAAAATTTTGGAGTTAAACAGTTTGCCCTATCTGGAAAAATTTCTGATATAAGATGGATTTTTACGCCAAAATTTTGGGCTTACATGGATGGTCAATTATATCTTACAGGAGATTACAATCAACCTACTTTATCAGGAGTTTTTAAAGTAAATAGAGGTATATATGAAGAGAGATTTGACTGGACTAAATTAGCTCTTAGTAACTCTTCTGCTAAAGCTGTGACATCAAGCGAAAACTTTTTGAACAGGCTCAAATTTAATATAAGAATTCAGGCTAATAATTTTTTTGTTAACAACAATCTCGCCATAATGACTCTAAACAGTGATTTGTTATTAAGAGGTTCATTGCATGAGCCTTCTTTTCTTGGCTGGATAAATGCTAAAAGTGGGTGGGTTTATTTTAGGGGAAATCGCTTTGAAATTTTAAGATTACTTGCTCAATTTACTGAGTCATCACCGACAAATCCATATATCAATCTTTCCGCAAGAACTATTGTGGATAAATACAATGTTAGCCTTAATATAAATGGCTATATTGACCAATTCAATCTTTTACTGAGTTCAAATCCTCCCTTATCTGAACAAGAGTTGTTGAATCTATTAGTTTTAGGACAAAGTTCTGGAGGTATTCCTGGAACATCTGAAGCAGCCTCATTCATAACTGGTCAAATGCAAGAGACTATTCAAGAAAGGATAAGAGGCATCACAGGGCTGGATGTTATGACTGTTGAGCCAACTATTTCAAAAAATAAAGGCTCAATAACTCCTAAGGTAACGGTTGGAAAAAAATTAATGGATGGCAAAATGATAGTAACTTATTCAACTGCTACAGGTGAAAATGTTGAACATATTTTTAAAATTGAATATTTTATCAAAAAAGGTATCTCTTTAGTAGGCACAAGAGATGAAATAGGAGGACTATCAGGTGCTATTAAATTCCGTTTTGAGTTTCGTTAGCTTTATTTTGTTGCTATTTTTATCAATATGCTCTTCTATGGCTAATGAAATAAATGTTGAGAAGGCAATTCAAAAAATAGAAATAGAAGGTTTAAGGTCATTGGAACAAAAGGAATTTTTATATCTTTTGGGAGCTGAAGAGAATAAAATATTGGATGAAAAAGAAATTAACAGAGGTATTAAAAGATTATTTTTAAAAAACATATTTGAAGATATAGTAGTTGAATATAAAAATCAGACTCTGAAAGTCCGTGTAAGAGAAAAACCCATAATAAAAGAAATAGAAATAAAGGGAAATGAATATTTTTCAGGACAATTTTATAAAAAACTTTTAAAAATAAAAAAAGGAGACAGGTTAACGGAATTATCTCTAAGAAAAACTAAAGAAAATATTGAAACCGAACTTACAAATAGAGGTTATAGAGCAAACAGTGTTAATTGGCAAATAATTCCAATTCATCCTATTACCAATACCTATAATGATGTAAAAATTGTCTTTTTAATAAAAGAAGGAAGACCAGAACGAATAAAAAAAATAAAATGGGAAGATGTATCAGATGAACATATTAAAAATCTTTTTCCATTAACTCCTGGTGATCCCTTTGACAGGGTTGAGATAGAAAATTTCATAGTAAAAACAAAAAAATACCTGAAAAACAATGGATTAATCGGCTCAGAAATAAATTATACTTTTAAAGACGGTGAATTAATTATTAGAGTGAAAGAAGGAATAAAATTAAACGTAGAAATTGAAGGAAACGATTATCTAAAAAAAGGAGATTTAAAAGATATAGTGATGGCTCATTTTGAAGACAAAGCAGACGAAATAATTATAAGAGATACAATTAACAGCCTTATCAATTTTTATAAAATAAACGGTTTTCTCAATGTCAGAATTGTTCCACTAATAGAAAAATCCATAGATAAATGGAAAATTGTATATTTCATAAACGAAGGACAAAGAAAATTTGTTGAAAAAATAATATTTGAACCAAGGGATTTATCTGAGACGGAATTAAAAAATATTCTTGCAAATAGAGAGGGACAACCATTTAATCCTGATGAAATTACAAATGATAAAAAAAGAATTGAAGAATATTTAAAATCAAAAGGATATTACAAATCTGAAGTTTATAATCCCGAGATTAAAGAAGAAGATGATAAAGTAAGCATTATCTTCAGAATTCAGAAGAGCAATTTAATAAAAATAACTTCTATAAATGTATTGGTGAAAAATGACCTTTTAAAGCAAGATGCATTAAATTCAATAAAAGACTATGTAGATTCGCCTTTCAATGAGTCAGTTTTTCTTGAAATTAGAAGAAAAATCAGGGATGTTTATATAAAAAACGGTTACTCTGATGTTTTATTAAAAGGAAATTATGAAATTATTGAAGACAAAGCTTATATAAACATTGAATTAGAGCCAAAGAGCAAGAAGTATTTTGGCAAATCAGTTGTTCTTGGAAATAAGAAAACAAAAACCAAATTCATTTATCAAAGACTTTTGCCAAAAGAAGGAATGCCATACAATCCTTATACAATTGATGAAGAAAGACAGGCTCTTTATAGAACAGGACTTTTTTCAAAAGTAGATATTAATCCAGAAATACTTAATGACAAAGTTGACTTGATTTACAACTTTGAAGAAATTCCTGCTGGAGCGTTTGAATTTGGATTTGGTTATGGTGAATATGAGAGAGCAAAAGCTTTCTTTGAACTTTCATATATAAATCTTTTTGGTCTAAATAAGCAAATCTTCACAAGAGTTGAATTAAGTACATTAGAATCAAGAAGTTACATAACATATGTTGATCCTTGGTTTTGGAAAGACTTAACATTTAAATCTTCTTTAATATTAGAAAAAATGGATGTAAAAAATATTGACACTAAAGATATCATTTATAAAATCAAAAGATTAGGACTGTCAACAGGATTTGAGAAAAAGTTTACAGACACCTTTAAAGCAGAACTTCTTTATGAGTTAACATCTTCAAAAACTTGGGATGTAAAACCCGAAGTTGTGATTAGTGACATTGATATTGGAAGGGTATTTATAAGTGGAGTTAAAGCCTCTTTAATTTTTGATACCAGAGATAATGCTTTTGATCCGCATAAGGGCTGGTTAGCTGGAGTTACTTCAAAACTAAGCAATGAATTTTTAGGTTCAGAAATTAATTTTTTAAAAACTTCTTTTTACATTAATAAATACACAGAACTCACTAAATGGCTTGTGTTAGCAAATTCTATCAGAGCAGGTTGGGCTTGGCTTTATGGAAAAACTGAAGAACTTCCAATATCTGAAAGATATTTCTTGGGAGGAAGAGATTCTGTAAGAGGTTATGCACAAAACACTTTAGGTCCTAAAAGAAACAATCAACCCACAGGCGGTAATGCTTTTTTAATGGGAAATGTAGAGTTAAGAACCTATCTCGGAAAAAACTTTTATCTTATAAATTTTCTTGACTTTGGTAATCTTTGGAGTAGAGTAGGGGATGCCAGTGTTTCAAAATTAAAATACACCACAGGTGTTGGTTTGAGATATAAAACTCCTGTAGGACCATTAAGAATAGACTATGGATACAAATTAAACAGAGAAGAAGGAGAATCTCGTGGTGAAATACATTTTAGTATTGGTCATGCTTTTTAGAATGCTTTTTCGTAATTTGCTGTTTGTGGCTTGTAGCATTATTTTTTTGTTAATAGCAGTCAACAGCGAGGCAATTGCATCTGATTTTCAAATAGTAAACAGAGTAGTTGCTTATGTGGACAACATAGCTATAACACTTGAGGATTTTAATAAAGAAGCTCTCAAGTTAAAGGAAAAATTTCCCGATATAAAAAATGAAGATGTTGTAAATCTCTTAATAAACAGAACTCTTCTACTGAAAAATGCAAAGGAATTTTTTGTTGAAGGAAGAGAAGAGGAAATAATTAACAGTTATGTTGACCTTAAAGTAAAATCATTAATCATTATACCTGAAACTAAAATAAGGGAATACTACGAACAAAATAAAGATAAACTTAAAGGGCATGAGTATAAAGCTATAAGGAACGATATAGAAAAATATTTATTTGAGAAGGAATTAAATACAAAACTTAAAGAACATATTGAAGAATTAAAGCAAACTGCTCAAATAAGAATAGTTTTTATTCCATAATTTCGTAAATAAGAGCAGTTTCGTCGCATTCTGGGAATTTCGGACATCTAATACAATCACCCCAGATTTTTTGAGGTAACTTTGATTTATCTACTTCCTTAAAACCTATTTTTTTAAAAAAATCAGGGATATAAGTGAGAACAAAAACTCTTTTGAGTTCAAGGGATTTCGCTTCTTGTAAGCATTTTTTTACAAGCTTCGTTCCGATCCCGCTTTTCTGATATTCTTTTTTGACCACAAGGGATCTGACTTCTGCAAGGTCTTCCCATAAAATATGTAATGCACAAACTCCTCTTATTTCATTTTCCTCAGCAACATAAAAATCTCTAACATTTTCATAAAGTTCATTTAATGAGCGAGGAAGCATTTCACCTTTTTTGGCAAATTCATTAATTAATTTATGAATTGTTTTTATATCAGAGATTTTCGCCTTTCTAATTTTCAAGGATTGAGAAACCTCTTAAGATAAGTTTTTTATTGACTTCAATCATCTCCTTTCTTTTTGGTGGAATAGTCTCTTCAATTGTTGCAATAACCTTATCAATGCTTATGCAATTAGAGATTTTAATAAAGGCTCCTAACAAAATCATATTTGCTAACTTTGGATTTGCAATTTGAGCAGCCTCTTGGGATGCATTAATTGGATAAAATTTGATATGTTTTTTGAATTCAGAATTTTTTATCAACGAAGCATCATATATTAGACAACCACCAGGGATGACTCTTTCTATAAATTTTTTGTATGAAGCTTCATTTAATGCAATCACATAGTCTGCATTTTTTACTATTGGAGAGCCTATTAATTCATCTGAGATAACAACCATACAATTAGCTGTTCCTCCCCTCATTTCAGCACCATATGAGGGAAACCATGTTACTTCTTTGCCTTGCTTCATAGCTGAATGGGCTATTACTTTACCTAAGAAAAGTATTCCCTGTCCACCAGAACCTGCGATAATTATTCGTTGTTCCATTTATCCTTTATAACTCCTAATTTGAATTCTGTCATCATATTATCTCTCAGCCATTTTATTGCTTGTTCAGTAGTCATGCCCCAATCAGTAGGGCAGGGTGAGAGCATTTCTACAAAACTAAAACCTTTTTTTTCTATCTGATATTTAAATGCCTTTTCAATGTATTTTTTACAAATTACTATATTTTTATAACTATCTAAAGAACCTCTTGCAACAAAAGATGTACCTTCAAGTCCTGCAAGAAGTTCAGATACATGAATTGGATAACCCGCCTGAAGAGGATCTCTTCCAAGAGGTGTAGTCGTAGTTTTTTGACCTTTAAGGGTTGTAGGTGCCATTTGTCCACCTGTCATGCCATAGTTAGCATTATTTATGAAAAATACGCAAATATTCTCTCCCCTGTTGGCTGCATGGAATATTTCAGCTGTCCCAATTGCAGCAAGATCACCATCCCCCTGATATGTAAAAATAATCTTATCTGGACAAACTCTTTTCATGCCTGTAGCAGCCGCAGGTGGCCTTCCGTGAGGAATTTCAAGAACATCAAAATCCCAGTAATCATATGCAAAAACAGCACAACCCACCGGTGCTATCGCAATGACATTTTCTCTAATTCCAAACTCATCAATAACTTCAGCAATCAGCCTATGTGCTATGCTATGTCCACAACCAGGGCAATACCTAAAAGGAACATTTTTAAGTGATTTTGGTCTGCTAAACTTTTTTTGCATGACTTTAATTATAACAAAAAGCTTTATAATTTTTCATTATTCCTTCCATAAAACCATAATCACTCACTAC